>ERZ1370068.5602-contig-4623_pt1 | contig 37683 bp, 37 predicted proteins | sample MGYA00561227_ERZ1370068 | MGnify/ENA primary metagenome ERZ1370068 (study PRJEB38410, sample SAMEA6850437) | metagenome | study: Metagenomic assessment of the ecological functions of the soil: analysis of the soil microbiota associated with the...
CGGCCCCGGCGCTCAGAACGGCTCCCGCCAGCGGAGGCCTGGAAAGCGGGCGTAGTCGCGATCGGTGGTGACCCACTCGCACCCCGATTCGATGGCCAGCGCGGCGAGCCACGCATCCTGCACCAGATTCCCCGTCGCGCGGGACTTCCGACAGAGGTCCGTGAAGATGCTCCAGTGGCGGGGGCCAGGCTGGACGACGGTGCAGTGTTGGGGCTCGAGAATCGCATCGCAGAAGGCGAGCGCCTCGGGCGTTGTACTCGGATGCACGTAGATGCGACGGTGTGTGCCGATGCGAATGACCGATGCCAACACCTGCGGCGATATGCCGTACGCGGCCTCGCCGTTGACGACGTTCTCGAGCCACGAGCGATAGTCGCTCGTGACGCTCGGCGTCGCGCCGGAAGGCGTACAGGAGGACGTTGACGTCGGGAAGAATCACGAGCGCCCGTCGAGCCGGTCCATGACGGCGCTCGAGTCGTCGAGGTTGACGCCAGGATGCGTGCCGCCCGTGGCGCGCGATACCGGTAGCGTGATGCGGGCGCGGCGCCCCTGGCACGACCTCCCGCCAGTACCAGCCTCAGCCCGCGCTCGATGAGCGCCGTGACGGTTTCGCCCTTGCGCGAAGCCTCGGCCTTCGCCTCGCGCAGGAGCCCTTCATCCAAGCGAACCGTCGTTCTCATGCATCACAGCATGCGTGGCGAGACATACGTATGTCAACCGATGGTTCACGCGCCGACGGCTAGGGCGAGCCCGCGGGCCCTCGAGACGCAGGTCGCGCGGATGGCGGCGCTCGTCGAGGCTACGCGAGCGCTTTCTGGAGCGCCCGCCACATCGCCGGGTTCTGCGACGACGCCACGTTGAAGCGCATCCAGGTGGAGGGGAGCTGGCTCGGGCAGAAGAGGCTGCCGGGCGCGGCCAGGTAGCCGGCATCGAACAGGCGGGTGGCCAACGCATTGGTGTCCGTGCCCAGATCGGCCCACAGGAACATGCCCTGCGCGTCCTCCGCGAACACGCGGGCGCCCAGCTTGCGCAGGCGCGCGAGGACGGTCGGGCGAGCCGCGTCCAGGTTCGCGCGCAGGCCGGCGCAATGCCGCGCGTAGCGGCGCTCGATGAGCACGCGCGCGATGACGCGCTCGCCGAACTCCGGCGTGGTCAGCGCGCCCAGCAGCTTCTGATCGGCGAGCGCCAGGGCCAGCTCGGGCGGCGCGACGAGATAGCCGACGCGCAGGTTGGCGGCCAGGGTCTTGGAGAAGCCGCCGACGTAGATCACGCGCCGGCGCCGGTCCAGCGCCGCGAGCCGCAGCGCCGCCATCCGCGCCGGCGGGTGCGGCGTCGCGTCCGGCGAGAGGTCGCCGTAGATGTCGTCCTCGACGAGCGTGACGCCGTGCTCCTCGGCGAGCTGGAGCACCGCGTAGGCATTGGCCGCGGTCATCGAGGTGCCGGTCGGGTTGTGCAGCACCGAGGAGAGCACGAAGAGCTTTGGTCGATGCGCCACCAGCAGGCCGCGGAGCGCCTCGAGGTCGGGGCCGTCCGCGCGGCGCGGCACGCCGATCACGCGCGCGCCGAGCATGGCGAAGCGCGCGAACATCACGAACCAGGCCGGATCGTCGACGAACACGGCGTCGCCGGGCCTGAGGAAGTGGCGCGCCACCAGATCGATCGCGTGGGTGACGCCCGCCGTGGTGACGATCTGCTCCGGCTCGGCCGGGATCTCGAGCGCCGAGAGCTTGAGCGAGAGCTGCTGGCGCAGGGGCAGGTAGCCCTGCGGGGTCCCGTACGCGAGCCAGGATCGCTTCGCGACCCGCGTCACGCCGCGGGCGCTCTGGGCGATCAGCGCGCTGTCCAGCCAGTCGGGCGGGAAGAGGCCGCCGCCCGGCATGCGGTCGTGGGGCAGGTCGCGGAACATGCTGCGCAGGAGCCAGGCGACGTCGATGCGCGAGTCGGGCGCGGGGCGGCGCGCGATGACCGCGGCGCCGGAGCGGGCGCGCGCGCGCGCGCACGTAGAAGCCCGAGCCGCGGCGCGCCTCCACGTAACCCAGCTCGGCCAGGCGCTCGTAGGCCTCGACCACGGTGTGGCGGGACACCCGCTTGTCGGCGGCAAAGCCACGGATCGACGGCAGGCGCGTGCCCGGGCGGACGATGCGGTCGTCGATGCGCGCCTGCCACCATCGCACGATGCCGTCGACGAGCGGCTCCTCGCTCGACAGGGACAATGATGGATGCGCTGTCACTTGCCCTCCCGGGATGTGCGAACTGTACCGGTAGTGTACCAGACAATCGGGGTACAGTTTTTCCGTCGCCGGACATGGCCATGGAACCCGCACAGCTCTGGGCCTTCGTGGTGTTCTCGCTCGTGGGGTCGTTCACCCCGGGCCGAACACGACCGTTGCCACCGCCACCGGCGCCAATTTCGGCTTTCGCGCGGCGCTGCCGCACATCCTCGGCGTGCCCTTCGGCTTCTCGACCATGCTGGCCCTCGGCACGCTGGGCGTGGCGGGCCTGCTGCTGTCGCTCCCCGTCGCGGCCGGAGCCATCAAGTGGGTGGGGATCGGCTACCTGCTCTACCTCGGCTGGCTGCTGACCCGCCCGGCGCACGGCGGCGGGCGGGCGGCGCCTGGGGCCCGGCCCTTCACGTTCCTGCAATCCGCCTTGTTCCAGTTCGCGAACCCGAAGGCGTGGATGTTGACGGTCGCCACCGCGGGGACCTACATGAGCGGCAGCGGGGTCGCGGCGCGCGCGGCGCTGATCTGCGCCATCTTCGCGGCCACCTGCATGATCAGCCTGGTGGCGTGGGCCTGGGCGGGCGCGGCGTTGCGGGAGTGGCTGCGCGCGGGCCGCCGGCTGCGGTGGTTCAATGCCGCCATGGGGCTGTCCCTGGCGGCGACCGCCCTGTGGATGGCGGTGACGACGTGAATCTGGCGGGGCGGCGAGGTGCGAGCGGGCAGGGCCCACGCAATCCTCCCGTCGATGATCGACAGGAGATACGCATGTGTCTGGACTGGCGTGGCTGACGGGGATCGCACGCACGGCGCATCGACGTGGGTCCTTCGACATCGAGGGAGGTGAGCGCCATGACGACCCGTCCGTTCCAGCAGGTCGATGTCTTCACCGCCGTGCCGTTCAAGGGGAACCCGGTGGCAGTGGTCCTCGACGGCAACGGGCTGGCCACCGCGGAGATGCAGGCGGTCGCGCGGTGGACCAACCTGTCGGAGACCACCTTTGTCTGCGCGCCGGGCGATCCGGGCGCGGACTATCGCCTGCGCATCTTCACGCCCGGGCGCGAGCTGCCCTTCGCGGGACATCCGACCATCGGCTCGGCGCACGCCGTGCTGCGTCACGGGCTGCGGCCGAGGACGCCGGGGCGACTCGTCCAGGAGTGCGGCAAGGGGCTGGTGTCGCTGCGCGTGTAGAGGGCGATCGCCTGTTTCTCGCCCTGCCCGTCCCCGCGTTTCGCGAGCCCAGCGCGGAGCACGTGGGCGGGTCGCGGACGCGCTCCGCATCGGCAGGGGGACATCGCGCGCGCGTCCATCATCGACGTGGGTCCGGTCTGGTTCACGCTCCATCTGCCGAGCGCCGCCGCGGTCCTGGCGCTCGCACCGGACATGGGCAAGCTCGCCGAGCTGGACGCGATCGGCATCACCGGCGTCAACGTGTTCGGCTGCTATCCCGATGGCGCGCCCGCTCAGCTCGAGGTGCGCTCCTTCGCGCCCGGGGGCGGCATTCCGGAGGATCCGGTCTGCGGCAGCGGCAATGGCTGCGTGGCCGCGCTGATCCGGCGCGATGCCATTCTCCCGGCCTTGCGCTACGTCGCGACGCAGGGCCGTTGCATGGGCCGGGACGGCCGGGTCGAGGTGCAGTTCGATCCAGACGGCGCCATCTGGCTCGGCGGCCATGCCGTCACCTGCGTCGAGGGCATGCTCCGGACGGCGTAGCGGGCGCCCGGCTCAGGGGCGGGCTGGGGTCTCCGCTGGCGACACGCGCCACCGGCTGCCCGATACCGAAGCTATTCACTTTCAGGAGCGCCCCGGCTTCCCGGGGCGCTCCGAGCGGGCCGTGCGAGGTGAGCGTGCCTCGGGCCGCGAGCCGAACCCTTCAATGATCGAGAACGGCTGGGGGCCGCCCGCGGCGAGGGCCCCCATTCGGTCAGTGGGTGACTTGCCCCCGGATTCTCCTCCCGGGAAGAGGTCACTGTGCACGTTGGCGTAGCTGGCAAGGGCCCGCATCGCGTTGATGACTTCAGAAAACTCGCCAGCAGCGATTCCCTGGGCGTTCTGGGTGATCACGTCAGCAGCCGTGAGGGTCCCGGACACAAAGTTCTGCCCCGCCGTGTTCGGGCACGGGGGCGGTATCGGGACGCCGGCCGGCGGCGTCAGGTTGGTGCAGAAGAACAGCACGATACCGCCGTTGACGGCAGGCTGGCCAATGTGAATGTGCGCCTGGGTCACGTTGCCTTGCAGGCCGAAGTAGACGAGCGAATAGGTCAATCTGTTCTCGGCCTCGTTCAGCGAGGCGAACAAGAAGCCCTGTCCGCCCGAGGAAATCGCCGGGACTTCTCGAACCCGCGCAGACGCGCCGCGAAGCCATCGCCTGCCATCACGGGCGCCGCCGCGAACACCGCCACGAGCGCTGCCGCCGCCACCGTCAGACACTTCATCATGGCCTCCTCCTCGTCGTTAGGATGTTTGACCGACTCGTGCGCTCACCGCCGGGTGTGCCCCGTTGGAATGATGCCACAAGAATGCGGTCACGGGTCGTGATGGTTCCGGGAAAGTGGCGCGGGGTCCTCAGAAGCACGCTTGAACCACTCCGCCATCCACCCGGAGGGCGGCACCGTTGGTTGCGGCGGACAGCGGGCTGCACACGTAAGTCACCAGATTGGCCACCTCTTCGGTCATCGCGAACCGCTTCAAGAGTGAAGACGGACGGACGGTCTTGAAAAACTCCTCTTCAAATTCTGCAAACGGTTTGCCGCCGCTAAGCTGTCCCGCAAATTCCTCCACACCGGCGGAACGGGTTGGGCCGGGCAACACCGCATTCACCGTGACTGCCGTGCCGGCACACGATTCGGCAAGGCCGCGCGAAACGGCAAGCTGTGCGGTCTTCGTCGTGCCGTAATGGATCATCTCGGCGGGGTATTGATCGCGCTCTCGCTGCTGATGAAAACGATGCGCCCCCAGTTCCGCTCCTTCATGCCGGGCAGATACGCTCGGCTCAAGCGCACGCCGCTGAGCACGTTGACCTCGAAGAACCGCCGCCATTCCTCGTCGGTAATATCCTCAAACGACTTTGGCTCGAAGATGCCGAGGTTGTTGACGAGAATGTCCACGAGCGGGAACCGCTGGAGCAGCGTCTCTGTCGCCGCCGCTGTGGAGAGATCACCCGCGAAGCTTTCAATCCTGGCATCCGGCACGGTCTGATCAATTTGCGCCTTCGCCTCAGCGACCGCTTTCTCCGAGCGACCGTTCACGATGACTCGTGCGCCTTCGCGGGCCAGCCCGGTGGCGATGGCAAATCCAATGCCTTTGGTGGAGCCCGAGACGAGAGCTGTCTTGTCAGTTAGCTTCAGGTCCATGGATGATCGTGCGCTCTGACCCCTGCGAACGGTCGCGCATCTCAGCCTTGTCGTCATTGAGATGGCCGCGTGGAGTGCAGAAGTTTCCCGGGTCTTCTTTTCAGCAAGAACTCGACAGTCCTCAGCAGCCAAGGAAACCACATGCTGCAGCTACGTCGAACGAGCGTGATTCCGTATACTACCGAGGGGAGGGACAACGTGAAGCTCGGCATCGATTTCGGAACCACACGGATCGTCACGGCCGCCGCCGATCGCGGCAACTATCCGGTCCTGACCTTCGACACGCGCGAGGGCAACGCGGACTGGTTCCCGTCCCTGGTGGCGCTCCGGGGCGACGACCGGCGCTACGGATGGGATGCGTGGACGGTGCAGGGCGAGCCGGGCTGGACGGCGGTGCGATCGCTCAAGCGCATCCTCGAGGATGCCGGAGCGGACACGAGCGTGGAGGTGGACGGCGCCCGCTATCCGCTGATGGAGCTGCTCACCGGGATGATCGCCGAGCTGAAGCGCGGCCTCCGCGTCGAGCCGCCACTCGAGGTGATGCTCGGCGTGCCCGCCAATGCCAATAGCAATCAGCGGTTCCTGACCGTCGAGGCGTTCCGCCGGGCGGGCTTCCAGGTGCTGGGCCTCCTGAACGAGCCCTCGGCGGCGGCCATCGAATTCGGTCATAGCCAGAAGCTCGACGGCCGTCTCCTCGTGTACGACCTCGGGGGCGGCACCTTCGACGCCTCGGTGGTGGAGCTGGACGACAAGACGCACACCGTCGTCGCCAGCGCGGGGATCGGCACGCTCGGCGGAGACGACTTCGACCACCTGCTGGCGGAGATGGCGGCGGGCGAGGCCGTGCTCGCCGGGCTGTCGGGCGCCGAGCTCTTCCGGCTGCTGGAAGAGTGCCGGCGCCAGAAGGAAGCGCTGCATCCGAACACGCGCAAGATCGCCGTGGATCTGGACCACGTGCGCGAGGGCTAGGGGCAGGTCACGATCCCCGCGCCCGCGTACTACGAGCGTTGCCGGCCGCTGGTCGAGGAGACCATTCGCACCGTGTCGGCCCTGGTCGAGGATCAGCCGATGGAGGCGCTATACGTGACGGGCGGCGGGAGCGAGCTGCCGCTGGTGGCCCGCATGCTGCGCGAGGAGTTCGGGCGGCGCGTGCGGCGCAGCACCTACACGCGCTCGGCGACGGCGATCGGCCTCGCGATCCAGGCGGACGCGTCGTCAGGCTATGCGCTGCGGGACGTGTTCTCGCGCAACTTCGGCGTGTGGCGGGAGGGCGAAGCCGGGCGCCGGATGACGTTCGACGTGATCTTCCCGTGCGGCACGCCATTGCCGGGGCCGGGCGAACCCCCGCTCACCGTGCGCCGCATCTATCAGCCGGTGCACAATATCGGCCACCTGCGGTACCTCGAGGCCAGCAGCGTGGACGGCAGCGGCCAGCCGGCGGGTGACATCGCGGTTTGGGACGAGGTGCTCTTCCCCTGGACCCGGCCCTGGCCGCACACGAGCACCTCGAGCGTGCCCCGGTGGAGCCCTCCGAGGCGGCGGCCGGCCAGCAGATCGAGGAGCACTACGCCTGCAATGGGAATGGCGCCCTCGCGGTGACGATCCACAACCTGACGTCGAACTACATGCGCCAGTACACCCTCGGGCGGTGGTCGGCGAAGGCCACCGCGGTCACCGCTCCGGGCAGGAAGCGCGCGCGCCGGTGACGCGGGGCTCGCCCGGCGAGCCTCGTCGACGCTAGCGGTCGAGGAGAAACGCGCGCCATCGCCCGTCGTGTAGACCGACCCCGACGATCTGCCCTTCATCGTTGATTCCCGATGCGCTGGTCAGGACCCACCCGGAATTCTGCGGTAATACGCTATTGAGATCGGTGCCGACATTGCCCTGCCAGAGCACGGCTCGGGACATCGATTGAGCAGTGGACCGTGACCAGCCCACCACCTGACCGACAGCATTGACGCTATTGGCCTGGCTGGCGGTGTGACCCGGAAGCGACCCGAGGTCCTGGGTCGTGCCGTCATGCCAGAGCACGGCGCGCGATTTCAATGGCCCGGCAAGCGATTCGCCCACGACATGCCCCGCGGCGTTGATGGCTCGCGCGGTGCTGGACGCGTCCCCGGGTAGCGTGCCCAGATCCCGAGCCACACCGCCTTGCCACAGCGTCGCGCGTCCCTCGAGGACGCCGACCACCTGACCGGATGCATTGATCCCGTAGGCTTGGCTCGTCGCTCTGCTCCCTGGCTCTTCCTCCAAGTCCTGCATGACTCCTGCTGTGCCAGAGGAACGCATGGCGTACCGCCCCACCCTTTGCGGTGCCGGAATCGCCGACCACCTGACCGGAGGCATTGATCGCGGACGCCGCGCTGGTTCCGTATCGCTGGTTGAACTTACAGGGGCAGAAGAGCGATCCGAGCGCTCGCATCGTGCCGTTCTGCCAGACGAACCCTTGTTGGAACTCCCGAAACTGCGGCCCGTACTCATTCACGCCACTCGAGCCCACCACCTGGCCGAGGTCGTTGATCCCGGTGGCACGGCTGGACGTCCCGCCGCGCAGCGTGCCGAGGCTCGTCATCACACCGTTCGTGTAGAGAAAGCCGTGTGTGGCCCCGCTCGCCGTCATCGACCAGCCGACCACCTGGCCCGATCCGTTGATGGCGCTGGCCTCGCTCGCCTCGCCGCCGAGCGTGCCGAGGTCCGTGATGACGTGCACCTGCGCGGCGAGGGGGCCGTGCCACAACCAGCATCACGAGCAGGGGATGGCGCGCAGGACCAGACCAGACAGGGCACCGATTTTCATGAATATGGGTGAGGACAGGCAAGAGCCAGGCCAGCGGCTTCGCGTCCATGAATCCACTCCGCAACGTCATATCCGGGTTCCCCGGCCCGAATGTCAATAGAACACGGGCTCCCGGTAGCTCCTACGCGCTGCTTCCCATGCGTGCGCGTGTCAGCTGGACGCGCGGAACTGGCCGGCGCAGGTCGTAGGTGACGCCGGAGGTGCGCCGCAGGAGATCCCCGTCATTTCACGCCCTCGAAGCTCTCCTCCTGCCGCTGCTCCTCCAGATACATCGCGTCCTCCTGGCGCTGGACGAGCGTCTTGTACTTCGCATACGCGTCCTCGCTCCCGACGTAGAGGCACTTGCAGCTGCTCGGATCCGCGAACACGTAATAGGACTTGCCGTCGGCCGTCCGCCTGATGAGCTTGTGCGGAGCCACGGTCTGCAGGTGCTCGGCCCGCTTCGGCGTGTCGGCGGGGAGCTTGCGGAAGCCGGCCTGGCTCAGGAGGCTCTCGGTATCGGACACCGCGAACGCGCAGCCACCGAGGCCGCAAGCCAGTCCGAGTCCGATCAATGTGATCCAGAGTGTCGATCGCATATGTCTATCTCCGCGCCCCGACACTTGCACGGTCGAGGAGGAATCCGCGCCATCGCCCATCGTGAAGACCCATCCCGACGATCTGGCCTTCATCGTTGATTCCCGATGCGCTGGTCAGGACCCACCGGGAACCTTCCGGCAACAGGCTATTGAGATCGGTGATGACATTGCCCTGCCAGAGAACGGCTCGGGACACCGATTGATGATCCTTGGATCGTGACCAGCCGACCACCTGACCGACGGCATTGATGCCATTGGCCTGGCTGGCGGTGTGACCCGGAAGCGACCCGAGGTCCCGGGTCGTGCCGTCAGCTGCCAGAGCACGGCGCGAGATTTCTTTGGCCCGGCAAGCGATTCGCCCACGACATGGCCCGCGGCGTTGATGGCTCGCGCGGTGCTGGACGCGTCCCCGGGTAGCGTGCCCAGATCCCGAGCCACACCGCCTTGCCACAGCGTCGCGCGTCCCTCGAGGACGCCGACCACCTGACCGGATGCATTGATCCCGTAGGCTTGGCTCGTCGCTCTGCTCCCTGGCTCTTCCTCCAAGTCCTGCATGACTCTACTGTGCCAGAGGAACGCATGGCGGACCTTCCCACCCCTTGCGGTGCCGGAATCGCCGACCACCTGACCGGAGGCATTGATCGCGGACGCCGCGCTGGTTCCGTATCGCTGGTTGAACTTACAGGGGCAGAAGAGCGATCCGAGCGCTCGCATCGTGCCGTTCTGCCAGACGAACCCTTGTTGGAACTCCCGAAACTGCGGCCCGTACTCATTCACGCCACTCGAGCCCACCACCTGGCCGAGGTCGTTGATTCCGGTGGCACGGCTGGACGTCCCGCCGCGTAGCGTGCCGAGGCTCGTCATCACACCGTTCGGTGTAGAGAAAGCCGTGTGTGGCCCCGCTCGCTGTCATCGACCAGCCGACCACCTGGCCCGATCCGTTGATGGCGCTGGCCTCGCTCGCCTCGCCGCCGAGCGTGCCGAGGTCCGTGATGAAGTGCACTTGCGCGGCGAGGGGCCGAGCCACAACGAGCATCAAGAGCAGGGGGTGGCGCGCAGGACCAGACCAAACAGGGCCCCGGTTTTCATGAATATCGGGAGGGACCAGCAAGAGCTAGGCCAGCGGCCTCGCCCGCCATGAATCCCGCCCCGCGCCATCATATCCGGATTCCGCGGCGGGACATGTCGATAGAACACCGGCTCCCCGGTAGCCCCTACCCGGTGCTTCCTACCCGTGCGCGTGTTAGCGTGGAAGTGCCGACGAGCCCGGGTCATGCCTGGCTCGTGCCCTTCAACCTTCACTCCGGAGGCCGCTCCATGCTGAGACCAGGAGACAAGGCGCCCGACTTCGTGGGCCGCGATCACAATGGCAAGACCGTGAACGCTGTCGGACTTCGCGGGCAAGCCCGTCGTCCTGTGGTTCTTCCCGAAGGCCGATACGCCTGGCTGAACCGCGGAGGGTTGCGGGTTCCGCGACCTGAAACCGGACTACGACAAGAAGGAAGCGGTCATCCTCGGCATCTCCTTCGACACCCCGCCGACAACAAAGCGTTCGCAGACAAGTACGGCTTCAACTTCCCGCTGCTCTGCGACACGGACCGGAAGATCGGCACGGCCTATGGCGCCAATGCGGATCCGAGCAAGGGCGCACAGCGAGTCGGCGTGGTGATAGGCAAAGACGGCACGATCGTGGAGTGGCACGAGAAGGTGGACGCGCGGAGCTGGCCGGCGCAGGTCGTACAGACGCTGTAAGCTCGGCACCCGCGGCGGTGACCGCGGCGGTGACGCGGCGGGTGCCGTTCGTTCGCCACGATAATGCGCGCGCGGGTGCCCGCGCCTACTTGACGATGGCCTGCTCGACCAGGCTCCGGAACTGGTTGCGAAGCGCGACCCGCTCGGCGTCCCCGACCTGGATCATGTAGAGCGCGATGAGCTGCTCCTTGGGATCGATCCAGAACAATGTCCCCGCATTGCCGGCCCACCCGTACTCGCCCACCGAGCCCGCAATTCCCGCGATGCCGGCATCGCGCCGCACCTGGAACCCGAGCCCGAAGCCGAGCCCGGGCGTGGCGACGGGAATCGAGCCGAGGTGGTCGGCCGTCATGAACTCGACGGTCTTCTTCCCGAGGAGCCGCACGCCGTTCCACTCGCCGCCGTTCAAGAGCATCAGGCTGAACCGAAGGTAGTCCTCCGCCGAGCCGACGAGTCCGCCGCCGCCCGATTCGTATCTGGGCTTGACCGCCACGTCGAAGCGCGGCGTCATCGGCTGCCCACCCGGCCGCTGCCAGGGCTGCGCGGCGCGCGCGAGCTTGTCCGGCGCGACGTAGAAGCCGGTGTCTCGCATGCCGAGCGGCTGGAAGATGCGCTCCTCGAAGACCTGGCCGAGCGACTTGCCCGACACCACCTCGACGAGCCGTCCGAGCACGTCGGTCGACACGCCGTACTCGAAGCGCGTTTCCGGCGCATAGAGCAGTGGGAGCTTGCCGAGCTTCGTCACCAGCTCGGCGTTCGTATCGTCGCGGCTGCCGATCCTGGCGTCGCGGTACATGCGGTGGACCGGCGTCTCTCCCCGGTTGCCGTAGGTGAAGCCGGAGGTGTGCCGGAGGAGATCCTGGATCGTGATCTCGCGCGGCGCATCGGCTCCCTCGCTGCCGACCTTGAGCTTGGCCAGCTCCGGGAGGTAGCGCGACACCGGGTCGGAGATCTGGAAGCGTCCCTCCTCCTGCAGCATCATCGCGGCCACGCTGGTGATCGGCTTGGTCATCGAGTAGATGCGGAAGAGCGCGTCGGGCGTCATGGCGAGGCCTCGGTCGCGGTCCCGGTGACCGAAGGACTCGAAGTAGGCGATCTTGCCCTGGCGGGCGATGAGGATCACCGCGCCGGGCAGGCGGCCCGCCTCGACGTGCTCCTGCGTGATCTTCGTCAGCCGGGCGAGGCGCTCGGTCGAGAACCCGACGTCCTCGGGGCGCTGGGGCCCGGGGAAGCACGTCGGCCCCGAGGCCGAGCCCGGGCGTCAGGAACATGAGGGCCGCGACAGCGAGCGCGATCTTCGTCAGCATGCCTAGCCTCCAAGGCTCCTCGAGAATGTCAGGTGGAAGCCCTCGCTCACGCAGCACGGTAGCACGGACCGTGACGAGGTGATCACCGCATCCGCTACCAGCAGGTTGCTGAAAGAGCCGCAGGATGCTTTTCAGCATCCTGCTGGACGGGCGCGGGAGCCTCGTGGCAGACTCGGCACCGGAACAACGGCGTCCACGTCGCCCGAGCGCCGCGCCTCGCACACAGGAGCCATCCTTCGACATGAAGCCGCTCGACCCCACCGTTCGGCCGTCTGTCCCCGAGTTCGACGTGCACGTGACCGAGAACATCCCGGTGGCCATGCGCGACGGCGTGCGCCTGGCCACCGACGTCTATCGTCCCGCCCGCGACGGGCGCCCGGTGGCCGACCCGCTCCCCGTCCTCCTGCACCGCACGCCTTACAACAAGACGGAAACCGAGGCCACGCTCGGCACATGCCGCTGGTTCGCCGCACGCGGCTACGTGGTCGTCAACCAGGACTGCCGCGGCTGCTTCCGCTCGGAAGGGGACGTCAACTTCCTGGTGCCCGAAGCCGAGGACGGCGCCGACACCATCGCGTGGATCCATCGCCAGGAGTGGGCGAACGGCACGGTGGGCTCCTTCGGGACCTCGTGGTCCGGCTGGACGCAGACCGCCATGGCCGCGCTCGGGCCCGAGGGCCTCGCGACGATGGTGGCCAACATGAGCGGCGCCGACGGCCACGAAAGCTCCGTCCGGCAGGGCGGCGCGCTCGAGCTGCGCTTCCTCGCGTGGGCGTTCTGGCACTCGGCGTACAATTCCCAGGCGGCTCTCAAGGCCGCGCCCTTCGTCACCCGGCACTCACGCTCGGCGCCCCGCCGTTCTCGGACTGGCTCGAGCGGATGCCCATCCGGCGCGGCCAGACCCAGCTCGCCCTGGTGCCGCCCTACGAGAAGTGGGCGCTCGAGATCCTCACGCGCGCCGACTACGACGACTACTGGAAGCACCCGAGCGTCAATCCCCGCGAGCACTGGGATCGCTTCCCGGAGATGCCCATCCTCCTCGTCGGCGGCTGGTACGACTCGTATACCCGCGCCACGTTCCAGAACTTCGTCGGGCTCGGAGCCAATGGCCGGCGGCCGGTGCGCGTCCTGATGGGCCCGTGGACGCATGGCTCGAGGACGATGGAGCTGTCCTATGCCGGCAACGTGGAGTTCGGGAAGCCAGCGGCGCTGCCGAGCTTCGACGAGCTGCACCTGCGCTGGTACGACCGGTGGCTGCGTGGCGTGGACAATGGCCTCGACGCCGAGGCGCCGCTCAGGATCTTCGTGATGGGCGGCGGCTCGGGCCGGCGCTCGGGCGCGGGCCGGCTCGTGCACGGCGGCCGCTGGCGCGACGAGCGCGAGTGGCCGCTGGCCCGCACGCGGTTCACCGACTTCTACCTGCACGGGGACGGATCGCTCGGCACGGAGCGGCCGCGCGAGGAGCGCTCGGCGACCACCTATCGCTTCGACCCGGCCCACCCCGTGCCGTCCATCGGCGGCAACGTCTCGTCGCTGCGCGATGTCCTGCCGCTGCCCGCCGGGATCGCGGACCCGAGCTATGCCGGCAGTGGACAGCGAACCGGCGACATCATGTCCCCGGGCGGATTCGACCAGCGGGAGGGGCCGGCGTTTCACGGCTGCCGCCCGCCCTATCTGCCGCTGGGCTCTCGCCCCGACGTCCTCGTCTTCGAGACCGAGCCCTTGCAGGAGCCCACCGAGGTGACCGGCCCCATCGAGGTCGTCCTGTGGGTGGCGACATCCGCCGTGGACACCGACTTCACGGCCAAGCTGATCGACGTCTACCCGCCGAGCCCGTGGTTTCCGCTGGGCTATGCGCTGAACCTCACCGACAGCATCGCGCGCCTGCGCTATCGGAACGGCCGCGAGCGGGGTGAGCTCGCCACGCCGGGTGTGCCCATGCAGCTCACCATCACGCTCTACCCGACGAGCAATCTCTTCATGCCCGGCCACCGCATCCGTCTCGACATCTCGAGCTCGAACCACCCGCGCTTCGACGTCAACCCCAATACGGGCGAGCCGATCGGGCGCGACCGGCGCCGCGTCGTCGCCGACAATACCGTCTTCCACGAGCGCGGCCGCGAGTCCAAGATCGTCCTGCCCCTCATCCCCATCGACCCCTCGAGGAGCTGACCCATGTCACCACTGGAAGTGCACGACCCGGACCTTCACGATCTGGTCGCACCCGACGCCCTCATCGAGCGCATCGCCGGCGGGCTCACCTTCACCGAGGGGCCGGTGTGGCGCCGCGGCGACCTGCTCTTCAGCGATATCCCGAACAAGCGCATCGCGCGCTGGCGCAAGCTGCCCGAGGGCCCGGAGCTGACCACCTACGCCACGGGCATGTCCAATGGCCTGACGCTCGACCGCCAGGGGCACGTGCTGGCGGCCGAGCACGACGGCCGCCGCGTGACACGCGTGGCGGACGATGGCACGCGCACGGTGCTGGCGGAACAGTTCCAGGGCAAGCGGCTCAATAGCCCGAACGACATCGTGGTCAAGTCCGACGGCTCCATCTACTTCACCGACCCGCCCTATGCCGTGCAGCCCGCCACGCCGGGCATGCCGCGGCCCGCGGACTGGTGGACCAAGCCCATCCCGGGAAGGAGCAGCCCTGCAACGGCGTGTACCGCCTCGCCCCCGACGGGAGCCTGCACCTCGCGGCGGACGACTTCACGCTGCCGAACGGCCTCGCGTTCTCGCCCGACGAGTCGGTCCTGTACATCGACGACTCCGCCCAGAAGCATATCCGGGCGTTCGCGGTGCGTCCGGACGGCACGCTGACCAATGGCCGCGTCCTGCTGGACATGGCGTCGGAGGACCTCGGCGTGCCCGACGGCCTCAAGGTGGACCGCTCGGGCAATGTGTTCTGCACCGGGCCCGGGGGCGTCTGGGTGTGCCGCGCGGACGGCGCGCTGCTGGGGCGCATCGTCCTGCCCGAGCTGCCCGCGAACCTGGCGTGGGGCGAGGATGGCAGCGTGCTCTTCCTGACGGCGCGCACCAGCGTCTACCGCCTGCAGACCAAGACCCGCGGCGCGCTGCTCGCGTAGCTCGGCTCGATTCAACCTGAGCGCGATGCGCTTGGCCACGCTACCCGTGTTCCTGGCGGTCGGCGACGGCGTTGACGATCAGGCCGTCGCGCGGCATACCTGTCTTGCAAGTATCACAGGGAGAGAGGTATCCTGAGATGCCCCTATCAATATCGGTTCGGCTTCCAGACAAGACCGCGCAGGCTCTCGACGAGCTTGCCAACGCGACGGACCGCTCGCGGACCTATCTGATCGTGAGGGCGCTCGAGGCGTATCTGGCGGATCACGCCGACTATCAGGTCGCGCTCGACCGCCTGCGGGACAAGGACGATCCGGTGATCTCCTCCGGGGAGCTTCGACGGCGCCTTGGCCGCAAGGATTGAATACAAGGCGTCAGTCGCGAAGGATCTGCGGACGCTCGATCGTGCCGAGGCAGTCCGGGCCGTGAACAGGCTCGAGCGGGTCCTGGCGGCCGAGGGGCGCCGGGGCGAGGCGCTTTCGGGGGAGTTCGCTGGCCTGTTCAAGCTGAGGATCGGGGACCTCCGCGTGATTTACGCGAGGACCGACGAGGGCTTCCTCGACCTGCGGATTGGCCATCGTCGCGATGTGTATCGAAAGGGCCGACCGGCCGGCGAGGCGATGATAGGGGCCCATCTGCTTCGTTGGCGCCCTCGACCGCGCCGCTCAACGTAGAGCGACTACGCCTCGCGGGCGGCCATCGGGCGCCGCCTCGCAGCTGAACCCTTCTCATCGCTCTCCGCGGCTGCGAGCCATCACGGGCGGATCAGCGTGACTCCGTGGTCGGCGAGCGTCAAGGTCACGGCGGCGCCGGCCGTGAGCGGTCGATCGGCGACGGGGCTCGTGACGAACAGATCCCCGATCTCGGTGCCGATCGAGTATTCCATCCGCGACCCCAGGTAGGCGACCTGGGTCACGGTGCCGCGAATCCCCGCGGTTCCCTCGGAGGCAACGCCGATCAACAGAGCCTCCGGCCGGATGGCGACGTCGACCGCTCCCACGGCGAGCCCCCGATGGGGAAGCTCGACGCGGAGCCCGCCGATCTCGACGACGCCGGTGTCGTCGTCGACGCGGCAGAGCATGCCCTTGACGCGATTGGCCTCGCCCATGAAGCCGGCGACGAACACGTCGCCGGGCGCGTCGTAGAGGTCGCGAGGCGTGCCCTCCTGGGCGATCACGCCGCCGTTCATCACGATGATCCGATCGGAGACCGCCAGCGCCTCTTCCTGGTCGTGGGTCACGTAGACCACGGTGATGCCGAGCCGCCGCTGCAGCTCGCGAATCTCCTCGCGCATGCGGCGGCGCAGCCGCGCGTCCAGGTTGGACAGCGGCTCGTCGAACAGGAGCACGGCCGGCTCGAGGACGAGGGCGCGGGCGATGGCGACGCGCTGCTGCTGGCCGCCCGACAGCTCGCTGGGCAGCCGGTCCCCGAGGGCGGCGAGGCCGACCGTGGCGAGGCCGGCGCGCGCCAGCGCCTGCGCCTCGCGCCGGCTCCGCCCGGAGACGCTCGGCCCGTAGGCGACGTTGTCGAGCACGCTCATGTGCGGGAACAGCGCATAGCTCTGGAACACCATGCTGACGTTGCGCTCCGGCCGCGCCGATGTCGGTGACGTCACGGTCGCCGATCAGGATGCGGCCGGCCGTCGCCGTCTCGAGGCCGGCGATCAGGCGGAGCGTCGTCGTCTTGCCGCAGCCCGAGGGACCGAGCAAGGTGACGAGGCTGCCGGGCTCGATCGCGAAGCTCACGTCGCGAACCGCGGCCACCGCGCCATAGGCCTTGCTCACGCGCTCGAACACGATGCCCGCGGCGCGTCCGCCCCCGCTCATGCCGCCCGCCCGGTGAGGATGGGCGCAGGCGCCACGCCGGTGCCGCCGAAGGCGGCGCTCGCCGACGAGGAGTTGGATCAGCACGATCGCCGCCAGCATGAGCAGGACGAGGACCGAGCTGTAGGCGATGGCCACGCCGTAGTCCCCGTTGATCACGCGGTTGATGATGTAGGTCGTTGGCCATCTCGTACTCGGGTGTGACGAGGAACACCACCGCGCTCACCGTGGTCATCGCGCGGACGAAGCTGTAGACGAGCGCGGCGACGACGGCGGGCCGCAGCAGCGGCAGGATCACCCGGCGCAGGGTCGCGAACCCCGCCCGCCCAGGGTCACGGAGGCCTCGTCCAGGCTCGGGTCGATCTGGCTCATCGCGGCCATGCCCGCCCGCACGCCCACTGGCATGTTGCGGGACACGAAGCAGAGGACGAGGATGATGCCCGTGCCCGTCAGCTCGATCGGCGGGACGTTGAAGGCGAGGATGTAGCTCACGCCGATCACCGTGCCGGGGATGGCGAAGCTCAGCATCGTCGCCGAGCTCGAAGGCCGTCCGTCCCGCGAACCGCTGGCGGACGAGGAGATATGCGGTGAGCAGGCCGAGCGCCGCGGTGAGGGGCGCCGCGATTCCCGCCAGCTCGAGCGTGGTCCAGAGGGAGTTCCAGGCGGCGCCCGACCAGATGAGGCCGGCGGGGCCGCGCTCGACGGAGAACGCCTTGGCGTAGTGGCGCAGGGTCGGCGTGTAGTCACGGCCCCACGTCTCGACGAAGCCGCCGACGAGCGCCATGGCGTAGATCAGGATGGTCAGCGCCGCCCAGGGCAGCGCCACGCCGAAGGCCGCCCGGCGGGCGAGCGGCGGCAGCGCCGTCGGCCGTCCCGCATCGCCCTTGCCCGTCATCGACGTGTAGACGCCGCGGCCGACGATCCTGCGCTGGGCGAAGAAGGCGGCGAAGGCGAAGGCGAGGAGGAGGAGCGGCGAGCGCTGCGGCGCGGCCCTGGTCGAGCTGAGCGCCCACGATCGAGAAGAAGATCTCCGTCGAGAGCACGCCGAAGTTCCCGCCGAGGACGATGGGGTTGCCGAAGTCCGCGATGCTCTCGATGAAGCCGACGAGGAACGCATTGGCGAGCCCCGGGCGCATCAGGGGCAGCGAGACGCGCGCGAACGTCGCCCAGGGGCTGGCGGAGAGGGTCTGCGAGGCCTCCTCGAGGGACGGGCTCACGCCTTCCACCACGCCGATCAGCACGAGGAAGGCGACGGGGGTGAACGCGAAGGTCTGCGCGAGCCACACGCCCGGCAGCCCATAGATCCACCGCGACGGCGGCACCCCGAGGCTCCACTCGAGGAGCTGGTTGACGAGACCGGAGCGGCCGAAGAGGAGGATGAGGCCGAGGCCGATCACGAACGGAGGCGTGATGATCGGCAGCACGGTGAGGAGCCGGAGCGGGCGCGCCGCGACGAAGCGGGTCCGCGTCACCACCAGCGCGAAGGCGAGACCGAGAGCCCGTCGTGGACGCCGCGGTCAGGAGCGCGAGCAGGAGCGTGTTCCACGCGACGCCGCACGTGCCGCCGCCGGTGAGGCAGTCGAGCCGCCAGATCTTCGCGGCGAAGAGGCGCGCGACCAGGGCGCTCGGCGACAGCGCGCCGCCGTCGGCCTCGACCGCGGCAGAGAGGATGCGCACGACCGGGAAGAAGGTGAAGAGGCCGACGAGCGCCGCGACGAGCATCACTGAGCCCGCGACGAAGCCGTCGCCCCGGAAGGCCCCGCCCGCGGCGAGCCCGGCGGCGCACAGGAACAGGAAGGCGGCGCAGACGACGAGGGCGCCCATCCCCAGCCCGACTTGCCGGTCGTCGAGCGCGCCGAACACGCGCCGAGGATGCGGCCAGGACCAGCCGGAGAGGCCGATGGCGAAGCCCTGTCCGAGCGTGTAGAGGAAGCCGGCGGCGCCGAGCGGGTGAGCCATCGACCGAGGGATCGCCGGTCGCGGCTGACGAACCCGGCGGCGAGCGTGGCCACGAGCATGATGCCCGGCGGCGCGAGCCAGGGCGGCCGAAGCGGGTCGCCTGGAGCGCCGCGGGAGCAGTGTCGCGGTTCGTCAGGAACCCAGCGATCCAGTCCCCGGTGAAGAAGCCGCCTGCGATCGCGTACCACGGCAGCAGGAAGAAGCCGGCGCAGCCGATCAGACTCCAGGCGATCGCGCTCCGGTAGAGGGCCGTGGGCATCCTACCTCGGCTGGCTCGCCACCTCTTTTCCCAGCGCTCGATCAGGCGCTTGCGCTCCGCCTTCGAGCCGTACTTGGCGAAGTCGTAGCCGATCAGCTTGATTTCAGCGAGCCTCGGCGCCTGGGGCGGGATCTGGGCGTCCACGTTGGATGGCGACTGGAACTGCTTGGCGTCGGCGCCAAGCTTCTGGGCAGGCGCGGTCAGCGCCCAGTCGTAGAACTTCCGCGCGCTGTCGAGATTGCGCGCGCCCTTGATGATGCTCATCGACCCGATCTCGTAGCCCGTGCCCTCGCAGGGGGCCACGACCTTGACGGGGAAGCCGGCGAGCGTCTCGGTGACGCCGTCGTGCATGAAGCTGATGCTGACCGAGGTCTCGCCCCGCGCCACCGCCTTGATGGGGCCGGTGCCCGAGCGCGTGTACTGGTTGACGTTCTTGTGCAGCCGGCGGAGATAGGCGAAGGCCTCCTCCTCGCCGAAGAGCTGGACGATCGTGGCGATGGCGACATAGGCCGTGCCCGAGGAGTTCGGGTTCGCGATCTGGATCTCGTCCCGGTAGTCGCTTCTTGAGGAGATCCTTCCAGCACGCCGGCGGCGCGAGCTTCTTCTTCTGGAGCAGCTCCGGGTTGTAGCCGAAGCCGAGAGCGCCCGCGTAGATGCCGACGGTCTTCCTGCCCGACTGCTCGGCCTGCCGCCGCGCCCAGTCGTGGAGCTTGTCGAGGTTCGGCGACCGGTAGGCCAGGGTCAGGTTCTGCTCGGCGGCCTGCAGATGCGGGTCGCCGGTGCCGCCGAACCACAGATCGCCCTTGGGGTTGGCGGCCTCGGCGGTGATCTGGGCGAGCACCTCGCCGGAGCCCTTCTGGCTGATGGCGACCTTGATGCCGGTCTGGCGCTGAAACTCGGTGGCGATCGCCTGGCACCATTCCGCCTGGACGCTGCAGTAGACGTTGAGGCTCCCCTGTGCCCATGACTCGCCGGACGCCAGCAGCACGACCACGGCCAGGCTCGCGAGCGCGAGAGCGCGCTTCATGTTCGTATGCGCCTCCTTCGTTGGAGTGGGCGGCGGTATTCTCGCACAGGCGCCGCGACCGCCGCCCGGCAAGGCCTATTTCGCCAGCGCCTCGCGCATGCGCGCGAGCGCCGAGCCGTACACGTGGTCGGGCCGCAGGAGCATCGCGACGCGCTTGTCCGCCTCCGCGATCCGGTCGTACTCGTCCCAGTTCGCGCTGCGTCGCCTCGTGGTGGCGCTGAAGATGTGCCGGCGAGCCTTCTTGAGAGCCTCGGGATCCGTGTTGCCGGAGTGGGTGAGCTCCGCCTTGCCCTCGAACACCAGGAACCCCGACCACCAGTCCGCGTGTGAGATCAGCACCGAGCAGCGGGGATCGCGCAGCAGGTTCTTGAACTTCATCCGGGTCTCCGTGATGGAGATCCCCACGCCGCCATCTCGGGGGTACACGGTGACGATGCTGAGCTGGGGCATCCCGTTCCGCCGGAACGAGGTCATCACGCCCTGCGGATTGTCGTGGATGAACTGCTCGATCTGGGGGCGAGCGGGGCGGCGTTCGGCATTGGTCCACTCCTTCGTGAAATGCCGCGTTCAAATCCGTCCAGGTACCAACCGCGTTCCACGCCCGCTTTGGCTCGATCCGGGCCGTAGGTGATCTTGGCAGTCCGGCAGATCACTGCGTCTTCACCGCCACGCTTCGTGGAGCCTCGGGTCACGCCGCTAGCATCCCTGAACCGCACAAAGATGCGGTTGTTCGGCGGGTCGTTGCCAGATCGTGCTCGCCCCCGCGATGAAGATCGCGAAGGTCGGCGTCTCGTTAGCCGCGACGGATGTCGTGACCGTGCTGGCTGGGGCGGCGAGACACTCGCTGGTCGCCGGATTACTTCGGCACAGCGACACGGTCACGGGCAGGGAGGCCGCCCCGTGTCCGCAGATGCCGTGATCGCGGACCCGACCCCGACGTTGACCGTCGCGACGGCAAAGATCCCTACTCCCGACGATCCGGGGATATTCACCGATGCCGGTATTGCCCACCGTCGCCGCCAGGGCCATCTGATGTCAGGGACCGGCGATGCGGAGGCAGACAATAGCAGCGTATTGATGCCGGGCAGGACCGGGGCTGAGGTGCCGCCACAAGCCAGGCTCAATTGGACATCGGTGGGCAGGATCTCTCCGGTGGGAGTCAGCCCGAAAACGAAGTTCTGGCCGGCACCGGCCGCGATGCTGACCGGCGTGCTCAGCAGCCCGATGACCTGATTGGTAGTGGCATCGGTAGCCCGGTAGCTGAGCGTGGCCGGCACGCTGCTCAGGAGCGCCATCTTGCAGGCAATCGCCCCGATGGTGCCGGCGTTGATGATCGTCGCGAAGGCGGTCGGCGGTGGAGCCCACCTGACCGAGCGGCTTGTGGGCAGGACGGCCGCAACGAGGTCGGGCACCAATCCCGTGATAGTGCTCGGATTGAGGGGGCTCACGGTGCTGGTGGCCCGGGTATTGGGGTCGGTCACGGCCACGCTGCCGCTCTGGACCGTGGTGACCGCCGTGCCGAGCCTGCGCCACTCTGGCTGTAGCTCGTCATGAACTCGACCCCTGCCTCGGTGACCGTGGCGAGGCTGACCGGCGTGCGAATGGCGATCGTCTTCCCGGTCGCAAGGGCGTGTCTGGCGCCCACAGGCTGGAACCGGGCTGGTGGAAAATTGAAGGTTTCCTGGGTGATGTCCATGGAGCCCACACTTGCGGGATCGCAGAGAGCATCGTTGAGAAAGACGCTGGTATTGGGAGGCAAGCTGAAGCGAGCACTCGCCGTCGTCACACGCGCTCGTGACGTGCCCGTCCCCTCCGGTGCTGAGTTCCGCCCCATTCGAGAGCGGGGGGATCCGGGCTGATCGTCACCGGATTGCCCTGCACGATGACCTGACACTGCCGCTCTTCTCGATGACGGTCCCGGCGCTGACCGGGTTCACCGTGAAGGAGCGACTGGCCGGGCTCAAATCCTCAGATCCCGCCTCATCGCGCGCCTTGACGAGAAAGGCATAGCTGCCGGCCGGCAGCCCCGAGTACGTCGTGCTGGTTGCGCTGCCGAAGGGCGAGAAGGCAGTCTCGAACCCCGCGAGGCGGAAGGCATAGGTGAGGTTCGCCGTGGGGGTGACATCATCGGTCCCCGTCCAGGTGAACGCGGCGTTCCCGCTGGCGATGGTGCCGGTCGGCCGCCGTGATGCTCGTATCCGTGCGCGCCGCGTCCACTCGCACGGTGAAGGCACGACTTGCGGGAGACGCATCTTCATTGCCCACCTGATCGCGAGCCTTGACCAGGAAGATATAGTCGCCGTCGGCGAGGCCGGAGTAGGTCGTGCTCGTGGCGCTCGTGAAGGCCGAGAAGCCGGCCTCGAACCCGACGAGGCGGAAGGCATAGGTGAGGTTCTCCGTGGGGGTGAGGTCATCGATTCCCGTCCAGGTGAACGTGGCGTTCCCGCTGGCGATGGTGCCGGTCGGGCCGCTCGTGATGCCCGTATCCGGCGCGCCGCGGTCCACTCGCACGGTGAAGGCACGACTTGCGGGAGACGCATCTTCATTGCCTGCCTGATCGCGGGCCTCGACCAGGAAGGTGTAGTCGCCGTTGGCGAGGCCGGAGTAGGTCGTGCTCTGTGGCGCTCGTGAAGGCCGAGAAGCCGGCCTCGAACCCGACGAGGCGGAAGGCATAGGTGAGGTTTGCCGTGAGGGTGACGTCATCGGTCCCCGTCCAGGCAGAACGTGGCAGTGCGGGTGTCGATCTGGCCGCCCGGTCCGCTCCTGTGATGATCGTGTCGGGTGGTGTCCGGTCGGTGATCACGACAAAGCTGGCATTCCCAATGGAGCTCGCAGATTTCGATGATGTGGATGACATTCACAGCGTACGTCCCAGCCACCAACGGGCCGACTTGTGTTGATAACTGCCACGGTGTCACCGCGAGCGAGCAGACTTTGGAGAAGTTGAACGTGTCGATCAGGATCTGGCGTCCATCAAAACGGTGCAGACCTCCGGGCGCGCCAGGAACGCACAGAGTCGGGCCAAGTCGCCAGAGAGCTGAATGGTTATGACGTCGGCGCTGGTTGGCTTGCTCGGAATGATCGTGATGGAGCGAACCGTCCAACCTGCGCATCGGCAGCGACGGGGCCACCAGCGAGAGAGAGGCAAGCTCAGCGCGATCGAAATCCACCGTGAACGCAGCCGAATCTCCGTGCTCCACGCGATTGCGCGGGGCCAAGTCGCAGATGAAACTGTCCTTGCGTCATGATGAGCCCTCGTGAAAGTTCATATCGGTCGCCCCGGGGTATTCCGGCCAACCGCAGCCGCCGCGAGAGGGACTCGAGCGGACGAACTCGCGATCCGGCAAAGGACGCCCGCCAGGCTATCGGCCGCCAGAAGCGGCGGGATACCGATCTCGGTCTTCTCTCGTTACAGCTCGTTGAGCACTCGGAAGGGCAGCGTGATAGTCAGTCAACGCGAGGGAATTGTCAAGTAGTCTCTCGCTATATAAGTCGTTGTCCTTGACTGGCGGCGAGGCGGTGGGCCCACTGCCGCCTGCTCTGCGCAGAGTGGGGAGCAACCGGCTCGCCATGCAGTCGAGCCTGTGCGTTCGGCTGGGGCGGGCAGTCCTCTGCAAGCTCCGCGCTGATTGACGCGCAGGCGGCAGCTCATCTGGGGCTCGGTGGCCCGCCGTCGGGCGCGACTCAGCAAGAGTGGTCCAGCTTGTTCGCGACGAGTCTTAGTCGACCTTCTCTCAGGTGGGTCGCCAGAAAGCGCTTGGCTTCGTCGAAGCTCTGCTGCGCGGCATGCGCCTCGAAGCCGGGATGGGTGCGCACGGCGAAGCCGTGGCGGGCACCGTCGTGAGAACACGAACTCACAGGCTTTGCCGAGCGCCCGCATCCGATCCTCCATCCGGCGCATGTCCTCGAGCGGGGCCTGTTCATCCTCCGTGCCGTGCAAGACCAGCGCGGGCACGTCCACGCCCTCGACCAGGTCGTACGGCTGCACGCCGGGCTGGGCGCGCTGCGGTCGGAAGGCGAAGCCGTGGAAGACGACGATCGCGCGGATCTCCGGGTGCGCCCGGGCGGCCATGACCGCGTGAATGCCACCGCGGCAGAAGCCGAACACCGCCAACCGCTTCTGATCGGCTCCATCGACCGAGCGGAGGAAGGTCAGAGGCTCCCTTCATATCGTCGTAGACGGGGGCGTCCGGCGGGTCGTTGCCGCGCACCTTCCAGCCGTGCAGGAGCGCGACGTACCCCACTCGGCGAGTCGCCGGCGCGATCTCGATGTAGCCGTCATCGGGCCCGGCCACGCCGCGGAGGATCAGCACGGTCGGATACGGCCCATCCGCGCCCGGCGTGGCCAGGTACGACGGGATCGCCGTCGTCCCGTCACCGCTCGTGTAGCTCACCGATTCGAGCCGTACGCTCATGACCGCGCTCCTACTTCTTCGGCCGTATCGCGTCCGCCGTGCCCTGGATGAAGGCCTTGATCTTCTCGACGTCATCGGGGGTCAGCTTGCCGGTGAAGTCCGGCATCCCCGTTCGGAGGAGGGCCCGACGAAGACGAACTTGTCGAGATGCTCGATGAACTCGGGCTTCATGTAGCCCAGGTTCGGGATATTGCCGCCCCGGTCCACACCGGGCACGCCGTGGCAGAACACGCAGTTGCTCACGTACAGCAGGGTGCCTTCCTTCACATGGGCGGGGTCGTACTTCACCCCGGCAACCAACTCCTCCATGCGGTACTTCACGAACTCGGGCATCGGCGTCGTGCCGCCCAGGGCAAAGGTATAGACGGTGCCCGGCCCCTGCCGGTCCGGTGGCGCGCTGCATCAGGCCGTACACGCCGCCCCAGCCCACGGCAATCGACACATACTGCTTGCCATCGACCAGGTAGGTGGACGGGGCCGCCACCACGCCGGTACCCGTGGCCGACTCCCAGAGCTTCTCGCCGTTCTTGGCGTTGTAGGCGATGAAGCGCCCGTCGGCCGTGCCCTGGAAGACCAGGTTTCCCGCGGTGGTCAGCGTGCCGCCATTCCACGGCGACACCTGTTCCTGACGCCAGGCCTCCTTCCGCTGCACCGGGTCCCAGGCGATGAGGCGGCCGAACGGCTTGCTCTTGGGAGGCTCCACGTTGGCGAACATGGCCAGGTTCCACCCGAGGCCGCCGTGGGGCTCGCCGGGCTTGTTGCCGCCCATCTTCCAGTCCTTGTTGTCCATCAGGTTCAGCGGCACGTTCTGCGCGGGCAGATAGACCAGGCCGGTCATGCGGGTTGAACGACATCGGTTGCCAGTTGTGGGCGCCGAACGGACCGGGAATGCTGTCGTAGGGCCTGTCCGTCGAGCGGGCCTCGGCCATCTCGATGGGCCGGCCGTTCGTATCGTAGCCGATGGCCCAGTTCACATCGACGAAGTTCTTGGCCGAGATGAACTTCCCGTTCGTTCGGTCGATCACGAAGAAGAAGCCATTCTTCGGCGCATGCAGGATCACCTTGCGCGGTTGACCGCCGATCTTGAGGTCGGCCAGGATCATGGGCTGCGTGGACGTGTAGTCCCAGTTGTCGCCCGGAGTCTCCTGGTAGTGCCAGACGTAGGCGCCGGTGTCCGGATTGAGCGCGACGATGGAGGCGAGGTACAGGTTGTCGCCGCCCGCGGGGCTGCGCTTGCTGCGCGCCCAGGGCGAGCCGTTGCCGGTGCCCACGTACATCAGGTTGAGCTGCGGATCGAACGCCAGCGTGTCCCAGGCCGTGCCGCCGCCGCCCGCCTCCCAGTACTTGCCGCTCGGATCCCAGGTCTTGGCTGCGCGCGCCATCGAGTCGTCCTCGAACGGCTTGCTCGGGTCGCCGGGCACGGTGAACCAGCGCCATTTCTGGTCGCCGGTGTTCGCATCGTAGGCGGTGATGTAGCCGCGCACGCCGTACTCCGCGCCGCCGTTGCCGATGATGACCTTGCCCTTGAACACCCGCGGCGCGCCGGTGATGGTGTAGGCGCGCGAGCGGTCGATGATCGTGTCTTTCTCCCACACCGTCCGGCCCGTGGCAGCATCGAGCGCGATCAGCCGTCCGTCGTAGGCCCCGACGAACACCTTGCCCTGATGGAGCGCCACGCCCCGGTTGACCACGTCGCAGCAGCCCTTGTAGCCGGCTTCGCGCGCGACCTTCGGATCGAACGTCCAGATCCGCTTGCCGGTGCGGACATCGATGGCGTGCACGATGCTCCACGAGGCCGACACGTACATGATTCCATCCACCACCAGGGGGTCGCCTCGACGCCGCGGGTCGATTCGAGGTTGTACGACCACACCAGGCCCAGATCCTTGACGTTGGCCGCGTTGACCTGGCTCAGCTTGCTGAAGCGCGTCTCGGCGTAGTCCAGCCCGTAGCTCGGCCAGTCGGGCGTCTTGGCCGCGTTGGCCCTGATGAATGCGCCATCCACCCGCTTGGTCACCGCCGCGATGTGCTCGCCGGACCCCTTGGCGGGCGCGCTGCCTTGAGCCAGGGCGTTGCCGGCGAGCGCGCCGAGGAGGGCGGCCAGGGCCAGCGGCAGGATGGTGTACGGGTGTCTGGCGGGTCCGGCGGCAGGGCGCCGGCGTGCGATCGCTGATTCCAGGTTCGAGCTCATGGTGTCGCCTCCGCGCTTTTGGGGAGTGTTCGACGCATGGTTCAGCGTGAGCCAGAATATGCCGGAATGAGCGCGAGAGGGCACAAAACGGGCCCGGCGGTCGACCACCCGTTCGCCGATGATCATCGATACCGACGCGCGAGCCTGAGCGCGGAAAGTCACGGCACTTCGGCGAGGACGAGGCCGTTGACATCAGGTGATGAGCGACGTAGCATCACGCGATCATGCCACGGACGACCTTGAATCTAGATGCGCCGATCCTCCGGGATCTCAAGCGGCTGCAGAAGCGTGAACGCAAGCCTCTGGGGCGGCTGGTGTCTGATCTCCTCGCACAGGCCCTGTCGACGAGCCCAAAGCGACGATCCGCCTGGTCCCGCGTTCCGCTGGCACTCACAGCCGCTCGGGTCCCGTGTCGATCTGGGTGACAAGGAGGCAATCCGCGCACTTCTTGAAACAAGGTCGAGCTCCTAATTCCAGCTGCAAAGGAGTCAAGCGGGTGGATGGAGCTGGGTAAATGCTGACGGCCGCCTTCCGGCGTGACTATGCCGAGCAGTTCGAACAGTTCCACGGTATGGCTCCGTCCGCGCACCGCAAAGGAGCCTCTCGGGTGGACGTCAACCCGGTCCCGTACCAGGGCCAAGGCATCCCCACTCATCACGATCTCCGTCCCCAGATCGCGGTTTAGTTCCTCGAGTCTCGCCACCGTATTGACGGGATCTCCGACCACCGCGTACTTCCTCTGCTTGGGCGAGCCTACTTCTCCCGCGAAGGCCCGGCCCGTGTACTGCGACGCCCAAGCCGAAAGGCGTCCCTTCCTCTCGTCCCCACCGCCTGCCGAGCTGTCGAATAGCGGCCTGCATCTCGACAGCGCTCAGCGCCGCATGCCAGCCATGATCGAGATCCTGGCCCGGGGCGCCAAACACTCCGAGGATTCCGTCACCAATGAAGTCCTGAACGTGACCCTGTTGTCCCAGGATCACGTCGATCATCGCCGTCAAGTATTCGTTGAGCACTCTGTACATCCGATCGGGCGGGACGCGCTCGCAGAACGCAGTGAACCCGCGGAGATCGGCCATGACGACCGACACCTCGCGGATCTCGCCCACGAGCGCTGCGTCCTTGGCCAAGGCCGGGGTCGCTACGACTGCCAGCCGCCCGCCCTGCGCCACATGTGGGCCGTGAAGGCCGTTGTCCGGGCCGAATGCCGCGGACCGCAACGTGCCTCCGAACGCTCGCTTCATCGTTCCGCATCTCCCAGGTGCCATTGGATGCCCCCTCGCACACCTGCGTGGCCCGCTCATGCGGTCAGTGATCGGCGAATGGGCGCCGGCGCGATTCCGAGCAAGTCGCGATACTTGACCACCGTGCGCCGGGCGATGCGGATACCGGCCGCTGCGAGTGCACCCGCGATCTTGCCGTCCGCGAGCGGGCAGGCCGGGTCCTCCGCTGCGACGATCTCGCGAATGCGGTGTCGGGCGGCGAGCGGCGAGACGACGCCGGCCGGGTCGCCCGGCAGTCGGTTGGTGAAGAAGGATCGAAGCGGAAACACTCCGTGCGGAGTGTCTACGTACCGGTGCGCTATGGAGCGACTCACCGTGGACTCATGCACGCCGATGTCGGTGGCGACCCGTTGGAGAGACAGCGGCCGCAGGTGAGCGGGTCCGTGCTCGAGAAAGTCAGGCTGCCGCCGAACGATGCTCTCAACCACGCCACGCACGGTGTGCCGGCGGCGCTCCAGGGCGGACACCAGCCAGCTCGCGGCCTGGAGGTCGCTGGGCCAGGTAGCCTCGCGTCTCACCCTTTTCCGCGACGGCCTCCGCCCAGCGCTGCTGGCTGACGCGGACGCGGGGCACGTCGTCACCGTGCAGCACCACTCGGTAGTCGTCGCCGACCTTCTCGATGACCGCCTCGGGGCGCACGGTCTGAGCCGGCGCGTCCCCGAAGGGTCGGCCCGGCCGGGGCTCCAGGCGGCGGATCGCGGCCAGCGCTTGCATGATGCGGTCGGTCGACTGGCCGAGCGCCCGTGCGAGGTCGTCGTAGTGCCTCTCGGCCAGCGCCTTCAGGTGCCCGTCGACGAGCCGGATCGCCAGCGGGTCGGGATCGACCTGTGCCCGCAGCTGGAGCAGCAGGCATTCCTCGAGCGAGCGCGCGCCCGCCCCGGTCGGATCGAGCGACTGGACGATGAACGAGCGCCTGCTCCAGCTTCGGTGACGCCGGCACCGGCCATGGTGGCGAGCCGGCACAGGTCCTCGCGCAGGTAACCGTCCGGGTCGAGATTCCAGATGATCCAGCTCTGCGAGGTCGAGCATGCGGGCGTCGTGCCGGCCCATGCAGAGCTGACGGGAGAGATGCTCGGCGAGCGAGGCTCTCGGCGCTGGTAGCAGATCGACCTGAGCGGTCGCCACCGGACCGACTCGTCGAATCCGTGTCGTGCGCTTGATGCAGAGAGTCTCGTCCTGGTAGCGATGGACGAGCGCCGCCACCTCCTCGGGCGACTGTTCGAGCACATCGCTCGCCGGGACGCCGCGAAACGGCGGGCGCGGATCGAGGTGTTGGAGCCGAGATTCCTTGGTCAGCATCGTCGTCATCTCCTCTCGTGATCGCGTGTGGCGGTCCCTCACTCGGTTCGCTGTTTGGCTTCGGGCACCGCATTCGCCGTCTGTAAGCGCACAGGCGATGCCAAACGAACCTCGGGGATAGCCTCACGGTCGAGTCCGGCCGCAAGTACCTGGAACGGTGGGACTATTTCGGCAGGTGTCGTTGATTCGCGGCCGCGAACTACCGAGGTTGGAAGCAGCCTCGCCAGCGTCCGAGCCGGCACGTAACCAGCAAGTATCCGGTTACCTAACCACCTCGGGGATGCCGGTGGGTGTTTGCTCGGGGCATGCCACGGATGCAGGTCGTGGTGCGCCTCCACGTTGCCCGTCGACGCTGGGCGCCCTGCCTGGCACAGCCGATGCGGCTAAAAGAGTGATCTGCGCTCCAGCGAGAAATACCCCGATGCACCAGTGCAGCCCGTAGCCGAACAGCATGTACTCGTGATTCGGGCGATCAGGACGGAATTTCTTCGGTTCGACGACGCTGCGCTCGTCGAACATGGCGGCCAATCTCGCTTTCGCCGCTCCTACTTATAGAGGCGCAACGCATGTGCCATCCGACGCGCTCGCTCACCTGGTCAGCGATCGGCGGTTGGGCGCCGGCGCGATTCCGAGCAACTCGCGATAAGGCCCGGCGTGGCGGTGCGCGCCCTGCCTGGCACAGCCGATGCGGCTAATAGAGTAGCGAGGCGCTACGAGATGATGCCGGTGACAGGTCCAGCGCGCGGTCCGCCCTCCTCGGGCGTATCCGGGCGACCCCGAAGGCGATGCCGATCGGGACGACACACATAGCAGCAACGAGGAGACCGACGATGAACAAGACGCTGGTTCTTTCCGCAATCGCCCTGCTGGCCCTCAGCATGGAGGTTGCCTCGTTCTTCCCCGACGCTCGCTGGGTCGCCCAGCAGGCACCGGCCTTTGTGCGATCCGAGGTCGACGAGGTCCAGGCTCCGGCCACGCGCGCGCGAAGTGACCAGGACCAGGCTCTCCGGAGCGGAGAGGACATCCAAGCTCCGCGGAGTGAGGACGACATCCAAGCTCCGCGAAGCGAGGGCAAGATCCAGGCTCCGCGGGGGCCGCACGCGCGACCTGTCACCCGACTGGCCGTCGACGGCCCTTCCGCCAGCTGAGCTGGGCACTCGGGGGCGGGCCAATATGGTCCGCCCTGTCAGAGCTTCAGTGTTCAAACGTGTTTCAAACCGAGAACGACCTGCGCCATGACTTACCAACGGCGCACGCGACTTTTGCTGTCAACTGAACGAGAGACGGCCAATTTCTTTTTTGTGTTCGAAAATGTGCCCGGTCTGCTCTCAAAGCATTATCGTGCGCGGTATGAACAGTTCAAAGAGTTATTCGCAGCGGCTGGGATTCAGAATCAGCCAGCCGAGCTAAACGCTGTCGACTATGCCCGGTGATAGGCCGCGGATCTTCATCGTTGGCATTAACACTGCGCCCTGCACCCGGATGCGTATTGAGTCCACCCCACCCAGAGAACGGACGCGTCACTGTAGCCTCAAACCATCCGCGGGCTCCCAGAACCGGTCCACAATGCAGCTGGTTTAAATCCCATTACGTTCCCGTTCATCCCAATCATTGGTGTCTTGTTCCGAGATCCGGCAAGTTCGAACGGGGCTTAAAGAGGGTGAGATGTGGGGCAGAAGTTTCCGAACACTTCAATGGAACGGAAATCGTTGGACAGTGGCGTACGGAAATCGGGAGGTTCACGTCCATCCTTCGGGTCGGCGACGCCTAAGTAGCGCGTACGTGAGGCCATGCTATCAGAGCTTTCCTGAAAGTATCGTTTGCTCGGGAACATCACGTCTCAGGTTAAACAAGTCAGCGACGCGGTCCCGCCGCGCATGGCTCTTGGGTGGATCGCTGAGTCAGATCAGGTCTGCCCTCGGTCTCTAGATAGATGGCTGATGTGTTTCCTGCGGACAAGCGCTCGAAGCTCATGGCGCTTATTCGATCGAAAGGAACGAAGCCAGAATGCGCTTGCGCCGGGCACTTCATGGCCCTCGGCTATCGCTACTCGCTGCACAGTCGAGCGCCTCGACGGCCCGACATCGTGTTGCTCCCGCTATCGCACCGCCATTCAAGTCCGCGGCTGTTTTTGCACGGACACATGCTCAGATGGGCACCTGCCAAAGTCACGTCGAGCTTACTGGAAACCCAAGCCCAGGGCAACCAATTGCGGACGCTCGCAACGATCGCGCGCTTCGCCGACTGGGGTGGCGTACGCTTGTGGTTTGGGAATGCCAGCATGACTACCAAAGCGTTGAACGGCAGGTCGCTCGAGTCACTAGCATTCGAGAAAGCCCGGCGCAGAGGCTCACTTGTAAAGACGCTACAACGTTTCGCCCTGGTCGGCGCGCGGAACTCCCAAACCTGACCCCATCGGATCGTCAGAAATATTCGGCAGCGATCTTCCTTGGGAACACGCATATTTGTCGAGGATCAAACATCCGTAGCGTCTCGGCGACTCGCCGTGTATGTGGACTGTGTCTGCTGAGCGAATCCGTGTTAACGTAGGTACAAATGGGAACCTCTCTCCGTGGGCCGCGGCCTACTACGCCATCGGTGGACATTCAGGCGGGACGTCGACCGCTGGTGAATAGTTGTAGCGGTATCAGTTCCGGATCAGATCATTTGCCACAGTTCTGAGTGCCACTGCAGTCGCTGGCGCGTATTTCGGGCGAGGAAGCAGGGGACGATCCTAAGCAACATTTCGAGCGGCTGAGTGCCCTTAATCTGGGCAATACCGGTAAATCTCGAATGGAATGCCAAACAATACCGGGGGATCCTAAGCAGGATCGAGACGATGCCGAGGGGAACGCTACCTGCGGATCCAACTTCAAGACCAAGAGGCGGGCGGGGAGGCCCACTACGTTCCAGAGCGAGAGTCGTTAAGAATCGCTCCGGGCGCATGGGGTTTCCAGCCCGCTTCCCGTTCATGCACGCGCAGAGCCAGTCTCGCACGCCGCAAGTTTCTTCGGCGCTTTATCAAAGCTGCTAGCATCAGGCGTTTTTCGAGCGAGACCCGGCCTCGACTGCGTGTTACTCGGCCGACAAAGCATTTTGCGCAAGGAAATCATAGCAATACCGCTTGGCAGCGACAGACGACACTGACCCAGCTCTTGGAAAATTCAACGATTTGCTGAGAGTGCGACAGCTACTTTTCCAGGACGAAGCTACAAGACCGAGCTGATATCAGGCAGCGCCAAGCGCGTTACCGTTGAAGGAGGCTTAACACCGCATGTCGCGGTATTCGATGGCGCTCCAGCCTTTATCAGATGGCGACACCTCTGGCCTGATCCCATCTACCGGTTGTGCCGGACAAACAGAACCGCGTGTTGAGTGAGAGGCCGTGGCTATTCTAAATCAGGATTTTCAAATCCAAAAGAATAGCCACTACAAAAGCCTCGCGCATTCCTGACACAAAGGCGCGGCAGATGTATTCGCGTACCGGAGTCAAAGCAAGGTGACAACCTTTGCCTCCGTCTCGCGCGTATACGCATGTGCAAGTATTGCATCGATCGACTCAGTCCGTCCGTCACATGCGCTGGCGAGGCCTTTCTTCTCTCGCGCGCTAAGACTCTTGAGCATGCCGTTGGTGAGAGGCAGCTCAGATCCGTATTGGATCCTGTTAATCCGGCGCCTTAAACGCTGGCGATTTTGAGATGGCGGCCGCTCCAATCCAGCTTCAGGAAATAGTCCTACTGAAGGACGTTGACACCGAAGAACAGTACAGACGTTGCGAGCTTATCCATCCTTGGCGGTATCCGCACGGAATGCTCGCTGCGGCGAGAGAGCTAGCGAACTGTCGCGATATCCGTTGCTTACCGCTGTGCGAGAAGCTCTAGACGTCGTACATGGCGCGATAGCTCTATGCATTGCCGAACCCCGTTTGATACCAGGCGTTGAAAAGGCGCTCGCAAACTCTGACGAAACCATTTCCACCGGTGTCGTGAACCCGGCCCAGCTGAGGCAGGATTCCACATCCGAGCTTTTAATAGCGCTACAGGCATTGGTTCCCGCGTATGTATTTGAGGTGTGTCCCGAGCGAAGCATCTCGTGTCAATTAACTATGCGTGGCTTGCTTCGCGGTTGAACTGATCTGCCACGTTCGACCCACACGCCAATCGTCGAAGCCGGTTCTCCCCACAGCAACGCCGACGATGGAAAACGAACCAATTGCAGTCGACTCCTTCAATTCCGATCGCACTAGAAGAAGCAAGCGCCTTCGCCGCGCGGGAAGTGAATAGCAGGAATATACCCGACGAAGTTGGAACTGCGCTGCCGGTCTTACTGGAAGACGATTCCCGTGGCCTTCTTGACGGAGAGGAAGGCGCGACTGCTATCGTTATCGATCTGGCTGAGACAGGTAAGAAGCGCGTTCGCAGGCTCCCAATTAGAGAATTGAGCCAGGGAACGTTCTTGCTCGTACGCGACGGGGGAGGGGGATTACATACTTCCCATTCGCGAATCAACTACTTGGCAAGAAAATGGAAGAGGCCCGTGCCAGGCAGCGGGAGTGGAAAGCATTGTTAGCCGAGATTGCCTACAACGAAGTGACTTTGCCAGTACCTCGATGAAATTGGCCAGGCTCGGGCGCACCGTGCAACGGCCAGGAAATATTCGCCGGTGGATATGGGCCTGAAGCATTAAGCCGAACGATGAAAGCGACTCGTCGCAATCATGCGTCCGTTGGCAAAGAAGAGAGTGCGGCCTGAGTACTGAGAACCACAGCTCTTGATTGATCGGGCGCACATGTGGCGGGCCAAAGAATCAGAACATCGTCTCCTTGAGGAAGTTCACGGGCCGATCTAAAGAGTCTTGAGCAGCTATAAGCCGTATGGTGTTCGCCCTGCCGCACTCAGCGGGCGCGGAAACCTGGTGGCATGCAGGATCAAACAGGTAGCAAAAGCGACGGTCCAAATCAGTCTAGGTCGTATAGGCCATCTCTTTGACGCCGGAGAACTCGATTATGAGATGATTCCGCTTAACCGGTCGGTGACGAATGCAGCAGCCTGGGCGAGAAAGAAATAGTTTTTATCGGCTGCTCAATGATCCGAGACTCGCGATTGATTGTATCTCCACTCGCTCGATGTCGCGAATCACCGCAAGCAGATAGCCTGGAAGCGAAATCGATTTTGTCCTGATTGTCTCGGCAAGGTTCTGTGCCTGGAGGTGAAGGCACATCACTTAATTAAGCGGTCGGCGGGGTCATGGTATTTCGGAAATACCACGACGCCAGATAGTAGAGGTCCCTTTAAGCAGGTGTCGGAAGCTATGCATAGCGCTTCAGGACAGTCGCCGCAAAAACGACCTGATCTATCGCGGCTCTTTGGTCCGCCGTAGTGTTCCCGTACGTCGACTTTCACACAGTCTGAGGAATGGCACCCTGGCAGCTTATAGACGATCAGCTGCCGGATCGCGGCCTCTTGCAACGACTTTGATTTCGGTTTTGGTGCGCGCTCGAAGACCTCCTGATCACAACGTTAGTTGGTTCGAGGATGATGCCAGACCGACTATGGAATAAAAGTGGCTGACTGTTAGCCGTGCTCCGGGCCCAATCCCCGAATTCTCGCTGAGAGCCCCCGCACCCGTGTCCGAGCTCTCGATGCACAAGTGAAGATGTATACGGAAGAGCAGTTTGAGCCCTCGATGCGCTCCAATCAAACGTCTGAATTGTGTTCGAGGGTCCGGCGGGGACCGGTAAGACCTTTACTTGCTGTTGAAGGTGCGCCGCACACTCCGAAGGAAAACGGTGCTGCTCTCTGCTTCAACAACATGCTAGGTCACTGGTTGATGGAGCAGACGGAACAACTTCGGGATCTGGTTACGACTTCCACGCTTCACAGGCACATGCTGGCGGTCGCCGGAGTACGTCCAACAGGAAGTCCCACTCAGATTTCGGGATACCGAGCTACCGGCTGCTGCGATTGACCGGCTTCGCTGGGGTCTGGAGTGGTTTGTTACGACGCGATCATTGTTGACGAAGCCTGTGAGACATTCTCCGCCCAGGTACATAGACTTCTTGACTTGGTCTCGCGGGAGGAATGTCTACGGGCACTTCGGAAGATGTTTGGTGATTTCGAAAAGCAGGCGATTTTATGACTCAGCGACGGTTGAGATTGAAACCCTGCGGACCGCGCCCCATCGGCCACTCGTTACCAGTTACGCATCAACTGCCGCCGGAATACACCACGCATTGCAGAGCTCGTCTACCTGCGCTAGGCGGCTAGCGCCCAAATACGTTTCGATCCTGCGGCCAGACGATGGAACCGACGCACGCTTGAGTTCTACAGTACGCAGGAAAAGCAGGCCGAGCTCTTGGTAATTGCTCGACCACCTTCGCCGCCAAGGATTCAGCAACCGCGAAATAGTAGTCCTTTTCACCGCTCGCCAAGGGGATCCTGCGCGAGCTGCACGCCCATCGGCCTTCGATCAAGAAAATCTCGTGGCTATGTCAGACCACTCTGATACAAACGGCATACGGTACTCCACTGTGCACGCCTTCAAAGGCCTTGAGGCCAAGGCAGTCGTTTGACCGACGTAAGCGAGATAGGGACTCCAGCGGCGATGAACCCTTTTACGTGGTAAACGCGAGCTCTCCATAGCAAGCTTCTATTCTGGCACACGAAAGGGCATGCCAACAGGCGCGAGAGACAAGATTTTTGGTCCGAGCGGGGCCGTAACTAGTCATGGCGATAGACCACGTTCTAAATCGCGACCAAATACTCATCAGCGCTTCGCGCCGAGCTTCTAGACCCGCACCCGCCGGTCACCGATCGACGTTCGGGAGCCATAGAACTAGGAAAAGAGGAGGCTATGGCCCCTACCGCCAAGCGGGAACGGGAGAGGAGATATTGCTGCGCGCGACCGGCCCACTAAACGTTACGGATTAGGAGTTCTTTTTCCAAAGGATTCTTACAATCCGCTATATTGTATTTGAGATCCCGGTCGTCGAAGAGGGAGCGTTAAGGCCATTACAGAAAACGCGCAAAAGAGATGATCGCTATCGAAGACAGGGACGAGCGTGGTACTAGGGCATGACCGCGCCAGACTCTGAGGAAGAGGCTTTCTCTCCGACGCAAATAGCTTCCCGACCAAGCAGCATTGCAGTGAGCTTCCTTGTCCGAATTTCTGACAGCTCGACCGTGCGCCTACGTGCGACCGGAGGGGCTACCGGAAATTCAAGGTCAGAGTTGACGCGCGTGACCGAACCTGTGGCTACGAACGCCTGCATCGGTCGAAGCCGAGATCGACGGCAAAGAGATGCGTAAGAACGCATCTGGGAAGCTGAGAGTATCAAACTCCAACACAACAAACGGGGAAGACCTTCGGTTGGATTTGAAGTCTATTCTCGAGAACCCAAACGAAATCCGATCAAAGGCTGATTACAGCGTGCCTTGTGACCGAACTCCGCCTCACGATCAGGACACGGCGCCTTTCCAGGCGGGAGTTCGGCGCAACTCGAATCGAACGCGCCCGGCGACGGCATACTCTACCCAACCGCGCCAATCAGTAAGCTGAGGAAGAGGAGCAAGGGGCTCGAACTCTTGTATCGAATATGCAAACCTTCGCAGTCGGGCACGGCTGTGCAGCCGATTGGGGAACCCCAGAAAACGGAAGACTCAGACTGTAATAGCAGTCTCGCTGCCCGTTTTTGAGACTCCGAGTACGACTCCCGATATTACAGATGAAGCCGTCACCAGATTGATGTTCCCATGCAGGTTCTGTGTTCACAAGAACAGGCGGGTCTTGATGTTTCACTCGTCGTGCGCGAATATCGGGCTTGATCGCCGCACGAGAGAAGTGACGCGTTGCTGCTCTGCGCTCTGATTTGCAGCCAGCAGCTATAAAAAGCATCTCGCGAGTGCATTCACTGCGCGGATGAAATGGAGAGAGGGCTGGACTTTCTACAGGTAAACGCCCACGCGAGAAATCATGTGTTTCAGCTTTCTGCTAATCAGGCAATTCTCTGGGCAACAACTAAACGCTTACTGTGACCATATAGGCGAGTCACTTGGGGTGCGTCGCACAGAGGCGGTTCGCCCAGCCCTTCATAGCGCCGGATCTTTGGCTCACCCAGAGCGGGCGTCCCACGCTGGCGCGTTTTTCAGATTGCTTTCTTCTTATGTCCATCCGCCAGCAGTAACGCCTGATGATAGGGAACGCGAGACCGTGATCTTATTTGGTTCCCAACTGGCGGCGGAAGACTGAAGCATATCTGGCTCTCGCGGCGTTCACAGCCTTCTTCCGCCGGGTTACAGAACCCCGAAGACAGCAATACGTAACTGGAACGAAGTACAA
>ERZ1370068.10251-contig-8966_pt1 | contig 37680 bp, 49 predicted proteins | sample MGYA00561227_ERZ1370068 | MGnify/ENA primary metagenome ERZ1370068 (study PRJEB38410, sample SAMEA6850437) | metagenome | study: Metagenomic assessment of the ecological functions of the soil: analysis of the soil microbiota associated with the...
CCGCCGCGCGACGACTCCCTCGACGGCCAACGCCACCATCATCGCCGCGAGCGCGCATTCGCCAGAGGTGCTGCGAAGACTCGCGGCCGAGTTCCACGTTTCGTGCGTCAGCCACGTCCGGCTTCCCTCAGACGGGAAATGGCTGACCCTGAACTCGTCAACGGACAGGCGGGCCGGCTCGACTCGGCCGGGTCTACGTTGATCGCCACGCGCGACGCGGGCGCGCCGTGGCGGTTGCCGGAATCGTGACGATGCCAGGCGCGGCGGTCACGCCTGAAGGGAACCTCGCCGACGAGATACTCGCCGGACTTCGCATGGGTGTTCGACAAGATAGCGGACGGTCTCGTGCAGGAACGGCACGAAACGTGGCGTGCAGCGGAAAGTCGTTCCAGCGGTTGTTCAAGTCGGACGCACATCACGACGGCGCGGCCATCGCCGATCGCCGCAATCGATCACCGGCGGCTTCGCCCGACGTGAATTTCGCCAGCGTCTGGCAGCCCGACGCACTCATGGTCGCGCGCGCGTCGAAGCGGACGAGGCCAAACGACCCGGCCGCAGGTCCAAATGGCTGGAAGATCGGGTGACGGATATCGCGTCGGGGCCAGCGATCGGCGATGCGGCGCTCGTCCGATCCTCGGGCGCCACGCACGCGCAATCTCGATGCCTGCTGCCGGCGACATCGGCGGCCACGTCGCCATCAACATCGGGACCCGCGGCAATCAGCAGCCCGCCGCCTGACGGCGGCGTACGACGCGAGCAGCGTCGCGCGCCCGGCGATCGAGGCCCCGGTGTCGATAGCAGCAGAACGGCGTGTGAAGCGGAGACGTCGCTCGATCGGCCAGCCGCCTAGCTGGCCGGCAGCGATGCCGGCCACTTGCAGCGAATCCGCGGGCCGTGCCACCGGCCGCCAATGCCTGGTGCACATAGAACGCATCCCGATCCGAGATCTCCGGTCGCCGTCACCGACGAGCACCGCGGCCCGTGACGAGCCGATTGAGCAACGCGTAGCGGCCGTTATCGGCCTGCAGTCCCTCGCGATCGTCGATCGTTGCGGCAACGCGCCTGCCGTTTCCGGAGATGCCGCACGAACACCGCGTCGCGCGGCGCCGTGAGGCTTCCACCGACAGCCGAGTCGTTCTCCGGCCGGCGCGTCCGTCAACTGCTCAGGCGAACCGCGACTGCCCGGGTCCGGGCTGCTGTCGTTCCGAACGGTGACGACTGCGCGATCGCCGTCCGAGCGAAGGCCGACGACGGCGAGGTTGTCCGGCAGCGCGCCGACATCACGAACCTCGACGCGCGCCGACTGCGGGCACCGATGCGTGGTCGCCCGCGTCCCACACCGCTCTCCTGCAGGTCGGTGACGACCACGATCGTTCCGCGCCGGCGCGCCGAGGGCTCGTCCGGCCAGCGTTCACGGCCGCCAGTAGCGCGTGCCGCCCGATGCCGTGGCGCTGCGGCATCAATCGCCGCACAGCGCGAGTGCCCGGTCGGCGGAAGGCGGCGCCACAAGCTCCGCCCGATCCGCAAACGTCACGACGCCCACATCGTCAGTCGTGCCGGCGACTGGGCCACGGCTTCTCGCGCGAGCCGCTGCGCCCGCGCGAACCTGCCCGGGCGCCGACATGCTGAACGAGGTGTCGAGCGCGATCACCGTCGCGCTGCGCGTGGCAGCGCTGCCGCGGCCAGCGGGACGAAGGGCCGCGCAAAGGCGAGCGCGAGCAGCACGCAGCGCGGCGACCCGCAGCGCCAGCAGCACGATCTGCCGCAGCCGGCGCCGTGGAGTGTGCGTTCGACCGGCGCGTGCTTGCAGCAGCGCCACCGCGGCGAACTTCACGCGTGGTTCCGGTTCGCGCTTGAGCAGGTGCAGAACGATCGGCACGGCGGCCGCGACCGCGCCAAACAGAAACAACGGCGACAAGAAAGGACATCAGCGACCTCGGCTCTCGCCGACGAGTGTGACAGATACGCCAGCAGGGCCATCTCGAGCGGCTGTTTCGTGTTCAGCAGCTGATAGTCGATGCCGGCAGCCGCCAAGCTCGCGGCGATAGCGCTCGATGAGCTCGCCGATGGCCTTCCGGTAGTGCGCGCGCACCGACGCCGGGCACGGCCATCACTTCTTCGCCGCGTCTCGAGATCCTCGAACCGGGTCGCGCGCTCGAACGGAAAATCGATCTCGTCCGGATCGAGCACGTGAAAGACGAGGACGTCGGTGCCGCGGTGACTGAAACAGCTTCAGGCCGCGAATCGACCGCCTCCGGATCGTCGAGCAGATCGGAGATCAGCGACGACCATGCCGCGCCTGCTGAGCGCGTCGGCCACCTGGTGCAGCGGCTTGGCCGACGTTCGTCCGGCTGCCCGGCTGCAGGCGCGATCGAGCGCCACGAGCAGCGTTCCGCAGATGGCCCGGACGCGTGCTCGCCGGCACGGCGCTGACGATCCGATCGTCGAACGCCATCAGGCCGACGCCGTCGCGCTGCCGGTTCATCAGGTAGCCGAGCGACGCCGCCAGGCACGCGGCGTACTCGAACTTCGCTCAGCCGCGCGACCGGTAGCGCCATCGATCCGCTGACGTCGAGCAGCAGGTGGCAGTCGAGGTTGGTCTCCTCCTCGAACTTCTTGACGTAATGCCGATCGCTGCGCGCGTAGACCTTCCAGTCGATCGTCGAGAGGTCGTCGCCGCGGATGTACTGCCGGTACTCGGCGAACTCGACGCTGAAGCCCTTGAACGGGCTGCGATGGAGCCCGGACAGAAATCCTTCGACGATCGTCTCGCGCCTTCAGCTCGAGCGTGCCGAGGCGCGCGATGACGGCCGGGTCGAGAAACCGGCGTTCTCGCGCGCTCGGCCGCGGCCATCGCTACATCCCGCTCTTCGGCACCGGCACGGCGTCGAGCAGGCGATCGACGATGGCGTCCGGCGTGATGCGCTCGGACTCGGCGTAGAAGTTCGTCATGATCCGGTGCCGCAGGATCGGCTTGGCGCAGCGCCTGGATGTCCTTGATCGACACGTGATAGCGGCCGTGCATCAGCGCGCGCGCCTTCGCGCCGCGCACGAGCGCCTGCGACGCGCGCAGCCCGGCGCCCCACTTCACCCACTTCTCGATGAACTCCGGCGCGCCCGGCCGCCCGGGGCGCGACGCGTCCGACCAGCCGGACCGACGTAGCGCGCGATCTCGTCGGCGATCGACGACCTGGCGCACGAGCTCCTGAAACTGCAGGATGTCGGGCCCGGTCAGCACGCGCGCCGGCGCCGGCTGCGTCGCCGCCGGTCGTCTGCGTCACCACGCGCACCTCATCGTCCTCGCTCAGGTACGTGATGACGATGTTGAACATGAAGCGATCGAGCTGCGCTTCCGGCAGCGGATACGTGCCTTCGAGCTCGATCGGGTTCTGCGTCGCGAGGACGAAGAACGGCTGCTCGAGCGGATAGGTGCGCCCGGCGGCGGTCACGTGATGACTCCTGCATCGCCTCGAGCAGCGCGGCCTGGGTCTTCGGCGGCGTGCGGTTGATCTCGTCGGCCAGGATGATCTGCGCGAAGATCGGTCCCTTGACGAAACGCAGCCGGCGCGCCGCCCTGATCTTCGTCGAGGATCTCGGTGCCGGTGATGTCCGACGGCATCAGGTCCGGGCGTGAACTGAATCCGCTTGAAGTCGAGGTCCAGGATGTCGGCGAGCGTCTTGATGAGCAGCGTTTTGGCCAGGCCCGGCACGCCGGTGATCAGGCAGTGCCCGCCGGTGAACAGCGCGATCAGGACCTGCTTCGACGACCTCGTCCTGGCCGACGATGACCTTTCGCAGCTCGGCGAGAATCTGCTCGCGGCCCTCCGCGACCTTCTCGCGCAGATGACAGCAGCATTCATGCGTCGGATCGCGAGGCGCGAGTCAATGCGTCAGCGAGTAGACGATCTCGTTGATCGCCATGCGATAGGCCATCGAGGTGTACTTCAGGTAGCCCGGATACTCCTCGACGTTGGACCATTCCCAGCCGTCGCCCATGTCGGTGTTCCAGTTGATGAACACCATCGGCCGGCCGGCATCGTCGAGGATCGTGCGCAGGTGCGGCGACGAGCCGCCCTTCTCCCACGTGCGGCCGGCCAGGAACGACCCGATGCCCGGCGACCTGCGGGTAGCGCGTCGAGCGTGTAGAAGCACCTGAACACCGGATGATCGGGCGTGACCTCCGTGATCCCGCGATCGGGAAACACCTTCTTCAGCTGCCGTTCGAGGTTCTCCCACTCGTAGCGGTCCGTGGAAGTCGTCGAACATCGCCGTGCCGCCGCGCAGCAGGAACTCGCGCAGCGTTCGCGCGTCGCTGTCGGTCAGCCTGAGCGTCGCCGGGCTCGACGATGTAGATCCACGGGTGCTGAAACAGCTGCGGATCGTCGAGCGTCATCAGGATGGGATCTTCGACGGCGATCGACGGTCGCCGTCTTCACGCGCCGCGACAGGTTCTGCTCGGCCGCCGGCGAGTCGATGCCCCAGGGCTCGCCGTAGACGTCGAGCTGCATCGCGCGCAGCGCCGCCGGGTCGTAGTGATACTTGATGCGGACGAAGCGCCACTGCAGCCCGGCCGAAGCGGCTCGTCGGCGATCCATCGGTGACGCCGTCGAGCGGCGAGCCCGGCAGTGGACAGCGCTCAGGAGCAGCGCTGCAGCGGCAGGCCACCGCCGCCCGGTTCACGGCCGCGCCTCCGCCAGCTTCAGCAGCAGATCCTGCGCGCGCTCGTAGCGTCGGCGCGATTTCGAGCGCCGCGAGCGTCTGGCGCTTCGCCTCGTCGCGCTTGCCGGCCTTCGAGGTAGCTCTCGGCCAGATCGGTGTGCGCGACGGCCGGATCGATCGGCTTGAGCGCGATGACGGTCCGGAATTCGCGGCGCGGCGAACGTCGACGTCGTTCCGCTGCAGCGCCATCCGGCCGAGCGCCGCCGTGCGCGTCGCGCGTCGAACGGGTCGAGGGCGACGATGCGCTCGTAGACGGGACGGAGCCGGGCCGGATCGCGTGACGCCGGCTTCCTTCAGCAGCGACGCCAGCTGATGCGCGGCGTCGACGTTCTCGAAGTCGGCGTTCAGGAACGCCGTGAGCTCGGCGATCGCGCGTGCGATCCTTCTTCTCGAGCGCGATCTCGGCCATCTGCGCGTGCGGGCTGTCGTCGCCCGTGGCGCTCGGCGCCGAGCGCCGCGGCGCGCTCGAACACCTGCATCGCCTCGTCCGTGCTGCCGGCCTTTCGCAGCGCCATGCCCGTAGCGCCAGCTGCACCGGGTAGCTCCGGGGATTCTCGTTCGCGAGCATTGCGGAGATCCTCGAGCGGCGCCTTCGCGAGCTGCACGTCCTTCGGAACGACCAGCGCCTTCTGCAGCGCGCCGAACGTCCGCTCGGTGTACTGATCGAAGCCGATCTGCAGCTCGTCGAAGTCGGTGTTCAGCACTTCCTTCAGCGCCGTCGTCGGTGTCGAGTCCGCGCCCGTAGCGCGCGCAGCAGCTTGTTCAGGCCGCTCTGTCCGAAGGTGGCGACCAGGTGATCGACGACGAGCGACGCCTGGTAGTAGGCAATCCCGATCAGCTTCGGATCCTGGAACGCGGCGTTGAGGTCCTTCAGCTTGATCGTCTCGCCGCGATTGAGCAGCGACGCGAACGTGAAGTCCATCTGGCGGGCCCATTCGCGATGCGCGCGCGCGCTCTTCGTACTCGGAGATGCCTTCGGTCAGCCAGCGCGGCACGCGCTGGTTCGACATCTGCAGCGTGATGACGTGCGCCGAGCTCGTGCCAGAGCGTGGCTTCCCACTGAAACTCACCGGGCGGCCGCGCCTTGCGGCGAGTCGAGCGTGACCACGCGGCCGAAGCACGCGCCGAGCGCGCCGATCATGCCGGGCAGGCCGAGCGTCCTGACGGCGAAGTCGTCGTGCTTGGGGAACATCTCGATCAGGATCGGGCCCCTTCGGCGTGAACTGTACTTCGCCGCCATCGTGCCGAGCGCCTGGTGCGCGAGCGCGACGGCGTATTCCTTGAGCACCGGCGCTTCGTCCTTGCTCAGCTTGACGACGAGGTCGCCGTCGCGGATCGGTCTCGAACTTGTCGAGCGAGTCGAGCAGGCTGAGCGCGTTGAAGGTGACGACGTCGTACGGGTCGATCTTGAACGACGCCTCGAGCGCCGAGCGCGCCTCGGCTCGTCGCCCGTGCGCAGCAGCTGCGCGCCGAGGTCGGCGAGCGCGCGCGGATCGTCTGGGCGTCAGCGTCAGCGCCTTGCGCGTCAGCGCCACGGCTTCCTCGAACCGATAGTTGTGCGCGACCAGCTCTCGCCGGCCACGCGGTATACGTCGCCGCAGTTCGGGCGAGATCGCCAGCACCTTCGCGACCTCGGCGTCGAACTCCTGGGGCTTGTCCTCGACGAACGCCAGCGCCGCCAGAGTGCCGTAGGCGTCGAGGCTCGACGGATTGATCGCCAGCGCCTTGCCAGCAGCTCGCGCGCCTCGGCGCGGTGCTCGGCGTCGGCCGCCTGGCTGGCCAGGAAGACGTGCGCCTCGACCGAGTACGGGTTGATTTCCAGCGCGCGCTTGACGAGCGCGCGCGGCCTGCGGCGGGTTATCGTCTCTCGAGCGCGCGCGACCGCCCACGAGCGCGGCGCCCAACGCGGGTCGAGTTCGAGCGCACGCGCTGATAGCGACTTGACCGCTTCGGCGTTGTTGTATTTCGCGAGAAACAGATCGCCGAACGCCGCCTCGATCGCGGCGTCGTTCGGGGCCAGGCGCGTGCGCCTCGAGGAACGCCGCCTTGGCGTCCGGAATGCGGTCGAGCGCGTGCAGCGCGCCGGCCCGCGCGCGCCAGTTCCCGCGCGTTCTGCGACGTCTCCGCCAGCGGCCGCGACGCGAGCCAGCGTCTGCGCGCGTCCGGGCGACTCGAGCATCTGCTGCAGCAGGCCGAGCTCGAGCGCGGCCTCGCTCGACGGGCGCACGCGACGCCGCCGCCTGCAACGCGGATTCCGCGTCGGCGTATCAGCCCGCGCGCGATGGCCGCCCGTGCGCGGAGCGCGACGACGTTGGGATCCTTCAGGTCGAGCTTCGCGGTGAGCGTGTCGACTTCGGCGTAGCGTCCTTCGATGAACGCGCGCGGTCGCGGCCTGGAACGGCGTCGCCGGAGCGGCAGGCGCCTGCAGCTCGGCGTTGTCCCTGCGCCATCACCAGCACGGCGCACAGCGGGACGCCGACGGCCAGCGAGCAGCGCCGAGCAGATAGAACGCGCGCGAGAGAAGGTACGAGGCATCTCGCCTCGTATTATAGCTGTCGGCATCGAGCCGGGCAGCAGCTGCAGCAGCGCGGTCTCATCGCCCTGCGAGTCCTAGTAGAGCGGCCGCCATGTGTAGAACATGGCCGCGTTCAACGCCTGAAACGCCGCGAACGAGCGCGAGCCACGCCGGGCGATGTCTGGGCGGCACCGCGACCGGCCAGCCAGATGAACGCCGGAAACAGCACCGGACGAGAAGCGTCCGGCCGAGATCAGGCCGCCGGCCGCCAGCGGCGGCAGGATGAAGACGAGGATGAGCACCGCGTAGGCCAGGCCGAGCTTGCGGCCCACCGGCCAGACCGCCGCCAGCACGAAGATCAGACGCCGAGCGCGTTGATGAGGTCGTGCGGAAGCGACGCGACGTAGCCTTCGACGCCGGCGTTCGCGATGATGTTCACCGCGATCGCCGACGAGCGTCACGAGTCCCCTGATACTCGCGGCCCCACGCGCCGTGCGCCTTGAGCCACCCCAGCGGATCGCCGGTCAAGCTGCCAGACGTACGCCGAATAGAGCAGCATGCCGACGCCCGGCATCGCGGCGGCCGAGAGCGCCTGTCACGACGTTCCAGCGTGAGACATCCGCACCAGCCGACCTGCCCGAGCCGATTGTTCCGCCGACCCGCCCGATCCTGGACCTGAGATCGCCAGCATCGCCAGCGGGATCGAAAGGAGAAAGCCGTTCGTCTTCGTCAGGCCAACGAGCAGCCCCCACAACGCGGCGCTGTCCGAACGCGCGCGTGGGTGAAGTGGTAGAACGTCGCCGGTCATCCCGAGCAGCATGAGCGGTCTCGACGTAAATGGCGCCGAAAAACAGCGCGAACGGGTACGTCGCGAGCGCCCACACCGCGAAGCGCGCTTCGTCTTCGTCGAGCGTGTCGCGAGCGAGCGCGTAGAGGTACACCAGCGCGCCAAAAAACGCGGCGAACGACAACGAGCATGCCCGCGCCGATGTAGCTCGTCAGCCGTCCGCCCGAGGATGCGGCCGACGCCGCGCACGAGCATCGGGTAGGCCGGGAAAAACGCGATGCTCTGCTGAAGGCCAGGCTGATTCGGCACGAAGTGATACCCCTCGGTCACGATGCCGAGATACCAGTTCGCGTCCCACCGCGCCTGCAGGTTGACCAGCTCGTTGTTGACCTGCATGGGCGGGGCCGGTCCCGGCGGGTAGCCGATGACGAGCACGGCCATGTAGCCCACGAACAGGATCGCCGGGCGCGTTCCCGGCGACAGCGAGGGCGGCGGTATGAACCGCCGGCTGCCGCCACCACGCGGAGAGCCGCGCCGGCAGGTCGCGATAGATCGGCGTGGCCGGCGCCAGCACGTGCCGCACGATCGCGAGCGCGAGCGCCCAGAGCAGCGTGGAGTACGGCGAGGTCACGGCCACGCGCCACGGGCCGATGCGGACGCGGAAGCCGCCCGATATCGCCACGAGGAGCGCTCAAGCACCACGAGCGCGAGGCACAGCGCGTCGATTCCACGAACCCAGCGCGGCGATTCGATGAAGGCAGAGGCGTGCGGGACGCTCGGCGAAGGCATCAGCCGCCGCGAATTACACTCAGCGCTCGCTCCGGACCGATGGCGCGCGCAGCGCAGATCCTCGACCGGCGATGCGCTTGAGCATCAGACGCGCCAAAACAGGCAGCGTGCCACCAGCGGCCCGCCTCACACGGGCGCCCGACATCAGCGCAACGGCCACCAGTTCGAACGCGACGGCCACGTAGTTCGGATGCCGGAGCCACGCGTACGGACCGCTGGCCACCGGCGCGTCGCCCGGCACGACGATCACGCGAAACGTCCACGACGCGCCCGAGCGAGACGATGGCCCACCACTTGAGCGCCTTGGCGAGGATGAACACACAGGCCGGACTGCCGCGACGCGTGCGTATGCCGCGGAGACACGCGCGGGCCGAGCGCCAGCACCCTCGGCGATCATCGCAAGAAACACGGCCGGATATGCGACGCGCATGACGTCGTACACATCGCCCGGCGGCTCGATGCCGCCGCGCGCGCGCTGGACGCGTTCGTTGCGGGCCGCGCGCTGCGCCTCGACCAGCATGGGCGCGAACACAATCGCCAGCAGCGCGATCGTTTCAGGCACGCCCGACGTCTCCGGCGCATCGATCGCGGCGTGCAAGCGCCGCCGGCGCGAGCCGCGCGCCCCAGGACGCGCCGGCGACCGCGCCCGGCGAGGCGACCAGCGTGCGCACCAGACGGTTGAACCGCCACTTCGCGGCGAACTCCGCCCGCCGCCGCGCCGTCAATCGCTTGTGAACGCCGCTCCACCCATGTTCGAGCGCCGTGAGCGCCGCGTGAGCGGCGAGCTCCGCGCCGCGCACCGCGAAGCGCAAGCCGTCGCCGGTCATCGGGTCGATGAAGCCCGCCGCGTCGCCGGCCAGCAGCAGCCCGTCGATGGCCACGTCGCTGACGTCGACGGCCAGCGGGCCGAGCACCACGGCGGGCGCTGCCGACGCGGGCGCCGGCAAACCGCTCGCGCAGCACGGCATCGCGCGCACAGTTCGCTCGAGCAGCGCCGCGCGCGGGTCGCCGATGCGCGCGGTCACCGGGCTGCCAGGGCTTCTGACCACGCAGACGTTCGGTCAGGCCGCCCGGCACCGGGCGCGATGCCGACATAGCGGCCCGCCCGCACGTGCATCTCGCCCAGGTCGACGCGGCGGCGACGGTCGCCGCGCCGTTCTCGACGTATGCGCGCCGATCGCCCATGCGGCGCGGCCGGGCGCGGATGCCGCGCGAGGCCCAGGCCGAACGCGAGCGTCGAACGCCGGCCGTCGGCGGCGATCGTCACGCGCGCGCGGAGCTCTCCGTCGAACGGACGTCCGCTCGCACTGCACGCCGCTGACGCGCGTCGCTCGTCCACGAGCGCCCGGCGGACGGTGCACCGACGGCTCGAACTGCGCGCCGGCCGCGATCGCATCGCTGCAGCAGCATCCAGTCGAGATGACGGCGCAGCAGCGCGCGGCCCGACGATGCCGTCCCTGATAGCGCGCCTCGACGACGACGCCGCGCTCGCCGGTCACGCGCATGCCGGCGACCGGCAGCCCGCACGCGTCGATCCGGATGCCATCTTCGAGGCGGCGCAAGCAGCGCCAGCGTGCCGGGATTCACCGTGTCGCCGCACAGCTTGTCGCGCGGAAACGCGCTGCGATCGACGATGCGCACGCGCGCGCCCGGCACGCGCCAGCACCGTGGCGCGCGACCGGAGCCGGCGGGCCCGCCGCCCACAATCAAGCACATCAATCATCACATCTGGTCATCTCTGGTCATTTGGTCATCTGGTCATTGGATCAATTCTGATCAATCGCTCGATTTCAAAACGATGACCAGATGACCAGATGACCAGATGACCAGATTCATCGCGCGCAGCCCCGATGACGAGGGCGCTGTTCTTCGAGCCGAAGCCGAGGCAGTTGCAGAGCGCGGCTTCGACGCTGCGCCTGCGCGGCCGGTGTTCGGGATGAAGTCGAGATCGCACGCCGGGATCGGGATCGCGCTGGTTGATCGTCGGCGGGAAGTAGCCGCGCGCGCAGCGCCAGCGCCGCGGTCACGACGCCGGCCGGCGCCGCTCGCGCCCTGCGGGTGGCCGATCATCGACTTGACCGACGATCCCGGCCAGCCGCTCGGCGTGGTCGCCGAACACCTCGCGCACGCAGCGCGACTCGACGGCGTCGTTGAGCACGGTCGACGTGCCGTGGTAGCTGACGTAGCCGATCTCGTCGCGCGGACGCGCCCGATCGCTCGATCGCCAGCGCGATCGCGCGGACGATCTCGCGCGCCGTCCGGCGCCATCTGCACGCGGTGGTACGCGTCGCAGGTCGATCCGTAGCCGTCGATCGGACGCGTAGATCGTGCGCGCCGCGCGCCCGGGCGCGATCCTCGCGCTCGAGCACCACCATCCACGCGCCCTCGCCGAGCACGAACCCGTCGCGGCCGCGGTCGAACGGCCGCGACGCCTCGGCCGGCGCGTCGTTGTAGCGCCGTCGACACCACCTTCATCCGCGAGAAGCCGTAGATCATGCCCGGCGTCACGCACGCGTCGGCGCCGCCCGACAGCAGCACGTCGGCCTCGCCCGACCGGATGAGCGCGGCCGCGTAGCCGATGGCGTCGGTCGAGCTGGTGCAGCCGCACGACAGCACGTGGCTGACGCCGTGCAGCCGCAGCGAGATCGAAATCTCGCTCGACACCATGCCGACGATCGACACCGGAATCGCGTAGGGCGTGACCTTCCGCTCGCGCTCGGCGAAGAAGTCGCGTACTGCGCGCTCGCCGACGTCGATGCCGCCGCCGCCGCTGCCGACGATGACGCCGGCGCCCGGCTCGCCGATGCGCAGGCCGGCGTCGCTCCACGCTTCGCGCGCGGCGATGACGCCGATCAGCGCCGCGCGCGAGTAGCGCTTCGGGTCGGCGCGGTAGTCCGGGATCCCAGATATCCTCGCCCGTCGAACGCCGGCACATCGTCGATCGTGACGCCGCTGGCTGGCGCGGCGACCTGGCAGCCGAACGCCGACGCGTCGAACTCGGTGATCGCGCGTGTGCCGCTGCAGCCGCCGTCGCACGTGGTCCCAGAAGCGTTCGCGGCCCGACGCCGAACGGCGAGACGACGCCGATTCCGCTGATAACGACCTTGGGACGGCCGGAGTGGCGCATGACAGGTCCTACAATAGATGACGAGACGACGAGATGACCAGTTGAACCTGATCGGGCGCGCATTCCGGTGGCTGGGTGGCGGTATGTTCGTCGGCGCCCTGGCTCTCTGCGGCTACTCGTATGTCGTCGTCTGGGCGCGGTCGGCTCCGTTCGACAGCGGCGCCGATTCCGGATCGATGCCGCCCTGTTCACCGCCTTCGCTGGCGCACCACAGCGCGCTTCGCGCGCGAGCCGGTCAAGCGGTGGCTGGTGAGCGTGGTCCCCGAACGGGCTGCTCCGGTCGGCCTATGTGTGGATCGCGAGCCTGCTGCTGATCCTGGTGTGCGCGTGCATGGCGGCCTGTCGGCGGCGACGTGCACCGCGTCCACGGATGGCGGCGCTGGCGACATGCGGTCGTTCAGCTTGCGGGCGTGCTGATTGATCGCGAGCGCCGTGCGGGCAATCGACGCCCTCGAGCTGGCCGGCATTCGATCCCATGTCGCCGACGATTCTTTGCAAATCGGCGGCCCGTACCGCTGGGTGCGGCACCCGCTCTACCTCGGCTGGCTGATGGCAACCCTCGGGCGCTGCGCACATGACCGGCGATCGCCTGCTTTTGCGGGAATCTCGGTCTTCTACCTCAGTCATTGCCGGTGCCGTTCGAGGAACGCTCCCTCGGCCGCAGTTTCGGCGAGGGCTACGCTCGCGATACCAACAGCTGGTCCGCTGGCGCATCGTGCCTTACGTATATTGAAAAGAGAATCTAAGGTTCATCTTGGTCATCTCGGTCATCTTGGCGTCATTGATTGACCGCCGATAATGGGCCGATAAGACGATGACCAGATGACCAGATGACCAGATGACCAGATCGTGTGCACGCCGTCATTTTTTCTACCGGTGAGCGCTTCCAGGTGCGCCACCAGGCCGGCCGTGCCGAGTCCCAGCGCATCCCACCAGGCGTCCAGCATGTCGCGCCGTCCAGCCCGGATGCCGTCGCGCGTGACGGTTGACGGCGGCGGCACGAACTGCGCCAGGCGATCGAAGACGCGATCGCGGTCCGCTCCATTCACCCGCGTCAGCAGGTGCCAGAGGGTCACTTCGTCGCGCTCCTGCGCCTCTTCGAGCACGCGCGAGAGCGCGGCAGACGCATCGGGCGCGTCGCTCATGAAATCGATCGTCAGCAGCGCCTCCCGAAATGCCCGCGACACGCGCTCGTTGTACGGAGTCCCCGGCCCTTGCCGGGACGCGTGACGCTTGTCGATCCGGCAGGAACGAACGATTCACGGCCGCGCCATTCGAACCCCACCCAACCGACGAGCACGGTCACGAGCCCCTCGCCGTTATCGTCCATCGTGAGCGTGTAGGCACACCCCAAATCGACGGCCGTGGACGAAGCGGTTTCGACCGAGAACTGCCCCGGCGGAGCCCAGATCGTGGCGTGCAGCGTCCCCGTTCGAGTTGCAGACGATGATCGCCGCTGCGTGCGCTGACGAGACGAAGCCGCGTGCCGGGCTCGACGCTGATCCGGCCAATCGTGCCGACATTGAGGCTCGGCCGTCGAACGTTCGTCCGTTCTCGAGCCACCCGCCGACCGAGAGCCGCGCGCCCGCCCCGACAGGCCTCGAGGAAATCGTCGGATTGCCCCCGGCACGGGTCACGTCCCACACCTGTGAATTCATCCGCCGCACGAGCGCCGTGCCACCAAGGAGGACGCCGATCAGGATCGCGGCGGCGGTGGCAAGCGCGGCATACGCCCGAACCGGACGCTTCCCCATCCGGCGGTCTGACAGCAGCAGCCGCGGCGGAGGATTCTGCTGCGCCAGCGACGCCAGCTTTCGCTCCAGCCGTTCGACGTCGGGATCAGGCGTCCCGCTGCGGTCCCACAAGTAGTCGTCGTTCTCGTCGTTCACACCAGGACTCCCAGCCGCTCGCGAAGCTGCTTCATGCCTCGATGGAGGTTCACGCGGACCGACGCCGCGGTCAGTCCGGTCCGCGCCGCAATCTCCGGACCGGTCATGCCCTCGACAAGACGCAACACCAACGTCTCCCTGTACGCTTCCGGCAGCGTCTGGATGACACCGAGAACGGCCAGCGCCTCCGTGCGATCCGGGTCCATCCGGCCCACATCGTCCGTCAGCTCCACCGTCTGCCCGCGCGCCGCGACGCAGCTGGTCGGCAGCCCTGTTCCGCGCGATAGCCGCGAGCCAGCCTGCAAAAGCCTGCGCATCGCGAAGCGTATGCAGACGCTCGAGCGCGATCACGAAGACGTCCTGGACAAGATCGTCGACGTCGGCTGCGACGGCCTCGGGCCAGCAGGATGCCGTGAACCATCCGGGCAAAACCGGCGTACAGCTCGCCAAACGCGGAGCGATCTCCGCCCCTGGCGGCTTCCACGACGTGCGCGACGTCATCTGTCACACCACTCCCGCTACTTAAGACGTCCGCGATACACGGAGTGTTAACCAATTGAGTAAACTTTCCTGCAATGGCCGAACCCGTCCGAACGTACCCCAGCGAGCTCCCCGTCGTCGCGCTCCGGCAACTGGTCGTTTTCCCGCTGACGCTCCAACCCCTGGCCGTCAACAGGCCCGCGTCCATGGAGTCGGTGAACCGCGCACTGGCCAGCCGACCGGATGCTGTTCCTGGCGCTCCAGACCAGCGACGCACAGGATGACGCCGAACCCGACGATGTGCGGCGAAGTCGGGACCATTGCGGCCGTCCGGCAGATGGCCCGCGCGCCCGAACGGCGGCCTGCACATCATCGTCGAAGGGCTGACGAGGGCCAAGGCCGAGATCGTGACCAAGAGCGGCGTCGTCGCTGAGGGCGACAGTCAACCCGCATTCCCGAGCCGGTGGAGCGCACGCTCGAGGTGGACGCCTACGTCCGGCGTCTTCAGGAGCTGGTCGAGCGCGGGTCTGTCGATTGCCGCGGGACTGTCCCAGGATTTGCGCGGCATGGTCGGCGGGCATCGACGAGCCGCTGCGGCCTCGTCGTATCTGCTGTCGAACCTGCTCGACATGAAGGCGGAAGACAAGCAGCAGATTCTCGGAGGCGGACAATCTCATCGCCAAGCTCGCAGGCCGTCACGGTCGCGCTGAGCCGCGAGATCTCCGCTGCTCGAGCTCAAGAGCAAGATCGAGAGCGAGACGCAGGAGGAGATGACCGACGCGCAGCGTCAGTACTACCTGCGCCAGCAGCTGAAGACCATCCAGGACGAGCTCGGCGAAGGCGAGAAGACCGACGCCGCAGGAGGTCCGCAAGCAGATCCTCGAGGCGAAGCTGCCGGACGCCGTCGCGCGTCGTCGCCGAGCGCGAAGTCGAGCGTCTCGAGCGCATGACGCCGGCCTCGCCCGACCACCAGATGATCCGCACGTATCTCGACTGGGTGCTCGACGTGCCGTGGTCCGACGGTGACCGAGGATCGGCTCGACCCGGTCGCCGCGCGCGCAGGTGCTCGACGAGGACCACTACGATCTCGACAAGGTCAAGGAACGCATCGTCGAGTATCTGGCCGTTCAGAAGCTGAAGATCGCAGCAGTCGAAGGATCGGCCTCCGCCGGGCCTATCAAGGGGCCCATCCTCTGCTTCGTCGGCCCGCCGGGCGTCGGCAAGACGTCGCTCGGCCAGTCGATCGCGCGCGCGATGAACCGCAAGTTCGTGCGCATCTCGCTCGGCGGCGTGCGCGACGAGGCGGAGATCCGCGGGCACCGGCGCACCTACATCGGCTCGATTCCCGGGCCGCATCGTCCAGGCGCTGAAACAGGCGGGCGCGATGAACCCGGTGTTCATGCTGGACGAGATCGACAAGATCAGCGCCGGCGGTTCCAGGGCGATCCGGCCGCGGCGCTGCTCGAGGTGCTCGATCCGGCGCAGAACCACGCGTTCCGCGATCACTACCTCGAGATCAGCATGGACCTGTCGCGCGTGCTGTTCATCGCGACCGCGAACCAGCTCGGCACCGGTCCACCCGGCGCTGCTCGATCGCATGGAGATCATCTCGCTGGCCGGCTACACGCGCAGAAGAGAAGCTCCACATCGCGAAGCGGTATCTCGTGCCCGCGCCAGCTCGAGGAACACGCGCTGACGACAGCGGCGGTGACGTTCGACGACGACGCGCTCACGCGAATCATCATGGACTACACGCGCGAAGCCGGCGTCCGCAGCCTCGAGCGCCACATCGGCGCCGTGGTCAGGAAGATCGCCGCGCGCATGGCATCGGCGGAGGACCCGCAGGCGACGACGCGTTCATGCCGACGCCATCGCCGGACTATCTCGGCCCGCCCCGCTTCCACGACGAGGTGGCGTTCCGCGTGTCGCGGCCCGGCGTGGCAACGGGCGTGGCGTGGACGGAAACGGGCGGCGACGTGCTGTTCATCGAGGCGACGCTCCTTCCGCTCGGGTCATCACGACGTGATTCTCACCGGGCAGCTGGGCAGCGTGATGCAGGAGTCGGCGCGCGCCGCCGTCAGCCACATCCGATCGCAGGCCGTCGAGATCGGCGTGCCGCCGGACTTTCTCGACAACCACGATCTGCACATCCACGTGCCGGCAGGCGCGATTCCGAAGGACGGGCCGTCGGCCGGCGTGACGATCGCGACCGCGATTGTGTCCGGCGCTCAAGAAGCAGACGATCCGCGAGGACGTGGCGATGACGGGCGAGATCACGCTGAGCGGCCTGGTGCTGCCGGTCGGCGGTATTCGCGAGAAGGCGCTCGCGGCGATGCGGCTACGGCATCAAGGATCTCATCCTGCCGGCTCGCAACGAGTCGGACCTCGCGGAGCTCCCGGCGGAGCTGAAACGCGGCATGCATTTCATTCCCGTGCACACACTCGCAGAAGTTTTGCGTGTGGCGCTGCCGGCCGGGTCGATCGCGGACGTAAAATGACGAGGTGCGCCGCCCTGTCGTCCTGCTGCACGCTGTTGCACTTGCTGTGTCTCGCCGGGGCCGCGGCCGTTCCGCGCGCGCAGACGCCGGCAAGCCGGCACCGGCACGATTGCGGGCCGCGTCAGGCTGACTGCACGCGTCCGGTCGCCGCTGCCGTCGAACGTCTACCCGTCGAGAACCATCGGCAAGCACGCCGGGCCCAGCCATCCCTGAAATCCGCAACGTCGTCGTCTACCTGAAAGATCCCGGGTTCCGCGGCACGTTGACAGACGACGAAATCCGAGCTGCGGCAGGAGGACGAGACGTTCGTCCCGCACGTGCTGGCGATCACCAGGGGATCGACCGTCGAGTTTCCCAACGCCGATCCGTTCTTCCACAACGTGTTCTCGCTGTCGTCCACGGCGGCATTCAATCTCGGCCGGTATCCCCGCGGCGAGACGCGGGGCAGCGCTTCAACAAGCCGGGCCTGGTGAAGGTGTTCTGCGACATCCATTCCCACATGAGCGCGTCGATCCTGGTCCTCGATCATCCGTATTTCACGATTCCCTCGGTCGATGGGACCGTTCGAGCTGCCGAACGTGCCCGCCGGCCGGTACACGCTCGTCGGATGGCACGAACGGGTCGGCGAACGGACGCTGACCGGTGCGCGTCGAAGCCGGGCAGACCGCAACGGTCGATCTCACGGTTCCCGTCGAGGACAAGCCGTGAACGAACGGCGACGGCCGCCGCGCCTGCTCGATGAGGACGCTGGCCGTCACGTTCGCGACCGTCGCGCTGCTCCTGGTGGCCGTCTTCGTGGTCGTCATTGTCAGCGTCCGCGACCAGGTGCGGCAGACGGTTGCGACGAACCTCGAGTCGGGCCAGCGCCTCTTCGCGGACGATCGAAGCCCGTCGTCAGCGCGAGCTGAGCGAGCAGGTGGCAGCGTTGGCGGAGAGTCCCGCGGCTGAAGGCCGCCGTGGATACTTACGCGGCCGAGTCCCGGACGAACACCGATCCGGTCGTCCGCGAACAGTGGCTGACGACGATTCGCCGGCAGCTCGAGGAAGTGGCGGCGCGAATCGAGTCGGACGCCATCGTGCTCACCGACATCCGCCACCGCACGCTGGCGGTCGCGGGCCGGCTGGCCGACCGCTGGCCGCTCGACCGCGACGTGATCGTGGCCGGAAACGCGGAGCGCGATCGCGTGGATGTCATCACGCACATGAACGGCACGGCGTTCCGCGTCGTATCGGTGCCGTTCGATCTCGACGGCGTCCGGATCGGTGCGCTGTACCTGGCGACGGCCATGGACCATCGGTACGCCGAGGATCTCGCGCGCGCTGGCCGGCGCGCGCACCGCCATCGTCAGCGACGGCCGGATCGTCGCCAGCACCCTGCCGCCCGTCGTCGGCCCGGGCGTTCGAGTCAGCCGTGGCTCAGCGCAACCAGCATCGAGGAATTGTCACGCTCGACGGCGAGTCGCACGCCTTCCGCCGCCTGGTCGACGTGAACGGCGCGAGCTTCTACGCCCTGGCGTCGATCGACGAGTCGTCCCGCGCGGCGACGCGCACGGCGGTCCAGCGCCTGTTGATTATCGCGGCGGGCGCGACGCTGCTCGCGCTGGCGGCGAGCTTCTGGCTCGCACGGATGATCACCGAACCGATCGGGCGTCTGTCGGCGTCGCTGAAGCGGATGGCCGCACCCGCGAAGTGGCGGCCGGGCTGCGCGCTGACCGGGTCGAGCCTCGAGATCGACGATGCTCACCGACACGTTCAACGCCCTGATCACGTCGGTCACGGCGGCAGAGGATCAGACGCAGGGCGGCCTACACGGGAGCGATTCGCGCGCTTGCGATGGCGCTCGACGCGCGCGATCCGTACACGGCCGGACATTCCGAACGCGTGAGCGTGCTGTCGGTCGCCATCGGCCGATCGCTGCGCCTGCGGGACGAGGAAATCGAGGTGCATCAGGCTGGGCGCGCTGCTGCACGACATCGGCAAGATCGGCGTGCCGGATGCCGTGCTGCTCAAACCCACGGCGCTGACGCCCGCCGAGTTCGACATCATCAAGCAGCATCCCGGCGCGGGCGCGCGCATTCTCCAGTCCGTGCCGTTTCTGGCGCCCCACATTCCCATCGTCGAACTGCATCACGAGCGGCCGGACGGACGCGGCTACCCGCACGGTCTGCGCGGCGACGAGATCCCCATCGCCGCGCACATCGTGCACGTGGCCGACGCGTACGACGCCATGACGACGGCGCGCGCGTACCGCGGCGCGCGGCATCCGACCGCCGCGCTCCAGGAGCTGTGGCGTTTTGCCGGCACGGCCTTTCACGCCGAAGCCGTCGGCGCGCTCGCGACCGTGCTGCCGGGCGTCATCTCAGACAACGGGCGAGGTCGTCCTCGAGAGCATGCATGCGTAGCGCCCGGACTCGGGCTGTTGCTGGGCCTCGCCTTCTGGCGCGGCGGCAGTCCCCGCCACGGCTCAGACGCCTTACGAGCGAGTCAGTCTCGACACGACAGTGGCCCTGGATCTGTTCGGCGGCGACAACGTTTCGGATCGTCCGCAGATCATCGTCGACATCATCGGCACGCGTTCAGCTGGCCGACCGGTGGCAGATATATGTGCGGCCGTGGTTCCGCCTGCCGCGCCCGTCGCCGCCGACGGCACGCCACCGCCCTGGGACACGCAGCTATACCAGGCGAGCGTGCGCTACGAGCGCCCGGGACCGATCGCTACGCGAGTCGATGCCGGCTACATTGCCTCGCCGGTCGGGCTCGGACTGTTCGACGCCAACCCCAGAGCCAATCCCACAATCGCCGGGCACTCGAGCTATTTCACGCCGATGCTGCCTTTCGACGCCGGCGGGCCGCGCGGGCCGGCGATTGCCTCGACGTATCCGCTCGGCGCGGTCCTGACGCTCTCCGGCGCACACTGGGACGCGCGCGCGGCCGTCGTGAACTCCGCACCGGTGCGGAGCTTCGTCATCGGCGCGGCGACCAATCCCAGCGCCGACACCGGTCTTCGAGGCTGGCGCCGGCATCACGCCGACGACGGGCCTTCGCCTGGGCGTGTCGTTCGCGCACGGGTGCGTATCTCGAAAGATGACGAGCTGACACCGACGGCTCCGCGCGGGCGACCGCGACGTGACGCTCATCGGGTTCGAGGGCGACTACGCGGTCCGCTACACGAAGCTGACCGGCGAGTTCATTCGCGACCGGCTTCACGATCCCGGCCAGGTCGACGCGGCGGCCTACGCGTGGTTCGTCCAGGGCACGCAGACGCTGACCCCGCGCTGGTCCGTCGGCGGCCGCCACGAAGGCACGGTCGTCACCAGTGGCAGGCACCGGCGCCGTGTTCGGCGCGCAGCCGCGCCTGCTGGCCAGCGAGCTGACCGCAGGCTACCGCGCCACGCGCGAAATCACGGTGAAAGCGCAGCTACTACGCGCGCCAGCCGTACGGACGCCTGTGTGGGATCAGCAGGCCGGCGTTCAGGTCGTCTGGCAGAGACGGTGGTGGTGGTGCAAGCCGAGACAGCGAGCCACGAGCCACGATTTAGAACCCGTGACCATCGTCTTCTACATCTCCGGCCATGGCTTCGGCCACGCCTCGCGCAGCATCGAGCTGCTCAACACGCTCGCGGCGCGCCGGCCGGACGCGCGGCTCATCGTCCGAACGTCCGTGCCGTGCGTGGCTCTTTCGGGCGACGGCGCCGGCGCACGTCGAGCTGGGACCGTCGAAACCGACGTCGGCGTCGTGTCAGATCGACAGCCTGAACGTCGACGAGCGCGAGACCGCGCGGCGCGCGGCGCGTCTTCTACGGCGACTTCGATCGCGCGAGTGGACGAGGAAGCGGCTTTCCTCGACGCCGCGCGCGCGACGAGTCGTGCATCGGCGACATCCCGCCGCTCGCCTTCGCGGCGGCGGCGCGCGGCGCGCGTCCCATCGGTGGCCGTCGGAAACTTCACGTGGGATTGGATCTACGGCGGCTACGAGGCGTTCGGCGGTCGGAGTCAGCGGAGCCGGTGATCGTCGAGCCGAGTAGTCATGCGCGATGCGGGCGTACTGCTCGACAGCCAGCCGCGCGCTGCGACTGCCGCTCCATGGTGGATTCGACTCGATGGCCGCGCGTCACGACCGACATCCCGTTCATCGCCCGGCGCTCGACGCTGCGACCCGGCGGAAACGCGTGCGCGCCTCGGCATCGCCAGCGATCGTGCCGTTCGTGCTCGCGTCATTCAGCGCCGCGGATCTCGACCTGCCCTACGGTGCGATCGCCGGAACCGAACACCTGACCATGCCTGCGCGCCGGAGCGCGAACCGCCAGCGCCCCTCACCTATCCCGATCTGGTGGCCGCGGCCGACGTCGTGGTCAGCAAGCCCGGCTACGGCATCGTCTCGGAATGCGTCGCCAACGGGACGCGCGCTGCTCTACACCTCGCGCGGACGCTTCGTCGAGCGCGACGTGTTCGTCGCCGAGATGCCGCGGGTGCTGCGCTGCCGCTATCTCGCACGCGACGGATTTCCTGCCGGCCGGTGGGGCGACGCGGTCCGCGGCGCTGCTCGCGCAGACGCCGCCTCCCGAACGGCGCAGGTCTGACGGCGCGAGGATCGCGGCGCGAGGCGATCCTGGACGTGGCGATTGGTGATGTCGGTGGTCTCGGATCGGCAATCGCGCGATCGCCGAATCACCCGATCACAAATCGTCTTGGTCTATTGCTTGACGCAGGTGATGAGCGACCAGAGCCCGGCGAGGTTCACCTTCTCGATCGACACGGGATGGAGATCGGCCTGGGCGATGAAACGCGGGCAGATCCAGATCCGACTTGAACCCGATGTGAACGGTGAAGGGCGAGATGGCGCGCTCGATGCGTGGCGAGAACGCGGGTTCGGGCTGCGGAAATGATTCAGGACGATGATGCGGCCGCCTGGACGGCAGACGCGCTGCATCTCGCGACGACGGCGACCGGGTCGGGCACGACGCTGATGACGATACGGCGCGTACGACGATGTCGAAGGCGTCGTCGGGGAACTTGCAGATCGGCCGCGTCCATCTCGAGCAGGCGGACGTTGCGGATGCCCTTGCGAGCCATCCGGTCGCGGGCCTTCTCGAGCATCGACCCGGAGAAATCGATGCCGGTGACCGAGCACGGAGCGCGGATAGAGCGCGGCGTTGATCCCGGTGCCCGACGCCCACCTCGAGCACGCGATCGCGGGGACCAATGGCCATCCGCTGAATGGCCTGAACGCGGCCCGGATGCAGCGGTCGGTCCAAAGAACGCGTCGTAGGCCCACGCGATGTTCTCGTAGACCCGCTCGACGAAGTCGTTTTCGACGACCGCAACCGATAACGCGCGGGTGGCGGCGTCCGAACCCAGATAACTCCTCGCGCGGCTGCGAAGACGGCGGCTCAAAGATGGCCATCAGTGCCTTCGAAACTATACATGGGAAGGTCAGCGAAGTCCATGTAAGTCAGTCACGCGATTTCAGGTATCGAGGCGCTCGCACCGGAAGTGTCTCGTCGTTGATGAGCAAATACGATTTCGTCACCATGTCGAGGCCGATCGACCGCACACCCTGGCGCGCCGAATCGGTGAATTCGTGGTGGTGGCCGAACAGGTGCAGCCGCGGGCGCATGGTGGTGAGAATCTCGTTCAGCACCGTCTTGCCCGCGTCGATGTGCCGGCCCGCCGGATAGAACGGCCGCGGCGCCTCGTGCGTCAGAAAGACGTCGATGTCCGGTCAAGCGCCTTGCAGGCCAGCACTTCGTCCTTGCACGAAGTGCCGGCGCTTGTCGTCGCGGCTCTTGCCCAGCTTGACGGACGGCGTCGTCGTCTTGTGGCCCTGCGACGGCGGCAGCGCCGAGGCCGGCGCGTTGTACCAGCTCGGCGCGAACGTGCCGCCGAGCGCGCGCGACGCGCCACGTTGCCCACCTGATGCGGGCCGCCGTTGCGCAGATAGTGCAGCGTCGGCGCGGGCGGACGGCCCGCCGTCGGCCGCCGCCACGACGTCGAAGTCCTCGTTGTTGCCCTTGATCCAGTAGAGCGGCGCAGCCGGCGTGAAATGCTCGCCGTCGTTGCTGGCGACGTCGCCCACCTGCAGCCAGAACGGCACGTCCGCGTGCCGGCGCATGATCTCCTGAACGGTGTCGAACTCGCCGTGGATGTCGCCGAGCGCGCCGATCATCATGCATCGGCAGCGGCGGACGGGCATGGAAGTGGAGGCGGAGGCTGGACGGGCAGGAGGCGAACGAAGACGGCGACGGGTCCGACGAAGGCTCATCGTCCTGCCCGTCCTGCCCATCCTGCCCTGCCTGCCCTTATCCGGCCGCTGTGGGTTCGGAGGCCGGCACCAGCAGATCCGCTTTGTCCCAGACGAAGTCGTCCTTGCTGTAGACGGCCAGCTCGTAGTCCTTGCCCATGAAGATGGCGCCGACCGGGCAGGCCTCTTCGCAGTAGCCGCAGAAGATGCAGCGCGTCTTGTGGATCTGGTATACCGAGGCGTAGCGCGGGCCCGGCCTGGACGCTGCCGTCGTTCTCCTGCGCCTCGAGGTAGATGGCGTCGGCCGGACAGGCCACCGAGCACAGGCCGCAGGCGACGCACTTCTCGAGATCGTTCTCGTCGCGCATCAGCACCTGTTTGCCGCGATATTTCGGGAACATCGGGACCTTCTGGTCCGGGTAGTTCACCGTGACGGGCTTCTTGAACAGATGCTTGAGCGTGGTCGCAAACCCGACGAGGAGCGGTCGAATGACAGCCATTGCCCTCAGTTTACCCGGCCGATAAGATCAATGTAAATCAATGCCGGGACCGACGCTCTCTCCGACGGACCAGCTGCTGCTCACGACGCTGCTCGTGAAGCTGGCCGTCATGGCCGCCGCGGCGACGATTGCTCGTGCGATTCCGCCGGTTTCGGCACTTCCTGATCTTCGAGCAGCGGCCGTCGCCCGACCGGCTGACGTTCGCCCTGAGCCTCGGCAGCCTGCCTCGCCGCTGGGCGTGGTGGCCCGCCTGCTCCTGGGCTACCAGGCGGCCGATCTCACGCTCGAAGGCGCGTTTCTCGCCGGCCTCATCGACGGCCCGTACGCGGGGCTCACGGTCGGCGCGATGGTCGGCATCCCGCCGCTCGTTCTCCGGCGAGTTCATCGCCCTGCCCTTCGCCATCGGCTGCGGCTTCGCCGGCGGCGGCCTCCGCGAGCTGTGCCCCAAGGACGTGCTCTGGCAGTTCTCGCCGTTCGTCTTCACCAGCCTGCACGCGCCGCGCCTGGCAGATGATCCGGTCGCGTGAAGGTGGACTGGCAGGTCGTGCTGCTGCTCGCGCCGATCGGCCTCGAGATCATCCGGCAGCTGCTCGGCGCCCGCTGGATCCACCGGCTGTTCTTCATCTCGCGCCGGGCTCGCCGCGTTCGCTGTGGCTCGTCATCGTCGTCTTCGCGACCGTGCTCGGCGCGTCGCGATGCCGATCAAGATCTGGAACAACGCGCGCATCGAGCACCGCCTCCAGGAGCAGGAAAAGCTGCTGCTCGCGGCCAAGCTCGAGGCGCTCGCGAATCAGATCAACCCGCACTTCCTGTTCAACACGCTCACGTCGATCTCCTCGCTGATCCGCACGCAGCCGGAAACCGCGCGCATGCTCATCACCAAGCTCTCGGGCCTGCTGCGGCGGCTGCTGCGCAGCACCGATCACTTCGTGACGCTGCGCGAGGAGCTCGAGTCGATCGACGAGTACCTCGCACATCGAAGTCGATCCGGTTCGGCCCGCAGCTGCGAGGTCGATCAAGCAGATCCAGCCCGACGACGCTCGACGTCATCGTGCCGAGCATGCATCCTGCAGCCGCTGGTCGAGAACTCGATCAAGCACGGCCTGTCGCGCGAAGGTCGGCGGCGGCCGCATCACGATCACGACGCCGCTGCACGACGGCCACGCGATCATCGAAGTCGCGCGACGACGGGCTGGGGATGACCGAGGAGCGGCTCGAGCAGGCGCTCGGCGGCGGCATCGGCCTGAGCAACGTCAACGAGCGGCTGCGCACGATCTACGGCGCGCAGCTACCAGCTGAAGCTGCACGAGCGTGCCGGGCGAGGGCACGTGCGTCAGCGTCGAGATTCCCGGAGCTGGCGATCCCCGAGCGCGTGACGGCGTGATCGATGGATCTGCAAGCGCCGTCCTGGTGGACGACGAGCAGCTGGCGCGCGACGAGCTGGGCTTCCTGCTCGGGCAGGTCGGCGGCGTCGAGGTGATCGGCCAGGCGGGCAACGGCGTCGAAGCGCTGACGACGATCGACCGGCTGCAGCCCGACGTCGTGTTCCTCGACGTCCAGATGCCGGGCCTGACCGGCTTCGAGGTCGCCCGGCGGATGCTCGACGCGCACGCGCCGTCGCATATCATCTTCGTCACCGCGTACGATCAGCACGCGATCGAGGCGTTCGAGGTGAACGCGGTCGACTACCTGCTGAAGCCGGTCGATCCGGCGCGGCTCGACGTCGCCGTCGAACGCGCGCGCCGGCTGATCGCGTTCGAGCGGTCGCCGATCGGCGCGGCGGAGCCGCGGCGGCGCCCGGCGTCACGGCCGAGCAGCTCGAGCAGATCGTCGAGCTGGTCGCGGAACGCCGGAACCGGCGCGAGCGGCTCGCCATCAAGGTCGGCGAGCGCTTCCTGCTCGGTGCAGGCCGACGAGATCGATCTACGCGTCGCTGGCCGACGACGGCGATCACCGTGGTCGACGGGCCAGCACGTCGGGACGTCGAACTACCGGACGCTCGACGAGCTGCAGGAGCGGCTCGACCCGGGCGTCTTCTGGCGCGTGCACCGGTCGCATCTGGTGAACATCAACAAGATCAAGGAGATCGTCCCTTGGTTCAATCGGAACTACATCCTGAGGATGAAGGACGAGAAGGCGACGGAAATCCCGGTGAGCCGCACGCAGACGCGCCGGCTCGAGAGTACTTGAAGCTCTGAACGCGCTCCGACGCCGACGCCGCAACAGACGCCGAGTCACGAGCCCGGCGCGTCCGGCTGGCGCAGGTGCAGGAAGAGCTCGTCGGCCTGGGTGAAGACGCTGGCGTCGGCCGCCGTCTACGCCGTCCTGATCGTGACGTTCGGCGTCCAGGTGGCGCGCGTCGAGGGCCAGAGCATGGCGCCGACGCTCGAGGATCAGGATCGGCTGATCGTCAACAAGCTGGTCTACCGCATCGGCGAGCCGCGCCGCGGCGACATCGTCATGCTCTACTACCCGCTCAACCCGGAGAAGTCGTTCGTCAAGCGCGTCATCGCCGAAGAAGGCGACACGGTGCGCATCGTCGACGGCCGCGTGTACGTCAACGACATCCCGCTGCACGACGACTACGTGCCGGCCGAATTCCGCAGCCACGACGACTGGGGCCCGCAGGTCGATCCCGGAGGGCTACTACTTCGTGATGGGCGATCACCGCAACAACAGCTCGGACAGCCGCCACTGGGGCATGGTGCCCAAGCGCTGCATCATCGGAGAAGATCCAGCTGCGCTGGTGGCCGGTGCCGACAGCGCGAATGTTCTAGGCTAGTGGCTCGGGGCTCGATCGACTCGGCGGCTCGGGGCTGACTGCCGACTGATCAAGCTTGATCTCGAACAGCCTGGGCCAGAGCTTGCCGGTGACGAACAGGCGATCGCTGGCGGCGTCGTAGGCGATCCCGTTCGAGCACGGCGTCGCCGGCGCGTTCTCGCGCGCGGGCAGCAGCCCGCGCAGATCGATCCATCCGGTGACGCGGCCCGTCGGCGGATCGATGCGGGCGATGCAGTCGGTCTGTCCAGACGTTCGCGCACACCTCGCCCTTCACGAACTCGAGCTCGTTGAGATCCGTCACCGGCACGCCGGCGTCCGTCACACGTCAGCGCGCCGGCGCTCGCTGAGCGTGCCGGGTCGAGGAAGCGCAGCGCGGCCGTAGCCGTCGCTCATGATCAGGCTCGCGGCGTCGTGCGTGAGCCCCATCCTTCGCCGTTGTAGCGAGAACGATGCGACGCGGCTGAAACGTGCGCCGGTCGTAGACGAGCGCGACCTGCGACTGCCACGTCAGCTCGATCAGCGTGTCGCTTCCAGATGGTGATGCCCTCGCCGAAGTGTTCGGCGCCGACCGCCCGGCGCTGCACGACCTCGCCCGTCTCGAGCTTCACCTTGCGGATGGACGACCGGCCGTTCGAGCCCCGTGCCCTCGTAGAGAAATCCGTCGACGATACTCGAGGCCCTGCGTGAACGCCGTCGCGAGTCGTGCGGATAGCTGCGGACGATCGTGGTAGCCGTACGAGCGGCGCTCGGACGCCGCGGCGGAATCGGGAGCCGACGGGACCGCGGCGGCGGCGAGGAGGACGGGCAGGACAGGCGCGGGAAAGCACAGGACGGGCAGAGAGCGTCCCAGCGTCATCTTCCTATCGCTTCCCGCCATCCTGCTCCACCCGTCCTCCGATACGTTGCCGCTCTTCCCGCCGGTCTTCAGCATGAGGCGGACGTCGCCGATCACCATCGCCTTGTCCACCGCCTTGACCATGTCGTAGATCGTCAGCGCGGCGACGGCGACGGCGGTGAGCGCTTCCATCTCGACGCCGGTCTGCGCGCGTGGTGCGGACGCGCGCTTCGATGTCGTAGCCGCGCGCGCGTCGGCGTCAGCTCGACGTGCACGCTCGACAGCGGCAGCGGATGGCAGAGCGGGATGAGCGCGGAGGTCTGCTTGGCGGCCATGATGCCGGCGAGCCGCGCCGCCTGCAGCGGATCGCCCTTCTTCACGCGCGCCGCTGCGGATCGAGCCGCAGCGCCTCGCGCGACATCGTGATCGACCCGCGCGCGACCGCCTCGCGACGCGGTCGACCGGCTTGTGCGCCGACGTCGACCATCTTGACGCGGCCCCGCGCGTCGACGTGCGAGAGCCGCACGCTGCCGCCTCGCCGTCCTGCCTGCCTATCTGTCTTCGCCATCGCCCTGCGCGAGAAAGAACGACAGGCTCTCGAGCGACACGGTCAGATCGACGCTCTTCAGCTTCACGTCCGGCGGCACCTGCAGCGTGCCGGGCGAAAAGTTCAGCACCGCCTTGATGCCGGCGGCGACGACCAGGTTGACGACGTGCTGCGCCGACGGCGCCGGCACGGCGATGACGGCGATGCTGATGCCGTCGCGGCGCGCGATCTTCTTCGAGGTCGTGGATGTCGTGGATCGGCACGCCGCCGCGCGACTGCTGGCCGACCTTCGCGCTGCAGCGTTGTCGAAGAGCGCCGAGATCTCGAAGCCTTCCTGGCGGAAGCCCGGGTAGTCGGCCAGCGCGAGGCCCGAGGTTGCCGGCGCCCATGATCGGCGACGCGCAGCTTGCGATCGAGGCCGAGAATCTGCCGCAGGTGGCGCTTCGAGATCGCGGACGTAGTAGCCGACGCCGCGGACGCCGAACTCGCCGAAATACGCGAGGTCCTTGCGAATCTGCGCGGCGTTGAGGTGGAACTGCTCGGCCAGCGCCTGCGACGAGATCGTGCGGACGCCGGCGTCTTCGAGCGCGTTGAGGCAGCGCAGGTAGACCGACAGGCGGTTGGTGGTGAGCTCGGACACCTGATCGCGCGCTCTGCTTGCCGGTCGGTCGCGCTTGGCCGCGCTTTGTTCGAGGTTTTCACAAGCTAGACGGAATTGTAGCAAAAAGCCGCATGCTAATATCGCGCGCCCATATGGCCACTCCCGCGACACGCCGCCTTCAGCCGGACCGCGCGCGTTTCAGCCCTACGTCCCGGCGTCCGCAGTCGCCGGCCGAATTCACGCTGAAGGCGATCGTCATCGGCGTGCTGTTCGGCCTGCTGTTCGGCGCGTCCACCGTGTACCTCGGCCTGCGCGCGGGCCTGACCGTCAGCGCCTCGATCCCGATCGCCGTGCTGGCGATCTCGGTGCTGAAGAAGCTCGGCGGCTCGACGATTCTCGAAAACAACATCGTCCAGACGATCGGATCGGCCGGCGAGTCGGTGGCCGGCGGCGTGGTCTTCACGATTCCGGCGCTGATCTTCCTGACGCCGGACGGCCCGGCCTACTTCAACTACTACCAGATCGCGATGCTGGCGTTCGCCGGCGGCATCCTCGGCGTGCTGATGATGGTGCCGCTGCGCCGCGCGCTCATCGTCAAGGAGCACGGCGTGCTGCCCTACCCGGAAGGCGACGGCGTGCGCCGACGTGCTCGTCGCCGGCGAGCGCGGCGGCAAGCTCGCGTCGATGGTGTTCGGCGGCGTCGGCGTCGGCGCGCTGTGGAAAGCGCTGTCGTGGGTCTTCAACATCTTCCTGCACGGAGCTCGACTACTCGACGCCGCGCGGCAGCCAGTTTCCGAACGCGACGCTGAACGTCGACATCTCGCCCGAGTACATGGGCGTCGGCTACGTCATCGGTCCGCGCATCGCCGGGCACGATGTTCGCCGGCGGCGTGCTGTCGTGGCTCGTGCTGCTGCCGCTGCTGACGATTCTCGGCGCATACATTCACCGTGCCGTTTCCGCCGATTCATCCGAACTTCGCGAACAACCCGGCGACCGGGCAGCCGTTCCTGATCTCGGAGATGAGCGCCGGCGCAGCTGTGGAGCGCCTACATCCGCTACATCGGCGCGGGCGCGGTGCTGGCGGCGGGCCTGATCACGCTCGGGCGCACGCTGCCGACGATCATCGCGTCGGCGCGCGAAGGCCTGAAGGACTTCGGCGCCGGCGCCGGCAGCGGCGCGCGACGCTGCGCACCGAGCGCGATCATCCCGACCGTCTTCGTGCTCGGCGGGTCGCTGCTGCTCGCCATCTTCCTCGCCGTCGCGCCGAAGATGCCGATGCAGGGCAATTTCCTCGCGGCGATCCTCGTCATCATCTTCGGGTTCCTGTTCGTCACGGTGTCGTCGCGCATCACCGGCCTCATCGGCACCTCGTCGAATCCGATCTCGGGCATGACGATCGCGACGCTGATTCTCACGTGCCTGATGTTCGTCGCGCTCGGCTGGACCGGCGACGCCTACGGCCCGATCGCGCTCTGCGTCGGCGCCGTCGTCTGCATCGCGGCCGCGAACGCCGGCGGCACGTCTCAGGATCTGAAGACCGGCTATCTCGTCGGCGCGACGCCGTATCTACCAGCAGCTCGGCCTGATCATCGGCGTCGTCACGTCGGCCGGCGTCATCGGCTGGACGACGCTCGTATCTGCACAAGCGTGTTCGGCATCGGATCGGCGGCGGTGCCGGCGCCGCAGGCGACGCTGATGGCGACGATCATCAAGGGGCTGCTCAGCCAGAACCTGCCGTGGGGCCTCGTGCTCGTCGGCGTGTTCATCTCGATCACGCTCGAGCTGTGCGGCATCCGCTCGCTGTCGTTCGCGGTCGGCTCGTACCTGCCGATCGCGACCACCGCGCCGATCTTCGCCGGCGGCCTGGTGCGCGCGTTCGTCGAGCGCAAGACGGGCGCGCCGCAGGAATCCGAAGTCGGCGCCGGCACGCTGTTCAGCTCGGGCCTCATCGCCGGCGGCTCGCTCTGCGGAATCCTGTTCGCCGTTCTGGTCGGCACGCAGATCACATCGCGCGGACCGCAAGTCGATCGGCAACCTGGTCGCCGTTCCTGCACGACGGCACGAGCGGGTATGTCGCCGGCGTGCTGCTGTTCCTCGCGCTCGCCGGCATGCTCGCGCGGCAGGCGCAGAAGAAAGTGATGTAGGCAGCACGGGCGCGACGCATGAAAGCGACTCGGCGATTCTCGTGCGCGCTACTGTCATGGTCGCTTGGCGCTCGCCGCTGCGGCGTGGCGCGCAGCCGGCGACGCGGCGATCGACCAACCTCGCCTCGCTCGTCGCCTATCCCGGCTTCTATCACGGCCGTCCGATTCTGATCGTCGGCACGGTGACGCACGACGGAGAGCGGCATGCGCGTGTCGGACGACAACGGGTCGATCCGCCTGCTCTTCGAAAGGCTCGGCGCCCGATGGCCTCGACGAAGTCCGCGGCGAATTCTGGGACATCGGCCGGATGAAGCCGGACGAGCCGCAGCTCGCACGCTATCGACCTGAAGCGCACGTTCAACATCGATCCGACCGCGTCCGTGGCCGCGCCCGGGCGAGGTGACGGCGATCGTCGCGACGTCGGTCGACGCAGGCGCCAGCTGCCGGCGACGCCGTCGATCAGGGCCATCGCGCTGCATCCCGTCGCGCTATCGTCGATCAGAAGGTGACCGATCACCGGCCAGTTCGGCGGCCGCAACCTGCTTCGGCGACCTGCCCGACGCGCCGGGCAAGAGCCGCTACGACTTCGTGCTGCGCTCGGCGGACGCCGCCATCTGGATCAGCGGCGCGCAGCCGAAGGGCAAGGGCTTCAACCTGTCGCTCGACTCCCGGCATCGACAGCGGACGCTGGCTCGAAGTCACGTGGCACCGTGCGAGACCGGCCGCGGGCTGCAGTGGCTCGAAGTCAGCGTCCGACGGCATCCAGCTCGGCAAGGCGCCGACCGAGTCACGCGCCGTCGGATACGGAGCCGATTCGCGTGTCGGCCGCGCCGCCGCCGGAAGTCGATCTTCAGCGCGCCGACGCAGGACGAGAACCGACGTCTCGATGAGTCACGCAGCGTCCGGATTCAGTTTTCGCGCGAGCATCGATCAGTCGACGATTCAAGGGGCAACATCCGCGTGCGCGTATCTCGAAGCGCAGACCGCCGAGCGCGGCGAGCCGACGACGCCGACGGCGGAGTTCACGACGCAGTACACCGGGCCAGCCGCGTGCTGGAGCTGAAGTTCACGAAACCGCTCGAGCGGTTCCGCACGATCCACGTCGAGCTGGGCGAGGGGATTCTCGGAACCGACAAGCAGCCGCTGAAGCCGTGGACGCTGAGCTTCGACGTGGGCGGCGCTCAGTAGGGGCGCGATCGGTTGCCTTCTAATTGACCACTCGAAACGGCACGAGCCGTTCGCGCGGAATCGGCGGACACCTCGAGCACATAGTCTCCCGGCCGCGAGCGGCGCGAGTGCGAGCTTCGGCGGTGGCCCAACGCGAGCCGTCCGCGTCGGCCGCTGCGTGGCCGAGGCCACCGGCGACGGTGAGTGCGCTTCCCGGTGCGGTCGAGCAGCCGTGCCGCCGCCGTGGCGGCGCCGACGGCACCTCGACGTGCAGCTGCGCTCGCTCCGGCGATACCTGAGGTCGGCGGTCGGCAGTATCTCTGGTGCCCGACAGACGGACCGCGACGCAAGTAGATCGGCTCCGGACGCCGTGGACGGCGGCGGCAGGGTCACCGCGGCACCGTCAACGTTTCGACGCCGCTCGGCGTCTGGCTGCGCACGCTGCACCTGTGTAGTCGCCCTGCGTCGAGCGCTCGCGTCGCGACGATCGGCATGAGCAGGCTGATCGCGCCCGGCGCGGATGCGTCCACGCGCCGAGCGCGACCACTTCTCCGCGATGCGTGAGCATCGCCTCGATGTCGCTGCCCGGAATGCGGTCGGCCACCTCGGTGACCGTCAGAAGGCCGCCTGCGGCTGGCTGTCCTGAGCCCTCACTGCGCGGGCCGCCACCCGGCCGTCACCTGCACGCGCAGCGGCTGGTCGCGGACGGCGCCGGGCAGCAGGCGACCAGCCGCGGCCGCGGCGGTTCCGATAGCCGTCTCCGCGCCTGGCGCGCTGGCGTGGCGGCTTTCGGCGTGGGGCGCGCGGGCCACGCATCGGCGGCGCTCGGCGCCAGGTAGCCGCGGCGGGCACGCACTTCGACGCCGGACGTTTGACGCGGACGCGAATCGAATGGAACCGCCCGTCGAGCTTCCCGGTCGAGTAGTACCTCGAGCAGGTAGTACGAGCTCATGTCGTCGGTGATTCGCTTGAATCCCTTCTCGATGTCGTTCGCTGCCGACGATGGCGAGCCCGTCGGTGGCCTCGGCCAGCATCCGCGCAGCGACGGTTGCTGCGCGCCGAAGCACGCGGCGTTGTCGACGCGCAGCGACAGCGTCGGGTTAGGCGATGCGGCCGAAGCCGACCCCGGCGGTCGGCACGATTGGCTCGTCGAACACGACCGAGGCCGCGCGGATCGATCGGATAGAACGAGACGTTCGCACGGTTCTGCCTCGTCGAAGATCGTCCGGATGCGCTGCTCGTCGTTGAGCTCGGACAGCGTGCAGCGGTCGGCCTCGCAGCTCGCGCGGATGCTGCCCGTCGTGTTCGGCGTGTCCTTCGTCGTCAGCCTGCCGTTGCGCGGATCGACGTTGACACCAGTCATCGGCGGAGCTGCGTCATCGAGCGGGCGCGCGATGGATTCCGGTTCGGCGTATACAAGCCGCCAGCCGTCGGTGATCGTGATGACGGCCTTTCGCTCCTCGCGCACGTCCCGCAGGAACATCGCGAGATCCTCCAGCGCGTCCAGCGTCTGCTTTTCGCGCCGGCGCAGAATCATCTCCTGAGCGATGCCTGGTCACTCGGACGTCGGTCCCGTCACGGCTTGGGAGCGCGCCGGATAGCACAGGCGCGTAATCGTTCTCGACCGGATCGCTGGAAATTCACCCGGTCCCGTTCGCCCCACCACTCGCGCGAGAGCACGCCTTCGATCGACGTCCGGCGGCGCGCGAACGTGATGTCGCGCGCGGACATGCCGGGCGTCATCGCGGCGACGTAGTCGTCCGGACCGATCAGGCTGTTGAGCGCGCTTCACGAGCGGCCTGCGCGATCGTGCGCGAGGCGTCGCCCTCGACGTGTTTGATGTCGAGGAACAGCACGAACACCCGCGCCCGCGGATCCCTGAACGGCCCGGCGCGACTTCCTCGACCGTGTTGGGCTCGGGCCGGCCTGGCTGCCCTGCTCCGCCGCGTGATGACGACGCGCTCGAACTGTCTCGACCTTCTGCAGGACGCGGTCTTCGGACGACCTCGAAGTCGCTCTGGCGAAGGTCCAGTGACCGGGGCGCCGTCGATCGTCGGGTGACGTCCACGCGGACGTAGTTGGCCTCGGTGCGGAACGTGGAACGGGCGGTGGCTGGGCGGTGGCTGCTGCTGGCTGGTGCCGGATCCTGACCGGCGGCGAGCACCGCGGCCGTGGCGCCGAGCGCGATCGCAGCTGACAGCCTCAAGACTCCCTCAGCTTAGCAAATCGCCGCGAGCCAATTGTCACAAATCAGTGACGGCACGCGAAATCGGTCAAATGCGCTTCAGCCGAGCGGGTCCCTTCGGCCGAGGAGTGGCGTGCAATCCGCTCGCGCACGCGTCCGATCAGCTGCGTCGCGGTCCGTCGAGGTCCACGTCCGGCCGTCTCGATCGGCGTCGCCGACGCGGATGCTGATGCGTGACGGGCCTGGATGATGAGAGCTGCCCGCTGCATCGCCGCGCGGCCGCCCTGAAATCGCGACCGGCACGATCGGGCGCCTGCGCCTTGATCGCCATGATGAAGCCGCCCTTCTTGAACGGCAGCAGCTCGTCGGTCCGGCTGCGCGTGCCTTCCGGAAAGATCAGGAACGAGTTGCCCGACGCGAATCGACGCCGCGCCGGCCTCGATCGACCGCATGCGCCGCTTCCTTGTTGCGGCGATCGATCGGGAATGAAGCCGCCCATGCGGAACGCGCGCGCGAGCACCGGAATCGCGATCGATCTCGTGCTTTGTAGAGGATGTGCATCCGCGGATGGAGCGCCGTGAAGAGCATCGGCGGATCGACGTTGCTCTGATGGTTGGAGCAGTACACGGCGGCGCGGTCGAGCGGCAGGTGCTCGGCGCCGGCGACGCGATAGCGGATGCCGCGCAGAGCGCGAGGCCCAGCCGCACGCCGCCGTGCCCGAAGATGTACAGCAGGCCGTTCCAGCCGAACAGCGATCGCCAGCAGCATGCCGACGGCGCCGGCGACGAGGACGTAGAGGGAAACGGCGACGTAGGTGGCGACGGATCGGACCGCGGCGATGAGCACGCGGCCGCGCATCATAAACGAAAACGCCCGCTGCGGCTTGTCGGCGCCTGCGGGCGTTCTGACTGACTGTGCTAACGACTGTCGACTTGTCGACTTGCGTCTACGATGCCTGAGCGGCGCGCGCGCGGCGCGGCGCAGCCGCGGCGCCGCGGCGCGCGGCGCCGCCTTCACGACCTTGCGCGCGCGGCCGTGGTCCGCGCCTTGGTCGTGAAGCAGCGCTCGAGCGCGCGATCGACCTGCGCCTTCGATGGCCGGCGCCGTTTCGCGCATCACTTCGGACACTTCGGAGATGATGAGGAACTTGGCGCGATCGAGCATGCGCTTCTCGCGGAACGAGAGGCTCTTCGACTTGGCGAGGAACGTGAGGCTCTTGAGCACGTCGGCCACTTCGTAGATCGAGCCGCTGCGCATCTTGTCGGAGTTGTCCTTGAAGCGCCCCTTCCAGTTCTGATGGTTGTCGATCTTGCCGTCGCCGAGCAGGCCGAACAGCCGCTCGACTTCCTCGTCGCTGATGGCGCGGCGCAGGCCGACGCCGTCGACGTTGGCTCACCGGCACGAGCACGGTCGTGTCGTTGGCGACGATGCGAAGGTGATAGAAGCCGCAGGTGGTGCCGAGAATGGTCTTGTCTTCGATGCGTTCGACGATCCCGAGACCATGATTCGGGTAAATGACCTTGTCGCCGACTTCAAATGTCACGGTTCCCCCTGTTAGGAAGCGCTGTATGGAAGGCTCGAAAGCGTCCCGGCAGCCTTCATAAGTGTAGCGCAGTTGCCCCCGAAAAACAACGCGAAAGGGCCGAAAACATGGGTGTTTTTCGTCAGTTTTGGCTAATCGAGCCGTCGGCGCGTGAAGTCGCCGACTGGCGGAGGATATTTCGGCTCGTGGGCGCACCAGTCGGGCGTGGCCCGATCAGGCTGCAGATCGGTGCGCTAAGTGGCTCAGCCCGGCGAAGGTTGGGCGGTATACTGCAGGACTCTCCCACCTGACCGGCCGGAGTGGTGAAACTGGCAGACGCGCGGGACTCAAAATCCCGTGGGGTCACCCCCGTGAGGGTTCGATTCCCTCCTCCGGCACCAAATTTACAGGAAAAACCCGCACCGGCGGGCTGCGGGCGCCCGGAAATGGTGCATTTCAACCTTCTTTCTTCTTCTTCCACCCAGTCGTCGCAGGCTCACCACCAGACCCAATATCGAACTGGAATACGGCAACGACTCCTGAGCGGTCTGACGTTCTCGTCGATGACCTTCCGGGATCGCAGCGTTTCCCGAATGCCGAGATGATTCGACGTGACCCTGGTCTTCCGATCGAGCTGCTGGCTGCGCGCCTCGAGTCGTACCGCTGCGTTCGTTCTTGCACCTGATGGCCCTTCGGCGCCTGAACGATGATGATGCCGCACACGATGCGATCAAACGAGCGACGCGCGAAGCCGACGCCCACCAGCGTCCGGATCAGGTCACCGGCAATTTATCAATCTGGAGAAATCGTTTTGATGGGCCAGTCGGGAACGGTCAGGGATATAGAGCATCACGACGAACGACAGACCGAGAATGCATCCGGTCGCGGTTGCGAATATCCATGACACTTCGTGAACGCGCCGGCAAACGCCCTGTTGAGCAGGAACAGCGCCACGCACGGAACCAGGAAGTGATGAAGACGACGAGCGGGACCGTGAGATTCTGAAACACCCGGCGGCCCTTCTCCTCCCACATGAACGAGACCAGCGAGGTGTAGAGCGAGTAGAAGGCAAAGACGACGAATATCGTCCACGTCAGGATCGAGTTGAATAGACGGGCATTGTGCGTGCCTTCCAATCAGCAGTAACGGGTTCGCGTAGCGGCCGAGGGCGGGCGAACCGCGCAGGCGTGCGTCCTTGCGGAACCAGCGGACCGTTCTGGACACACGACGTCTTCCAGGGGCTCCCTCTCGACGGGGATCGCTTGTGGTTCGGCGACATAGTTGGCCCTTGTGATCAGGTCGACCACGGCGCATTGAAGACGTTGCCGACCGCCACGCAAAGTGCAGCAGACGCGCCGGCAGCGTGCGGGGACGAGGTCCCTGCCGGCCGCCGATTGAGGAAGCGTGACAGTCGACAAGACCTTCATGTTTCTTCCCACCACCGCGTAGCGCACTCCGATCGTTCCACGATCCAGCGCCCAGACGCGCCCGGAAACCTCCCGCGCCGATGACGTTGAAGCCCCCGACTGGAACGCCACACCGCCAACGGCGCCCACAAGCGAAACGGCGACGGACTGTAGTCGTAAATTTCTGAATAGGTCGGGTTCACGATGACCGCCGGCAATTCCGTCCGACGCGCGCTGCGACCTGCTTCGGCGGCTCGCTTGCTCAGGCTCATGAGTTGCCGTGCGGCGTTCGCGGGTGGCGCGATGACCGCACCTGTGGCGCGGACGCGAGCGTCGAGATCGTGCTGCGGAGCACCACACGGCGGCATCCCACTTCGCCGGCCGCGTCACACACGTTCCTGGTCCCACCGCGGACGTTGACTCCCATGCTGCCCGGGGGAGGCTGTAAACATGCGTGCTGCACGCATGCAATCACCGCGTCGCACCCCGCCATCGCCGTCCGGACGTCGGAGAAGCGGGTGATGTCTCCGGATCGCCATGTCCGCACAGGGGGAGGAGATCCCGATCATCACGCGCGCCCGGACAAACGCCCGCATCGGACCTTCCGGACTCGAGCAGATCACGCATCAGGTGCTGTCCCAGCAACCCACGCGCGCCGGTCACGAGGACGGCTTCTGTTGCTGTAGGGATTCTCCGCTGGAAGTCAGGTGCCTTGTATCACGATTGTAATTCGCCCTGCGCGGCCTGCCTGGTTCTGCCTGCCCGGCGCGCCCCGCCTGTTCGCCGGACACGGAGACGTCACACCGGCTGTGCATAATCGCCCTCAGGTCATCCCGCCATGCCCTGATCACGCTTTTTGCGGCGATCGTCGCCGACGCGATCATCGTGCTGTCGATCGTCATCTGGGTCTCGCACTCAGCAATACGTAACTGAACGAAGTAATAC
>ERZ1370068.8829-contig-7652_pt1 | contig 37677 bp, 55 predicted proteins | sample MGYA00561227_ERZ1370068 | MGnify/ENA primary metagenome ERZ1370068 (study PRJEB38410, sample SAMEA6850437) | metagenome | study: Metagenomic assessment of the ecological functions of the soil: analysis of the soil microbiota associated with the...
GCTTACATTGCCATGTCCGCTCGTCGACCGCTCGCCGAGCGCCTGCTCCGGCGACATGTAGGCCACCGGTGCCCAGCGTCGAGCCCGTGCGCCGTGTCCGTGGTCGGTCGCCGCGCTGTGTCGCGCGCGCGTGCGGCCGCCTGGTCGTCCATGCCGCCAGCCCGAAGTCGAGGACCTTCGCGTTGCCCTTCGGCGTGACGATGATGTTGTCGGGCTTGATGTCGCGGTGGACGATGCCGCCGGCGTGCGCGTCGGCGAGGGCGTCGGCGATCTGCACGGCGAAATCGATCGGCGCGGCGCGGATTGGCGCAGACGTGCCGGCGATCACGTTCGTCAGCGGTTCTCGCCGGGCACGAACTCGAACGACCAGGAACAGCTGTCCCTGGTCCTCGCCGATCTCGTAGAGCGTCGGCGATGTTCAGGTGCGACAGCGCCGCCGCCGCGCGGCGCTCCTCGCAGGAACCGCTCGCGGCGCGTCCGGATCGCCGGCGACGCTCGGCCGGATCACCTTGATCGCGACGGTGCGGCCCAGCCGCGTGTCGCGCGCGCGATAGACCTCGCCCATCCCGCCGCGCACCGATCCGATCGAGGATCTTGTAGTGCCCGAGGCGTCTCGAACATGGAATGCGCGACGATTATACTGACGGGTCCGTGAACGTCTCCTACGTCTCGATCCTGCGAACACAACCGGAACTTCCGGCTGCTCTACATCGGCCAGACGATCTCGCAGCTCGGCGACTGGTTCAACGCCGTCGCCGTCTACGCGCTGCTGCTCGACCTGACCGGCTCGGCGACCGCGGTCGCGTGGATGATGATCGTGCAGTTCCTGCCGGTGGCGCTCGTCGGCCCGCTGGCCGGCGTCGTCGTCGATCGCGTCAACCGCCGGCGGCTGATGATCGCCGCCGACCTGCTGCGCGGCTGCGCTGGTCCTCGGCTGCTGCTGATCCGCCGGCCGGATCAGGTGTGGATCGCCTACGTCGTGATGGCGCTGCACGGTCGGCGCGCAGGCGTTCTTCGAGCCGGCGCGCACGGCCACGATCCCGAACGTCACGTCGGCCGAGGAGCTGCTGCCGGCCAACGCGCTGTCGAGCGCGACCTGGTCGGCGATGCTGGCCCTCGGCGCGTCGATCGGCGGCCTGGTGACGGCGCTGGCCGGCCGCAACGTCGCGTTCGTGCGTCAACGCGGCTGTCGTTCTTCGCGTCGGCCTATCTTCATCGGCCGCGACGCGGTACGACGCGACGCCGCCCGCGTCGCCCGGCCTGCAGGGCTTCGTCGCGCTGACCGGGCATCACCGATCTGATCGAAGGGTTCGCGCTACGTGCGGCGGCACCGCACGTCGCGGCGCTGATGTTGCGTGAAGGCCGGCTGGGGACTGGCCGGCGGCGTCCTGCTGCTGCTGACGATCTTCGGCCAGCGGGTGTTTCCGGTCGGCGGCGGCATCGGCGGCGGGCATCGGCGTGCTCTACGGCGCGCGCGGCGTCGGCGCCGGCGCTCGGGCCGATCGCGCTGCGCTGGATTCTCGGACAGACAGCCGCGCGCGCTGCGCCGCACGATCGGGCCGGCGTTCTTCATCGTCGGCGTCTTCTACATCGCGCTGGCGTGCGCGCCGACGCTGTGGGTCGCGGCGCTGTGCGTGCTGCTGCGCGCATTTCGGCGGATCGATTCTGTGGGTGTTCAGCACGGTGCTCCTGCAGCTCGAAGTGCCGGACCGCTTCCGCGGACGCGTCTTCGCCGCGGAGCTCGCGCTGGTCACGCTGACGTCGTCGGCGTCGAGCTACTGGACCGGCTACCAGCTCGATCGCGCCGGCTGGTCGCCGCGGACGCTCGCCGTTCGCGCTCGGCGCAATGTTCTGCGTGCCGGGCATGCTCTGGCTGCTGATTCAGTCGCGCTGGCAGAAGCCTCGACGGAGCACGGCTGACCAGCTCGCAACGTCTCGACCGGCCGGATGTGACGGACGCCTGAACTTGCGGCTGAAGAGTCTGAGCCTCAGGCCTTCAGCGTCGACTTGACCTCGCCTTGAGCTCCATCGCGCTCTGCACCAGCTGCTTCGCGTCGTCGAGCTGTTCGAGCACGAGCGCGATGTCCATCTTCGGGCTTGCCCGGAAACCGTTCGCTGCGGCAGTAGACGCCGTGCTGCCCGACCAGCGCGAGCGAGTCGGTCAGCAGGTCGAGCGCGACGCGCGAGGCGCCCGCGCGCGCTGCCCATCATCGTCTCGTGGTGTTCGAGCGTGTCGCGGTGCTTGTCGAAAACGGACATGGCGACGCGGTCACTTACTTCGCGCGGCTTGGACGGCCGCAGCTCGACGCGGCTCGGCAGGCTGCGCGGGTTGTGCTGCAGCAGGTTGATGACGACCTCGGCGACGTCGTCCGGCGAGATCTTCCAGTCGGCGCCCTTGCGTCTCGTCGCCGCCGCAGAAGCCGGTGGCGACCGAGCCGGGCATCACGTAGCTGACGCGGATGTTGTCGTAGCGGACTTCCTGCATCAGCGCTTCGCTGAACGCGTTCAGCCCGGCCTTCGACGCGCAGTACGCCGCGCCGCCGACGGAACGGGTTCTTGCCCGCCAGGCTGCTGATGTTGATGATGAAGCCGCCGCCGCGCCGGCGCAGGTGCGGAAGCGCCGCGTGGCACGCGTTGAAGACGCCGGTCAGGTTCGTGTCGATGACCTCGGACCACTGCGCCGGGCGTCATCGTCGGCGACGTCGGCGAAGATCCCGACGCCGGCGTTGTTGACCAGGATGTCGAGCCCGCCGAACCGCGCGACCGTCGCGTCGATCGCGCGCTCGCACCTCGTCGTAGCGGCGGACGTCGGCCTGAAGCGTCTCGATCGACGCCGGGGCCCGCGGCTTCGATCTTCGGCCGCGCCGCCGACAGGTGCGCGCGTCGCTGTCCGGTGATCGCCACCTGCACGCCGTCGGCGACGAGCGCGCGCGCGATCGCGAGGCCGATGCCGCGCGATCCGCCGGTGACGAGCGCGACCTTCCCCGCGGAGTGATTCGCAGCTAGCCATTAGCAATAGTCGCAGCCGGATGCACGCAACGAGCCATCGTCGGCGCGGGCGCGCTGGGCGGGGCGACGGCGTACGCGCTGGCGCGATCGGATCATCGTCGCGGGATCGGTCTGCGCTCGATCGACGATTCGTCCGACCAGCAGCAGGTCGCCGCCGGCACAGGCGCTCGACATCAGCAGGCGGCGCCGGTGGAAGGCTTGCAGCGACCGCGCTCGTCCGGATCGCGACGGACATGTCTCGATGGTCGCGGGCGCGGCGACCGTGATCGTCGTCGCGGATCGGTTCCGCGGCGGCGAATGGCAGGGCGAAGAAGCCCTGCGCTGATGAAACGGCTCGCTCAGCGCCGCCGCGGGTGATACTCTGCCGACGCCGCGCGCGAAACTCGCCGAGCGCACCGTCCGCGAGCTGAACATGCCCCGCACGCACCTGTTCGGCTCCGCGCGAAGCACTCGCCAAGACGCGGCGCGGGCGATGACAGCGTCGCGTCAACGCGTCGGCATCGGACGTCGGGTTGTCGATCCTGGCGTGCCGCCCGGCCACACCGTGATCGCGTGGCAAGACGCCTGGTGTCGGAGGATCTGCGCTGACCCGTCAACTCGACGAGCCGGCGAGGCGGCGGCCTGATCGGACGATCGCCCGCCTCATTCCCGGGGCCGTATGCTGGCGGCGGCCGCGACGAAAGTGGCATCCGCCATCGCTGGCCGCAGCCGACAGCTCGCTTAAGCTGTTTCGTCGCTCCGGATTCCGCGTCGGGGTCCCGGACCGGACGGCGGCGCTGCCGTACGCCTCGGCCCCCGGCATCGTCGACGTGGTCCGCCTGAGCTGTCCGCCAGCGAGCGACCATGCCCGACAACGCAACGATGCTCTAGAGATACGGCTGGGCGCTTCGATGACAGGCGGCGCTAGTTCCGACGCAGTGCTGCGGATGGCGATGATGGGCGGGGAGCGTTGATGCCACGTGCCAACGCTGTGCGATCTTCCAACTGAATGGTTTCGTGTTTTTCGCGCTTTTTCGTGGCGGCACGCTACTCGAGACATAAAGAGGAAGCGCCCGCAGGGCGGTTGCCGCTGCACGGGCTTTGTGGATCAGGGTCCGGAGTTGAAGAGCTAGGTGCCGTAGATCGCTGGCCGGTGCATGCTGGGAGCCCGCCGGCGAAGGCAATCCGCCAGCCGCTTGCGGAGGATGAGCCGTCCGGCGGTCGCAGCCGCGATTTCAGGGTCTGGTCCTTCACCGCTTCCAACATCGCGCTCGCTTCTTTCCGTCGACATCACCTGGATGTCCCGGAGCATCCACGGGGCACGGTAGATGACGGGAAGCGCGAGGATGGCTTTGAGCACCCGCCGACGGCACCAGGCGCACGCAGCACCCGCTTCGTCCACGCGGAGGATCAGCTCCCGCGTCGGCGACGTCCCAGGGGCGAACGGTCACGTCGATCGCACGCCGTCGGCGGCTGGCGCGGGTCTGACCCGGTCTTCGTCACCTGAGCGCTGGAGGCGGCGGGTAGCGGGTCGATTCTCAATCGCGACATCGCGGCGTTGAACGTGATGCGATAAATCCAGGATGAGGAGAGCGCGCGCGGCGTCGCCGCGGGAACGCGTCGACCTTGCGGTATACGCCCAGGGCAAACGTCCTGCGTCACCTCTTCGGCGTCTTCTTGCTGTTGCGAAGGTAACGGAACGCGAAGCTGGTAGTTTTGGAGCCGTAGGCTGCAGGAGCCAGCTCAGCCATTGCCGATTCGTCTTTGCCTGCTTTCCAAGTCGCGCTCGATGAAGATCGTTTTCCTTACGGGGATCCGGCATGAGATTTTCGCCTCGTCGCGTGATTAAAACCCCCGAGCCCTTCGAAATATTCCTTCGTAGTGCTAAGTTCTTTTATCTCAACAGTAAGCGGAGAATAAAGCGAGCGGCCCCGATGATGCCGCCGGCGAGGAAGGCGCCCATCAGGGTCGGCGCGCCACGGAGTCGCCCGAAGTTGAGCGTCCAACCTGGGACCCGTCCCGGGTCGGAACGAAGGAGCGCGGATCTTCTCGGCGTTACCTTGTAGAGTGGCCGAATCGCCAATGGGCGGCATTGAACGCGTCGCGGCGTCGGCCGTCCCAGCCTGAGGTTGGCGCGGACGCAACACCAGCACCGTGGCCACGAACCCGGTGATCTCGAGAATCGTGCAGAGCACGCCGAGACCTCGCGCTCGCGCTGCCACATCGCCGCCAGCGCGAACGCCGCGTAGGCCTGGAACCCGACGAACGAGCGCGATGGGGCGAATCCGTCGCCCGGCAGCGGCGTCGCCGCCGTGCGGACGTCCGGCGCATTCCGATCGAGCCACGTGCCGGGCAGCGCATGAGTAACAGGCTGACCGACCCAAAGTCAGGACCAGCGCGATCTGGACGAAGACCGGGGAGCAGGACGCGCGCCGGTGTGCGTTCTACGCCAGCCGTCCGGGAAGCCGTAGCGGTTGAAGTGAACCGGCAGGATGTCGGCAGCTCGACGTAGCGCCTGATGAGAAACGTCGCGCTGGCCACGACGATCAACAGCGAGAGCCAGATCGAAATTCGCGTCAACGTCGTCGGTCGGACGACGCTTGCGGTCGTCACTGCGCGGCCGCCGATGTCGCCGTGCCGACGGGGACGCGATCCGAACACCGCGGCAAAGTGTTCCACCACGTGGTTCTCCACTTCTCAGAACTTTCCACGCGCCGCCCGAGCAGCCGATTCGAGGAGGTCACGCCACGATCCGCGATGCCGCAGGGAACGATGAGATCGAAACGCTCCAGGTCGGTCGTGGCGTTGAACGCGAAGCCGTGGCTCGTCACCCACCGCGAGAATCCGGACGCCGATCGCCGCCAGCTTTTGCGCGTCCTGCACCCACGACCCCGCGTCAAGCCGTCCACTCGCGTGCCCGCGATTCCGTATCTGCCGGCGACTCGAATCAGGACCTCCTTCGAGATCGCGCACATAGCGATGGACGTCGCACCGGTCGGGCTTCAGATCGAGTGATCGGGTAGCCGACCACCCTGCCCCGGCCCGTGGTAGGTGATGTCGCCGCCGGCGGCCGGTCTCACACACTTCGATGCCGCGCGAGCGGCTAGCGCGTCGGCGGCCGCGAGGATGTGTGCGAGCGGCCGCCGTCGCCCTTGACCCCCAGAGTCAGGACGTCGGGATGCTCCACGAGGATCAGCAGGTCATCGAGCGTGACCGGCCTTGCGCGCCTCGACGAGGTCGCGCTGCATGTGCCAGCGCCTCGGCGCACGGACCCGCCCCCAGCGCCTGACTTCGAGCGAGCGGCGCCAGCGGCGGCGCCTGGCGTGGTCACTACCGCGTTGCGGATCCCAGCTCTCGAGCTGCCCGCTTCACGTGGGACATGAAGTGGTCGGCGACCGCTGCCGTCGATGACGCGATGGTCGTAGCCGAGCGTCAGGTAGGCCATCGGCCGGATCGCGATGGCGCTCGTCGATCACCACGGCGCGCTTCTCGATCGTTGCCGACGCCGAGGATCGCGACCTGCGGCTGGTTGATGATCGGCGTGCCGAACAGCGCACCCGAACACGCCCGGGTTGGTGATCGTGAAGGTGCCGCCCTGAGACTTCGTCGGGCTTGAGCTTCTTCGATCGCGCGCCCGGCTCGGCCAGATCGATGATGGACCGGCTCAGTCCGACGAGGTTCTTCTCGTCGGCCCGCTTGATGACCGGCACGATCAGGCCCCAGTCGAGCGCGCACCGCGATGCCGACGTTGATCGTCCTGGTGATAGACCGACGCTGCCGCCATCCACGGACGCGTTTGACAATCGGCACCTCGCGCAGGGCGTCGACGACCGCCTTGGTGATGAACGACATGAAGGTCAGCTTGGCAGCCGGCGCGCTCGAACTCGGACCTTTCGCGCTTCGCGGTAATCTGAGCGAGCGCGGCGAAGTTGACCTCGAACACCGAGATGCACGTGAGCCGAGGTCCGCCGGCTCGATCACCATGTGCTCGGCAATCTTCGTGCATCGGCGACATCTTCTCGACGACGTCACCGGCGCCCGAAATGCCGGACTTCGGAGGCGCCGGCACAGGCGCCAGCGCCGGCCCGTCGTCCCCACCTGACTTACTTGACCCACCTGCCCCGTTGACCCACCTGACCCGGCGCCGCCTGGCCCGTCCCGGCTGCCGGGCAGCCGCCAACGAACGCCAGGCATGTCGTCCTGGGTCACACGGCCCGCGATGCCGGGCCTCCTGAATCCGCGAGATATCGACGTTGTGTTCTTTGGCGATCTTTGCGGACCAGGGGCGACGATCGCGCTCTCTCAACGCGTCTTCAGTCCACGCAGCTCGGACGTCTGTTGCCGGGAGCGGAAGCTCGGCGGGCGCTGGCTGCTGACGCCGCAACCCCGGGCCCGGCACCGCGGACTGGGCCGGGCTTCGCGGCTCGGTGCGCGCGCTGACGCGGCCGGCGCCGCTCGAGCCGCAGGCGGTGAGCGACCGCTTCACCGGCGGCGCCGATCACGGCGACGACGCTGTTGACCGGCACCGGTCTCGCCTTCCTTGACGTCGGATCTCGAGACGACGCCGGCCGGCCGGCGACGGAATCTCGGCGTCGACCTTGTCGGTCGAGATCTCGAACAGCGGCTCGTCGCGATCGACCGTGTCGCCGACTTTCTTGATCCAGCGGACGATCGTGCCTTCGGCGATCGATTCGCCCATCTGCGGCATTACGACGTCGGTGGCCATCGAATCCTAGTCTTGAATTTCAAGTTGCGGATGTCGATTCGTGCATTCGACCTGCTTCCGAACTGCCTCACAGATGTATGCGCCGCTCCGTGCGTCGCGTGCGCCGCTTGCCGACGGCCTCCGACATCGTCGGATGCGCGTGAATCGTCTGAATCGCTCCTCGACGGTCGCATTCCAGCCGCAGCGCGACGCGTCGCTTCGGCGACCAGCTCGGTCGAGCGCGGACCGATCATGTGAACGCCCGAGCAGCTCGTCGTATGCTCTTGTCGGCCACAATCTTCACGAAGCCGTCCGGTTTCGCCGCGCCATCTTCGCCCGGCCGAGGACGCCGAACGGAAACGGTGCCATGCTGCGCACGTCGTAGCCGCGCTGCCTCGGCTTCGGCCTCGGTCAGCCCGACGCTGCCGATCTCCGGATCGCAGTAAGTGCAGCCGGGCACGTGGTCGTAGTTGAGCGGCGCACGTCTGCCTGGCCGGCGATGCGCTCGGCGGCGATGATCCCTTCAGCCGACGAGACGTGCGCGAGCTGCGGGTGGCCGGGCGCGCCGAAGCGTGATCACGTCGCCGATGGCGGAGATGCCCGGCACGTTGGTGCGGTACAGCGCGTCGACCCTGATGTAGCCCTTCTCGATCTGCAGGCCGACGCCTTCCCGGCGTCCGAGCCCGGTCGTCACCGGACCGCGGCCGGTCGCCACGAGCAGGTAGCTCGGCGCGGATCGTTCTTGCGATCTTGCCGTCGGCGCAGCTGCACGTCGATGTCGACGCCGTCGCTGCCGAGGCCGTCGCGCTCGGTCACCTTCGCGCCGGTGATGCGCTGGTGATGCCCTGCTTTGCGGAATGACTTTTCGAGCTCCGCCGACACCGCCTCGTCCTCGACCGGCACCAGCCGCGGCAGCAGCTCGACGATCGTCACGTCGCTGCCGAAGCGGTTGAAGATCGACGCGAACTCGACGCCGACCGCGCCGCTGCCCATGATCACCAGCGACTTGGGAACGTCCTTGCAGGATGAATCGCCTCGTCGCTCGGTGATGATGCGCTCGTGATCGATCGGCGATGCCCGGGCACGCTGCGCGGCGACGATCCGGTCGCGACGATGATGTCCTTGCGGCCGCGCAGCGTCTGCTTCTCGCCCTCGAACACGTCGACGCCGCCGTTGCCGGTCAGCCGCGCCGTCCCCTTAATCCAGTCGATTTTGTTCTTTCTTGAACAGGAACTCGACGCCCTTGGTCAGTCCGCTGACGATGCGATCCTTCCGGGTGTGAACCTGCGTGCATGTCGAGCGTCGGCGACGCCGACCGCCGAGCGACGCCCCATTCCTTGGCGCCCTTGATCGACCTTGAACGCGTGCGCATGCTCGAGCAGCGCCTTGGTCGGAATGCAGCCCACAGTTCAGGCAGGTGCCGCCGAGCGCTTTCTGTTTCTCGACGACGGCGGTCTTTCAGACCGAGTTGCGCGGCGCGGATCGCGGCGACGTAGCCGCCGGTGCCGGCGCCGATCACGATGACGTCGTAGTCGTTGAGTGCACGTCGTTTCAGGGAGCGAGAGCGAACGAAGGCGGTGACGTTGGACGCCGGCGTGCGCGGCTGCCGCTCGGCGGCGGTGCGTGACTTTCCGGATCCAGCTCGGTTGACGCGTGCCCGCAGCTGCCCGTGTTCGTAGCGGAGCTCCCAATACGACTCGGTCAGCCGCTCGAGCCGCTTGCGCCAGACGCCGCGCCTTGGCCCAAGCGCGGCAATGCGACCAGCAGGCCGCGCGGCGACGGTCAGCAGCCAGTGCAAGGTCACCAAACACTCGTACCTTATCGAACGGCTTGCAACAGTGTCAACCGCCTGACGACAATACCCGCGTTTTCGTCCCGAATGCATGAGCTCATAAGCCCAAAACCGTCCTGATCGTCGACGACGACGAAGGGATGCGCGACACGCTCGACGGCGATCCTCAAGCGCGAGTACCGCGTGCTGCGGGTCGCGAGCGGCGAGGCGGCGCTGCCGATCCTGCAACCGCGAAGACGTCGACCTGATGCTGCTCGACGTCCGCCTGCCCGGCATCAGCGGCTTCGAGGTCCTGCGCATCGTCAAGGAGAACTACAGCCTGATCGAGGTGCTGATGATCTCGGCGATCAACGAGATCGAGACCGCCGTGCAGGCGATGAAGCACGGCGCGTATCACTACGTCACCAAGGACTTCGACTACGACCAGCTGCGATCGCTCGTGCGCAACGCCAGCGAGCGGCAGGACCTCAACCGCCAGGTGCTGACGCTGTCGGCGCAGGTCGCCGACCAGACCGAGCGCGAGTTCATCGTCGGCCCGAGCAAGATGACCGCGCGACATCGTCGATCTGGTGCACAAGATCGCGAAGCTGTCGGCGACGGTGCTGATCCTCGGCGAGAGCGGCACCGGCAAGGAGCTGCTGGCGCGGTTGATTCACCGGGAGGCCGGCGACCCGAACGCGCCGTTCATCGCCGTCAACCTCGCCGCGATTCCGCGCGAGCTCGCCGAGAGCACGCTGTTCGGCCACGAGCGCGGCGCGTTCACCGGCGCGCATCGCCAGCAGCTCGGCAAGTTCGAGCTGGCGTCGAGCGGCACGCTGTTCCTCGACGAGATCGGCGATCTGCGGCTCGACCTGCAGGCCAAGCTGCTGCGCGCGATTCAGGAAGGCGAGATCGAGCGCGTCGGCGGCACCAAGCCGATCAAGACCGAGTTCCGCCTGATCGCGGCGACCAACGTCGACCTGGAGAAGGCGGTCAAGGAAGGCCGCTTCCGCGAAGATCTCTACTACCGCATCAACGTCATCCCGATCAAGCTGCCGCCGCTGCGCGAGCGGACCGAGGACGTCCCGCAGCTGGCCGAGTTCTTCCTGCAGCCGCTACAACGCGCGCTTCCGCAAGACAGATCCGCGGCATCACCGACTCGACGATGGCGATGCTGAAGCAGTACTGGTGGCCGGGCAACATCCGCGAGCTCGAGAACCTGATCGAGCGGCTGGTGGCGGTCAGCGACAAGGACTACATCTCCGAAGAGGATCTGCCGCTCGAATTCCACTTCGCGCAGCTCGAACCGGCGGGACGTGCGCACCGCACAGCCTGTTCGAGGACGCGACGAACACGTTCGAGCGCAACTTCATCCTTCGAGCGCTCGAGAAGAATGCGGCTGGAATGTGACCGGGACGGCAGAGTATCTTGGAATTCCACTAAGTACGTTGAAGTACAAAATGGACAAGCTCGACGTGCGACAGCTTGCGAAACGACTGCGCGGTGCCTGAAGCCAGCCAACGAACTTGGCCACGCAGGCCAAGCTGGTTGCCCACCTCTCCGGAAGTCACGGTGAATTCCTCGATAAATCAGCGGCGGATCCCGCTCCGACGCGCGCCCGCGCCGTCGACCGGACAATTCTTTGCCCGCCGCGAAACGCTGCGTCGACGTTGAACTCTTTCGACAGCGACGGACACGATCGGCGATTTTCATTGACAAATCACAATCGCTTCGCATCGGCCGTCCCACTGGAACACGCGTTGCTATCTGACGTGTCAACGTCTGCGACGCCGACTACGGTCCAGCCAACATCGACCCGAGAACGGTCCGGCTGACCCGGACATGAAGCCTTCGATGTTCAACCTTCGTGTACCTCTCTCGAGGGCGCGGACGATCGAGCGACGTCTTCCTGATGAACACGCTCGTCCGACGCGCAGCTGGTCGTCTCGCGACGACGTCGCCGGCGCTGCTCGATCGATGCGCGGAAGCGCGGCGACGCGGGCGATCTCGATGCGAACGAGCGCCGCGCACGCGTTCGACATCCTGACGCGACAACGGTTTTCTCGTCGCCAGACCGCGCACGCCGATCGCGCAGCGCGCTCGACGGGTTCTTCGCGACGATGTCGGAGCGATTCCATCCGAGCTGCACATCACGGTCCTGACCACGCTGCAGTGCAACTTCGCCTGCGACTACTGCTTCCAGGGCGACCACGGCGACTACAACAAGTTCGCCGACAAGATGTCGCTCGGACACCGCGGTCGCGCGTCGCCGACTGGATCGAGCGCGAGCTGGATCGCGTGCAGCCCGAGCGCCTGGTCATCATGTTCTTCGGCGGCGAGCCGCTGCTGAACCTGCCGGTGATGTACGACATCGCCGAGCGCGCGTGGCACGCCACGCAGGCGCGCGGCGTCTGCGATGGGCGCCAGCATCATCACCAACGGCCTGCTGCTGACGCCCGAAGTCGTCGATCGGATGCTGCCGTTCGGTCTGAAGGGCGTGAAGATCACCCTCGACGGCGATCGCGGACACCCACAACCGGATGCGGCCGCTGCGCGGCGGTCAGGGCACCTTCGATCGCATCATCGAGAACATCCGGCTGGTGGCCGGACCGCGTGCCAATCGCCATCGGCGGCAACTTCGACGAGATCGTCGGTCGGCAGCTATCCCGGCGCTGCTCGACTTCCTGCAGCGAGCAGGAGTTCGCCGGACAAGCTGTCGAAGGTGAACTTCAAGCCGATCATCCGCAACGCGCCGGCGCGCCGGGACGGCTCGAAGGGCGTCCTGCCGCTGATTCCGGTCGAGCGGCCGACAGGCAAGCCGCTCGGCGGCACGTGCATGACCTCGGCGGGCAAAGGCAGCGGCTCGATCGGTCATGCGACTCGCTGCGACGCGTCAGCTCGACGACGCGCTGGAGTTCCTGCGCGTACGAGACGCAGCGCCGCGGTTTCCCGACCTCGAGCGGCGTGCCCCGGCGGCCCGTGTCACGTGCACATGACAGCACGCCCACACGATCGGCCCGGACGGTTCGCTCTACGCGTGCCCCGGGTTCACCGGCGACAAAACGCATGTCGACGGGGCACATCGACGACCGGCGCGAAGCGTGGCGCGAAAGTGCGCGGGCGCGCTTCGAGCGGTTGCACCCTGGGACGAGTGCGGCGATTGCGCGTTTATTCCGGTGTGCGCCGGTGGATGCCTGGTGGCATCCCACACACGAGCTTGGTGACATGAACTCTGCCGACATGTCACAAGCGAAGTTTCGAATCGGCAGTTGTCGCGCTGGCGCATCAGGCGGCCAGTCGCTCAGAGGAGACGTTACAATGAAGGTTCAGATCATCAAAAGCGGCGCCGTCAACACCAAGAAGCAGGGAATGACTTGCGACGTCATGGTCGACGTGAGCCGCCGATGGACAAGAAATAGTGGTTCAGGAGCGCGGAGTGGAGGTCCCCCAGTAAGATCGCGTTCGCCACCAAGCTCTCGCTGTTGCTCGCCGCGTCCTCGCGGCCCGGTGCGGGGGCGCCGGGCCCAAACTCTCCCAGCCAGAATCCACTTCCGTTCTTCGCGTCGGCATCGGCGGTCTTCCCAATCAGAGCGCCGATCGCGGTGTCGGTCAGTTCATCAGTTTCGTCTCGAATGAAGGCCTGCTCCGGGTCAATCAGGCAGTGCAAGGTCGGTCCCTGGCTGGTCGATTCGTGGCAAACGTCCGCCGATGGGCTCACCACGACGCTCCGGCTCCGGCGCGCGAGTGACGTTCCACGACGGTTCTCCACTGACGCCGCGACCGTTGTGAAATTGCTTTCGGGACACCCTGCCGAAAACGCTTGGTTCAGTTCTTCGAAGATGTCGAGAGTCATCTCGAGCGCGAGCGAGAGCGAGGTCGAGGTGCGGTCTAGCGGCCGTCGCCCTTCGTTCTCGAATCATTCATCGACATCTTCATTCAAAAGCCCGGTCCCGTTCCCTGTTGGCGTCGGTCCGTTCATGGCCGAAGTCGGCGGGCACCGACGGGGATCACCCAACATCGTCGCGTTTTCACAATACGATCTTGGCCCTCCGAAAATTCAACAACTGGACGTCAAGACGTACCCAAACACGCGAGCCGCATGGGCCGATCTCTTTGAGAGATCGGGTTGGACTTCCTATACGAGGTCGGCACCGACGCACTCACGTCGATGACGGGGACGTCGACCGCATCGCTCTACACCTTCGATCGGCCATTCCAATACATGGGTCATCCTCAATGCGCGCAACACCGAAGCTGCGCGCCCCCGGTCAGGCGCGCCCTGAACCAGGCGGTCGATCGCGCCGCGATCGCACGCGATGGATTGGGCGGGCACGGGACTCCGTCCGTCGGTCCCGTCTCCGCACACAATTGGGCGCGTTCAAGGCCGCCGGCGCCACATACGCTCTATGCGCACAGGCTGCCGCGGCGGCCCTGACGACACCACCCCCGGCAAGGCCACGTCACAACAGGCGTCGAGACTATCGTTCACATGCCTGACGCCGTCCGGACCCTCCGCGATACGATCGACTGGGCGTTGGTGGTGAAGCAACAACTGAAGGGCGGTCGGCGTGGACATGACCATCAACGAAGTCACGCCGAATGATCTGGTTCCGGCGCTGGGACGGCCCGAAACCGAGGCCGTTCTTGTCGACGCGGCGAGCGGATGGGGTTGTTCCGCGCCTACCGCTGGTGGCACTCGAAGGGAACGCAGAACCTCGCCCATTTCTCCAGTGCTTCAGTCGACACGGCACTCGACCGCATTCGGCACGCAGCCAATGACGACGAATACTCGCCGGCGGAGTCGAGCTTTTTCAGCAGGCAATCTCCGACGATCCCCTGCCATCTTCCTGGTGTGGAGCGAGCGGTCCCGGGCGGTCAGCAAGCGTTTCGACGTTCAGCCTGAGCCCGGGCGAGACGTTCTGGCGACACCAAGATTGTGGCGTCCGACAGCCGATAAAGGAACCGCCAGCCAGAACTGAGCGATGACCGTTCACATCCGCCATATCGCGACCCGCTTCGCGCTCCTGATGGCGCTGGCGGCCATCGTGCCGCTGGTGGCGTACGGGTTCATTTCAATTCTGTCGCTCCAGCGCGGCACCCGCGACTCGGTCGTGGCCGGCAACGAGAACGTGGCCACCCGCGCCGCCGAGGAAGTACGCCGCTACATCGTCACCAACGCCAACCTCCTGAAGGCGCTCTCCGCCGACCTGCAGAACACCGGCCTCGACCAGCGCCAGAAGGATCAGATTCTCAAGAACTACGTCCTCGAGTTTCACGAGTACCGCGAGGTCACGCTGTTCGCGCCGGACGGCACGCCGCTGGTCTCGAGCCGGGCCGGCAAGCCGCGGCTGGCGATGCCGAGCGACGACAGCCGCAGCGTGCACGCTCGACGGCATCGTGATGTCGCCGATCCGGGTCGACGACGACCTGCTGCCGACCTCGACGTTCCTGGTCCGGCTCACCCATCTCAACGAGCCGGCGGGCTGGCTCGCCGGCGGCATCAACCTCGAGGAAATGTGGCAGATGGTCGACCGCATCCGCATCGGCGACCACGGCTACGCGATGATCGTCGCGCCGGGAGGCGAGCTCATCGCGCACGGCGACCCGGACAAGAAAGCGCTGGTCGCTCGCGGCTTCAACATGAGCGACCACCCGCTCGTGGCCGAAGCGCGCAACTCCCGGGACGCGGTGTCCAACGAGCATGACAACAGGCTCGGCGCGGCGTTCCGGATTCCCGGAGCTGGGATGGACCGTGATCGTGGAGCAGCCGACGCGCGAGGCGTACGCCAACGCCGCCGTGCTGCAGCGCCAGCTGCGTGATCGCGATCTCGCTGGCGCTGCTCGCGATGGTCGTGGTCGGCTACCTCTTCGGCCGCACCTTCATCAACCCCATCCTCGCTGCTGCAGCGCGCGACCCAGGCGCGTGGCCTCCGGCGACCTGGAGACGCGCGTCCGACATCGGCATCGAGCGACGAATTCGGGAGCTCGGCGACGCGTTCAACACCATGGCCGGCGCGGCTCGCCGACCTGCAGGAAAACGTCAAGCAGCAGGAACGGCAGGCGATGTTCGGACGCATCGCCGCCGGGCTCGTCCACGACCTGCTCGCATCCGATCCAGAACATCGGCAACAGCACCCGGCTGCTGCTGCGCGACGACATCGACGCCGACATCGCGCCAGGACTGTTCGGCCGCATCATCGACCGCGAGCTGACGACGATCCGCCGCTTCCTCGACGACCTGCGCAACGTCGTCAAGCCCAAGCCGGTGGAACGGTTCTCGATGGATCGTCAACACCATCCGTGGCCGAAATCGTCGAGTCGATGCGGCCGGAGGGCGAGCGCCACGGCATCGCGGTCGACGGGCGGTACGGCGCCGGACCGCTGACCATCGACGGCGACCGCTTCGCGCTCGGCCGCGTCTTCCGCAACCTGATCACCAACGCGATCCAGGCGACCGCCCCGGCGGCCGCGTCACGATCGCCACCGCGCGCGCCGGCGACCGCGTCAGAGGTCACCGTCACCGATACCGGTTCGGGCATCGCGCCGGAGCGGCTGTCGGCCATCTTCGACGATTTCGTCACGACCAAACGCCGCGGCCTCGGCCTCGGCCTCGCCATCACCAAGCGCATCGTCGAACAGCTCGACGGCACGATTACCGTCGGCCAGCGAGGTCGGCCAGGGCACCGCGTTCACGCTGACATTCCCCGCCCGCGGCCAGCAGTCGGCCCAGGCAGCCGCAAGCTAAGCTCGTTCTTGAAAGGGTGGATCGCCATGTTCCGCACGCTCCTCAAGACCACAGCGCTCGCCGTTGCCGATCAGACGGTTGACGTGCGCTATTTCGAGCTGCGCACGCCTGCGGGGCGGCCGCCGCTACAGCGCCGGAAATCCTGCTCGGACCGAACGACCACGTGATTCTGGACGACGATTCAGTGCCCAATCTCGAGGCGCGGGCGACGCGGCTGATGCCGGCAACGCTGCTCAGCCGGATGCTGGCCCGCGATCCGGCAGCCTAGCGCCTGCGTTCGGCCGAGCCCGCATTGCCGTGCTCAGAACGGGAAAATCAGGATGGATGAGACACGCGACGGCAGCGTTGCCGTCGCGCCTCTCAACGAGCGGGAAATCCAGTTAGGGCTGCAAGTGATATGCGGGGACGCGTTCTACTTGCGCGGCAGCACGGCGTCCTTCAACTGCTTCGCAATCCGCGCCTTGACCACGGTCTTTGCCGGGATCTTGATCGCCTCGCCTGTCGCCGGGTTACGGCCCATCCGCGCCTTCCGCTTCTGAACGACCAGCTTCACCATTCCGGGCAGCACGAACTCACCCGAGCGCTTCAGCTCTTTCTCCGACAGCGCCGTCAGCTCGTCGAAGATACTCGCGAGCCTGCGTCCGCTTCACTTCGAATCGTTCGGCGAAGTGCGAGAAGAGTTCGGATTTGCCCATCCTGCGGGCGTCAGCCATCGGTGTTCCCCCTCACTTGACGCGCGTGTGATGTTCACCGCCGATCGTCGCGCGCGCAGCGATGATCGCGGTATTGCTCGAAAAATCGCCGTATCCTAGCCCGCGCTTCTCGCCAGTGTCAAACGCGGCCGAGCGGCGGATTTTGGCCTGAAATCGGCTAGAATTTCGCGCGATGTCAAGCTCGACGCTCGAAACCTTCCCCAACCCGCGCCCCGAGCGCGATTACGAGATCGCGATTCAGTTGCCCGGAGTTCACGTCGGTCTGTCCGAAGACCGGCCTGCCTGATTTCGGCGAGATCCGGATCACCTACGTGCCCGACGCAGCGCTGCGTCGAGCTGAAATCGCTGAAGCTTACTACATGATCGAGTTCCGCAACCGCGGCATCTTCTACGAGAGCGTCACCAACCAGATCCTGGACGATCTCGTCGCGGCTCCTGGCAGCCGCGCCGCATGACGGTCGTCGGCGACTTCTCGGTCCGCGGCGGCATCAAGACGGTTGTCACCGTGGAATACCGGCAGGGGTAGATGGCCGGGTGGGTTAGAAGCGCCTGCGGGCCATGCTGAGGGAGCGGCCCGTGAAGCCGCGACGAGGCATCAAGGCGTCAGAACGCGCTGGGGGTGGGTGGGGCCCCAGCGCCATTGGAAACAAGCGGTCTGGTGGGTCGGGTGGGGTGGACTTGGTGTGGATGTCGGCCATCGCATACCGATAGAAGCAGAGATCGACCTGCACTCATTTCATCCGAAGGACATCCCGTCGGTTGTCGAGGAATACGTGCACGGCAGCGGCCGACGCGGGCTTTCGAGGTGCGCCTGATTCACGGCCGCGGCCGAGGAGTCCAGCGCGGAATCGTCCAGGCGGCGCTCAAGCGCCATCCCCGCGTCATCCAGTCCATGCGACGACGCCGCCTCACATCTTGGAGCGACGATCGCCCGGCTCGAATAGAGAAAGGTCGTGGTCTTTACGCAGGAATGGGCCAGCTGACGACCGTTCCCGCCGGAGCGGGTTCGGCGGCGAGGAACAGCCGGTCGCCGGCTTCGACAGCGCCCCGGAATGGCGCCGGCGGCGAATTCAATCGCCGCATGCGCGCCAAACGCGCCGGCGATGCGCCACGCGCCAAGGTTCCGCACCACCTTCACCACCGTGCCGTCGCGATTCACGAACAGGACGTCGATCGGAAAGCGCATGAACGCGGTGTGGACCAGCAGCACGGCCGCAGAATCAAGGCGGCGTCGGCGTCGAGGTCTCGCGGCCGAGCAGCCCTTTGCGACGGCTTTCCGCGCGTCGGCGAGTTCGACATCGTGGGCGACGACCTGGCTTGTCCGCGCATCTGCATCAACATAGGTGCGATCTCGTCAGGCACATTGCAATACGTCTTTCAGAACACTCCCGGCACCAGATGCCACGCCACTCGGCCGCAGCAATGCCCGATACCCGCGATCGGCGCTCAGCACCCGCTCTTCGGCGAGCGCCCGCAGCACCAGCGATGTCACCGCCAACGACGATGATCACGTTCCACATGCTGGGATAGGGGCGACCAGCGCCGCGGCATGGGTCAGCAGGTAGCCGGCATAAATCGGATGACGCACGATGCCGTAGGGCCCGGCGGGCGACGATGCCCCGGTGCTGGCCGGCGCGATCCCGAAGCTCCGGCCGATCGTGATCTTGCCGACGATGACGATGGCGACGCCGATGCTGGACACGATCGCGGTCAGCACGTCGGGCACCAGCGCCGGCGGCGTGCGTTGGTGCGCAGCAGCCTGGCGGCCCGACGAGCGACAGCGTCGTCAGGATCGCCGTCGGCAGCGATCGATCGACGGTCTGCGCGCGCCGGCGGCGCACGATGGTCAGGATGACGACGAGCGATTCGCTGGCCAGGAACAGCAGCCCGGTGAGGCGGCCGGTCAGGACGAAGTCGTCCCAGATGTTCTTCGACAGCAGGACGAACAGCGCGCCGACGAAGGTGTGCGCGAGCAAATCGCCGAGCACCTCGCGATTGATCCGCCGCAACTAGCGGACCTCCAGCGGCCGATGCGTCGACCGCTTCAAGTCTCGCGCCCGGGTTCTCGTCCACGAAGCCACGACGGTCGCAGGCGCGGGTCGAGCAGCTCGCGCGTGATCGACCGGCTCGATCCCGCGATAGCGGCAGAGCGCGGTGACCTGATCGATCAGATCGCGGGGATGACACGCGCGCAGCGGCCGCTCGACCGGGTCGTAGTGCCGGCGCTGCAGGTACGCGACCATCACCTGGTGGAACTGCAGATTGCGGCGCGCGGCAGTTCAGCTCGAAGATCTGCGTGAACTGCTCGAGCGTCGGATCGTCGATCGGAATCTTGTAGGGAATGCGGCGCAGGAACGCTTCGTCGGCGAGCGACTGCCGGGTTGAGGTTGGTCGCGAACACGATCAGCACGTCGAACGGCACCTGGAACTTCTTGCCGGTGTGCAGCGTCAGGTAGTCGACGCGGCTCTCGAGCGGCACGATCCAGCGGTTGAGCAGTTCCTGCGGACGTGATGCGCTGCCGGCCGAAGTCGTCGACGAGGAACACGCCGCCGTTGGCCTTCAGCTGAATCGGCGCCTCGTAGAACTTCGAGATCGGGTTGAACGTCAGGTCGAGCATGTCGAGCGTCAGCTCGCCGCCGACCATGACCACCGGCCGGCGGATGCGCACCCAGCGCCGATCGCGCGGCGCGTCGCTGATCGACGCTCGTCGGACTCGGCGTCGCTCGTCTCGAGCGACTCGTGGCTGATCGGATCGAACATGGTGATGATCGTGGCCCGTCGACGTCGATCGCGTGCGGCATGTACATGTCGCCGCCGAGCGTCCGGCCCATGCCCTCGGCGATGCACGGTCTTGCCGTTTCCGGGCGGCCCGTAGAGAAAGACCGCCTTGCCCGGCGTTGACCGCCGGGCCCCAGCTGTTCGAGGATCGTCGTCGTTGACGACCAGATGCGAGAAGCCCGAGCGCAGCCGCTCGCGGTCGACGTAGCCGCGCGCGGCCTGCAGCGCCCGCATCTCGGCGACGTAGGCGGACAGCGGCACCGGCGCCGGCCCGACGTACTGGCTGACCGTCAGGAACTGACGGGCGCGATCGCGGCCGAGGTCGGTCAGCGCGTACGCGGTAGCCGGCCGTGCCTGAACCCGCTCGCGCCGCGCACTTCGATCAGCCGCTCGCGCGCGGATGCGCTCGATCAGCGGCTCGAGGATCGCGTACGGCAGCCGCAGTCGCGATCGGCGATCGCCGATGCCGGTCGGCTTCCGCGCCGTAGAGCGTCTTGATCAGCAGCTGCTCGATCTGATCGAGCGCGCAGCCCGGTCTCCTCGATCGTCCAGCGCGCGGACTGGCGGCGCCGGCGACATCCGGCATCGTCATGAAGCGGCATGGTTGCGATTGAGGCGCTCATTCGCTGCTGTCATCGGGCACGAGGACCTGGACGAACTTGATGGCGGCCGGGCCGATCGTCACGACCCAGATCGCCGGGAAGATGCAGAACACCAGCGGGAACACCATCTTGACGCCGGTCTTGGCCGCCGCTTCCTCGGCGCGCTGCCGCCGCTTGGTGCGCGACCGTGTCGGAGTGGACGCGCAGCGACTGCGCGACGCTCGTGCCGAACTTGTCGGTCTGCACCAGCATCGCCACGAGCGATGCGACGTCGTCGACGCCCGGTGCGCTCGGCGAGGTTGTGCAGCGCGTCGACGCGCGCTCTTGCCGGCGCGCAGCTCGAGGTTGATCAGCCGCAGTCTCGTCGGCACAGGTCCGGATGCGCGAACGCCAGCTCGTCGGCCGACGCGCTGAATCGCCTGGTCGAGACCGAGACCGGCTTCGACGCTGACCACCAGCAGATCGAGCGCGTCGGGCAGGCCGCAGCGGATCACGTGCTGACGCCGCTTCGCCATGCGGCCGAGCGACGATGCTCGGCAGCAGGTAGCCGAGGGCCGCACGCCGCGATCGCCAGCAGCAATCTGGCCGCAGCGGCGATCGGCGACGCCGAACAGCAGGAACACCAGCAGGGCGAAGCCGAGCCGGATGCCGAAGAAGATCGGCGAGCGCCTCGCGTGCTGCGGTAGCCGGCCGTCACCAGCCGCTGCTGCAGCTTGCCCATCTCCTTCGGCGACTGCGGCACCGGGTGCCGCGCGTCTTCAGGGTATCCACGACGCGATGCGGCTCGTGAGACCCGCCTCGTTCCATCGATCCGGCAGCGCGCGCCGCCGGTCACTTCGCTCGAGGCGGCGCTCGATCGTCGCCGTCCGCTCGGCGCCAGCGCCAGGGCGGCGGCCGGCGACCAGCAGCGAGACGAACACGAAGCGCGAGCAGCGGCAGCAGCACGCAGCACGCTACACCTCGATCTTGATGACCTTGCGGATCCAGAAGAACCCGATCGTCTGCATGACGATCGCGCCCATCACCATCATCTGGCCCATGCGCTCGTGAAGCAGCAGCCCCATGTGCGTCGGGGTTGATGAACGATCAGCGCCACCGCCAGCGCCGCCGGCAGCGCCAGCAGCATCGTAGCCGGTGAAGCGGCCGTGCGCGGTGTGGACGCGAACCTGGCGCTGAATCTTGAACCGCTCGCGCACGACGTGCGCGAGGTTGTCGAGAATCTCCGACAGGTTGCCGCCGGTGTCGCGCTGAATCAGCACCGCGGTCACGAAGAAGCGCACGTCGAGCAGCGGCGATGCGATCGGCGAGTCTCGTTGAGCGCGTCGCGCAGCGGCAGGCCGAAGTTCTGCTGGTCGAACGTCTTCTTGAACTCGGGGCCGACCGGATCGCGGCAGTTCGTCGGCGACCATGCCCATCGCCGTCTGAAGGCATGGCCGGCGCGGATGGCGCGCGACAGCAGATCCAGCGCCTCCGGAAACTGCTCCTCGAACCGCTTCAGGCGCCGCGTCCGCCTTGTGGCGCAGGCAGCGCGACCGGCGCCATCAGGCCGAAGATGACCGCCAGCGGCTTGGCGAACACCTGTGCCGTGAACAGCGTCGCCAGCACGAAGCCAGATCGCCGCCGGCGATCGAGCGATCACATGACGATCGTGCTCGGCGTCGTCTCCACACCCGAGCTGTTCAATCAGCCGCTTCAGGGAGCCGCCGAGATTCGAGGTCGACATGCACCCGGTCGATGATCGGCAGCGGTCCGCTCGTTCTCCTGGCGGACGACCGTCCCTTCTTCGAGCGCGTCGTCGGCCGACGTCCGCAAACCGAGACGTCGCTGCAGCCGGCTGGTCGAGCTCGCGGTTGGCGGCATGCGATACCCGGGCAGATAGCGTGATGGCGGCGCACGGCGTCCATGACCACGGCCACGACGAACGTGAAGCATGACGAGCGCGAGGACACATCACCGCACCTCCGTGACGCCTTCGAACATGTCGGCCGGCAGGTGGATGCCCGACGCCTTCAGCCGCTCGCAGCACCTTCGGCCGGACGCCCGGTCGCCCGGAAGCGGCCGATGACCTTGCCGTCCTGCGTGATGCCCGATCTTCTCGAACAGGAAGATCTCCTGCATCGTGATGATCGTCGCCTTCCATGCCGGTGATCTCGGAGATGCTGGTCACCTTGCGCGATGCCGTCGCTCAACCGCGTCTGCTGAACGACGAGCTGAATGGCCGACGGCGATCTGCTGGCGCATCGCGCGCTCGGGCAGGTTCGTCGCGCCCATCGCGATCATCGTCTCGATACGGCGACAGCGCGTCGCGCGGCGTGTTCGCGTGGACGGTCGTCAGCGACCCGTCGTGGCCGGTGTTCATCGCCTGCAGCATGTCGAGCGCTTCCTCGCCGCGCACCTCGCCGACGACGATGCGGTCGGGGCGCATACGCAGGGCGTTGATCAGCAGCTGCCGCTGCCGGATCGCGCCCTTGCCTTCGACGTTCGGCGGCCGGTCTCGAGGCGCGCCACGTGCTCCTGGTGCAGCTGCAGCTCGGCGGCGTCCTCGATGGTGACGATGCGCTCTGCGCTCGGAGATGAAGCTCGACAGCACGTTCAGCAGCGTCGTCTTGCCGGCGCCGGTGCCGCCGCTGATCAGGCAGTTCAGCCGCGCGCTGACGCAGTGCGACAGGAAGTCGAGCATCGGCCGCGTCAGCGCGCGCAGCGTGCACGAGATCGTCGGCCTTGAGGCGCTCGGCCGGAAACCGGCGGATCGAGAGCAGCGGGCCGTCCACCGCCAGCGGCGGGATGATGGCGTTGACGCGCGAGCCGTCCGGCAGGCGCGCGTCGACCATCGGCGAGCTGTCGTCGATGCGGCGGCCGACGCCGCTGACGATGCGGTCGATGACGCGCATCAGGTGCTTGTCGTCCTGAAACGTCGCGGTCACGCGCTCGAGCATGCCGGCGCGCTCGACGAAGACGTGCTTGTGCGTGTTGACCAGGATGTCGCTGACCGTCGGGTCGCGCAGCAGCGGCTCGAGCGGTCCGAGCCCGAACACGTCGTCGACGCAGCTCGACGAACAGCACTTCGCGCTCGCCGAGGCTGAGCGGCGACGTTCTCTTCGGCGAGCAGCTCGCCGAGCAGCGTGCGGATCTCGCTTCCGGCGCGGGCGCGATCGGCCTGCGCCAGCGCCTCGAGGTTCAACCGGTTGAGCAGCTTCGCGATGGACGTTGGCCTTGAGCTCGATACGTGCCGCGGCGGCGACCGGCAGCCGCGGCGGTGCCGGACGTCCCGGGACGCGGCGGAATGACGGAACTGGTGCGGCGCGATGGAGCTCATGGTCTGGTTACCAGATGGACGCGATGACGTTCGAGGCCGAGCAGGCTGCGCTTGCTGGCGCCGCGACCGGATCGTCGGCGCCCGGATCGAGGATGCGGCGCGTGAAGCGAGTCGAACTGCGTCGCGATGTCCGGAGTTGCCGGCCAGCGCCAGCGGCACGCCGGAGTTGAGCGCCGTCGACACGGTCTTGTAGTCGCTCGGGAACGTGTGGTGAATCGGATGGCCGAGCGCGCCCTCGATCTGCTTCGGCGGAATCGGGATACGGCTCCGGCGGCGCGGTTGAGCAGCGACGCGCACGCGCTCGCCGCACGCGCCGAGCTGGCGCACGCGATCGAGCAGCCGCTGCGCGTTGCGGACCGACGGCACGTCCGGGTTGCGCGACCAGGAACATCTGATCGGCGGCATAGAGCGCCGCCACCGTGCACGCGTTGATCTGGCTGCCGGCGTCGACGAGGATGTAGCCGTATTGCCGGGCGAGCAGCCGGAGCAGCTCTTCGATCGCGCCGCCGTCGGCCGCGCCCGGCCGATCGAACTGATCGGACCCGGCGAGAATCTCCAGGCCCGACTTGTGCTTGACCACCAGCTCGCGCAGGAACTCGCGATCGAGCCGGTGCAGGTTGTCGATCGCGTCGAGGATGCTGTAGCGCGGCCGCACGCCGAGAAACAGCGCGACTTCGCCGAGTCCCGGCTTCAGGTCGACGATGACCGTCGGCTGCTTGCTCAGCCGCGCGAGCTCGACGCCGCAGTTCACCGCCACCGTCGTCGTGCCGGCGCCGCCCTTGGCGCCGAAGAACACCAGCGTCGTCGCCGCCGGGCGCGCGCCCTGCGCCGTCTCGCGGCGGGCCGCCGGTGCGTCGAATCGCGCCGTGGAACGCTTCGTCGGCGGGCGGCCAGGTGAAGAACTCGTTGCGCCCCGGCGCGCATCGACTGAAGGATCAGATCGGGATCGGCGGCTGAGCGCGATGGCGAAGATGCCGGCGCCCGGCGACGCCGCGCGCAGCCGCTCGATGCCCGGCATCGCCGACGACGCGTCGCCGCGGGTGTCGACGATGACGAGATCGGGCGGCGGCGCCATCGCGCGCGCACGCGATCGTCGATCACGCTGACCGGAATCGCGCCCGACCGGCAGCAGCCGTCCGATCGTGCTTCTTGAAGATGTCGTCATTGCGTGACGATCAGACCAACCAGTTGTGCCATGGTGAGATTCCCTATTGGCTTGTCCTTGCTGTCGCGACGTCGGCTTATAGTGCCCTGGCTTCCGCCTCTTTGAGACTGCGCCTCGGCTTCGGCGACCGCCTTCTCGCGCTTCTGATCGATCTCGGCCTGCTTCTTCGCCTGTTCCGCCGCGCGCTCTGGCACGCTTCGGCGTCGTCGTGCTCGGCCTGCTCGCGCGCGGCTTGACCCGGCCTGCTCCGTCCCGCTGCGCCGCCTTGATGCGGCGGTCTCTCCTGGAACTGCTTGCGTCATCGCCGTGCGCCTCGGCGCGCGCCTTGCCGTCGGCCGCCTGGTGCTCTCATGCGTGGCGTCCTCTGTGCTCGCGCCCGCTCCAGCGCCTGCTTGTCGTCGTTGTGTGGGCTGGCGGTGGCGGGCCGGGACTGGCGCCGGCGCACGTCTGCCGGTTGTCGGCGCGGCGTCGCCGCTGACCACCGGTCGGTTGTTCCGGGGTCAGCGCAGTGACCGTTCGGCGGCGGCGGCCGCCGGGTCGAGCGCCTGTGCCGCGCGCCGCCGGCGCGCCGCGGAGGCGGCGTGGCCGGCGTGTGGCAGCGTGGCCGTGCCGGACCCGGCCGCGTGAACGCCGGCGGCGGCAGCGGTCGACCGACTCTTCTCCGTCGAACCGCCGGCAGGAACGGCTCCTGCATGCGCGGCAGTGATCGGCAGTGACGCCGGGCGAGTTCGTCGGCAGGATGTGCGGCGTGATCATCACCACGAGCTCGGTTCGATCCTTCTGCGCCGCCTTGCTTTTGAAGAGCAGACCGAGAATCGGGATGTCGCCGATGCCCGGACCTTCTGCAGCGTGTTGTTCATCAGTGCTGTTGAGCAGCCCGGCGATGCGCGAACGTCTGGCCGTCCGTCAGCTCGATTTCCGTCTCCGTGCGGCGCGTCGTGAGCGCCGGAATGCGGAAGCCGTTCAGACGACGGCGTTGGCGAAGTCGAGCGTGCTGACCTCGGGCTTGCACTTTGAGGTGGATCGGCGGTTCGCCGTTGACAATCGGCGTGAAGTTCAGCCGGATGCCGAATTCCTTGAACATGGACGGTGATGGCCACCGCTCCCGCCCGAGCCCTGCGCGATCGGGACCGGGAACTCTCCGCCGGCCAGGAAGCTGGCTTCCTTGCCGCTCTCGGCGACCGAGGTTAGGTTCGGCAAGGCTCTGGAACAGGCCCTTGGTCTGCAAGCGCCTTGATCATCACGCCGAGATCGAGCTTCTTCATTGAAGAGGAAGAGTTCGAGGAAGTCGCTGAACGCGATCTTGCCGGACGCGGTGGTGACATCGCTGCCGAAGTCGCTGCTGGCCTTGGTCCACGACAGGTCGTCGAAGGCCGGCGCCGGCGAACTGCTGCGTCGTCGACGCGGGCGATGTTGTTCTTGACGCCGAGCGGGCTGGTGAAGAAGGACGCGCCGAGCTCGGTCATCGCGCTGCGGCTCACCTCGGCGAAACGGACGCGCAGCAGCACCTGGTTGCTCGCGCGCGCCTTCGCGTATCTGCGAGCAGCGAGCGACTTCCTCTTGCTTGTCGACGTAGCCGACGGCGAGGTTGACGGCGCTGCTCGATGACGTCCTTGTTCGAGACACGATGCCGGACAGCACGATGTTCCGGCCGTTGCTCTCGCGACTTCGATCGTCCTCGCCCGGGAACAGCTGCTTCATCTGTTCGCTGCAGCCGGGACAGATCGCGCTGCACGACGATCTCATAGTGGCGAATGCGCGCCGCCGCGATCCCACACGAACATGGAAATCGTGCCCGGCGTCTTGCCGTTGATGCAGCAGCTCGGCTCGGCGCGCGTCACCAGCGCGTCGGCGACGTCGGAGCTCGTCAGCGAGACGCGCGCGATCGGCGAGCCGATGCTCGACGATCGGCCGAGCGGCCGACCATCAGGCGGACGCTCGCTCGCTCGGGGCGTAGAGTGACGACCGAGCTCACGCCGGCGATGAGCGATGCAGGAAAATGAGCGACTGAGGCTGAATCGACGATCTGCATGACTATTGCTCCTGGCGCACGACTTCGTGCGCACGTTTGTCACCGCGGGATGATTTCGACCGTCGTCGGCGGCCGCCGGAGGGGCGGCGACGACCGTTGATGCGACTTTGACCCGACGCGACCTTTGGACCGATTTCGCCGATATCGGCTTCGTCGCCGATGCAGTAGCCAAGCCAGCGAGCTGATGCCAGCGTGTCGCCGGCGAATCGACTTGTCGAGCGGGTTGCGCGAGCGCGAGCTGAATCTTGCCTTCTGCCGCCAGCGGTGCAGCCGCTCGGACTCTTCGGGCGCCACCGAGCAGCGTCACGACGCTGACCGGGATCGGCTTGTTGCTTGTCGGCGTCGCGCTCGATCTTGGTGCCCGACGCAAGCACCTGCAGCGTTGGTCAGACATGACTTTCGACGTGACGTCGCCGTCTGCTCGCTGACGGCGGTTCACGGTGGCGAGCGACGTCGACGCGCGTGCCCGGCAGCACGTAGCCCGGCGACGCCGATGACTTCGTTGACCCGAACCGACAGGCGCGCAGCCCCGGCGGGATATCGCCGGCGGCAGGCCGGCTGCCGGCTTCGGGCGACGTCGAGCTTCGCCGGCAGCAGATCGGTTCGTTCTGGATGATCGGCGTGATCACGCCGCGCCGCGATGTCAACTTCCGGGTCTGCTGATCGCGTTCGGCCGGCACCGAGTCGGCTGGGCCAGCTGGATGACCTTGACGTCCTCGGCCTTGAGTCTCGGCGCCGACATCGAGATCCGTTGGCGGCCACCACGACCGGTCCATCGGCATCGCGACGGGTCCCTGGCCCTGCTGCGGCAGGCCCTGCATGTAGCTGGCGCGTGCCGAACGGCAAACGCGCCGCCGGCGGTGACTGCCAGCGCAAGCACGATAAAAACGCGGATCGACCATAACCGATGCCCTATTCGGTTTCTCCAGCCGTTGCTGACGGTGGCGCCCGCCGCCATGCGGGCTGACCGCTTTCGCCCTACGCCTGCGCGTCCTCAGAACCCGAGCGCCGCGACGAGCGCGCCGACGGCGATCGCCGGCGCATACGCGAACCGGTTGTACGGTCGCGCGCTCGATCTCCGCCACGTTGGCGCCGCCGCGTGCGCACCAGGCGCCGCGGCCCGCTCGACCGTCTCGCGCAAGCGGCTGTCGCTGCATCGCGACGACGAGTCGCCGAGCACGCCACCGGCGATGCGCGTGGCATGATAGAAGCGCCATGGCGTCAGGCTGCCGGCACGAGTGCCTGCCGGCGGCCAAATCAGCTTCACGTCGCCCGCGCCGGTCGCGCCGATCAGATGACCGGGCAGCATCAGCACCAGGCCGACGGCAAAGACCAAGGTGCTTCCGCCATCGAAAGGGGGTCAGATGGCGTGGCCGCCAAGCGTCACGCCAAACGCCGACACGCCGAGCGTGAGGCGGGTTCGGGATGCGCCGTGTGTAGAGTCGACGACGCGCGCTGGACGCGCCCGTGCCGGCGACGGCGCTCACGACGATGGGGTCAGAAATTCTGGGCAATGTTGTTCCAGAAGATGCTATAAACCGTTTGGCCCAAGGTCGACACGCGCGCGCGATCGCCAGAATCGCAATCAACACCACGAGCAGCCGTGCATCGAGCAGATCCTGTCCGTCGTCATGTCGAACCAGCCGGCGAACCGCAACAGAGCACCTGCTGCATGGGGCTGCTCCGCTTCAAAGAAAGTCACGTCGAAAACTGCGCGGGTAGCGGCGCCGCAGCGCCCGCTACCGAGCGAACTTACGTCGTCGTCAACTACGTGGTCTTCGAGCTGGTTCGCGATGCTGTTGAAGATCGCGTTAACCTGCGTGCCGGCCGCGGCCACCGCGCCGAACGCCACCAGCGCGATGAGCGCCACGAGCAGCGCGTACTCGAGCAGGTCCTGTCCCGATTCGTCCTTCGCGAGCATGCGGAGCTGATTGATCAACATCGTCATCACATTCCTCCCGCGCGTCAGTCCGACGCGCAAACGCCATGTGTGCGAAATACGATCACGCCTTCCTGCATGACCGCGCGACGGAGGTGAAGGGGCAACGGCTATGCCAGAGGTTGACAGGGGCCGCCGGCGGCAGGCTGCAAACTGGCCTGAGGTTGGCAGTTACAGGTGCGGCCGGCACCGTGGCCAGGAAGCCGCCATCGCTCGCCGCGAGGCCGCGCCAACAGGCACATTCGCGTAACCGCACATCAAAATTCGTGGCGGTCTTTGCGTGGTGAAAGCGGAACGCTCGCTGACGAAATCGACGATGTGCCTGAAAACATTGGGGTTTTCGCGAATCCGGCGCGCCGTGATCAAGGATGCGAATCGGAACGCCTATTGCCATAGATAAGGCGTCGGTGTGTCCTATGGCACAAAGAGCTTTCGTTCTACGGCGTGTGATCAGCGATTTCCTGATCTCGGTCTCCGCGGTCGGGATTCTTCTGGCGCTGCTCGTCTCGATGGATCCGCGCGTCCGCGACGAGGCGACGGCGCTGATGAACGGCCAGCGCGCGACGCAGGTCGACGGCGACGACCGGCCAGGCGCGCAGCGGTTCATCCACACCGTCGTCGGCGTCGTGAGAGACCAGAGTCAGGAGCACGGTCCGCTGATGGTCATGCTCGTCTTCGGCACCGGGCTCGGCCTGTTCATGTTCCGGACATAGCGATGCCGCTCATTCTTGCGATCAGAACCGGACCGTCGTCAGGCCAGCCAGCTGACGGCGATGGTGCGCGGCCGCCTGCACGCGGAGCTGGTGCTGGGCGAATCCGCCGAGCGGGCATTGGCCGCGCTCGGCGGCACGCGCGTCCCAGTTTGATTCTCACCTCGCGCTGCTGTCGCCGAAGGACGAGAACGCGCTCGGCGAACGCCTGCGCGCCCTCGACGGCGCGGCCGCCCACGTGGCAGACGCTGACCATTCCCGTCCTCGCCTCGGATCGGGACGAGGCGGCAGCCGTGCCGGCGGCGTGCTCTCCGCACTCCGGCGCGAAAGCGAAACTGGCGACGCACGAGGGCTGCGATCCCGGTGTCTTCGCCGAGCAGTGCAAGAACGCCTCGAGCGCGCCGAGTCCGAACGCATCGCGCTGGCCGAACACGCCGCGACCGCGGCCCTCGACGCGCAGGCGGACGCGGAAGCCGACGTGAAAGCGGCGGCGCCGGTGACGCGGGCCTCGTCGTCGACTTCAGGGCGCGAGAACCGGAAGTCGAAATCTTGGAGAAGACCGCGGCGCCAGCCTTCGAGCCGGCGCCGGAACCGTTCGTCGTCGAGCCGCCGATCGAGACACCGGTCGAGAGTTACAGCACAGCGGCGTTCGAGCCGCCCGCGGCCGCGCACGTCGAAGCCCCCCACGAGCCAGCCGCCAAGCGCAAGGGACAGAAGGGATCAGAAAAGCCGGCGCACGGAATCCGGAGCGTGCTGGGGCTGACCCAGGACGAGAACGACGGACCGGCGTCGCTGCTCGCGGCGGTGGCGGCGCTCGAAGCCGAGGAGCAGGTGCAGGTCGAACCGATGGTCGCGCCGGTCGTCGACGCGCCCGGGTTCGACGCGCCGATCGTCGCAGCGGCGCACACCCGTTCTACGAGCCGATCGTCACCGCGCCGCCAATCCACAGCTCCTACGGCCCGCCTCGCCGGTCGTTCCCGCAGCGCCGCCGATTGTCTCCTCGACGCCGATCCTCACCACGCCGTACCAGGCGCCCGTCGTCGACTCGACGCCGATCTATTCGCCGCATGCCGACAGGCCCGCGGTCGAACCGCCGCCTGACGATCGTTCGCATCGCCGACGTGCCGCTGATTCGGCCGAAGGGCGCCGACGCGTTCGCCATCGATCCGCCGCCGATGCGGTCGTCGCCGTTCGCTCGCGACACGCGCCGAACCGCGACGCCGGCCGATGCAGCCAGCTGCGGAAGACATCCCCGATCTCTCTCGCTGCTCGATACACTACGGAACGCCGGCGGCGGGCCGTCAGGCCACCACCACAGCGAGAACCCGGTCACGACGACGTGTGCGAGCTCGATAATTCCCTGCTCTCGACGTCGTTCGAGGACGCCGTTCGGCCCTTGACCACGGACGCTCCTTCGTTCGCTCCGGCGAGCGTCGTCGATCAGACTCCGCGCGCGGAGGAACGAAGCTGGAGGGTGCTCGACACCCTGATGGCGGAAACGGCCGCGTTCCAGTCGTCGTCGGGAGCGAACGGTGCAACCGCACCCGCGGGCGGCGCCGTTGCCCAAAGAAGCCCCCTGGGCGATATTCTGGAGGCCCTTCGCCGGGACGCCGAGCAGTTGCCGCCGCCCGCCGCGCCGCCTTCAGCGACCGCTGCGGGCGCCCGCGGCCGAGGGCTGAACACGCGGCGAGGGGCGGGGAGGCGGAAGCCGAATCGGCGCCGCAGGACCCGTCGTCCGCCGACGCGGCCGCGAAAGAGAGAAAAAGCGGTCCAGCGCGAATCCGGCCCAGGACGAGTGGGGGCTTCTTCGATCCGGATCAGTGCGGGTTCGCCGCGCTCATCGAGAAGCTCGAAGAAATCACCGACAAAGACGACGCCAGCGCCACGACGGGCGTAGCTGCCGTGGGCGCGTTTCTGCGAGGTGCCCCGGCGCTCGCTGCTGGACGTCGCCAGCTGCATCCTGCCAGTCTGGCTGGTCCTCGTCATCACCCACACCGCCGCGGACGCCGATCTCGTGGGGACATCTGAGACTCGGCGCCGATGCGATCGCGAGCCGGAGTCTCGCGCTCGTCGATCGCTATTCGTTCACCGCGGACGCCCGCTGGATCAACCACGAATGGCTCGCCGAGGGTTCTTCTCGCCGCGCTTACGCAGTCGGCAGGCGCCGTCGGTCTCAACGCGCTGAAACTAGCCGTCCTCGGCGGAATCGCGCTGGTGGCGTGGCGGACGGCCCAAGCGGACCGGCGGTTCGGCGTTCGCCACCGTCGGCCTGGTGAGCCTCACCGTCTTCGCCAGCTACACCCGGACGCAGGTGCTTCGGCCGCAGCTGTTCTCGGTGTTGTTCTTCGCGGTGCTGTTGACGATGCTCGAGAACCGCGAGCGGCGGCCGAGGGTCGCGGCGTTCGGCATTCCTGCGCCTTTTCGCGGTGTGGACCAACGTGCATGGCGGCTGGATCGTCGGCTTCGCCACGCTTGCGGTGTCTGGCTGGCGTGCGACGCCATCGAACGAGACGGTGCGGCGCTGGTCGATGGCGGGCTGCTCGCCGCCGCGTCGCTGGCGGCGACGCTCGTCAATCCGTATGGCGTCCATCAGTGGACGTTCCTTCGGCAGACGGTCGGCCTGTCGCGCGATATCTCGGACTGGGTGCCGTTCTTCAAGCTGCCGCCGTTCATGATTGCCTTCGAGCTGGTCACTCCCGGCGATCGCGGTGATCTCGACCGTCGTCAGGCCGCCGGCGCCCGCGATTCCGCGACGTGGCCGTGATCGGCATGCTGGCGTTTGCGACGTTTCGAGTCAGCCGGATCGACGCGTTTCTGCAGATCGCCATTGGCCTTCTGTGGACGCCCGCGATCGTCGACTGCCTGGGAATGTTGGAGGCGCGGCTGCGATCGTTCAAACGGTTCCGACACGCCTTCGCCCGTTCATGGCCTGGCGATTCTCGCGATTGCCGCCGGGACGGTGCTGGTGACAGCGCCGCGGTTGAATCGGATCTATATCGAGGGCCCCTGGACACCTGACCCGGACGCGGTGCGATTCCTGCGAACCGAGGCTCGAATACGCGGCTCCTCACCTGGTTCGACTGGGGCGAGATACGCCATCTGGCACCTGGCGCCAGCCGGCATTCAGGTGTCCATGGACGGCCGGCGGGAAACCGTCTACAGCGAGCGGGTTCTCGACGGCCATTGGGCGTTCTACCAGAACGCGCGCGATGCTCTGGCCTACCGGATGTAATCGGCGCTGATCGGGTCTGGCTGCCGAAGCGGCTGCCGGTCGTCGCGTGGCGCTTCGATGAGCGAGGGTGGCAGGTGGCGTTCGAGAGCGATATCTCGGTCGTGCTGTCCCGTCAGGCCAGCGAGACCGACGTGGCGACTTCGTCGAACCCGATTCCATCGACGCCGCTCCCGTCTCTGGCGTTCTTCTCGGGCCTTAGTTCCTCTCCGGTGGGCACATCCCTTGCCCATCGCTTCCCCGTCGAAGGCGGCGAGCCGCAACCGACTGCGAAACAGGCACCGGTTCGCTCGCCCGCGAAGAATCTTCACCGCTCGGGCAAAAACGGACGTGGAAATTCTGCAATCCGTCGAGGGGCGCGTGGCAGGCGCTGGCGCGTCACCGACGTGCGCGCGTTCGAGTCCTGCGAACTGGTGACGCTCGAGACCATCGAGGCAGCCAGTGGGACCGGCGAGCCCCTCACCCGCCGATTGCTGACCCCTTTCGACGAGGTCGTGCCTGTCGCGCTTCAGGCGACCGGCCGAGGGCGCGTCAGGCGCCAACTGTGGCGCCGGGCGTGCCGCGCCTTGATGGCGGCGGCCACGCCGCCCGGATCGCTGCGGTCAGCCGCCGGCGCGAGATTCGACATCCTCCCTGCACCAACTGGGCCGGCGCTGGCGGTGATGCGCGGGTGGGGCATGAGACTCCTGCTCGCGGACGAAGTCGGGCTGGGAAAGACCGTTCAGGCGGGACTCGTGATGTCCGAGTTGTTGGCGCGCGGGTGCGCCGAGCGCGTGCTGATCCTCGCCCCTGCGGGTTTGCGCGATCACATGGGCCTCGGAGCTGCTGACGAGGTTTCGGCCTCGAGGCCACTGTCGCCGACGCCGAGCCTGCGGCAACTCGCCGCCCTTCGCGCGCTCGACGTCAACCCTGGACGACGATGCCGTTTGCCGTCGCGTTGATCGATTCACGTCAAGCGGCCGGAGGTCCTAGTCGGCGGTTGCCGCCGCCACTGGGACGTGTTCGTCGTCGACGAAGCGCATGCAACCGTCGGCGACTCGGAACGGCATCGGACCGTGCGCCTGCTCGGGTCGCGCAGCATCTACGTCATGCTGCTGACCGCGACACCCCACAGCGGCGATCCACGCACGTTCGGAAAGGCGCGCTTCGCCGCGGCATCGGCGCCGCTTCACCAGGACGATCCGCTGCTCGTGTTTCGTCGGACACGCGGCAGGAGATCCGCGAGCCCGGGGTCGCGGACCGTAGTGGGCTGCGAGAGTGCGGCAGAGCCGCGAGGGGCGTCAGATGGATCGACGCTTTCCCGATACCGAGCGGCTGCCCGCGCCGAGGTACAGCGCTGGATGGCGAGCGCTGAGCTGGCGCTTTGTCGGTCCTCGACAAGCGCGCGTTTTCGAGCTGCCAGTTCCCTCGCCGCACCAATCGACCGTCGTCCCCGCCCAGCTCGAACCGGTCGCGCCGTGTGCACGGCGGCGGCCTCGATCAGATGCCCGCTGCCCTTCTGATGCGCGCCAGATGGCGGTCAGATGGATGCCAGAGATGCCCCCGCCAGATTTGCCGCCTCGGATCGTGGTTTGCGGCCGACGTCTCGGCCGGATGCGCGAACTTCTGGACGCGGGTGCCTCCGCACCGCCCGCACCGCCATGGCGGCAGCGAGTCAAGCCGCTGGCACGCTGGCCCGCTTTGCTGCGGCGGACGGCTGCAGAATCCGCCCTCGTCTTCAATACAGTGGAGTCACCGCGACACCGCGCCTTGCATGTCGGCGGCCGGCTGGGCGGCGTCGACCCTGCATGGCACGGCCTCGACCGTCAGGCGCGAAGCGCGCGTGGTCGACGGATTCAGTCGCGGTGCCCCATCGCATTCTCATCGCCACCGATGCCGTGCGGCCGGGGATTGAACCTGCATCAGCGCTGCCGGCTGGTCATCAATCTCGAGCTGCCGTGGAATCCCGTCCGGCTCGAACAGCGGATCGGCAGCGGGTTGATCAGCATTGGTCAAACGCGGCGCGTCGCGCCGCCCGCACTTCGTGGGCCTTCTTGTACCGGAGAGACCGGCAATCCTCGCCCGCCTGCACAGCCGGATGGCAACGGCGCGCGCGGAAACGTTCTGGAACCGACTTGGATTCCAGCGGCGTCGATGGTCGGGGCGCCGATCGGGGATCCGGGGGCACGCGCCGAAGCAGGCATCGATTGACCGACGCCTGAGCCTCGTCGTCGCCGGCGACACGGCGCGCTGTCGGCGCTGGAACGATCGCGATGGTGGGTCGCGTCAGGGCGCGTGCCGGCTGCCGCAGGACGCTCCCGGACGGGCACCGCTGATCTATCGTCTCCGATCCCTCAACAGAAGCTGGCGGATCGTCCGGCTCCCGCCTGCGCGGCGCTGGCGAGTGCCGTTGCGCTGCGGGGCGCACCGCCGACCTGTCCGAGGTTCTCGCGGAAGCTGCCGGCGACGCCGGGACATCGTCGCGGTCGACGGCGCCGTCACCGCCTGGCCGGCCAGAAACGCACACTTCGATCGAGCACGCGTTTGGTGGCGCCAACGCCGCGCGGTGAACAGTTCGCGCTTCGCTGCTCGGCCACGACGCCGCCGCGTCAGCCGGCCCGGATTGCTCGACCAGAGCTCATAGCGCCAGCGAGACGAGAGCAGGCGGCGCAGTCTGGCTTGATGGCGACTCGCTGCTGGCGCGGTGACTGGGCGAAAACGCAACGCAAGCGGGACCACGATCATCGACCACGTGGTCGAACCGATGCTCGTGATCGTCCCGGGACGACGCTGCTGCCCGGCTTCAGCGGGGAACGGCTCGTCGCCCAGCTCCGTTCGTTGCGTCGCTTCGCCGGTCGGGACCTGAGAGGCCGCGGCGCTCGCACAGCCAGCATTGGTGGAAGCCGCCCCACGACTTCGGGCTCGATCGAAGCTCGGACCGCACAGCGTCGACACCGCGGAGGCCCATTTTCGAGTCGGCCCGTCACGCCGTTTCTGACGGCTCTCGGTTTCAGACGCCTTGACGATCTCGAGCAGTCAGACCGGGCCCTGCTCGCGACGGCGCGCTCGGCCACCGAGTAGTCGCCGTCAGTCGTGACGTCTGGGGCCGCGAATCGATCAGCTGGATCGGCGCCTGGGGGATCAGCGTCCAGGCCGCCGCACGCCGGGGCGCGGTGGTGGTATCGGTGCTGCAACGGCCAGCGAAAAGTCAGCGAAGTCATCGATGCCGGCTGCGCTTTGTACTCGCCAGCGGCGATTCGCCGCGTTCGATTTTGTCTGCCGTCGCCGATCATCCGGCGACCGCGGCAGCATCTCTGCTGGCGGCTCGCCTCGGCTATGCAGGCGCTGTCTGGTCGTCCGCAGGACGAGGGATCGCGCCACGCGCTCGTCCGAGCGCCGTCCGATCGATTCTCCGCTGAGCGGTAGCCAGACCGGTCGTTGCGTGCTGAAGGCGTCCTCGCTTGCCTCGAAGCGGTCCGTCCGGCCTTCATCGCCACCGATCGGCGGCACTGCGCTCGGGAGTTTCTCGATCACGCCTTCGAGCAGGCGCTGACGATCGTCTCATCGGATGTTGCTTCTCCCTTCTTTGCGGAAGGCGCGAGCGCTGGTGCCGATTCATCCGGCATCGGCCCATCGCCAGGCTACCGCAGCATCGAGTCGCTGCGAGACGCCGCGGAACGCGGCGATCGAGCGACAGGCCTGTAGGACACGCTACGCGCCATCGCGGGCTGGCTCACTCAGGCTGCGCGCGGCGATCTGCATCATCCAGTCCGTTCAACGGTGGCTGTTTCTCGCCGTCACGCACGCCCTCGCCGGGCGCAGCCTCGACAATCGAGCCGCGCGGCAAGCCAGTAACCAGCGCTCTCCACTCGGCCGACGAGCGATCGGCGCGGCGCCGGGGCGAATCGTCTGCCGCGATCTGGAGTCCAGGAGCTCGGCTCCGGTCTACCGGACTGCTTTGCTGGACTACCGGCCGCGCGTCGACCCGGACGGCAACGGATGTCGCGAGCCACGGCGCGCTCTCCGCTCGAACCAGGCGCCGGCATCCGCAAAGCTTGATGGACATTCTACACCCGCAGGCGATCACCGACTATATCACCGCCGAACCACAACCGCTCGTCCGGGACTCGTCTCACTGAAGACATCCTGCGACTGCGGGTAACCGACATGTCGATGGGCGGTGGCGCGTTCCTGGTCGCGGCGTGCAGATATCCTCTCGCCAGCATGCGAGCAGGCCAGTGTCGCCGCTGGCCAACTGCACGCCGCCGACGTCGACGGCGCGGCAGGCCTCTCTTGCGCGGAAGAAGCATCGCCGGGCGCGCTGTCTGTCGCGTCGACGGCGTCGGCGGTGGCAGTCCGAACTCGCGCGCGCGCTATGGCTGGCGACGCTCGCAGCCAGCCAGCCTGCTCGTTCCTCGACCACCGCCTGATCGCCGGGCGACGGCCACTGTAGCGCCTGGCCCCGACGGGCGCTTCGCGACCCGCCAAGGCTTCGAAGCATGATCGGCCGCAGGTCTTCCGCTCTTCGATGAAGACGCCGCCGCCAGCACCAGCGAAGGCGCTGCCCATTCGATTCGCCCTCGTCGATGCCTGGTGGCACCGTCAAGGAACAGGTCCGCGCCAAGGAACGTGCTTTCGCCGGACTCGCCGCGGATCGGCAGCTCTCGGTGTGGAAGCGGATCGCGAATCTGTCAGGTAACTCTTCATGGTTCGCCGATCGGCCTGGAGCGGCGCCTGAGAGACGCCTTCCCGCGCGCCATCGCCGACGATCTGCTGTCGGGGTGCCGGACCCTGCCAGCTGCGATCATCGACCGCTACCTCCTGCTGTCGGAGCAGGCCGCTCGCTCACATCGCTTTCTCCACTGGGGCTCGAGTTCACGAGGCGTTCTTCGAAGAAAGCGGCCAGCGACTGACGCGGCCGAGAAGCTTCGACGCGATCGTCGGCAACCCGCCGTGGGACATGCTGCGTGCGACCAGGCCGCGCGGCAAGTCAGCAATACGTAG
>ERZ1370068.583-contig-10531_pt1 | contig 37674 bp, 43 predicted proteins | sample MGYA00561227_ERZ1370068 | MGnify/ENA primary metagenome ERZ1370068 (study PRJEB38410, sample SAMEA6850437) | metagenome | study: Metagenomic assessment of the ecological functions of the soil: analysis of the soil microbiota associated with the...
AGGTTGATGTATTGTTTACTGGTGATGGATTTGTGCCGTGGTCGATTTGGGGGACGGCCGCGCCACTCGCAGTCGACACCTACGCCGAGCTCGGGAAGGCCGTGAGGCCGGCGTGCCGCTCTGCCTGGACGAACGGGGCGGTGATCTCGTCCCTGGAAGGCGCGTTCGGGCAGCAGCAGCGCAACGGCGGAGCGGGCTCCAGTCGGTCCTGGCGTCGCCGGGACTGCACCGGGGTCAGTCCAACGGTCCGGAACGGGCGGGGCGAGGTCGCTCCCCTCCTCGGCCGACATCCGGGAGCTCCACGCCAGCTGGGGTCCCGGCCTTCGCGTCTCGGTGCGTGGCGTGGTCGTCGCTCGGTGGAAGAGCACCTCGGCCGCGTTTGGATTCGCGCTGCAGGATCTCGGACGGCGCGTCGCCGAGGAGTGGGGTGGTGCGGGTGGTGGCTCGAAGTTCCTGGCCGACGACCGCTCAACCTGCGCCGGAGGTCGGGAGTCGTCCAGCTGACGGCGCGGATGGGGGCGGAACCGACCGCTGCTCGGAGCTGTGGGCCCAGCGAACTCAGCCCCCGGAGAATCCCCAGCCCCGCATCAGGGGGGACGCCGTGGACGCCGCGCTAGGCGGCGCAGGCGAATGTCGGGGCTCAGCCCCCGGAAAATCCCAGGGGGACGCCGTGACGCCGCGCGGTGGGGCGGCGCGGAGCGGATGTCGGGGCCTCAGCCCCTGGAGAATCCCAGGGGAGCTGTGGACGCCAGGCGCGGTGAGGCGGCGCGGCGGATGTCGGGCTCAGCCGCTGGGCAATCGCTTCTGCGTCAGCGCCCCGTACTTCGTCCGGAGGTAGGCGAGGAAGTCCGCGTCGGTGAGCCCCTCGCCGGTGACGAGTGCGAATCGCCCTCCGCCGGGGTGCGGAACCCCGGGCGTGGGATCTGCGTCCGGAGCCAGGTCCGGAGCGGGGTGAGGTGTCGCCGCGCTCCACCTCCTCCCAGAGCGCGGGAGTCGCCTCGCTCGGCAGCGCGCATCAGAGACGCTGCAGAGATTGCCCAGCGAGTAGGTCGGGAAGTAACCCAGCTCGCCCCAGGCCCAGTGGATGTCCTGCAGCACGCCCTCCACGTCGTGTGGCGGGGCGAAGGCCGACGGTCCGCTCCATCTCCGTCGTTCCAGGCGCCGGCGAGGTCGGTAACCGGGAGCTCGTCCCGATCAAGCGCCACCCAGCGGGTGCGGAGCACGATGTGCAGGTTGTAGGTCACCTCGTCGGGCCTCCCCGGATGGGCGAGCGTCGAACGCGGTTGATCGCCCGGTGAAAGCGTCCTGAGCGGCACCGCCCCCAGCGCCTCGGGGAACGCGGCCTGGAGACGCGGGTAGAGGAATCGCCAGAACGGCAAGCTGCGCCCGATCAGGTTCTCCCAGAGGCGCGACTGCGACTCGTGGAGGCCCATCGAAGGAGCCGCGGCCAGGGGCGTCCGGTGGTGCTCCGGAGAGAAGCCCTGCTCGTATAGCCCATGCCCGCACTCGTGAATCTGAAGACGGCCGGCGAGGGGTTGGTCGGATCGATCCGGGTGGTGGAGCCGTACGTCGGTGGGGTGCGTGCCCCCGGTGAAGGGATGGATGTCCGGTCCTGCCGGCCGGCTTGCAGGTCGAAGCCGAGGAGCGGGAGCAGCTCCATCGTGAAGCGCCACTGGCGATCGGGGTCGAAGGTGCGTCCGGCGAACGGCGTCGGGGCGTCGACCGCCCCGTCGAGGGCATTGACCAGCGGAACCAGCGCCACGCGCAGGCGCTCCGGCGAACCGGGAAGGAGCCGGACACGGTCATCTCCGGCTCGTAGTGGTCGAGAGGGCGTCGTAGCGCTCCCCTCGTGTCCCGACGGCGTCCGCCTGCGCGCGGCGCAGCTCCAGCAGCCGCTGCAGCGCCGGGGCGAAGCGGTCGAACCTGACGCTCGGACCGCGCCACCCGCCAGGCATCGAGCCCCTGCGACTGGGGCCTCGGCCAGGGCGCACCAGGCCTCGGCACCTCTCACCGCCCGGTCTCGCTCGCGGCGGAAGACGCGAGAGCATCGCCCGATCGTCGTCGGCGAGCCGGGTGCGCTCCGCAGCGTCGAGCCAGTCTCCCACCTCGGGTGCCACCAGCCGCTGGTGGTAGAGGCCCTGGCAAGGTGGAGAGCTGCGCGGCTCGCGCCGCACCGGCCTTGCGGCGGGGTACGTCTCCTGATCCCAGGTGAGCAGGCCGATGGTCCCGCCCAGGTCCTTCAGCTCGTGCATGCGCGCCCGCAGCGCGTCCAACCCCGAGGTGGCCACGACCGGGGAGCTTGCGATGTGCCTGCCCCGGAGCAATGGAGGTCCCTGACATCCGGGGCTGCACCGCCGGGCCGGGGTCCGCATGTGTGCCGATGCTGGCGAACGTGCTCCGGCCGGTCCTCGACCCCGAAGACGAGCGGGCTTTCCTCCGATGGCCTCGCCCAGACCACCTGCGAGGTGAACTCCTCGGCGCGTTCCGCCCGACTGGAAGCGCCTTCCGGGCGAACGCCGAGAGCTGGGATCGACTCCCACCCGAGCTCTACCTGGCAGCGACGCGATCTCGACCGGTGCTGGTGTACCAGCGTGAAGCGCGGGCCCGACCGCGGGCACTTGCGGGTCGACGAGGTGCGCTCAGCCGGTCGTCTACCGGGAGCGCTCGCAGCTCGACGAGGACGGAGCGCGCCTTTGCCGGCCAGCTGCTGGGCCGAGCTGGACGTCACGCCGCAGACCGGCTGACGCGACGCTGGCGCCGGATCGGTTTCGCCGCCGGTTCGTGGAGCTGGAGGGCTGGCTGAAGAAGACCTGCCGCCGGAGCGAGCCGGTGGGCTGGCTGATCGGTCCCCGCCGCCGCGCGGCGCGACCTCGCGAGGGCCTGGTGCTCCGCGATGTCAGGGCACCGCGGGCAGACGATGCTGCGCCCCTACCGCTGATGCCGACGCCAGTTCCACGCGCGCCTCGATGTGCAGGCGGTGCGGGACCAGCGCCGCGGGCGGCCTCCGCCAGCGGCGAGCTGCGGACGCACGGCAAGCGTGGCGAACGTCCGAGAGCGCGGCGATGGCGGTGACGGCGCAGAAGCTCGAGCATAGGCCTCGATTTCAACCCAGCTGGCGACGGCGTCCAGCCACGCCCATCCCCGCGGAACGCCGATGGTGCGAAGAGTCCACCCAGTGGCGTTGCCGTGCTCGACGCGGATCCGATCCACAGCCTCTCACACTGTTGCTCCCGACCTCGAGGGTTGGCCGTCACGACCGGAGCAGTCGTCGTCCGGGTCCGCGGCGCCTCAGGAGATCGGACGGCTACCATCATGGCGCACCTGGGACTGCTGCTGCTCGGCGCGGCGACGCTGGGCCTCTGCGCGCTCACGGTGATGCTCTCCCTCACCGTGCTGCACGTCCACCTGCCCGGCGCTGGTGCCTGCGCACGCTGGCCGGGAATCTCGGTCCTCAGCCGCTCTGCGGCGCGGACGACGACCTGGCGGCGAACATCGCCTCCTTCGCCGCGCTGCCCTACGCCAGGCGAGTACGAGGTGCTGCTCGGCGTCCGCGATCCCGACGGATCCGGCGTGGGCGGTGGCCGAGGAGGCGGTAGCGACGCTGGCCGCGGCGCGGATGCGACTGGTGCCGCCAGGAGCGGGAGTTCGGCCTCAACCCGAAGGTGAACCCAGCTGGTGGGGACTGGCCCGCGCCGCTCGGCACTGATCTGCTGGTGATCAGCGACTCCAACATCCGGGTCCCCGACTCGCTACCTGGGGACATCGCCGCCCATCTTCGCCCGGCCCAACGTCGCCCGCGTCACCCACCCCATCGGCGGCCGGGGGCACCGGTCGCTGGGGGCGCTGATGGACAACCTGCACCTCGCCTCGACCATCGCCACCGGGATGGTGGCCGCGCACCGGATCGCCGGGCGGGAGCTGGTGGTGGGCAAGTCGATGGCACTCTGGCGGCACGACCTCGAATTGCTGGGCGGCTTCGAGTCGGTGGCCAACGTGCTCGCCGAGGACCACGCGCTGGGGAACCGCATCCGCGTCGAGCTCGGCCGCGAGGTGGCCGTCTCCAGCCTTCCGGTGTGGAACATCGCGGTGGAGAAGAGCGTGGGCCACTTCTTCCGCCGCTACCTCCGCTGGAGCGTGATCCACCGCACCGCGATCCGCTTCCCGACCTATCTCGCCGAGTCGCTGCTCAATCCGATCCCCCTGGCGGTGATCGGCTTCGCGCTGCGGCCGAGCCAGGGCGCGGCGGTGACCCTGGCGGCCTGCGCGGTCCTCAAGCCCACGCTCGACGCGGTGGCCTTCAGCCGGCTCCGGCGGGAGATGTTCAGCTGGCAGGCCTTCGGCGTGGTGTGGGTGAAGGACATGCTGCTGTTCCTCGACCTGGGTGCACGGGCTCTTCGCACGCACCGTCGTCTGGCGCGGCAACCGGCTACGGGTGCGCTCGGGAGCCAGCTGGTGCCGCTCGTTGCGAAGACACCGGCAGTGTCACCTGTTTTCGCCCTCGAGTTTGCCCCCACTCCACGGTGCCGCCGCCGAGCTCCTGTCAGATCTCCGGAGCATGATCTTGCGTTCCCTCGCGCACCTCTCGGACCTTCACTTCGGTCAGGGACCGGCGCTGGAGGGCATGTCCCGCGTGCTCTGCCAGGTGCTGGTGGAGTCCGGGGTGGATCACGTGGTGGTGACCGGTGACATCACCAACAAGGGCCGCGACCAGGAGATGGCGTCGTTCCAGGAGACCTTCGCCCCACTCCTGCGGCAGGGACGGATGACCGTCGTCCCGGGCAACCACGACCGGTTGGGCGAGGATTCCGGGCGGGCCTTGATGAAGGGCCGCCGGGTCGCGGTGGAGGAGCATCCGGGGCTCTACCTGGTCCTGGTGGACTCCACCGCCGAGCACAACCGCAGCTACTGGGCCTGCCACGGCGAGCTGACCCGGCGGATGCTCGACGAGATCGATGCGGCGCTGGACGGCGCCCCGGAGCGGTTCGCTGGTGGCGGTGCTGATGCATCACCACCTGGTCGCGCTCCCGGTCGAGACCTGGCTGGAGCGGATGAGCGAGCGGCTGCGGCTCCTTACTCCAACGAGCTGGAGCTGGGCCGCGAGCTGCTGGAGCGGGTGCGCGGCCGCTGCGACCTGGTGCTCCACGGCCACCGGCACGTCCCGCGGGAGTTCCACCTCTTCGCCGACTCGGGGCGGCCGCTGGCGCCTCTACAACGCCGGAGCTCGAGCGAGCTGGGGCGGATGCGGGTCTTCACCCACGAGCTGGGAAGATGACCATCGCTCCTCGCTGGCTGTGGGCCGATCCGGCCCGGGCCTGGGGCCCGCAGCGGGTGCCGGTGATGGTGCCTGCACCGCTGGTGACGGCGCGGGAGCAGAGCCTGGTCTGACCGCGGCTTGGCTAGCCGACACATAGGCGCCGCCGGCTCGGTCGGCGGCGCTTCTGCTGCTTGGCTTGTGGTGCGTGGATCGCCCCGAGCCGCCGACCATCCCGCGAGTGAATCAGGAGCACGGTGCCGGGGGCAATCACCGGGATCGATCCAGGTTTCCGCTCCCTCCCGTATCTTGTGGAAGCGGACGATTGGATTGTCGTCCCGGGAGCAGATGACCGCGTAGTCCTCGTCGGGGAAGTCGCGCCGGGAGCTCAGCGGCCCAGGTTTCGCACATGATCTCTCCGGGGTGGCACGCCGCGGCGAAGTCCGGATGGGCCTGGTCAAACCAGGGCGCCCGTTGAAGTAGGCGCGGTGGGCGAAGACATCGAAGACGTGGGTGTGATTGGAGAAAGCCTCTGCTCCAGGAGTTCCCTGGTCGGATGCCAGTCGCCTGTGCGGCGCCGTGCTTCGCAGGGAACGTGCCGCCACCGACCCGCTGGAACTCCGGCCAGAGCCATTTGCTGACTGCCAGCGCGGTCCCGACACTCCGGGGCCGGCCGCGAGACTGGACTGACGCCTGCGTCTCATTGGGGTTCAGCCTTTCCGGAGGAGCTCGGCGAACGCCTCCTCGTTGCCGCCCGGCTGGCTCGCCACCGCCGTTCCCGCCTGTTCCAGCTGCGGAGCCTCGCTGAGGAACTTCAGCTCGGGGTGCTTCTCCCGCGCGTGCTCCAGCGCCCAGTCGTCGCGGAAGAGAACCAGCGGGTAACCTGTCGCGATCCTGCACCGTCTGGCGGTTCCCTCCCAGTCGAAAGAGCGGGGCTCGAACTTCTCCCCACCACCCAGCGGGCGTGGGCATAGGGCAGCCGGTCGAGGACGATGGCCGCGCCGTACTCGTGCTCGATGCGGTACTGGAGCACCTCGAACTGCAGCGCCCCCACCACACCGACGATCGGGTCGCGCATCCCCATCTGGAGCTGCTGGAAGATCTGGATGGTCCCTTCCTCGCTCAGCTGCTCCAGCCCCTTCTCCACCTGCTTGCGCCGCAGTGGGTCCTTGCTCCGCACCACCGCGAAGTGCTCCGGGAGAAGCGGGGACGCCCTCGAAGCGGAACGACTCCCCGTCCACCAGGGTATCGCCGATCCGGTAGAGGCCGGGGTCGAAGAGACCGATCACGTCGCCCGGCCACGCCTCCTCGATCGCGGTTCGCTCCGCGGCCATGAACTGGCTGGGGTTGGCCAGCTTGACCTGCTTGCCCAGCCGCACGTGCTGGACGCTCATCCCCTTCACGTACCGGCCGGAGACCACGCGGACGAAGGCGATCCGGTCCCGGTGGGCGGGGTCCATGTTCGCCTGGATCTTGAAGACGAAGCCGCTGAACTTGTCCTCGGTCGGCGGGCGCGGCCCTCGGTCGGTGGCGCGCGAGGTGGGCGTGGGCGCGAGGTCGAGGAACGCATCGAGGAAGGGGCGGACCCCGAAGTTGGTCATCGCCGAGCCGAAGAACATCGGGGTGATCAGCCCCTGGTCGCTCCGGCTGCGGTCGAAGGCGTCGCCGCCGACGTCGAGCAGCTCGATGTCCTCCCGCAGCTGGGCCAGCTCACTCGCTGCTCAGCACCTCGGAGATCTCCGGCGCGTCGAGGCCGACCACCCGCTCCCCACCTCGGACTCCCCGTGCCTCCCTCGGAGGAGAAGACGTGCACCGCGCGGGCGGCGCGGTCGAACACGCCCCGGAACTCGGGGCCCATCCCGATCGGCCAGTTCATCGGGTAGGCACGGATGCCCAGCACCTGCTCCAGCTCGTCCATCAGATCCAGCGGGACGCGCCCGTAGCGATCGAGCTTGTTGACGAAGGTGAAGATGGGGATCGCCCGCAGCCGGCAGACCTGGAACAGCTTCTTGGTCTGCGGCTCGACGCCCTTGGCGGCGTCGATGAGCATCACCGCGCTGTCGGCGGCGGCGAGCGTCCGGTAGGTGTCCTCGGAGAAGTCCTGGTGGCCGGGCGTGTCGAGCAGGTTGACCGCGTGGTTCTGGTACTCGAACTGCAGCACCGAGGAGGTGACCGAGATGCCGCGCTCCTTCTCCAGCTCCATCCAGTCGGAGGTGGCGTGCCGGCGTGCCCGCCGGGCCTTGACGCTCCCCGCGAGATGGATCGCTCCGCCGTAGAGGAGGAGCTTCTCGGTCAGCGTGGTCTTCCCCGCGTCGGGATGGCTGATGATGGCGAAGGTCCGCCGGCGGGCGACCTCGCGTTCGAGCTCGGAGGGCATGGAAACGGCGGGGACCTCTAACACCAAAAACCAGGCCCCGCTCCCCCGAAACCGCAGGGGCGAGCGGGGCCGTGGCCGCCGTTCAGCGTTCGAGCCTGCTCAGTTCCTCGCCGGAGGGCATGCTGCTGGGCGCGGCGGGCAGGTCGTTCGCCGGGGCGTCGGAATCCGTCGTGCTCAGGTCGACGTCGCTGGGATCGACGTGGTCCCGCTCACCCTGGGCCAGCACCACCCGACAGGCCGCCGGGTCACCGGTGGTGACCCACACGCAGGCGCCGGTGCCCGGAATCTCGCCCGGACCGCAGAGCGCGCTGGCCTTGAAGACCAGCATCTCCCGGCGTCCCAGCACTCCTTGCCGAAGAAGACGCTTGTCGCCCAGGTCGCCCAGGGAGCACCGCCACCTCGGCCCGACCACCGACGCCGGGATTGAAGCGGGCACGACCGAGGAAGAGCTCCTTGGCCGGCGTGTCGTTGGGGATCTCGGGAATGTCGGCGTAGGCCACCACCCGAACGCTGGTCACGCCGCTCCGCCCGTTCTTGTGGCGCGTAGAACACCGCGTCCACCGGCTGCCACTGGCTGGTGTCGGCGGAGAAGTTCCTCAGCACGTAGACCAGCGTCTTGCTCTTGAGGTCGTCGGTGCCCCCGTCGGCGTCGGACATCCCACGCCGTGGTGGCTGAAGGCCACGAAGAGCTTGCCCTGACCGGGGAACCCGGTGTTCACGGTCTTGTAGGCGTCGAGGTCGACCCCGATGGTGCCGCGGCCACGGTGGGCGCCGTCGCCCGGAGCCTTGAAGGTGGTCCCGGCGGCGAAGGGGACGTAGGCGGCGGTCTGGTCACCGGTCACCTTCACCTCCAGCTTCCAGGCGGAAGTGGTTGCCGGCCACGCGGGCGACCAGCAGCAGGTAGCTGAAGCCATCCTTGTCGAAGGGCCGTAGATGTTGGTCTGGCCCCGGGTCTGGCTCGGACCGACGGTGAGGACCAGCTGCTCCACCGGGAGGAAGGCAGTCTTTCAGATCCCTGGTTGAGGCTGTCGGATGGCGTCCCGGATCTTGGGCAGCCACTCCGCGTTGCCGTTCAGAGCCTGGGCCTGCGCGTCCCGTCGGTGGTGAGGCAGCGTCCTCGGACGCGGTGTTGCTCACCTCCGCCGAGAGTCCCTGGAAGGTGGGAACTCGCGGCCTGCGGAGTCCGGCTGGCTTGGTGCTGCTTCCACAGGCCACCGCCAGCAGCAGGCCGGCGACGACGAATGCATTGCGTGCGAGCTTCATGGTTTTCCCTCTTCTCGTTGAGTACCGCCCGCACCCCCTCTGGCCGGCGCGGCGTCAGGTGCCTCGAACCGGGGAGAGACGAAAGTTGCAGGGCCCGGTTCCGCCCCCGGCTCAGCCCCGGAAATCCGCAGGGGACGCCGTGGACGCCGCGCGGTGAGGCAGGCGAGCGGCGGACTGCCGGGCTCAGCTGCTGTGCCGAGGTGTACCGGGCGATGCTCCGCAACCAGACCCGCCTGGAAAGCCAGGCAAACACACCCGCCCCCACCAGCGAACCGGCCAGCGCGGTGGGGGCGAGCCGACCTAGCATCGCCTCGGCGGGGAAGGGTGGTCATCAGGGCCAGCGGAATCAGGAAGGTGAAGATCCACCGGAGCACGCCGCGGAACACCTGCACCGGCCAGCGGGCCGCATCGAAGATGGAATTGAACAGATTGGTGAGGTTGTCGATCTTCACCACGTAGAAGGCCGCGCTCACGGTGAGGATCCACAGGAGTAGAGGAGTGCAGTGGCGTTGACGAGGGCAGGAGCAGCGCCATCACCAGGCCGAGCGGAGAGGGGCCATGTCCGAGTCGGGTGAACCCCACCGTCCAGAGGACCAGCGCGGTCACCACGTTGGTGCTCCGCCATGGCTCGAACCGCGCGGTGGAGACCAGGAACTGGGCATCGGCCGGCTTGAGCAGCACGAAGTCCAGCGTGCCCTTGCGGAATGTGCTCCACCACCGCGGTGAGGCTGGGGTTGATCGCACCCTCCAGGATCGCCTCCAGCAGGGTGAACCAGCCGGTGACCAGGACCGCCTCGCCAAACGTCCACCCGCCACGGTGTCCCGGAGGTGGAACACGGTGAAGAGCGGAACCAGCGCGGTCAGGGTCAGAAGAGCGAAACCACCCCGTCGAGGATGAAGTCAGCGCGGTACTGCAGGCCGAGGAGCACCGAGCTCCGCACCTGGACCCGCAACAACCGCCAGTAGCGGAGCGCGTCGTTCATCCGCCGTACGCCGCGAAGCGCCGGAGGCCGCGGCGCCAGCAGCACCCGCACCGCCAGGAAGAAGAGAGCGACCCAGATCCACTGCCGCCCGAGGAGGATCAGAGGAGGTGGTGCGATCATGGGCCGAGGTCAGCACCTCCACCGGGAAGCCGATCTGGTAGCGGAAGGGGAGCACCTCCACCGCCGCCGCGGACGACGGGCGGAAAGAACTCCACCGGGATCAGGTACCCGCTGAGCACCATGAACAGCGCCAGCCAGACGTCCATGACCTTGATCGAGCTGCCGGTCCAGAGCGCCGAGGGTTCCGATGGCGGCGTTGGCCAGGAAGGTGATCAGCCACGAGCCGAGGAGGGAGAGGAGGAAGACCGTCCAGAGCAGCGGCGTCCTTCGGCGAGCCGCGAGGCGCCGACCAGGAGCAGGGCCAGCACCGCCACCGGAAGCGCGATGATCATCCGCAGGGGAATCGCCGCCAGGTTCTCCACCGCGTAGGAGACCATGGGGGTGCAGCGGCCGGAGCAGCCGCATCGCCAGGGTTCCGGTGCGCACCTCGAAGCTCAGCTGCCAGGCCACCCAGGCCCCGGTGAGCTGGCGGACGACGAAGGTGGCCAGGAAGTAGGCGACGAAGTCCGCCTGGTCGAAGCGCCCCACCGGAGCGTCGCGCGCCACCGTGGACCACAGGGCGAGCATGATCAGCGGCATGGTGGTGGCCAGACCCGGACCAGCATCTCCGCGCGATAGGCCACCATCTCGGCGAAGCCGATGCGGAACAGCGTGGGCAGCGCCCGTGGATCGTCGTTGCGGGCGCTCATCTTACGCGGCGTCCTCTCCACCTCGGGCGCCACCGCGGCTCTGGGCGAATGCCCGCTCATCACCTCTTCCAGCGGCGGGCTCTCCCACCGTCAGGTCTCCCACCGGCAGCGTGGCCAGGGCCGCGGTGACCACCGAGGAGATCAGATTCCTGAGGAGTCTGGAGTACGGCGCTGGCGGCGTCGACCGAGACCACCCGGCCCAGCGCCTCCAGCGTCGCTCGATCCACCGGGGAGTCGAGCTGGAGCACCACCCGCTTCTCCGGCCGGATCCGGCGGGCCAGCTCGTCCAGCGCGCCGTCGTAGCTGAGCACGCCCTTGTCGATGACGATCACCCGCGGGCAGAGCGCGGCCACGTCGTCCATGTAGTGGCTGGTGAGAATCAGCGTCGCGCCCGGTGCGCTCGTTGTAGTGTCTGGATGAAGCTCGCGCATCGTCGACCTGCATCGATGACGTCGAGCCCGATGGTGGGCTCGTCGAGGAAGAGCACGCTCGGGCGGTGGATCAGCGCCGCGCGCCAGCTCGCACTTCATCCGCTCGCCCAGCGACAGCTGGCGCGTGGGCTGCTTGAGCAGCGTCCCCGAGCTCGAGCAGCTCGGTCAGCTCGTCGACGCGTGCTTCCTGAACTGCGGCGCGACGGCACCTCGTAGATGGCGCGGTTGAGAGCTCGAAGGTCTCCGAGGGCGGCAGGTCCCAGAGCAGCTGCTGCTTCTGCCCCATCACCAGCGTGATCTTCTTGAGAAGGCGTCCTCGCGCGCTGCGGGACGTGTGGCGGTCGACCCGCGACCTCTCCGACGAGGGATAGAGCAGACCGAGAGCACCTGAGGGTGGTGGTCTTGCCCGCGCCGTTGGGGCCGAGGAACCCCACCCGCTCGCCCGGAGCAATCTCGAAAGGAGATCCCGTCCACCGCCTTCACCACGGTCGGAATGCGACTGGAACAGCGAGGCGAAGGGCCGGCCTTCAGTCCGGGGGACGCTTGTGAACGGTGTAGTGCTTTCAACGACTGCACCGACACCATGGGCTTGCGCTCATGTCGCCTCGTCCTAGCGTGGTAACCTCGCGGATGCAGCCGTAACCTCGCCCTCGTTCTCGACCGTGGCGGAGCCCGGCCGCTCATCAGGTGGGCGCCCTGACGGCGCTGGCGGAGCTGGAGGCCGGTCCCCTCCCCTTCCAGGTGGTGTGCGGCGTGTCGGCCGGGGCAATCAACGGATCGGCCCTGGCCGCCGAGGCAGACGATTTCCACCGCGCGGTCCAGCACCTGGCCGACACCTGGATGGAAGCTCACGCCCTCCCATGTCTACCGCACCGACTCGCTGAGCCTGGTCTCGATCGGCTCGGGGTGGTTCCGCGGGCTGACCTCGGGGGGGTTCGCAGCCACGGCGCTACAACCACCTGCTGGACACCGAGCCGCTCGGGAGCGCTGGCCAAGGAGATCGACTTCCCCGGATCCACCACAACGTCGCCTCCTGGGCCTGCTCCGGGGCGTGGCGGTGTCGGCCACCAACTACGTCACCGGCACCTCGGTGAGCTTCTTCGACGCCAACCCCACGGTGAAGCCAGGGCCCGCAGCCGGCGGCTGGGGGTTCGGGGGCCGATCACCGTCGAGCAGGTGATGGCCTCGGCGGCGATCCCCATCTTCTTCCTCCGGTGAAGATCGGCGGGAGCTACTACGGCGACGGCGGGTCCGGCTCACCGCGCCGTTGAGCCCGGCCCTGCACCTGGGGGCGGACTGGGATCCCGGTGCGTGGGATCCGCCACCCTCGCACCGCCGAGGAGACGGCCGAAGGCGGCGCTGCACGACCGGGAGTGACCTGCCCCTACAGATCCTGGGCGTGCTGATGAACGCGGTCTTCCTCGATTCGCTGGAGCGCGACATCGAGCGGGTGGAGCGGGTGACCGCGATGTTGGGCAGGTGTCTCCCCGACCGCGAGGACCTCCGCCTCCGGCCGATCGGCAGATCCTGCTCCTGCAGCCGAGCCAGGATCTGGCGCGCTGGCCGCCGACCAGGTGGTCCGCTTCCCGCGCGCGCTGCGCTTCCTGCTCAAGGGCCTGGGAGCGAGCCAGCGCGAGGCTCCGACCTCCTGAGCTACCTGGCCTTCGAGCACGAGTACGGTCGAGCGGCTGGTGCAGCTCGGCGCGGACGACACGCCGGGCCCGCTTCGAGGATCCGGTCGTTCCTGGGGATCGCCCCGGGTGGGACGGGGCTCGGTGGCCTGAGAGCGCCGGGCGGCTAGGGCCCGTCGGGACCGAGGTTGAGCAGGTAGAGCGTGGAGCTTCATCCGGCGGTAGTGGAAGGCGTAGGTGCGACCATCGGGCGTGACCCGAACCTTGGTGGAGCCGCGGACGCCGGTCACATCGGCCGGGGCGAGGGTGGTGACGCGCGAGACCGCCCCGTCCGGGGTCGAAGCGTCGGACCTGCGTCGGCAGCGAATGGCGATCGAAGGCGAGCAGACTCCCGTCCTTCAGCCAGCCGATGAGCTGGGCGTCGGCCCAAGCTGGGTGATCCCGAACGGGTTCTCCGCCCTCGACCGGGAACCGCACCGGCGTCCCGTCGGCGTCGGTGGGTGGCGATCCACTTCTGGTCCGGGGAGACGGTCACCAGCCCGGTGAAGGGCAGCGGAGAGGAGGGGGTCGGAGATCCTGGCTGCCCATGTCGTAGATGAAGAGACGGCTGACCGCCTCACCCCTGCGTATCCCCTGAAGCCGCGAGGCGCTTCCCATCCTGGAAGAATCCCGCGATGTCGACGCGGCTGGAGTCCCTTGACCTCGAACGACCTCGGTTCCCCGGGCCCGGTCGGGAGAAGACGGAGCTGCCCGCCTCGACTCGATCTCCGGGATGGTCAGCGCCCACGCCCCGTCACCGGTGAGGTCGAGCGAGCGGCCCCGCCCGAGCTGAACCGGCACCGGCCGGTCGACATCGCGGAGACCGATCAACAGGGTTCCGCCGGCGCCAGCGCCCGACTCGAAGAACAGGATCTGCTTCCCGTCGTCGGACAGGGCGGACACGCTGGCCCAGTCGAGCCATTCCACCGACCGGGGGGGTGCGTCGCCCTGGACCACCACGATCTCCTGACGCCAGTCTCGCTCGGTGATCAGGACCTGCCCGGTACGACTCACGTCGTTGACCAGGAGATTCCCGGCGGTCCTGTAGACGAGACGGGACTCTCGCCGTGGCGAACGGCCCACAGGGCGAGTCAGGTCGCCCGGAGCTGCCCCGGTGATCAGCAGCTCGTCCTTTCCGCGGTTCCAGGCCAGCCCGAGCACGTCGTCGTACTGTGGGCTCCATTGCTCGACCTTCCCGTCGGCGTTGAGGACCATCGCCATTCCTCCGGTGTTGGCAGGGGCGGGATGGTCGATGAAGCCAACGCGATCGCCCGATGGCGACACCCTGGGATGGCTCACCGAGCCGGTGGATCGTGAACACCACCTGGCCGATCGGGAAACTCGAGTCGGCTCCCTGTCTCGTCGACACTGGCCACTGCCAGCTTGGTGCCGTCGGGCGCCCAGTCGGCGTATTCGATGTTGGTGGCCAGCTCGCGTGGCGTTCCCCCATCGGTGGCACGCGGGCCAGGGTTCCTCTCCCGCATCGAAGAGATAGACGAAGCGCGGACGGGAGTGAGACCGCGAGCTCTCCGGATGAGGCGACCGCCAGCAGTTGCGAGTGACCCCAACCCGAGCGACCGAGACTCGGACGGAGTCGACCGTGGTGGTGTAGATCTCGGGTGCGCCTCCTCCCAGGCGGCGCTGAAGTGCACGGTGCGGCCGTCAGGCGCAAACCGCGCGGCAGCTGACCGAACCCCGCTGGAAGGTGAGCTGCCGGATGGCCGGAGGAGCCATGGACTCCGGCGCGGGAGGCACGCCCCAGCGCAAAGGTCGCCAGCCCGAGGAGCAACGCGCCGGCGAGCAGCGGCGCGGCACGGCGCAGGCGCCCGGCGACCCGACCCTTCGAGGGTTGCTGGGGGAGCGCCGGGGTGACCGTCCGGTTGGCGCGCATCGCCTGCCAGGCTGAAGGCGACGTCCCGGGCCGACTGGAAGCGCTGCTCGGTGTCCTTGGCCAGGCACCGCTGCGACCACCTGGGCCACGTCGGGGGAGCGCTGGGCGGGAGCGGCGGCGGCTCGTCGTGGAGGATGGAGTAGCCGCTCTCGACGACCGAGCCGCCCTTGAATGCGCGCTGCCCGGAGAGAAGCTCGTAGAGGATCGCCCCCAGGGCGAAGACGTCGCTGCGCGGAGTCGACCTGCTCGCCCCGGACCTGCTCCGGCGACATGTACCCCGGCGTCCCCAGCACCCCACCGGTCCTGGTGGACGACCCGCTGGGGCTGATGGTGGGTCGAACAGGCCACGCGACGCGGTGACCGGGGTGGTGGCCTGGCGATGCCGAAGTCGAGGAGCTTCACCTGCCCGGTGCGGGTGAGGAAGACGTTCTCGGGCTTGAGGTCCCGGTGGACGATGCCGTGGCCGCTGGCGGCGGCGAGGGCGTGGGCGATCTGCACTGCGCCCACTCCAGTGCCTGGGCGACCGGCACCGGACCGCGGTTGAGCGCGGTCGCGGAGCGTCTCGCCCTGGAGGAGCTCGGTGACGACGTAGGGGAGCGCCCTCGTGCACGCCGATGTCGTGTACGGCGACGATGTTGGGGTGGTTGAGCGACCCGGCGAGCCGCGCCTCCTGCTCCAGGCGCCCGAGAAAGCCGGCGTCGGATGCCGTGGCCTCGCCCACCACCTTGATCGCCACCTCCCGCTGCAGGCGGGTGTCGCGGGCGCGGTAGACCTCGGCCATCCCCCGAGCCGATGGGAGCCAGCACCTCGTAGGGGCCGACCCGCATGCCGGGTGTCAGTCGCACGGTGGCACTCTAGCCGACTCCCGGAGCGCGAGCCGGGTCCGTGAGTCGACCGGGCTCAGAAGGAGCCGGCGATGCCCAGGCCATTCCCGAGGAACACCAGCCGGGCCTGCGAGACCGGGAGCCCTTGCCGAGCGCCTCGGCTGCGTCGCGCGCGGCGGCAGGATGGGTCCAGATCTGCGCCTCCCAGATCGCGCTCCCGCCGATGAGCGTGAGCAGCGCCCGCCCTCCGAGCTTGTATCCAAAGTAGAGGATCGACCGCGAGGCTGGCGTTCACCACCAGGCCAATGACGTGGTTGAGAGGCGAGCGGTAGAAACGCTCGGCCTTTGCGGCGCGTTCGAAGAGCTCACGCAACGCTCTGCCCTTCGCGGCGCGTTGCTCCTCCGTCTCTTCCGGCATCGCCCGGATCGCGTCCAGCCCGTAAGCCGCCGGTGGCGCGAAAAGCAGGACGGCGAGCATCCCCGCGCCGCTGATAGCCGATGTTGTAGTAGGCGTTGATCTTCGCGCCCTGTGTTGTCGGTGGTCGCGGCGATCACCACCTCGGCTGCGACGACCGTCCCCAGGAAGCCCGACCAGCCCCAGTACCAGACGCGGGGTGAAGCTCCTCGCTCTCCAGCGCTCGCCAGCGCGGGCCCAGCTCGGGGTCGTCGCAGCAGGAACTCGTCGGCGGCTGGGGCGAGCGGCGCGTCCGTGGGCATGCGCGTTCGCCGAGGCGAGGCTCGCGACCAGGACGAGGGTTGCAAGCAGCTCAGAGGGGACCTCAGGAGGCGCCGGGGGGAACGCTCCGGACCATAGGCGGTCTCCACAGGGTGCCACGGCACCGCGCTCGGAGCGCGCTGTCACCGTCCACGACACGATGGCCGTCTGGATCCGCAGCGTGCGCTGGCCCGCTGGATGCCCCGGCTGGTCGCGGTGTGGCGTCGGCATCTTCCGCCGCCCGGAAGGCGGCCGCACACTGAGCCGCGGGAGGTGAAGGAGGTTGCGGCGGGGATCCGGACGCTGTCGCTGGGCCTGACCGGGACCGCTCGCTGGCCGGAGCCCGGTACATGGACGATCCGCGGCTGCTCGGGGCGCTACCCTCCTCTTCTACTGGCCGGTGAGCTACGCCCAGGCGCGGTCGGTGCTCGGCGAGCTGGAACGCCGTCCCGCGAGGTGCTGGACCTCGGGCAGCGGGCCGGGCCCGATGGCGTTCGCGGCGCTGGACGCCGGTGCGGCGGAGGTGACCGCGGCGGACCGGAGCGGGCCGGCGCTGGCGCTGGCCCGGGAGCTGGCGGCGGAGGCGGGGAGGCGCTGGCCACGCGGAGCTGGAGCGGCGGGCCGCTGCCGGATGGGCGATTCGACGCCATCCTCCTCGGCCACGTGCTGAACGAGCTGGGCAACGGTGCCTCGGCGCTCGGGACACGGGCGGCTCTGGTGGAGCGGGCGGCGGCCGGCTGCGGCCGAGTGGCTCGGTGGTGATCCTCGAGCCCGCGCTGCGCGGACACTTCGCGTGATCTCCTGTCGGTGCGCGACCGCCTGGTGGCTGCCGGCTTTCGCCGTCCGGGCGCCGTGCTTCGTGGCGCGGTCCCGTGTCCGGCGCTGGTGCCGGCCGAGCGACTGGTGCCACGCCGAGCGGAGCTGGTCACCGCCTCCACTGCTCCGACGTGCTCGCCCGGGCGGCCGCGCTCCACAAGGAAGCGCTGAAGATGAGCTACCTGGTGCTGGCCCCGAAGGGCGAGGCGTGGCCAGAGCTGCCGCCGGGCCGGTTGTTCCGGATCGTCTCCGAGCCGCTGGAGGGCGAGGGCCGGCAGCGCTTCATGGGGTTGCGGCCCGGAGGGGCGGATGGGGCTGGCATTGCAGCAGAAGCACCGGACCCCGGCCAACGAAGCCTTCTTCGATCTCCGTCGCGGCGACGTGGTGGCCATCGAGGGAACAGAGTCGCGCGGCGACGGCCTGGCGCTCACCGCCGACAGCACCGCCCGCGTCGCCGCTTCCGCCGGCCGCCGCCGTCTTACGAGATGCCTTACGAGATGTACTGATACCTCGGCGATATATCGAGATCAGGTCACGGGAGCGGATGTAGCGGTGCTCCTGGGTGAGGCCGCCGTAACCGTAGGCTTCGGCGCGCACGTCGTGGACGTGGACGTAGCTCTCGGGATGAAGCGGTCCGAGGGCGATTCCATCGCGGCGAAGACCTGGCGGAGGTAGTCGGCCTTCTCGTCCTTGAGGTTGGTGCCGTCCACCACCCGGATGTCGAGGAAGAAGCTCGCCTTGTGCTGCTCGGCGAGGCTGGGGCCGCCAACGAACCAGCTCCGGGGTCGATCTGGTCGACCACCACCGCGGTGAGCTCGGGCTTCTTGTGGAGCACGCGAGCGGTGATCTCGGATGAGGGTGGAGGCGATTGCGGGGCGCGAGTCGCGCTCGATGGGGGTGGAGAACTTCACGTCGAGGATGGGCACGGCTGACTCCTTGGGTTACGGAGCGGGGACATCCCTGCACCCCTTGGATACGCTCGGCGGACACTCGAAACATTTCAAAGTATCGAGACGAATGCCTAAACAAGATTCAAGTATCGAGCGGCCAGCGTTCCGAACCCTGGATCTGGAGCATCTCCGGACCCTTGCCGCGCTCCAGGACCTTGGGAGCCTGGACCGGGTCGCCCAGCACGTCGGGGCGCACCGCTTCCGCGGTGAGTGTGCAGCTGAGGTTGCTTGAGTCGCGGTGCGGGCGGCCTCTGTTCCGGAAGGTCGGCCGGCGGCTGACGCTCACCGACGGCCGGCGAGACAGTGCTCGGGTACGGACGGCGGATGCTCGCAGCTCAACGACCACCTCCTCCAGCAGCTGCACGGGAGACGCGCACCCGGTCGGCATCCGGCTCGGCGTGCCGCAGGACGTCGCCGAGAACGGCGCTGGCCCGGGTGCTGGCGCAGCTTCGGCCGGGCGCACTCCGGAGGTCAGACCTCCGGGTGACCGTCGGGAGGCAACGCCGAGCTGGCCGAGCATGTTCGCCCGCGGGGCATCTGGACCTGGCCGTCACCTTCGAGCCGGAAACGAGGCAGTGGCGTGCGAGACCTGATCGGACGAGGTGCCGCTGCGCTGGCTCGCCTCGCTCGAGCTCGCTGGGACGGCGACGACGCCGCTTGCCGCTGGTGCATGTTCGAGCCGCCGTGCGTGTTCCGGCGCGCGGCGCTCGAGGCCCTGGACCGGGCGGGGTTCCCCTGGCGGCCCGGCCTTCACCAGCCCGAGTCTTTCCGGGACTGTGGGCGGCGGTGTCGGCCGGGCTGGGGTGACGGTGCGCAGCGAGCTCGGGGTGCCTTCCGGCATCGTTCGCGTCCCCGACGATTCCATGCCTCCCCTGCCGCCACTCGGCCTCTGGCTCCACGGCGTCTCCGGTCGCCCTGCGCTGGAGGCGCTCCGCAGCGGCACTGCGAGAGGTCCTGCAGCCCGCCGTGTCTGAGCTCGCCCCGGCTGAGCGCCCCTCCGCGCGCCGCAGCGCTCGCAAGCGAACTCCCTGAAGTCCGCTGACGAGGTGTCTGATACCTCGTCGAGGTCGGATACCTCGTCGAGGCACCGCTTCGAGGAGCGCAACTCTCCCAGCGCGGGAATTCACGCCTCGGACGATGGTGGGCCGAGACGGGGGACGGCGCGGTCGTGCATCCCGCGACGAGGTATCAGACACCTCTCCGACACCTCGTCGAGGCGATCGCGACTCAGCGCGCTCGCGCCGGCGGCTTCGAGCGCGTCACCGATCTCGGCGTAGAGATGGATCGCGCTCTTCACCGCCTTGTCCCAGTCGCCGAGATGGAGGCTCTCGTTCTCCGAGTGGGCGTTGGTGTACGGGATCCTCGACGCCGATCGAGCAGCGCCGGGCACTCCGCCCAGCTCGCGGGCGAACGGCTCGACGAAGGGGATGCTCCTCCGCAGCCGATCGCCACCGCGTCCGTCCCGTAGCCCTGCTTCAGCGCCCGGAACGCCGCCTGAACGCCGGATGCGACGGTGTCGGTGTACCACCAGCCCGCCGCGTCGTCGGCGTGCACCTCCACCTCCAGGCCCCACGGCGCCGCCTTCTTCAGCGCATCGACCAGCCGCCTCTGCACGTCCTTGGCGTCGAGGTCCGGGACCAGCCGGATGCCGACCCGCGCCCACGCCGAGTCGGTGATGATGTTCCGCGCGTCCTTCCGGGTGACTGGCCTGGATGGCGTTGACGGCGATCGACGGCTGCCGCCAGTTCATCTCCCAGGGATGGGTCCCCTTCCCCAGCAGCTGCACCCCGGCAGCACCCCCGCCTGCTTCCGGAAGTGCGCCTCGTCCCCGGCAGCGCGGCGATGCTCTTCCGCTCCGCCGGCGGTGAGCGGCTTCACCTTGTCCAGGATGCCCGGGATGGCGATCGACCCGTCGGGGTTGGTCAGGCTGGCCAGCATCCGGCACAGCGCCATCACCGGATCGGGCATCGGGCCGCCCCACATTCCCGAGTGCACCGACTGCTTCAGCGCCTTGACCTCCACCTGACACCACCACCAGCCCGCGCAGCGGCGGTGGTGATCGACGGCAGCCCGGTCTCGAAGTTGCTCGGTGTCGGTGAGGACGATGGCGTCGGCCTTCAGCAGCTTGGCGTTCTTCTGGAGGAACGCCGCCAGGTGCCCCGAGCCGATCTCCTCCTCGCCCTCGACCACGATCTTCACGTTGAGCGGCAGCCCGCCGCCGCCCTTCCGCCACGACTCGACGGCCGAGGTGTGGACCACGATGCCCGCCTTGTCGTCGGCGGCCCCCGGCCGTAGAGGCGCGGACTGTCGTCGGGCGGACCCTTGCGCTCCACCGGCTCGAAGGGAGGGCTGGCCCACGCCGCCTCGTCGCCCGCCGGCTGCACGTCGTGGTGGGCGTAGAGCAGCAGGGTCGGCCTCCCCGGCGCCTCGAGGATCTCCCCGTAGACGTAGGGGTGGGCTCCATCGACCTCCAGGAGCTGGACGTTGGAGAACCCCGCGCCCGGAGGAGCGTCGCCGTGGCCTCGGCGCTGGCCCGCACCTGCCCGGCGTCGAACCCGGCGAAGGAGACCGAGGGGATGCGAACCAGCTTCTTGAGGTCGTCGAGATACGCGTCCCGGTGGGCCGCGAAGTGCTTCAGGGCTTGGTCGGTGGCCATGGCAAGCGCTCCTTACCACCGACGCCTTGCCCCGCGCCCCGGCGTGCACTGGAGTACGCCCGGGGCTGCAGCCACCGGGCCCGAGGCGGGAGGACCGATGTCAGGACTACGAGAAGCTGGGGGTCTTCTACCTGGGCCGCCGGTGGGACCCGACGTCAAGAAGACGCTGGCCGAGCTTCTGCTCTACGACTCCAAGGACCTCACCACCCACGGCCTCTGCGTGGGAATGACCGGCAGCGGCAAGACCGGCCTCTGCCTCGGGATCCTCGAGGAGGCGGCCATCGACGGCATCCCCGCCCTGGCCATCGACCCCAAGGGAGACCTGGCCAACCTCGCCCTCACCTTCCCCTCGCTGGCCGCCGTCGGATTTCCAGCCCTGGGTCGACCCGGCCGACGCTCGAGCGCGCAGGGCCTGACCGTGGAGCAGCTCGCCGCCAAGACCGCCGACACCTGGAAGAAGGGGCTGGCCGACTGGGACCAGAGCGGCGAGCGCATCTCCCGCTTCCGCAGCGCCGCCGAGGTGGCGATCTCACACGCCGGGGCAGCAAGGCCGGACGGCCGCTGGCCCTGCTCCGCTCCCTCACTGCGCTCCGTCGAAGGCGGTGGCCGACGACGACGAGGCACTGCGGGCCCGGCGTCCAGGGGCGGTCTCGGGACTGCTTCGCGCTCGCGGGCATCGAGTCCGATCCGATGCAGGGACGCGAGCACATCCTCCTCTCCCAGCTGGTCCTCGCCGCCTGGAACGCGGGAAGCGACCTCGACCTCCCGGCGCTGATCCAGGGCGTGCAGAAGCCTCCCTTCGACAAGCGTGGGCGTGCTCGACCTCGAATCGTTCTTCCCGCCAAGGACCGCTCCGGCCTGGCCCTGGCGCCTGAACAACGTCCTGCGCCTCCCCGGCGCCGCCGCGCTGGGCCGAGGGCGAGCCGCTCGACATCAGAAGCTGCTCTGGACCGAGTCGGGCAAGCCGCGCATCGCCGTTCTCTCCATCGCCCACCTCTCGGACGCGCAGCGGATGTTCTTCGTCACCACCTTGCTCAGCGAGGTGCTGGCCTGGATGCGCACCCAGTCGGGCACCAGCTCGCCTGCGGGCGCTGCTCTACATGGACGAGATCTTCGGCTACTTCCCGCCCAGCGCCACGCCTCCCTCGAAGCTGCCGCTGCTCACCCTGCTCAAGCAGGCCCGCGCCTTCGGGCTGGGCGTCGCTGCTGGCCACCCAGAACCCGGTGGACCTCGACTACAAGGGCCTGGCCAACACCGGCACCTGGTTCATCGGCCGACTGCAGACCGAGCGGGACAAGCTCCGCGTCCTCGACGGCCTGCAGGGGAGCGATGGACGCCGCCAGCCACGCCTTCGACCGCAAGACCATCGACGCGCTGCTCTCCGGCCTCGGCTCGCGGGTGTTCCTGCTCAACAACGTGCACGAGGACGCGCCGGGACGTTCCAGACGCGGTGGACGCTGTCCTATCTCGCCGGTCCCCTCAGCAGGGACCAGGATCCAGCAGCTCACCCGCGAAGGACGGGACGGCCCGCGCGGCCGATGCAGCGTCCGCGAAGGCGCCAGTCGGGCGGCGGCAAGCCGAGCAGCACCCGGCGTCCCGTGCTTCCCGCTGGGAGCGTCGGAGGCCTTCCTGCCCGCGACGCGCGGGGGCGGCGCGCTGAGCTACCGGGCCGGCGGTGCTGGGCCGAGGCCCGCCTCCACTACGTGGACAAGAAGGCGGCGGTGGACTCCTGGCAATCGGTCAGCCTCCTCGCCCCGGTGGACGGCGAGCGCGGTCGCCTGGGACGACGCCGAGGAGCTCCCGGACGATGCGCGGGCCGCCTGGCGAACGCGCCCCTCGACGGCGCCGACCTTCGAGGAGCGCCCCGGCCTGCGGTGACCAACGCCGGGAGCTGGGCGGAGTGGAAGAAGGCGCTGGGCACGGCGCTGTACCCAGTCGCGGCCGCTCAAGCTCTTTCGCTGCGACGCCCTCGATGCCGTTCTCCACCCGGGGAGACGCTGGCCGACTTTCAAATCGCGGCTCACCCACTCCGGCCGCGAGCAGCGCGACGCCGACGTGGAGGCGCTCCGGAAGCGTTACGCACCGAAGTTCCAGCAGGCCCAGGCGGCAGTGCAGCGAGCACAGAAGGCGCTCTCCGATCAGCAGTCGCAGGCCTCGGGCCAGACGCTGGACACCGTGGTCACCGTCGGGACGACGCATCCTCGGCGCCTTCCTCGGGCGGAAGCTGGCCAGCGTCACGAACATGAACCGTGCCCGCACCGCGTTGCGCAGCGGCAGCCGGACGGTCAAGGAGCGGGAGGACGTCGCCGCCGCCAACGCAGCAGCTGGCCAGCGCGCAGCAGCGCCTCGCCGACCTGGAGGCGGAGTTCAAGGAGGAGACCGACAAGCTCGAGGTGGCGAGCGCGCCCGACGGAGCTCAAGGTCGTGGAGGTCACCATCCCGGCTCGGAAGTCGGACATCGCGGTGGGGCAGCTCGTCCTCGGCTGGTCCCCGTGGCGCGCGGGAGATGATGGCATTCCCTCGCCAGCCACCGCCTTGCAGTGATTCGAGCAGATGCCGCGCCCCGGGCCGAGCCCACACCAACGCAATGAAGTTGCACCTGATGGGCCTGGGTGAGCGCTGGTCGAACGCCAGGAGAGGATGGCGCGCGGGGAGCCGGCCATGCGCCAAGAGCGACGTCTGGAAAGCGAGTCCTCGCCAGATGGGGCTGGGCTCTCGCGACGTCGCTCTCCACGTCTGGATGCTCGTTCGCGTTCGTCCGCGGTCCCCCTGCACACCTCGAGCCGTCTGCTCCGGAAGTTCAGGCCCCGGCGACGAAGCCTGACTGCTCGACGTCGAACGGCTGGCCCATCGTGGACCACCGTGCTCGCCAGCGTGCCTCACCGGGCTCCGGGGTCACCCTCGTGGTCGCCGGCGCGGCGGAGAAGAAGTGTACGGGCGGCGGGTTATGCGGGATCGGTCCAACCCCCGGAGCAGGCGGTCGGCGTGGGGCTCGGGCCCGGTGCACTGGGGGGTGTCCTGCTCACCTCTGGCATCGTCGGCTTCAACGGACGTCCGGTTGCCGCCGTGCCATCGAGGCGGCCCCGCCCGCGAGACCGCCGCCGCCGGTGGTGATGCCACCCGTGACCGACGCCGGGACATCACCCCTGACCCAGCGCGCGATTCCCACAGTCCGAGCACCACTGGAATGCCACCGTTGCTCAGGCGATGCAGCGCGGCGGGCGCTCCTCGACCCAGGCGCTCGAAAGGCCGATTCCGCATCGTCGACGAGAGCGCCACCGCGCCGGGTCCTGAACGGACCGGCGAGCACCCGCGCCAGGCTCGCGTCGAGCGCGGCCAGCGAGCGCCGCTCGCCGACGCGGATTCCGTAGGGCGGGTTCGAGACCCAGAGTCCCGCAGCGAGCGCTCCCGGGGTCGCCGCGCCGAGCGCCAGCCTCTCCAATCGGAGGTCCTCGAGCACGCCCGCGCGCCGTGCGTTTCTCCGCGCCGTGCCGAGGGAGCCCGCATTCACATCCGAGCCGACCGCCGGTGCCGGAGCCCGCGGCAGGGTGGCTTCCTCAGGCGCCGTCGCCGCGTCGCCCAGTCCACCGGATGGAGTCGAGCGGCCAGTCCTCGGCGGCAAAGCGGCGACGGCCGAGGCCGGGGAGCCATCCTCCGGGCCGCGAGCGCGCCCTCGATGATCAGCGTGCCGGAGCCGCACATCGGATCCCAGAGCGGCAGCGTGGGCACACGCCCCGCCAGCGCGAGCATCGCCGGCCGCCAGGGTCTCCCGCATCGGCGCCCGGGAGCCTCTCCTGCCGCCACCCGCGCCGGTGCAGCAGCGCTCGGAGGTATCCGCGGAGAGCTGCACGCCTCCGGTCGCCCGCCCGGAGCACGAGCCGGGGCGGGCCCTCCTCTCGATCCGAGCCCGGTCGCCGGCGAGACCGGACGGCGCCAGGCCGCGGCGAGGGCCTCGGCGATCCCGCTCGGCGGAGCGCGGTGCACCCGGCAGGCGGCACGGTGGACTCGAGCACCACCGGCGTTCCGGGAGGCGCGACCGCATCGAGTCGCCCGCCGCCGCGGTGGGACGCGTCGGCGATCCCGCGGCCGACGGCCGCCCCGGCGCGCCGCGCGCCGCATGGACCTCGCAGCACCGCGCCAGCGCCTCGCTCCAGCTCCGCACGCCTGGCGCATCGACCAGCCGCAGCAGCACCCGTTCCGCGAGCCGCAGCGACGAGATTCGCCTCCGCGTGCACACCCGGGGGCCCCTCGGAGCCTCCACGCCACCGGCGACCTGCCGCGCACGGCCGAGCGCAGAGGCTTCGAGCGCCAGCACGCACCCAGCCCCGGCGACGCCTGGAGGAACAGCCGCTCCACGGTGCCAGCGTGGCCCATGGGTTCGCAGACCGTTATGCCAGACTTGAATCGTGCCCCCGTGAGCGCCTCCGGCCGCAGACCTTCGAGGTCGTCGTCACCGAGGTCGTCCACGTGAGACGGCGGACACGGTCACCCCTGGTGCTCGCCGCGGAGAAGATGCCTCCGTACCGCGCGCCGGCCAGTTCCTCACCATCGACCCACGCGCCTTTCCCCGTCCTGGCTGGCCAGGTCGCCTACCTCGAGCACATCAAGGGGAGGTTGGAGCTTCGTCCGGGCCTACTCGATGGCCTCCGCTCCCGCACGAAAGCCGCCGAGCGATCACCATCGAGGAGGCCGTACCACCGGGGCGACCTGCACTCCTTCCGCTCATCTCCCCGGTGCTGGTCGCCTTCTGCCCTCCCGGCACTCGCTTCCCGGTGGTCGGCTTCACCGGGCCGTACGCTCCCTCCCGACGTCGAGCAGCGAACCGGCCGCATCGTGCATCGTGGCCGGCTCGGGCGTCGTCCCCAACTTCAGCATCTTGAAGACGCCCTCCAGGTCTCCCAGGCTGCCACACCTTCATCGATGCCCAACAAGACCTGGGGCGACATCATCTTCCGAACTACCCTGGAGCGGCTGGCCGCCGGAGTACCCCGACCATTGCGCGTGGTGCACACCTGACCCGGCACGAGGACCCCCTCCCGGTGTCCGCAAGGGAGCGGGTGAGCGGAGGCTCTCGAAGAGCGGTGCCGAAACCGGGACACCGCGGTCGCTTACGTGTGCGGGACAGCCATCGCCTCCCTGGGACCGCAGGAAAGGCGCTCGAAGCCGGAACGCAGCCCACTCCGCGCTTCCTCGAGACCACCCTGGCTCATCTCCAGGCAGTGGGCTTCACTCCGGCCACATCCGGCGCGAAGCCTACTGAGCGTCCCATAGGCCGGACCGGGACCGCCGCGGCGCGGCGATCAGCCTCTGGGACGCCAGCGCGCGGCCGGTCCACTGCCATCCAACAGCACTCGAAATCCTCCCGCCGGCTCCGGTGGTTCACGATAAGCCAGCCGGATGACGGTGCGGCCGCGGAGCCGGGTGGTGGAGGGCACCGCCAGCTGACTCCTGGATGCGGATGACCAGCTCGGCGTTCAGCGCGTCGAGGCGCGCATCCGGCAGCCCGCGCCCCCCGGTAGCGGAAGGTCACCAGATTCAGCGGCACCGGGGCCATCAGCTCCAGCTCGGCTCAGCCCGCCGGTCGGCGACGAAGGCGGCCTGGGCACGTTCTGCTCGTGCTCGACGCGGCGTGGGCAGCCCGTGCTCCTTGAAGGCCATCCACGCTCCAGCCCCCGGTTTGCCGCCCAGAGCTCCGGCCCCGGCTCGTTGCTGGGGGAAGTCGGTCCACGGTACCCCCGCGGATCGGGGATCAGGTAGGCGACCGAGGTCTCGAAGGCGCGATGGTGGGCCATCGGCGTCTCGCGGACCAGGACGCACCCCACGCCGTACGAACAGCGCCCCACTTGTGGAGGTCAGGGCGATCGAGTCCGCCCGGTCCAGCCCCGGACCCGGTCACGCAGCCGGGGCGACAGCCAGGCCCAGGCCCCGAAGGCCGCATCCACGTGGAAGGTCAGCCGATGCGCCTGCGCCAGGTCGGCCAGGGCTCAGCGGGTCGACGGCCCCGGTGTTCACCGTTCCAGCGTTGCCCACGATGCAGAAGGGCTGCAGTCCGGCCGCGAGGTCGGCGGAGATGGCCCTGCGCCATCGCTCCCAGGTCGACCTGGAAGGCGGCGTCCACCGGGATCCGTCGCAGCGCCGCCGCGCCCAGCCCCAGCACCACGAGCCCGCGTCACCGAGCTGTGCACCTCGTCGGAGGCGTAGGCCACCAGCCTCCGGGGGAGCGCCTGCACGCCCTCGACGTTGACGTCCAGTCACCGCGGCATCGCGGGCGACCTGAAGGGCTACCAGGTTTGCCATGCTGCAGCCCGGTGAAGTCCGCTGGCACTCTGGGGGAATCCATCAGCTCCTTCACCCAGCGCAGCACCTGCGCTTCGACGTGCACCGCCGAGCTCTCAGGCCGGAGGTTGTCGTTCATCACCGCCGCGGCGAGCTGCCCCAGCGCCCCGCCAGCGTCGCTGCCATCTTGGGGCCAGAAGCGGTGCACGTTTCCCAGCCGGTAGGGCAGCACCGAGCGGCACAGCTCGGTCCACACCGCCTCGGGACCCTCGCCCTCCATCGGCAGCGCGGCCGGAAGCGCGCCTTCACCTCCTCGGGCATCGGCGCCCAGGCGGGCTGCTCCCCACGCCCTCCAGCCAGCGGAGGAGCACCTCCACCATCTCGTGCCCCACCGCGCTTTGGCGGCGCCCGATCAGGGGGATCAGAAGGCGAGGAGCCTCGAGGTCGGCGCTCACCCTAGATCCTCCACCGCCCGCACCAATTGCCGGGCGCACCCGGTGTCGGCGAGGAGCGCCTCCAGCAGCCTTCGCCTCCGCGGACTGCCGGCGGACCTTCTTCCCCAGGATCAGCTCGTTCTTCAGCGAGTGCTCCCACCCGGTCAGCTCGGTGACGGTGACGGTGTAGCCGTGGGATTCCAGGACCAGCGCGCGCGACGTTGGTGAGATGGGCGCCGAACTCCCGACGGTGCATGGGGTGCTCGGCCAGGGCAGCGACGCTGGGCGAGCGGGGTGCGTGCTCCTTGAGCTGGCGGGCCACACTCCGCCTGGCAGCAGGGGACCACCGCCACCTGGTCACCCGTGACGGATCGCGGCCGCCAGCGCATCGTCGGTGGCGGTGTCGCAGGCATGGAGCGCGGTCATGAGATGAAACCGCTCCGGCCATGGTGCAGTTGCCAGGGCGGCAGTGACGAAGCGCATCCCGCTCAGACCCAGCCGCCGGGCGCATCTCGGCACGCTGGGTCAGCTCGGGCGGACTCGATGGAGGCGTGTGCCACCGCCTGGCTGGAGGTACCGGGAATAGAGCAGGAAGCGAGGTAGGCGTTGCCGCTGCCGGCGTCGACCACCAGCGGGCGTCCGAATCGCCCGGCACGTCACGTCTCACCGCGGGGCGAGCAGCCCAACAGATGATTGACCTGCTTCCAGCGCAGCGCGCGTCGGCGTTGAGTGCCCCTCACGGGTAAGGAGGTGCAGCTCCCGGAGCAGCTCAGACTGGTCAGGCTTGGCAGCTCCCGCGAGACGTCGGCGGCTTTGACCTGCCGTCTCACCGGGCCGGCCCTAGTGCCTCGACCGGGGCCTGGTGACTGGCGAGATGGCGAGACCGAAGCGAGACGGCGAACCCAGGGCGAGCCCAGCGGAGGCGATGCCTCGTGGCACGTCGAGCAGCGGGCGGCGAGGCTTCGCATCGCAGCGAGAGGATCGGCCATCGTAGCGATCAGCAGGCCCGGTCGAGGCACTCAGACCGGGACGACTTCCACCACCTCGGGAACCACCTCGCGGAGGCGGTTCTCGATGCCCATCTTAGGGTCATCGTCGAGGAGGGACAGCCGAACCCAGGAGCCTCGCATGTGGAGTACACCACCCCCGTTCTCGAAGCGGTCGAGGGTGATGTCTCCCGCCGTCCTGCATCACCGCCGGGCGGATCTCGAGATCAGGATCTGGCGGATCTTCTCCTCCACCGCCGAACCGGAGGCCACCGCCTCCTCCACCGCGCCGGGTACCACCACCGGCTCGTTGGCACCAGGTGGGGTCGAGGGTGGCCCATCACCGCCTCGTTGAGCGCGTCCCACTCCCCGGACTCGCCCTTGGTGACGGTGATAAAGTTGCTGCCCCAGCATCACCCCGCTCACGCCTTCGATGCCCATCAGCTTGGTCGCCAGGGGCGACTTGGCCGCTGCCGATTCGGGAGTGGTGAAGTTGAAGCGCGCCCCAGGGCATCAGGTGCAGTCCACCACGTACTTCAGGGTGCTCGGGTTGGGCGTCCACTCCGGGCTGGATGTTCTGCGACATACCCAACCTTTAGGCCGGGCCGACCGGAGTTCAACCACCGGGGGTCCCCAGGGACAACTCCGGGCAGGTTGACTGGAAACGTGGCGTCGCTTCCTCCCCCTGGTCCCCTCAGCCTACACCCTGGCTGAAGCCCGACGCCACGTTTCCCCGCCCTCCAATGAACGACGGAGCGGGCGCGTTTCCTCACCGATGTCGTGAAATGGCGGAGCCAGAGGCTGGCCCCGCCCCGGCGAAGGCGATGACCGCTGCGCTCGCAAGCAACCACCCTGGAGGGACCAGGTCTCCACTCCCCGGGACGTGGCCAGGGCGTCTCCAGGAGCACCACGTCCGCCCAGGCAAGCCGGGGGCGCCCCGCACTGACGAGTCGCTGCCGCTTGGCGTCGGCCACCGCCTCGCCGATCGAGCCCCCCGCCCCAGGCCCCGGTAGGCGCTCGGTGAAGAAGGCCGCCGTCTCGTCGTCCGGGCGCGGTTCCAGCGTCCCCACCACCGACACCGCCCCGGCGCTGAAGAACGCGCGGGCCAGGCTCATCACGCCTTCGCCGCGGCGGACGGTGCCGGGTCGAGGTCCGCAGCCGGCCAGGACCACGGTCCGGCCCGGAGCGGCAGCCGCGAGATCCTCGGCCCGAATGCGGCCTTGATCACGCGCCAGCCCCCGCGGAGAAGCACCACCGCGCCGACCGCCCGGGGTCGTCGAGGATCGTGGCCACGGCGTGGGTGGCGAGGTGTGAGGAGCGTGAAAAAGGCTTGAGGATCTGCGGACTTCGCGTAAGCCTCCGGACGCGGCCACCCCGGTGCGCAGCTCGTTGGCGCGCGGGAAGGCGGCCAGATCGCCGCGCGGGCCTCTCCCCGGGAATGGCGGAGCGCCCCGAACCCGAGCGTCGCCGGCGCCCGTTCCTGCGCTGACAGCTTCCCGGGGGCAGATTCGGTCTCCCGCTGGGGTCGGCCAGCACCAGGGCCGCACCGGGACGGAGCGGCGTGGCCGCGCGGAGCTGGAGCCAGAGGGCGGCCGGGGAGCCACCGAGACGCGGAACCGCTCGGCCAGGTAGGGGGCCCGGGGGCCGCTGGAGAGGGCATCGAAGGGCAGCCGGTGGAGGACGCCGTCGGGCACCAGCACCAGGGACTCGACGTCGGGCGGCGAGCCGGTCGAGGACCGGACCGGAGCAGCGCGGACCCGGACCCTGGCTCCCGCCATCCGCCCCGCCCCGTCGCGCGCCTCGAGCAGCGTCCGACGAGGCGCGGATCCGCGGCTCGAGCAGGTCCGCATCGGGCACTCGCACCACCGAGACGTCGCGGGCGGTGATCAGCGTCGCCCAGGAGGAGCCCCGCGCGGAACGGCGATTCCACCGAGGGTTCGGCGCGCCAGATCTGGAACGAGACCAGCGCGCCTCGTGCGGCGCCAGAGCCCCTGCACCTTCGCCACGGTGGGCGCCGGGGGCTCGCTGCCCGCCGGTCCGCCAGGTACCGGGTTCCAGGCTGATCCGCGGGCCCGAAGCCGTTCCATCACCTGGAACGCGTCATCGGCGGTACCGGGCCCGAGCGCACCGCGCAGCAGCTCGAGGATCGCGCCAGCCACCGCGCGGCAGGCGACCGAGAGGGGCTCGGCGTACCGGACTCCGCGAGCGACAGGTTGCCCTGACTCTCCCGGAGGCCCTCCAGCAGCTCCAGGGCCGCAAGGCCTTCCGACGCGCCGGAGCTCGCGTCGCCACGACGGGAAGCGGCACCCGCGAGCGGACGAGCAGGCTCCGCGCTTGCTCCCAGGCACGGCCGTAGCGGAAGGCGTGCTCCACCGCCTGGTTGGCGATGGCCAGAGCGCCGTCGAGGTCGAGAATATCCGGCAGGGTGCTCAACAGCTCGCTCGCGGGCAAAGGGGAGCAGCGTGTGTGTCCAGCCAGGTCGCGCCCCTGCCCCGCCAATGAGGAACGGAAGCTCGATCGCCTCCGGCGTTGGGCCGAGCAGCAATGCCAGATGGACCTGGTTGGAGAGGTAGCCGTTCTCTGGCCAGTAGATGTCGACATGGGCCTTCTTCTCCGCGGCGATCGCCTCCCGCACCAGCGCCTCGGCGCGTGCGGGCGATTCGAGGCCCTGCGGTGCCTGGTGCACGGCGCCTGTCCACCATCGCCAGGGCCGCCGGGATCGGAGGATCGAGGGCTCGACCAGCTCCGCGTAGAGGCGGCGCTCGCGCGGGTAGTCCCAGAGCAGCGATGCCAGGTGGGCACGGGCCATCAGGCTCTCCGCCCGGAGCCAGTGCGCCGTGGGGTCTCCGAGGCTCAGGCCTCGCCTCCTTTGGCCTCGCCGGCAGCGAGGTCATCGATGGTCACGCCAGCGAGCCGCCAGATCTCCACCAGCTGCCAGGCTCCGGATCGCTTCAGACGGCGGCGACAGATCGGCGCGCCAGAGCTTGACCCGCACCTGCTCGTCGCGGAGCCATTTCCCGAAGCGGCGGTAGCCGACGTGCGGGTGAGGGGCATAGACCTCGCCGGTCGGCGGATCGCCCCTCGCGCGCAAAGCCCTCGGTGGCCAGGCTCCACTCCTCGTCGGCCACCTCCTGTCCACTCAGGTGCTGCACCAGAGCCCGGTACAGGCGGGGCCGAGGGTCCGGTGGGTCGCTGTTGCAGCTGCGCTTCCGAGGAACTCCAGCACCCGCTGCCGGTCGACGCGGTAGCGGGCGAACGCAGGCGTCCGGTAGCCGTCCAGCGATTGCGGATCGCCCAGCACCGCCGCGCGGCACTGCTCGAAGGTGCGCGGAGGCGCGGCCAGCGCATGGACCGATGCGTGCAACCGATGCGACGAACAACCGTCCGACCAGACGGACGTGCGATCGACTCGAGCCCATACCCGCCCAAAGACGTTACCCGACGCCGCACACGCGTGGTTACTACGAACTCCGCTTTGCGCGCCTCGATCAGGGGGGAGGACACACCAGAACGACGGTCCAGCGAGACCCGGGCAGGAGCAGCGCGGACTGCCGAACGGCTCCGATCGGTGCTCCTGCAGGCCGTGGAACGGCACTGCCCCCCGAGCTGGCCTCGCAGCGTGAGGATTTTTGTTCAGCTGGCGCTCCTTCGGCTGCTCGGCCACGCCCGGGGTGAGGGAACCCGCCCCCTTCGAGCGTCATACCTTTGGAAGAGGTCGCGTACACTGGTGATCATCGGCAACGAGATCCGCCGCTTCCGGCGGCAGCAACGCCACGGGGAGACGCTGGCGGGCGGCGAAGACGACGCCGGGGCCGGAAGGCGCGGACGGAGATCCTGGATTGCCTCGCCCAGCTTCAAGACCGGCGCAGGGCCGCGGTGACCCTCTACCTCGAGGGGTTCCGGGACCGCCGAGGTCGCCGAAGCCCTCGGCTGGACGGTGAGGAAACGAGGCAGAAGAATCTGATCTACCGGGGCGTGGCGGACCTCCGACACTGCTCCGCGGGGGAGAAGTGATGAGCGAGACCGACCAGGATACCTGCGAGAGCGTTTCCGCTCCGGCCTCCGGCCGTCCGATGGGAACGCGTGTGCCCCGGCGCCGGGCGAGCTCTGGGACACGCTTCGGCGGGGCGCTGTCGATTCAGAGCCTGCGGGCGGTGGTCGACGTCACGCAGCGAAGGGTGCGCCCAGTGCTCAGGAGGCCCTCCGCATCGCCCGCGACGTGCGCGTCAGGCTCCGCGGAGCCTCCCTTGCCTCGACGGTGCGCAGCCTGCGCCCCCAGCTTCCGGTGCTGGTCGGGCTCGGCCTCGCCGCCGGTCTGGGCGCCTGCCTGGTGCTGCGGCCAGCCACGCCGGGCCCCGATGCGGTCGAGCGAGGCGCGCCGGGCGGGAGCCCCGCCTCGACCCTCCGTTCCCTCTCGCCCGACCATCAGGGCCGCGGCGCGCTTTGGTTGCTCCGCTGGACGCCCTACCCCGGCGCCCGGAGCTGCAACGTGACAGGTGACACCACGCCGGATCTGGCGGTGGTCCACCAGGCGGTGGGCGTGTCCGAGCAGGAGCTCCGGCTACCCCAGGGGCGCGTGGGCGCCGACGCAGCGGCGCATGAGCTGCTGATGGAACGTCGACGCGGTGCTGCCCGACGGGCGAACGGTGGGCTCCCCACCTTCCGCGTCGAGGTCAGTAGAGCGGCCGGCCCAGTGCTCCGGCCGGGGCGTCGTGAGCACAGCGAGGCGGCAGAGACCGAGAGGATCGGACGCCGCAGCGATCAGGACACTCCGGCCCGAGCACTCGTCAGAGCACGTCGCAGGAGCGTGCCCGGCAGCTGGCTTTGGCCGGAGTAGACGCCCAGGTCCGGAGTAGATGAGGGGGACGTTGTCCTCCACCGGGAGCGTGCGGAGCTCGCGCCGCAACGCCCCTTCTCCACCCAGGCGCTCTGCCGCCCGTCCAGGACAAGGCGCAGCTCCCCGCTCCCGGAGTGGAGAAGATGTCGCCCTCGGAATCGGAGACCAGATTGGTCATCTTCAGCGGCTCCATCGCCCCGGCGCCGCCGCCCGCTGTAGAGCGGAACTCCATGCTGCCTTCGTCGCGGCGCCGATCCACGTAGTAGTAGGTCCCCGCGTCGTCCCGGGCCAACGCGCGTACGCCCCGAGTACTTCCAGCGCCGAGCGGATGGAAGCGCGCCCCATCCAGCATGGCCTTGGCCTTCTCCGGCTCCAGCGGCGGGGGTGGTGGTCCGGTCAGCGCAATAGACGGTGTAGACCCCGTCCTTCAGCCCGAAGCTGCCGCGCCGGCGTTCCACGCACCCGGGGCTCCCCAGAACACCCGGTCCGAACGACTCCGGTGCCCGAGGAGCCCCCGCCGGACGCACCCGCTGCTGCCAGAAGTCCCTTGCCGTCCGGCGGACCAGTAAAAGGTGAGTCCCCAGACGCTGTCCCCGAAAGGGGAGTGACCGCCAGGTAGTGGCCCTTGCCATCGTCGACCAGCACCAGCTTGGCCTTCACCGGCGTGATGTCGATGGGATCCGGGACCGGAGTCAGCGCCGCTGCCGCAAGTCGCACCAGGATGCCCCAGGGCCAGTGGCTGGAGTGTCACGGTCGGCGGCCGAGTATAGTCCCGGGCCACCGGCGATGGGTCACGACGCGACGTGCTCGACGTGGTGCGGTCTGGGAACCTACCGAATCCAGGCTCATCGGGCGCGGTGGCATGGGCTGGTGGGCGGCGGAGCACCTCCGGCTCCCGGGCAAGCACGTGGCGGTCAAGGTGCTCCGCCACCGCCGGCGGCGACGAGATGCTCCAGCGCTTCAACCGCGAGGCGGAGATCGCCTCGCGCATCGGGCACCCGAACATCGTCGAGGTGCTGGACTTCAACAGCCTTCGCGCCGGGCACGCCCTGCACCAGTCGCTCAGGTACCTGCGGCGGGCGAGACGGCCTGGCCGGCGCCTCGGGCGCGGAGTTCGGATGCCGCTGCGACGAGGCGCTGGCATCGCCGCGCCAGATTGGCTCGGCGCTGCGCAGGCGCGCACCGTGCGGGCGTCGTCCACCGCGATCTCAAGCCGGACAACGTCTTCCTGTGCGCCACCGAGCGGCGGCGACGCTCGCCGATCGGGTCAGGTGCTCGACTTCGGCATCTCAAAGATCCGCGGCTCGCAGACGGTGCAGACGCCAGGACGCGATGCTCATCGGGACGCCGCGGTACATGGCCGCCCGAGCAGGCCGCCGGGCAAGAACACCGAGCATCGACGGCGCACCGACGTGTTCGCGCTGGGCGCCATCGTCTACGGATGCTGGGCGGGCAGCCCGCCTTCGCCGGGGGCTCGCTGGCAGGCGGTGGCGGGTGGTGCCGGGCGGCCCACGCCGCTGGTGGAGCTGGCCCCCGCGCTCCCCGCCCAACGTGCTCGCCGCGGTGGAGCGCGCCCTCAGAAGAGGATCCCGCCGCCCGGCCTCCCGAGGTGGGGCAGTTCATCGTCGAGCTGACCGGACGGCCCCTGCACGCCTTCCACGCACCCGGACGGCCGGTGGGCCTGGAGAGCGACCCGCCTGACGCGGGCCGCCGGCGCATTAATACCCGGAGATGGAGGCGACCCACACCCGCGGCCCGGCGGCGCCTCACCGCTCCCTGGTCCGGCTCGGCGGCCTCACGTTCGACGACGCGGCTTGATCGGAGAGCACGCTCACCGCTCCGCCGCCACCCCAGCCTCGGCCAGCGTGGCCGATGGTCCTCGGCGCGGGGATCGCATGATGGCGGGCGCCATCGCACTGGGACACTGGCTGGCTGGACGCCAGGACACGGCGCAACCCTCGGCGGCGGTGGGGCCGCTGGAACCGACGCGGCAGATCCCTGCGCCACCACCGCTCCCCGAGCTGGCTGTGGCTCCGGTATCCGGTGCCGCCCGTCATCCGGCCCCGCCCGAGACGCCGAAGCTGCACGCCTCGCGGGCCCCGGCCCAGGAGAAGACCCAGCCGGGCCGGCGCCGATCTGAAGAAGAACACGCCCGAGCCCGCCGCCACCCCCGAGCCGCCGAAGTCCGCCCAGGTCGCCGAGGCGCCGGTGCCCCCGTAGCCGCTCCGGACAGCATCCGGGCCGATGCCCTAAGCTGCTCGACCAGGCCGAGGAGGCACTGGGGAAGAACCGCCCGCTCGATGCCGCGCGGCTGGTCGATCAGAGCTTCTTCATCCAGAGGACGTCGCTCGGCTACGCCATCCAGGTCCGCGCTGCCTGCCAGCGCCGCGACGTGGGAGCGGCCCCGGGCGGCCATCCGCAACGTCCTCGATCCGGTGCTCCGCCGGGCACTGGACGCGGAACATTCACCCTGCGCCAGGACGTGTGGCTCTACTGAAGGGACCTCCATGCGCTACCCGGCCCGGCTCGCCCACCTCGCCACCCGTGCGGTGGTGGCGGCCAAGCTCGCTCCGACGTTCGCCGAGGCACACCACATCGACCACGAGGAGGCGGTGCAGCGGCTCCAACACCGCGCTCTCGGGCCGCTGCTGGAGGACCTGCTCGCCGCCACCCTGGCAGGCGCTGGCCTCGCGGGACGAAGAAGCTCGACGAGGAGGGGCTCCTCGAGAAGGTGGCCCGGTCGCTGGTGACAGACCCCTTCGTCCCGGCCGGGTGACCGCCGTCACCCGGACCTGAGCGCCTTCCTCATCCTCGCCGATCTGGCCGCCGGGACGATAGCGACGCCGCGGGCCGGGTGATGAGACCGACGCCGGCAAAGGCCAGGGCCCAGGCAGGGCGCTGCAGACCGCGGGGCAGCACCTGGCCCGCGAACTGACACGGTAAAGCCTTAGGACTTCTGCATCGCGCCCCTCAGGGAGCGATGACCGCAGGTCGCCGGCCTGCAGCCCGGCCCGGACAGGTGTAGATTCGTTGCGGACAGAAGCAACGGTCGAACGGATGTCGCAGTCGCTCCCCACCCAGCTCAGAGTCCACCGCTCCATCGGCGGCGAGTCCCCGAGGCGGCCTGGGAATGCGCTGCTGGACGACGAGGCCGCGCCCTTCCCTGGAGTGGGGCCGGCCGGGAGGCCGCCCTCGAGTCGAGCGGCAGCGTTGCCCCAGGAACGGGTGTGGGCCGGCGGCACGCTCACCCTCTGGCGGGGACATCGGCTGGTGGCGGCCGCCCCCGCCTACGCCGAAGAGGCATGTGCCAGCAACAGCGGGAGTTCGTCTTCGACTCTCCTGGGCCACCGCCAGCGAGCGGGTGGGGCATCACCCCCATTACCCGGAAGCTGGTGCTCGCCGCGCCGCCTGACCCCGCCACCGGCCGGCGCTTCCTGGTGCTCCCCGGCGAGGACCGCGCGGTCGCACCCGCGAGCTGGCCCGGGGGGCGCTGGAGCTCGCCCACGCCAGGTCACTCTCCCCGGTCCACGTCCTCTTCCCCACTGCCCAGGAGGCCGAGGCGCTCGAGCCGCTGGGCTTCGCGGTCGCCGCCACGGCGTGCAGTACCACTTCCTGAACGCCGGCTACCGGACCCCGGAGGACGTGCTGCAGCGCTTCAACAGCAAGCGGCGCAACCAGATCCGGCGCGAGCGACGGGCTCCGGCCGCGCAGGGCCTGGAGATCGGACCGTGCGGGGCGATGGGCTGGCGCGAGGTCGACCCCAAGGGAAGCCTTCCGCCTGTACCGCTCCACGGTGGAGAAGTTCGTCTGGGGCCGCCAGTACCTCACCGCCAGCTTCTTCGCCAAGGTCCTCGAGCGCTTCCGACACCGGGTGGAGCTGGTCCAGGCCCGCCGCGGAGACCGCGTGGTGGCCCAGGCGTTCAACCTCTCCAGCGACCGGGTCCTCTACGGTCGGTACTGGGGATGCTTCGAGGAGGTGCCCTTCCTCCATTTCAACGTCTGCATCTATGCCGGGATGGACGAGACGGTGCGCCGGGGCTGCTCCGCTTCGAGCCCGGCGCGGGGAGGCACAAGCTGGTCCGGGGTTCACCCCCAGCTTGACCTACAGTGCCCACGCGCTGTTCCACCCCGGCCTCGACCGGGCGGTGCGTGAGTTCTGGCCCACGAACGGGCGGCGATCGCCAGCGGGATGCCGGCCTGGCAGGCGGAAACCGGCTTCAAGGACTAGAGAAGGCACTGACGATGCCCGAGAAGCTGGACCCGGACAGTGGAACGGCCACCGAGACCCGGAGCGAGCGGAGCTCCAGCGGCCGCAGCTCTACAAGGTCCTGTTTCCACAACGACAACTACACCACCCGCGACTTCGTGGTGGCGGTCCTCCGCGAGGTGTTCCACAAATCGGAGTCCGAGGCCGTGGCGATCATGCTCCTTGTTCACAACACGGGCGTCGGCGTGGCGGGGTTTATACGACGACGTGGCTCGTACGAAGATAGAGCTGGTGGAG
>ERZ1370068.1000-contig-10913_pt1 | contig 37673 bp, 43 predicted proteins | sample MGYA00561227_ERZ1370068 | MGnify/ENA primary metagenome ERZ1370068 (study PRJEB38410, sample SAMEA6850437) | metagenome | study: Metagenomic assessment of the ecological functions of the soil: analysis of the soil microbiota associated with the...
TGTGCTTCGTTCAGTTACGTATTGCTATCCCACCCAACCGGGGCGACGCTCGCCGAGATGTCGGCGGGCATGCCGAAGGGACATCGATCGTGCCGTCGCCGCCGGCAGGAAGGCGCGTTCAAGTCGGGCGTGTGGTCGCGGCTGGCGCCGCGTGCAGCGCATGGAGGTGCTCTACCGCTTCGCCGACCTCGATCGACCGCGCACGCCGAGTCGCTCGCCGTGCTCGAGACGCTCGACATGGGCAAGCCGATCGCCGACGTCGTCAGCGATCGACCTGCCGGCGCGTGATCGACACGCATCCGCTTCATGGCCGAGTGCATCGACAAGATCGACGGCTCGGTGACGCAGCACCGACGCCGGCGTCATGCACCTCGTGCTGCGCGAGCCGCTCGGCGTCGTCGGCGCGATCTCGCCGTGGAACTATCCGCTGCTGATGGCGGCCTGGAAGATCGCGCCCGGCGCTCGCGGCCGGCAACACCGTGGTGCTGAAGCCCGCCGGAGCAGGCGCCGATGAGCTGCCTGCAGCTCGCGCAGCTGTTCGTCGAGGCCGGCGGACCGCCCGGCGTGTTCAACGTCGTGAACGGCGCTCGGCGAGGTCGCGGGCAGCGCGCTCGCGCTGCACGCGGACGTCGCGCAAGGTCACGCTTCACGGGCTCGACCGAGGTCGGCAAGCTGATGCTGCAGTACGCCGGACAGTCGAACATGAAGCGCGTCGCGCTCGAGTGCGGCGGCAAGTCGCCGCAGGTGTTCGTCGGCCGACCTGCGCCGACCTCGATCGCGCGGTCACCGCCGCCTACACGCGGCATCTACGCCGAACATGGGCGAAGTCTGCAACGCCGGCTCGCGCCTGCTGGTCGACGCGCGCGATCCACGACCAGTTCGTCGAGCGCTTCATCGACGCCGGGCAAGCGAGGCCTTCCAGCCCGGCGATCCGCTCGATCCGCACGACCAACATGGGACCGCTGGTCACCCAGCGACGCGCAGACGCGCGTGCTCGGCTGCATCGACACCGGCAGGCGCGAAGGCGCGCAGCTGCGAGTTCGGCGGCGCTGCGCCGCCGAGTCTCGAGTCGCGGCGCTACGTGCAGCCCGACCCTGTTCACCGGCGTGCGCAACGACATGACGATCGCACGCGAGGAGATCTTCGGACCCGTCGCGTCGGTGATTCCGTTCGACGGCGTCGATGAGGCGATCGCGATCGCCAACGACACGATCTACGGTCTCGCCGCGGGCGTCTGGACGCGCGACGTGGACACGGCGTTCCGGCTCGTGCGCGAGCATCGAAGCCGGCGTCATCTGGATCAACTCGCTTCGACGAGGGCGACATGACGCAGCCCTTCGGCGGCTACAAGCAGTCCGGCAATGCGCGCGACAAGTGCTTCGACAGCCTGCATGAGCTACACGCAGATGAAATCCGCGTGGTTCCGCCTGTCGCGCGAGCCGCGTGGCTAATCGCGAGGCTGGACATGCGACGCAGTCTCGTCCGCTACGAACGACGCGGATCCGCTCGCCGCGACTGACGCTGCAACCGGCCCGACAAGCTCAACGCGATCAACGCAGCGATGATCGCGGCGCTGCACCGCGGCGCTCGACGCGCGCCGAAGCCGATGACAGACGTGCGCGCGTCGTGCTGCTCGCCGGCGCCGGCACAGGCGCTTCTCGGCGGGCTTCGACCTCGACATGGAGACGAGATGGCGCCGGCGCACCGATCCGACGAGGCCGCGCGCGCGCTGCAGCAACGACTTCGACATCATCATGCGATTCTGGGACTGCCCGAAGCTCACGGTCGCCGCGGTGCACCGCTACTGCCTCGGCAGCGCGATGGAGCTCGCGCTCGCCTGCGATCTCACCATCAGCCGCAGGACGACTGCGTCTTCGGCGCGCCCGGAGGTGCGTTTCGGCAGCGGCATCGTCGCCATGCTGGCTGCCGTGGCTCGCCGGCCCGAAGCGCGCGAAGTCAGCTGCTGCTCTCGAGGCGACGACAAGCGTGACCGCGCGCGCAGGCGCTGCGACATGGGGCTCGTGAACCGAGGTCGTGCGCGGCGAAGGCGCTGCCGAGCCGCGCTCGCGCTGCGCGCCAGCGCATCGCTGCGCAACGACTGCGCTCGCGGTCTAAGCTCACGAAGCAGGCGATCAACCGCAGCCTCGACGTCGCCGGCATGCGCGAGGCGCTGCGGCACGCGCTCGAACTCGACGTGCAGATCGAGACGTCGCGAGACTCGCCGGAGATCGCGCGAGTTCAACGCGATCCTGCAGCGCGACGGCGCCAAGGCGGCGATCGCGTGGCGCAGCGCGCGCGCGGCGCAGCGACATCCGCGAGAAACCGAGCGATGAGCCGACAGCGAACAGAGCGACCGACCTGCACAGAGCTGCAGCGCGCTCCTCGGAGCGATATCCCCGACACCCAGCAACTCGAGCTGCTGGTACCCGACATGCTCGGCATCCTGCGCGGCAAGCGCGTCGTCGCGCGACGAGTTCGCCAAGCCGTTCAAGAAGCGGCGTCAACTTCTGCGGCGCTACCGTGCTGCTCGACGCGAAGGGTCAGACCTTCGAGCGGCATCGGACAACGGCGGGCGCGACGGCGATCCCGACGTCATCTCCACGGCCGTGCCCGGCATCGCTGGCGCCGGTGCCCTGGGCCGCAGGTGCCGACCGCGCAGGCTGCTCGCGATCGGACGACGGCTGGACGGCGAGCCGCTCTTTCGCGGATCCGCGCCAGGTCCTGCGTGCGCGCAGTGCCAGCCGCTCAGGGACCTGGGACTGACCGCGGTCGTCGCCACCGAGCTCGAGTTCTACCTGCTCGAGGCCGGAAGCAGCGAGCAGCCCACGCCGCAGGGTCGCCAACATTCCGGGCACGCGACGCCGCAGGACGGACCGCAGTACGGCGTGCATGGAGGACGTCGAGGACGTCGACCAGTTTCATCGCCGAGCTGTATCGACGTGTGCGCGGCGCAGAACATCCCGGCCGGGCGCGACGCTCAAGGAGTTTCTCACCGGGCCAGTTCGAGGTGAACCTGCACCACGTGCCGAGCGCCGAACTCGCCTGCGATCACGCCGTGTCTGCTCAAGCGCGCCGTGAAGGCCGTCGCGCGGCGTCACGGCATGCGACGCGAGCTTCATGGCCAAGCCGTTCGCGGACTGCGGCGCGGCTGCAGCCTGCATGCACGTCAGCCTCGTCGACACAGGACGGACGCAACGTGTTCGCCGCGGCAAGCGGCGACGGCCGTTCTCAGAAACGCTTCGTCACGCGGTCGGCGGGCTCGCGGCCGCTGATGGCGGAGTCGATGGCCATCTTCGCGCCGACCGCGAATTCCTACCGGCGCTATCCGTCCCGGGACATCTTCGTGCCGCTGACGCCGAACTGGGGCTATCAACCACCGTGGCGTTGCGCTGCGCATTCCGATCTCCGGCTGCCGGAGGACACGCGCAGTCGAGCACCGGCCCGGCGGCGCCGATGGCAACCCGTATCTCGTCGTGGCCGCCATCATGGCCGGCATCCATCACGGATCGCGAATCGCTGCGATCCCGGCCCGATGGTGTCCCCGGGCGCAGGTGATCGAGAGGTGACGGTGACGCTACCGCCGCCGCTGGGAAGCAGCGCTCGACGCTCGATGCGGGAAGCGTGCTGCCGCTTATCTCGGACGAGCGCTACCACAGGCTGTACGCCACTGCCGGCGCGAGGGATGCGACCGGATCCACGCGCAGATCAGGCGATCGCGACTACGAGTGGTATTTGCGGGCGGCGGTCTAACGCGGGCCCCGGTGGCCTATCCCGGGCCCGCTTTTGCCTCTTTGGCGTTCCTGCCGACGCAGCACGAAGCGTTGCGCGCTTTGCCCGTCGGTGTCTTTGGCAGTGCAACGACGAACTCGATCCGCGCGCGGATACTTGTACTGGCGCGATCGATGCCGCTTCACGAGCTCCTCGCAGCTCGCGCACGAGCCCGGTCCTGCGGCATGCGGCCCTGCGTGATGACGACGGAACGCCTTCGACGATCTGACCGCGCGTGCTCGTCCGGGCGCACCGACGACGGCGCATTCCTCACAGCCGGATGCGTCGCGAGCAACGCGGCCTCGACTTCCGGTCCCGGCGACGTTGTAACCGGCCGAGATGATCATGTCGTCGGCACGCGGCCTGGAACCAGAAGTAGCCGTCCTCGTCGATGAGTAGCGGTCGCCGTGACGTTCCAGCCGTTCATGCACGTAGTCGCGCTGGCGCGGATCGTCGAGATAGCGGCAGCCGGTCGGGCCTTTGACCGCGAGCCGTCCAGACATTCCGGGCGCGACAGCGGGCGTGCCTTGCTCGTCGAGCACGCAGGCCCGGTAGCCCGGCAGCGGCTTGCCGGTCGCGCCGGGCCGGATCGTCATCGCCGCTGCGCGCCGAGATGAAGATGTCGGATCATCTCGGTCGCGCCGATGCCGTCGATGATGCGGCATGCCAGTCGCCGCGTGAACCATGCGTCGGAGATCGCCTTCGGCGAGGCCTCGCCCGCCGAGACGCAACGCTGACGCAGGCTCGATATGGTCATAGCGACCACGCAGCCGGCGCACGAGGTCGCGCTAGGCATGCGTCGGCGCCGTGAACAGTGCGGTCGCTCGATAGCGCTGATCGGCGTCGAGCAGCGTCGTCGGGTGTCGGTTGCTCGACCAACGCGACGGCACCGCGGCACGAAACGCGAGCGGGAACACGAGCAGCGCGCCGAGACCGAACGTGAAGCCGATCGGGGACTGCCGACGCAGATGTCGTCGGGCGTCGTGAACGAGCAGGTGACGCGCCACGATGTCGGCGCATTGCAAGCACGTCGCGATGGGAAGTGCATCGTCGCCTTGGGCTTGCCGGTCGTGCCTGACGTGAACGCGAGCACGGGCGCCGGTCAGCCGCCGTCGCGCCAGTTCGTGAAGCGTGGCGAATGAGCGGCCATGCGCTGCTCGAGCTCGCCGTTGCCGGTGAAGTGCAGGATGGTCCGCAACCGGCCCGTGTCGGCGCAGCCGCTTCGAGCTCGCCCGCAAGCCGCGCATCACAGAGCGCATGTTCGACCTGCCCGAGCCCCGCGATCACGGCGAGCGCCTTGGCGCGCAGCAACGGCATCGTCGGTGACGAAGCGATTGCGCCGACCTTCGACGACCGCGAGCCAGGCTGCAACGAGGCATCGGGTTGTTCGGCGCCCGCAGCGGGACGCGATTCCCGGGCGCCACGCGCATGTCGTGGCGTCAGCACGTGCCGATCCGGTTGGCGCGCTCGAGCAGCTCCGCGTAGGTCAGCGTTTCATTCGGCGATCGCAGCGCAATCCTCGCACCGTGTCCCTCCGCGACCGCGTCGTCGATCGAGCCGCGTCGCGCAGTTGGGCGGCCCGGCGGATAGTCGAGCTCGGGCCGGTCGAAGACGAACTCCGGCCACTGCTCGCGAGGCGGCAGCCGATCGCGCGCGAACGTATCGATGTGCGAGGTGTAATCCTTCATGGTCGACCGCCGCATCCCGCGTCACGCTGGCGAGCGGACCGAGAACTGGGGATCCTGCCAGCAGCCGCTGCCGAGCACGTCGCTCAGCGTCCGGGCCTGCGACGCCAGACATCCTCGAAGCTCGTGTAGAGCGGCGCAAATCGGAACCGCAGGATATCGGGCGCGCGAAAGTCACCGATCACCGCCGCGCTCGATCAGCGCCTGCATGATCGAATAACCCGCGTGCGGATGCGCGTAGGACACGTGGCTGCCACAGTGGGCCGCGTCGACCGGGCTCACGAGCTGCAGCGCGCCGTGCGGACACATCGACCCGACGAGATCGATGAACGATTGCGGCTAGCGCGCGGTTCCCGGCGGCCGACCGCTCGATCCCCGCCTCGACCAGCAGCTCGATGCCCGGCCTCGAGCGGCGCCGTGCTCGCAGCGCTCGGCGTGCCGCGCAGAAAACGCCACTCCGCTTTGGCTGGCTCGTAATGGTCGACAAGTCGAACGGTCGCGCGTGCCCCATCCCACCCGGACAGCGGCGAGGCCGCCCGCTCGTGCCAGCGGCGATGCAGGTAGACGAACGCCGGGCGCCGGGACCGCCGTTCAGGTACTTGTGGCCGCAGCCGACCGCCATGTCCGCATCACAACCGTGCAGATCGACTTCGACCGCACCGGCGCTGTGAGAAAGATCCCAGAGCACGAGCGCCGCGCACGCGTGTGCCCGCTCAGTGATCGCGCGCATGTCGTGAACCGTGGCGGTCTTGTAGTGCACGTGAGTCAAGCGGCACGAGCGCCGTGTCGTCGTCGATCGCCCGAGGGACGATCAGATCCGCAGACACGAGTTTCAACCGCCGGCGCGCCGAGCCGGCGCCGATCGCGCCCTCGATCACGTACAGGTCCTGTCGGAAAGTTACCGGGCTCCGACAGCACGACGCGGCGGTCGGGGCAGATCGCGAAGCGTCGCGCTGACCAGCTTGTAGAGGTTGATCGAGGTGCTGTCGCAGACCGATCACCTCGTCGGCGCGCGCTCCGATGAGCTTCGCAAGTTTCGCACCGACGCGCTCGAGGCGTTGATCCAGTCGTGGTCGTTCCAGCTGCGGATCAGGTCTCGCCCCATTCGATCCGTGTCGCGGTCGAGGCGCTCGCGGGCATCCACCGAAAGTGCGCCGAGTGAATTGCCGTCGAGGTAGACGACGCCGTCCGGAATCTCGAAACGCCCACGGAATGCACGCAGCGGGTCGGCCTCGTCGCGATTGCGCACTCTACGGGAGGTTGGGAACGATCGCGCTCGCGTACAGCGGATTTCATGCAGCAGCCCCGAACGATGCCCCGAGCGACCGCTCGCGGTGCGACCCGGCGCTGCACGCGAGCGACGTCGCCAATTCTGCGGCGGATCATGCACTCGGCTGCGCGCGATGTCCAAGCCCGCTTCGCTGCATCGATGCCTCGTGTCCCATGACGGCTTACCGTCTCCATCGTCGACGATTCCGGCGCACGAACATTGTTCTGTGGTGGACGCTCCGGTCTGGAGAGCGACGGAACGCTCGTTCACAGAATAGCGCCTTGGGGAGGAACGCGAATGAACAAGCTCGACACAGACCGACCGCGCGATCCTGCGCGCCTCGGAGACCGATGCAGCTCTCGTTCAGCGACCTCGCGGACAACGTGGGGATCACCAAGACTCCGGTGCTGGCCCGCCTGCGCGTCGAGAAGTCCGGGGTGCTGCGCGGCTATCGCGGAGATCGACCCGCAAGCCTCGGGCTCGAGCTGCACGCGTTCGTGCAAGTCACGCTGGACAGCCGGCGTCACTCGAGTTCCGAGGCCGGTGGTGGCGCGGCATCGCTCGATTCTCTGAATGTCACGCGACGACCGGGCCAGGGCGACTACCTGCTGCACGTCCTCGTCGCTGGGATCACGGCGCTCGACGGTTTTCTGCGCAACGAAATCTCGCGGATGCCGGGCGTGCAGCGCCTGCACACGACGGTCCGAGGACGAGAAAGTGATCAAAGAGCCGATCGTCGATCCTCGACTGCGCAGGCGTCTGAGGCTCGGCTCGCGCCGCAGGGCCTGCGGCAGAATTCGCCGCCGATGATCGCCCGGTCGCCGGCCGCGATGGTCGCGCGCGGTGCGTGATGACGCGCTCGCGCGACAGCAGCTAACCGGTCCAGCCCGGTCCGCGCACGGCCTGCCCGGGCTTGGCCCCTGTGTGCCTCGCCGTCGCGGATGACCTGCACGCCGTTCACGAACACGTGCACGACACCCGTAGCGAACTGTTGAGGCTGCTCGAGACGTCGCGTGATCGGCGATCGTGGCCGGATCGAACACGACGATGTCGGCGTGACAACCCGTCTCGAGGCAGCCGCGCCTCGGCGCAGCCAGAAGTCTGCGCCGGCAGATTCGTCAACCGGCGGACGGCGTCCTGGCAGCGTGGCCACGTGCTGGTCGCGCACGTAGCAGCCGAGGAATCTCGCGAAGCTGCCGTAGCCCTCGGGTGCGGGCTGCTCATGCGGAACGCGCCTGCGGGCGCGTACGCGCCGGCGTCGGAATCGATGTGACCCACCTGGCTGCGAAGGCGAGGGCGCACGTTGTCCTCCGACATCAGGAAGTACGCGGTCGACACGCGGAAGTGATCCTCGATCACGAGATCGATGATCGTGCCTCCTCGGAGTGACCGCCGCGGATCTTCGCGACCTCGGCCAGCGTCTTGCCCGTGTCGGGCTTCCAGCTTCGCGTGCGGAACTCGATCAGCGGATGTTTTCGGGAATTGTACCCGCAGAGAGATACAGGTTCTCTCCCGGTCCTTGCCGGGTGCGCGCATCTCGGCAAGCACGCGCTTGCGGATGTCCGGCGACCCGAGGCGCTCGACCCAGGCGTCGAGACCGCCTTCCTGGACCCAGGGCGATCGACGCGTCGGAGCCCGAGTCGCCCCGCGGTGTACGTATACTGTTCGCCAGGTGATCGCCGGTCCCTGCGCGCGTGCCGCTCGATGCGCGCGATCGTGCTGGCTCATCTTCAGCCAGTTCTGCTCGCCGGCCGCCTTGAGGATGGATCTCGCCGGCACCTGCGTGTGCGCGATCTCGATCAGCTCGTCGACGGCTTCGAGAAAGCGGTCACCCTCGCTCCGGATGTGGAAATGTACGCGCCGCCGGACTCCCGGCAGACGCGGCCAGCGCCGACTCAGCTCGATCGGTCTTTGCGGTACGCGCCGGCGGCGCATAGACCAGCGCGCCGCCGACGCCGAGCGCGCCTTCGCGCATTTCCGCCCCGCCGCACGATGCATCCTGCATCCGCGCTGAGCTCGGCCGGCGTCGGCACGGCCTGAGGAGCCAGAGCTCGGCGGGCGCGCACCGTCGCGGCGCCGACGAACGAAGCGACGCCCGGTGAGATCCCCCGGGGCGGATCGAGCCGGTCAGGAGGAACCCGCTGAGCGTCTAGTCCGAGTTCCGTCGTCGACTTGATGTCGGTCTGCGCGTCGATCAGTTCCCGGCGCGACGCGCTGGCCTGGCGGCCCGTGGGGCACAGAGTCACGCCACTTCGCAAGAGCTCGAGCGCGGACGCCCTGCTTCCAGGTCGTCGGTCGGGCTGCAGCCCGTCGTGGACTCGGTAGTCGCCGGCCACGACAGTGCAACGTTGATGAAACCTGAGCAGCGACCCGCAGAGGCCCCGATGCATCGACGGCTCTGCAGCGGGCCCTCTCAGCCGTCGAGCGCGCCGATCGCGACGTCTCCTGCCCTGCGTCGACCGCGCGGAGGTCCTGCTGCACTGGCCTGCCACCGGCCGCGGCCGGGAAGTCGTAGATCCTCGCGGAAATTGCGAAGGACCAGGTCGACCTCGTGACGCTGTGGCGCCGGCGCTGGCAGCGACCGGGGCGGCGCAGCCGCCGACCCGGCCGCAACGAGGACGATCAGGAACGCAGCAGGCAGCGCAGGTGCGCAATCCCAGGCAGTCATGCGGGACCCTCGGGTCGAGGACGGCCTCGACCTGGCGTCCGGGGCCGCTATTACTGTTTCGAGACTCATCGCGGCGCAGCCGTGACCTCGGACACCGCCCGGTATCGGCGCGCCGGCCTCGCCATATCGCAAGTCGCGGATGCACGCGAGCATCAGACCTGACGGCGGTCATCGGGTGGCGTTGCGCGCGGACAACATCGTGCCCGGCGCGCCGGCGCCTGGCGTGAGTCTCGAGACCGGCAACCGTGCGCGGATCCAGTCCTGGAACCCGGCGAGCACACGACTTCCTTGTCGAGAGGATGCCGCGCGTGTGGGCGCCCGACTCGAGTCCCTGCTGCACCGAGCGTCAGTGAGCACCTCGTCCCTCCTGGCCTGCACGCGAGCGTGAGACGTGCGCGGAGCCAGCGCGCAGCAGCGCGCATCTCGCGGCGGTCGTCCGGAAAGCCAGAACTGAGCGCGGCGCGGATTCCGCACGCGGCCGTGGACCGGTCGGCACGATGTGGAAGAGTCGAGCCACGCTGGGGGTAGATGTCGAAGTACACGTTCGGGAACAGCGCGAAATACGTCCATCGCCGACTCACATGTCGACGGGCAGGTGCTCGATGACCGGCAAGAATGCGGCTGGCGCGCTCCGCTCGACCGAGGGCCTTCGCGCATGCGCGGTGACTGAGTCGATCGTGCCCGCCCCGGATGGACGACCTCGCGGTCGTACTTCGCCTCCATCAGCGCCGGGAGGCCGGGATGACCGATCGGAATGCTAGTCCTCGACGTAGTTCTCGACGACGTTCTTCCAGATCGATCTCGAGGTCCTGCGTCCAGAGGCCGTCGAGCGGCACCTGGTCCGGATCCGGTACGGTGCGCGAGCTCGGCCGCGTGCGGCTGCATGCGCTCGGCGACGCTCGCGCCGCCTGCGCGCGCGAAACCGGTAGCAGAACACGAAGCCCGAGAACTCTTCGAGCTCGATCGGCGAGTCCGAACTTCGAGCGATCGAACTCCGGGAACGCATCGGCTGCGCTCACGCTGCGGTTGCGGCCGTCGAGGTGATAGGTCCAGCCGCGGATACATGCAGGTCAGGAACTTCGAGCACGTTAGCCACGCTCGCCCGGACGACCGCATGCGCGCGATGCTGAGCAGACGCTGTGCGAACGCGTGCAGCTTGCCGCGGCCTCGTCGCGCACGTACGAAGCCACGGCGGCCGGCGAACTCCGAACGCGACGTAGTCGCCGGCCATCGCAGCCACACACTGACGTGACAGGCGACCTGCCACCCCCGGCAACAGCAGGTGCTCCTTCTCGAGCTCGTGAAACTCCTCGCTCGAATAGACGCCAGGCCGGCAGCGTGTACCGCAACCCGACTCCGCGGTCGGCGCCTCGCAGGCTCAGGCGGCATGCAGTGCCACGGCGGTTCCCACGATCGGCGCGATTCTGGCCGGCGAGCCACGGAAACACGCTCGGACAGGTACGCGCGGCACTGGCGCTTGGCGGCCTCGCGGTCGAAGTCGTCGCCCTCGAACAGGATGCCCTGCCAGTGCTGGATCGATGAGGCCCGCGAGCCCGAGCGCGCACGGCATCCGAGTCGGGCCGCGTGCTGCCCCGGATGCTGCTGCGATCAGTTCAGCGCAGAGACGCGTGATCACGGCAGGTTGGTAGGCGGCGTCGCGTTCGCCGCAGATGCCCAGGTAGTCGCGCGCGCGCGTTCGACTCGGCGAGGAACGCGTATGCCAGACCGCGATCTTGCGCGCGTCGCTCAGGCGCGGGCTCAGGCTTGCATCGACTCAGCCCGAGCGAGGCTGCGCGAGCGTCGGTGCCCGGCCAGGCCTCCGAGCACCGACTCTGTGACGTGCGCGAACTCTTCCGGACACTTCGCGCAGCGTGGCAGGTGAGCAGCGCCTCCTTGCTGCCGAAGTGGAAATTGATCGAGGCCGCGGTGTGGCCTGGCCATGCCCGGCGATCTTCGCGGACGTGAGCGACGAGAGCCCGTGCCGCGAGATCGCGGCGACGGTCGCGTTGATCAGGTCGAGCTTTCGAGCCGGACGGACGCAGATCGGTGGTCTCGGACGGCGACATGGGGCCTCGCGCGAAAAATCCGTCGAATCGGAGAATACGAGGGATTCATGCATGAGCGAGCGGATCGAACTCAACGGTCATTTAGCATTTAGAACGGTCATTTAGTAATTCATAAGCGACTGTAATTATTCAGTCTTTCTAGACCAGAGTTCCCTCATGAAAGAGCAAAGCGTTCGATCTTTCTCTCGCCTGCTTGGCGCTGTCGTGGGCCGGGATCGCCAGCGCCTGCGCCCTCCAGTGGCGACCGGTGCGGGCGGTGCCGTGGCCTCGATCAGCGCCGAGGCGACTGGCTGGCCGGTATTCAGGAGTCCTGAACCAGGGCGAACGCGCCATCGACGCCGCGCGGTCGCGCGCGGCTGCGCGACGCCAGCGTCACGGAACCGTTCAGCTGCGGATCGGCGACGGTGGACTCGTGCTGATCACCCCGCGAACAGGCCGCGTGATCACGATCGACCACCGCGAGGCCCGGCGCCGGCCGCGTTCACGAGCGAGATCTTGCGCGAGCGGCGCCGAGCTGCCGTCTCGATGAAGCGGTGCGCAGCGGTCTGGCTGTCGGTGTGCTGCACGGTCCGGCTGGGAGTTCGCGCCAGACGCGCTACTGAACGATGCGCCTCGAGCGGGTACTGCAACCGGCGATCGAGTGTGGCCCAGCGGCGGATCTGCCACCGTACGGCCGCAGTTCAGCCGGTTCATCGCGTGCCGACGAGAGAAAATTCGCTCGTGGCATTCCCGCAAGACCGCAACGCTTCCTACCTGCGCGGACGGCAAGCCCAGCCGCTCGCGCCAGGGACAGCTCGTTCCAGAACTGACCTCGCGGGCGCGTGGATACACGCGACTGGCGCGGCGGCGCCCGTGCGTTCTACGAAGGGCCCCATCGCCGAGGCGACGTCAAGGTCGTCGCGACCCCACGGTCGCGACCGGCATCACGAACGTGCGCAAGGGCGTGTTGGCGCGAGCGTGACCTGCGCAATTACGTGAGGCGCGATTGCGATCTGCCGGTGCGTTAGCGCAGTACCCGCGGCGTCACGAGATCACCACCTGGAATGCCGCTGCCTTCGAGCGCCACGCACGATCGCCGAGGCTCTCATGCATCCTCGAGGGCTACGAGCTGCACCGGATGCCGCGCGCGGAGGCAGAGCACCTGCACCTCGAGTCGTCGCAGGCTGGCATTCGCGGACCGCGGCGCGTATCTGCGGATCCCGAGTTCGTAGACGCGCCCGTGCAGGGGCTGCTGGCCGTGCAGTACGCGGCGGAACGGCGCAAGCTGATCGATCGCAGGCACGCGGGCGAGATTGCGCACACCAGCTGGGCGACCAGCTGCGTTCCAGCACGATCCGGAGCGTGCCGCTGCGCCGCGCGCCACTCCGGCGCGGTGCGGCACGTCTCGCCAGCGAGTCCGTCGCACACGACGCACCTGACGGTGGCCGATGCCGCAGGCAACGTGGTCGTCTACACGTTCACGATCGAGGACTGGGGCGGCAGCGGCATCGTCGTACCCGGCTACGGATTCCTGCTCAACAACGAGATGACCGATTTCGACTTCACGGGTCCGCACCCGAACGTGCCCGAGCCGGGCAAGCGGCCGCGCTCGAGCATGAGCCCGACGCTCGTGCTCAAGAACGGCAAGCCTGCATTCACGATCGGCGCGCCAGGCGGCAGCACGATCATCACGACCGTGCTGCAGACCGATCGTCAACACTGTCGACCTTGGCACGGCCTTCGCCGAGGCGCTCGCGGCGCCGAGGCTGAGCCAGCAATCGCCAGACGACGACCGTCGAGGCCGGGTTCGCAGGCAGCGACCTCGCGCGCGAGCCCGAGTCACTCCGGTCACCGCTGGGATGATGCCGAGTTCGGCGAGATCGGCTACGCGAACGCCTTGTTCTTCGACAACGAGGGCCGCGTGAACGGCGATCAGCGAACCGAAGCGGGGCGGCGGCGGGAGCGCCGCGAGTGCAGCGGCCTCTGCACTGACGGCAAGGTCGCCACGCAGCGCACGGTGATCGCACACGCGGCGCAGTCGCGCCCATTCGCGGACATCGACTCGTTGAGGCAATGTCCCCGGTGAAGGCGGCGCAGCGCGCCGATAGGGGACTCGCATGACAGGCGACGCGCTCGCCAAGGCGCCCAGGAGCCTGCAGTTGCGGCGGACCGCGTGACACGGGATCTCATCGTCCGTCACTTCCCGGCAGATCGTGCTGTGGCCGCTGCAGCTGCTGCCGATCCAGACCGCGGGCAGGTCCAGCGCCACTGGGAGGTCTTCGACGGCGCTCGGGCCGGAGTCGCCGTGGGTCGAGGTCATCGATGAGTTCTGCGAGGACCCGCACGATTTCCAGGAGCGCCACTACCGCGAGTTCGTGACGTTCCTGCCGTTCGCCCAGCGATTCCTGTACGGGTCGCGCGTCGGCCGGGAAGCGTCGCCGCACCACGGCGAGGCGAGCATCTGCATGTCTTACCGCGCGCAGCACGACGTTCGCCAGGCGCGCATCACGCTCGAGCCGGGGAGCCGCGTGGACGTTCCGACGTCGCCGCACGTCGACATGCACTTCTTCCTCGACGCGGACATCGCGATCATCGCATTCGAGATGCATGCGGACGACGTGCCGCTCGATATCGCGCAGGACGCGCTGTTCCGCTTCGGTCGCGCTTACCCCGGCGTTCTGGGACCGGCGCGGCACGGGCGGTAGACTGTCCCGATCTCGTCGAGTGGCTCGACGCAAGATCGGCAACGTGATCGTGGCGTCTGGACTTATCGAACCGCGCCAAGTATCTCGAGTTCGTCGGCGACGCACCGCGTCGCCCTGCGATCGCCGCGCACTGGGAGCGGCTGCTGCAACCGATCGGTGCTCGGCAGTACCCGGCCAGAGCGGACCGTTGCGTTACCGGCAAGCTCGAGTACTACCGGATGCCGTTCATGGCGTTCCTTGCATTCGACGACCCGATCGCAGCTCACGCGCGCGGACTGGGTGCGGCTCGGCCTCGTGACGCGACCCGGCGCGCCGGACGTCCTGCCGTGCTGCCGCGCACACGGTCGCGCGATTTCGAGTCACGGTTACTGCGATGACCGGTTCTGGAGGACGCAGCGGGCCGACCGGATGCGACGAACACCAGGATCATCGTGCACCGGGCAGCACGCTGTCGGATGGTCGGCACGCACGCCGACGCCGTATTTCGTCGACAACACGCGAACGGCGCCTGCTCGCGCAGTTCCGCCACCAGTACTTCCTGCTGTTCCTGATCGCGCACTTCCACAAGGCCGCGCTGCTGATGCTGTCGGACCGACTCGTGCGGCGCTGAACCGGCTCGACGTCGGCGACGCCGGAATCGGTCAAGCGCTTCAAGCGCACGATCCGGCAGCATGCTCGAGATCTTCCTGCGCTTCACGCATCGCTACTGGTTCCACGAGGTCTCGAGCCAGGCGCAGGCGCGCAGCGCTGTTCGCAGCTGTGCACGACGCACCTCGGCACGCGATCCGCTCTACGACGAAGTGCAGCGACGAGTCATGCCGACATGAACAGCTACCTCGATGCCGACAGCGCTGCGCCGGCAGGCGAACACGGTGGTGCGGCTCACGGTCGTGACGATCTTCGGGCCTGATCGGCACGATCGTGACCCGGCTTCCTCGGCAGCGAACCTGACCGCCGCGGCCGACGAGCCGATGCCGCTCCGGGTCGCGCTGTTCGTGCTGACGCTGGTGATCGCGATCGGCTTGACCGCGCTCTACGATCGCGAAGTCAGGAAGCGGCTCGCCGACTTCCTCGACGCACGCGCTGTCGGATTTCGAGCGTCTCAGCTGGCGCGACGATGGCTGCACGCGCTGCGGCGCGTGGCGCTGCGATGAGCACGCCCCGGTCAAAGCTCTTCGTGACGGTTGCGAAGCGGCTCACCGCGACGCCGGAGATCGCGTTCGACGCGTGGCTCGACCCCCGCACTGATCGGCCGCTGGATGTTCGGCGCGGCGCTGCGCGACGGGGAGATCCTGCGCATCGAGACCGATCCGCGCCTCGGCGGGAGCGTTCTCGTTCCTCGCGCGCCGCCAGGGCGCAGGACATCGATCACGTGGGCCGCTATCTCGCCGTTGACCGCCCGCGCCGGCTTGAGTTCACCTGGGGAATCGCCGGCGGAGTCCATGTGGCGAGAGCCGGGTGATCGTCGAGTTCGCCGCGATCCCGGGCGGCTTGCACGAGCCCGGGCTGACGCACGAAATGGACGAGCGCTGGGCGGATTACGCGGACCGTACGCGAGCCGGCTGGACCCGCATGCTCGACGAGAACCGGCGCCGCGCTCAGGTGAGCTCGAAGGGAATCCGGCTGCGCTCGATCCTGGAGCAGCCCGAGCTTGGTGTCGAACGCCGCCGCGGGCCGAGAGGCCGCCTGCCCGTCCGCCCGCCGCGAGCGCACGCGGTGACACGGCACGATGATCGGGTAGGGGTTCTGACCCGGGGCCTGGCCTCCACGGCACGCGCCACACCCGCCTCCTCCGAGGCGTTGGGCGATGTCGCCGTATGACAGCGTCGCGCCCGGCGCGATCGGGCGGGCCACGGCATACACGCGACGGTTGAAATCGGGCACGTCGCGCTCGTCGAGCACGGCCGCCGACAGGTCGCGCGGCTCGCCCTCGAGCAATGCAACGACGTCGTCGATCACGGACTGGAGGGTCCGGTGGAGGCTCGAGCTCCGCCGCGCCTGGAAAGCGCTGCTTGAGGCGCTCGCGCGTGACCGCGTCGTTGGACTCCGGCAGCTGCACGCCGCAGATGCCGCGGTCGGTGTCCACGCGATCCCGCACAGACCGATCGAGGTCCCGAAGAAACTGCACCAAGCCAAGACCAGGTCCTCTCGAGGTGGCGGACGGCCCGCCGCGAACAGCTCACACCTGCGAGGCGTGTGTCTCGCGCACCGGCTTCGCGTGAAGCCAGCCGTCGAGCCACACGACCTCGGTCTGGATCGTACCGTCGGCGTGCAGCCGCAGCCACCGGTAGCCAGGCGGCCGCTGGTCCATGACACAGTGCTCGGTCCCCGGAAGGAACTGCGCACACGTTGAAGCGCGTCGTCATTACGCGTGCCGGGCCGCGGCGCGCATCGCACGCCTGGTGCACGTGTCCGCAGAGCACCCCGCGCACCTGGTCATGACGGTCGATCGCGCCGAACAGCTCGTCCGCGTTCTGCAGTCCGGAGCCGGTCCAGCCAGCGACTGCCGACCCGGACCGGCGGATGATGCACGCCGATCAGCGTCGGCCGGCCCGCGTGCTGCGCGATCGCGGTTTCGAGTCGCGAAAGCTCGGCCGCCGACAGCCGGCCGCGGACGTTCCGCGGCACACTGGCTGTCGCAGCATCACGAGCAACCATTCTCCGAGCCGTGCCTGGCCGCAGAACTGGAATCCGTCCGGAGTCGAGCATCGTGGCCATCGAGGCCGGCGCGTCGTGGTTGCCGGGCAGGCAGTACACCGGCGGGCCGGTCGCGGACAGCGCCTCGCGGAACCTGACATAAGCGGCATTGCTCTCGTCCTCGGCGATGTCGCCGGTCGCGACAATGGCGTCCGGCCGGGGCTGGCCGGTGCGCACAGGCGTCCGCAAGCACCGCGGCGAGCGTCGCGGCCGTGTTCACCTCGTAGATCTCCGCCGGCGGCATCGCCAAAGGTGGGTGTCCGTCAGCTGCAGCAACTGGACAGGCCGCATGGCCGGCTTCATCCCTGAACGTCATGCCGTGGGCCTCCATCGTACTGCCGCTGCTGCGGGGCACGACGCGACGATGACCGCAGCGAGTCCTCCAGTCCAGCCCCGATCGGACCCGTCGCCGATCCCGCGGTCGCGCAGGCGGAGCGGTTGCTGCACCAGGGCGAACCGCTGCTCGCCTACAACGCCGCGCAGAACGGTCTCGAAAATCACCCAGGACGTCCGGCTCTCGCAGCTGCAGGCGCTTCGCGCTGGCGCGCAGCGGCGACACTGACGCGCGCGAACTGTGCTGCTCGGCAGCTCGCAAAGCGCGGCCTGGACGATGCCGAGACTTTCGGGATGCTCGCGCGCACGCACAAGGACCTCGGCTTGCGCGCGTCGAATTCCGCGCGCCGCGTGACACACCTGCGTGCAGGGTTCGAGAGGCTGTACAGAGCGCGCGTACGTCGCGGCGCGCAAGCGCGCTGCGCTCGCCGACGCGTATTACGCCGGCATCAATGCGGCAACGATGGCCGTGCTGCTCGGAGACCAGCAGCGCGCATCAGCTCGCGAACGAGACGCTGGCGATCTGCCGCGCAGCCGTCAGAAAGGGCGAGTCCGAGCAGGCCAGCTACTGGCGCACTGCGACGCAAGGCGAAGCGCAGAGCTGATCCTCGGCCGCATCGATGACGCGGCTGAACACTACGCTCAGTCCGCGAAGCTTGCGGGCCAAACGGTACGGCGACCTGAGCTCCACGCCGACAGGCGCAGTTGCTGACGCATGCGCTGGATCTTGACGGCGACGTGATCGCGCGCGTACTCACGATCCCTCCGGTGCTCGTGTTCACCGGTCGCATGATCGATCAGCCCGAGCGACCCGCACCACGGTTTCCGAGCGGTGCTCGAGCCGTGGGTGCGGAATCGATCCAGTCGCGGCTCGTGACGACGCGTCCGATGGCGGCGTACGGCTCGGCGGCGTGCGGCGCCGACATCCTGTGCCTCGAGGAAATGCGCCGGCTCGGCGGCGAGACCCACGTGATCCTGCGCGTTTCCGCCGGCGGAGTTCTCGCGGGTCAGCGTGGAATTCGCCGCGGGCGACTGGAAAGCGAGGTTCGAGCGCTCGCTGGCGGCCGCCGACACCGTGACGATCGCGAGCGACCACCACGCGCACGGCAGCGTTGCGCCGTTCGAGTACGCGAACCTCGTGATCACCGGCATGGGCCGGCTGCGCGCCGCAGGTGCTCGAAACGAATGTGTGCGCGGCCTCGCGGTCGCGCAACCCGGCGCGGACGCGGCACCCGGGAGGTACCGCGTCGGTGATCGCGCTGTGGCGCACGCTCGACCTCGACATCGACTCGGTTTCGCTCCCGCCGACGCCCGATCCGGGCTCGTGCCGCAACAGGACCTGCCTCGCTGGTCCGCCGCGGTGCCGCCGCGTCGGCGCACCTCGAGGAAACGCTGAAACGGCAACACGCGATCCGCTCGCTGCTGTTCGCCGACGTCGTCGGGTATTCGCAATTCAGCGAGGACCAGATTCCCGAACTACGTCACCGGATTTCTGGGTGCGGTCGCGGCGATGAACCAGCGCACGAGCACCGCTTCGAGCACGTCGAGGACCTCGAGGTGACAGCGTGTACACATGTAGGTGGTTCACGAGCGCCGTCGATTGCCGGGGCTCTACGCGCTCGCAGCTCATGCGAGCTCGTTGTGCGCACAACCGATGGGTAAAGGTCGGCCTGCCCGCGCACGTTCAACATGCGCGTTGCGCGCTGCACTGCGGTCCCGTCTACTGCGGACGCGATCCGATCACGGGATCGCCGATCTACACGGGCCGCACACGAGCCGCGCAGCGCGCATCGAGCCGATCACGCCGCCCGGGCCAGGTCTATGCAGCGCAGCGTTCGCGGCCGTGGCCGCGGCGAGCGGAACGACGGCGCTCGACATGCGCTATGTCGGCCAAGATCCCGCTCGCGGAGCTACGGCTCAGTCGCCCGTACCGCATCCTGCCCAGATAGCGCCGACGCAGCGCATCAGCCCGGGCTCGCGGGCTGCAGCTGGTTCACGTACGTCGCGAGGTCGAAATAGTCGCGCCACGCCGTGATCTTGCCGCCGCGGATCTCGAACGTGCCCATCACAGGCAGGCTCACGGTGCGGCCGTTGATCCGCAGAACGCGTCGATCCGCTCGTCAGCACCTTGGGACCGTTCTCCGCGATCGACAGCAGTTGCCAGTCGACGCGATCCATTGGACCCAGGCTCCGGATGAACTGCTCACGGCCTTGCGGCCGCACGGACGGGTTCGACCGGAATGTTGTGATGAAGACGTCGTCGTCGAGAAACGACACGATCGCGTCGATGTTGTTGGCATTCCATGCATCGATGAACGCGCGGACGGTCTCGGTGTTCGTCATGTTCGTCTCCGGGCGCGAGCCCGTATGAAAGCGCGCGGGCCATGGTGGTACAGAGGCCCGCGCCAAAAATACGCTCTCGAGCGCGGCTCAGCGCACCGAGCACAGCACTCCGCGTGCGGCGCAGCGCCGCACTTCGCGAGATCGAACAGCTGGATCTTGCCATTGCTGTCGAAGTCACGCGGATCGCTCCGGACCCGATGCGGCACGCCCGATCGCGCGCAGGATTGCATCAAGGTCACGCAGATCGACGTCGTTGTCGCGCGTCGACGTCGCATTTGCGCGGTGCGGGCGTTGCATCGCAGGCGTCCCCAAGCCCGTCGTGGTCCGTGTCGACCTGGCTCGCGTTCGCCGCATCCGGGCAGTTGTCGGCGGTATTCGCGACACCGTCGCCAGTCCCGGTCGACGTCGCGTCGTATCGTTGCTGCCGACGCCACCGTCGCGATCGAGGTCCGCCTGGTTCGCGCCTCGAGGTGTCCGGACAGTTGCTCGCTCGCGTTGCCGACACCGCGTCGCCATCCGCGATCATCGCCGCAAACGTTGCCCGCGCCGTCGCCAGTCCGCATCTCGCCTGGTCTGCGCTGGCGGCGCCCGGACAGCTGTCGGTCGAATCCGCGAACACCGTCGCTGTCGCCGTCCGCCAGCGCACCCGTGGACGGGCAGCCCGCTTCATCGAACGTGGCAGAAGTAGTCGGTCGTTTCTGCGCCGCCCGCTCAGCGGATTCGGCACGGCAAGACGAGTCCGCGTTCTGGCCGGTTTCCAACGACGCTCCGGCAAACCCCGGCACGACATCGCTTCTGGCCGTTGCCACGGCGGTCTAACGTCATTGCCATAACGGAGCCGCAAACTGCCGTAGTCGCCCGCAGAATTCGTCGAGTAGATGACGAGCTGCGTGGTAGACGGAGCTGTCTTCGGTGTCGGTCGGGTCGTCTGCCACGAATCCAGAGCACCCGCGATCGCCGCCGCCACCCGAACAGTGCCCGGCTGTGGCAGCGACGGGGTCGGCGAAAGGCGCCGGAAATAGGCGGATCCGCCACCGAACTGGTGCGCGCAGTGAACTGGGTCTTCACCGCCTGGCGTGCCGGAAGACGAAGTCAGAACAAAACGGCGCGATGAACGGCACGCGCGACGGTTCCACTCTGCGTGATGTCCGCGCGCAGCAGCGTCAGAGCGTCGTGACCGGTGTGAACGTGCTCTGCAAGGGCGTGCGCGGCTGCGATAGCTCACGTAGCCGCGCCGGTTGACCCAGATCGAGCTCGCGAGCGCGTCGCCGATCTTCACCACAAACCCGAGCCGTATGCGCTGAGCTCTGAATTGCCCATAACCGTGAATACGACTCCGCAGGACGCTGGTACGCGATCGAGCCAGGTTCCGGTCGGATTGTCCAGCGGGTCGTCTACCGGATCGTCGTCGGCGGTCTGCGCATGCCCGTCGAGTCATTGCTCGCGACGCAACCGCCGCCGTTCGGCGAGGCATCAGGATCGCTGCCGGGCGACGTCGACCGGGATATCCGCCGCGCATGAACATCTGCCACCGCTGGAAGAGGCAGGATCGCGCAGGCAAGGAAGCTCAACACCAGTCGCGCAGCAGCGGCAGACCGACCCCGGTGACATCCGCTGACCGTACTCCCCTGAGTGTGTCGGTTGGGCATAGGATGCGCACACCGGGTCCCCGGGCAGCGTCGGGGACGGTCGAGTAGCCGGAATGAACGGCCCTCCTGCGCAGACCGCGCTCGCGACGCCATTACAGATTGCGTCTCGTCAGTTACAGCGCCACGTCAGGATCGCGACGTGGCGCGCGCTGGCTGCACCGCGCGCTCGAGGCGTATCGCGTCCCGCCGCACCTGCGCGCCGATCGAATTGCCGAACCCGAAGAGCGTGAAGTCGCCTTGTCGCCGGTGTTCCTCGATCGCAGTAGTGAACTGCCCTCGTCGGCCGATCTGGCCGAATCCGTGCGGATTAGCGCTCGACGCGTCCGACGCGTGCTGATCAGTGGTAGTGCTCGCCGACCGCGGTAAAGCAGGTCGCGCTGGCGTCAACGAGGAGGTCCGCCCGATTCACAGGAGCGCCGGGTCGCGATGCGAAGATCGTTTGTCTGGTCGCAAATCGATGGCGAGCCGCGCGCGGCTGGTCGAAAGGGACGCCCGCCCAGAGCGGGAACGCCCGCCTCCGGCCTTCGGGTTGCCAGAGAATCTTCGCCACGGTCGAGAACGGCGTCGTCAGCGGACCGCGGCCGCTCCGGAGCCGCTGGCGGCGCCGACCTGCGTCCGGGCAAGGATTCGGGCGTCGCGACGCAAAGCTCAAAGATCATCGCCGGTCTTGCTCGGCTTGTCCCGGTCGCGACAGACCTGCGGCGCCGCGACCGGGACGCGCCGGCTGGCGTCAGCTCGCCGCGATCAGCGCGCGGTCTCGACCGATCGTCGGCTGCGTCGTTTCTCGCAGGCCTTGCGCTGTTTGCGTCTTTCATCGCGCGCAACGAAGCGGAGTCAGTTCGAAGCGCGGAGGGCTCGCCGAGGCAGAAGGCATTGTCACCGCCAGACTTGCGCGCCGATCTTCATGCTCTCGCCGCTCCCGCGCAGTCGGATCCCAGCGAAAGGCGCGCGGCTTCGCGCGACGGCTCGCTGAGACTCCTCGATCGTGGCGCGCGGCAAATCGACCAGTCGCTGCGCTGAGGGAGCCACAGGTGCGGAGCCGAAACTGTCGACGACGCTGGGGCGGAGGGCCGCGCGGGCTGCGGAATGGGGCAGCTCCGCGCTTCTGAACTGCTGACGAAGGCCGGCGAGGTTCCGGGGCAAAACACGAACGCGCACCTGCGACGGGCGATCGCGCTTTCCGCAGAGCTTCTCGGGTTCCAGCGCGGGCAACGATGCCCGCGCCCGACGGGATACTGAAGAGCGCGCAGGGGCTTACGCTCAGCAGCACGACGCCGAGAGCCGGTCCCGCGCTGCGTGCCCGCCTTCTTCGATCGCGGCGACGTGGCTGCGCGTTCATGGAGCGCGCGACCAGGACGCGAGAACGTGGCTTCGAGCGAGGCGCTGCGCTGCGGCGAAAGCTCCATCCAGCTCGGCGATGCGACCTGGCGCGCGCGCTCGAAGGCATCGCGCTCGCGGCGCCCAGACGGCGGCGACATGGAGCTCGCGCGCGCCGATCGTAATGAGAAGGCGCTCGAGGTTCGAATCCAGCGTTCGGGCAGAGACGCACCCGAAGGTCTCCGGAGACGCTGATGCCGGGCTGCCCGGGTTCGATCACGCATACACGCAGGGCAAGAGCGACGAAGCCGAGAAGTATTGGCTTGCAGATCGCTGGCCGTCGACGAGCGTCATCCTCGGTCCGCGACGACATCCGGACGCGTCAGCGGTCACACCAGAAACAACCCGAGGCCCGGCTGGACGTCGAGCGCCGCAATTTCGCGCCTGCGAAGGAACGGCTCGGCAATGCGGCAGTCGATCTACGCCGCTGCAGTGCAGAGCCGAGACGCAACGAGCGCCAGATCTTCGCGTGGACCCGAACCCCGCGCTCGCGCCATCACCGGCCTCGAGGGAATGACGACGCGGCGGAGCCAAACGCTCGCGTTCGAGCGCACCTGCGAGAGCCGCCGCTGCTGTCGCCACGAAGCAGGTTGCCTCCGAAGCTCGAGGGTCCAGATCCCACGACTGGACCTGGCAGATCTCAGTCGCCGGTAAGGTGAAGCGCACGGACGCCGGTCGTGTGCGACTGAGCAGACTCGCAAGGCTCGCCGCCGCGCGCCCGAGATCACCGTCGCGGAGCGCTGGTCCGGATCAGACCCGTGGCGTCGTGTGCCGCGCGCCGGACAACGTTCGCGCGGGTTTGCACGGTTCTGCGCGGCTCGGAGCGCAGTGCGCGCGACGCAGAGACGCCGATTGAGGAGCAGCCTGCCTGGCGCTGATCGCAAAAAGTGGCCCGCGGAAAGCACGTACCACAGACATCGCCACGACGCGGTCCACAGCGGGCGGCGAAGGTCTATGGCTGATGACCTGGCAACCGCAGCGGAGTCTCTCGCAGTAGCTCGCGCAGTCTTTGACGCGGCATCGCGTCTCGCAGGAGTCCTATCCGGCCTCACTCCTCTTCGCTTGGGTCTCACGTGGGCCGCGTGCGCCGCATGCACACGGTTCCTTGATCGATCCCGATGCCACGCCTCGAGCAGCGTGTGAAGCACTGCTGGCAGTCCCACACGCGCAGCGATCGACCGTCGGCCAGTAGTCCATCAGCGCGGCTGTGGTCATAGTGACCACCCGCGCGGTGGCCGAGCGTCCGGGTACAAGCGACGGCACCGCCCTCTGGGCCGGACCGATGTGGCCGTAGAAGACCACGGGTGCTTCTTCGTCGGCGCGGTCCTCTTCGACGCCATAAACCGCTCTTTGCCCTTGGCTCGCTCGAGAACCGGCAAGGTCTCCGAGCATCACGTGCAGCGGGCCGTAAGTCTCGAAGTTGGTGGCGTGGGTAGATCTCATCGGCCATGTCCTCGAAACTTGGCTCTCGACGCGGCGACAGAGTGGATGCTCCCGGTCCGGCGACCGTGACCGTGTATCGTGCGCAATCGGCGGGTGCAGCGATGAACAGAATGGCGTCAGAGCGTCTGCATGAAATGCGGCGCGAGGCGCGAGCTGTCGACGTTCGGTGCCATCGCTTTGAGGAGTCGCGTGTGAGGATCGAGTTCGTAGCCGTGCAGCGTGCATACCAGCGCCCGCCTCCGCGTCGCGGGAACAGCGCGTTCGCAGCGCCTCCCGTGCCTCGAGTGGCGGCACCTGCGGTCGCACGTGTAGCTCACGATGAAGTCGGCACGTTGATCGCGGCCCAGGTTCGCGTAGTCCTCGAACACGCGCACGCGCACGCGCCTCGTCGCGCGCGAGCGGCTTCAGCAGCTCAGGCGGGCGAGGTCAGGCTGTCGTGATACTTGCCGCCGGCGATCAGTACGCAGCGGATTTTCTTGCCTGTGCTACTGCCATACGGTGCCTCAGCCGGTACCAGACGCGTCGAGTGTGGCGGCCTAGACGCTCGGCAACCCTGCGGTCGAGCCGCCGTCTATCACGAATTCCGCACCGGTGACGAACGCGGCCGCATCCGAGCCAGGTGAGCCACCATTTCGGCGATCTCATCGCTCGACGCCATGCGGCCGAGCGGCGCTATGTCTTCGAACATCCTGCGCGCCGCGGCGCGGGTCAGCCGCACCGGAGATTGCGCCGCGGATCGACGGCGTATCGACAGGCGGATGGATCCGTGTTGCAGCGGATCCGGTATCCGGCCTTGGCGCAGTGCATGGCTACGGACCTCATCAGCAGCCGCAGCGCGCCTTTCGTCGTGCTGTAGGCCGTGCGCCGCCGTGAGCGAACATTCCGTTGACGGATGAATTCAACGCAGTCGAGCCGCCAGGACCTCCTGGGTTCGCCTTCATGAGCGCGATCGCGTGTTTGCGTCAGCATCGCGCCGGTCAAATTGACCGACACGATCCTGTTCCAGGCTTTAGCGTCAGGTCCTCGATGCTGCTGTCGCCGACGCAGCACGACTGCCCGCGTTTGCGAAGGCGATATCGAGTCGTCCGTGAAGGCCCGAATGGCCTCCACGACGGCGACCCAACCAGCGGTGTCATCGACGTGGTGCTTCACGAACCTCGCCGGACTCGGCGCGAGTGCGGTGGGCTGCCGCCTGGTTCGAGCCGGTGAACACACGACGCTCGCACCGTTCGCCGCGAGCAACCGAACTGTTTGCCTCGCCGATCCCGGACGTTCCGCCGTGACCAGCGCAACTTGCCGTCGAGTGCTCGACATACATCTTCCCTACGCCGCGTCGGGGCGTGCCAGCTCAGCGTCCCTTGTAGTTGTCCCGCCATTTGTTGCCTTCCCGGCCAGTCGGCCGGTCTGGTCGCGTAGGCGCGCATGCGCATGCGATCGCCGAGTCGCTTCCGCGTACTCCGGTCACCGGCGGGCAAGCGGAAGAAGAACTTGAGCAGCCGATACGCCCAGTCGCCATTTCCCGGCGTCGCGCCGGTACCGTCACTCGTAGCGGATCGCGGCAACCATCGCACGCGCGATCCGCCAGACCTCGGCGTGCGACGTGATGGGTCGCTGCGCCGAGTCGGGGTCTGATCGTCGAACGTGACGATCTGGTCGTGCGTGTAGTGCAGCGAAGGGCCGAGCTGCGCGAACCGGCCGTGGAACATCTCGACAATGGCCTCGCGACCGCGCGCGTTCATGACTCCGTCCTGCGAGCGCATCGTCGCATCGGCCGTGAACGGGTCGGCGGAGCCTTGGATGTCACGATCATCGACGGTCTGCCCGTACCGATGCGACGAGGATCCGGATGTCCTCCGCGATCCTCGAGGCGTCGTAGACGCCGGCTCCAGCTCTGAGTCAGCCATGTCGTGTTTCCTCGCGTGTGTCCGGACCGCGTCGCGGCGCCAGCCGTCGGTCGCGACTCCCACCAGCACGACTCAGGTATGTTCGGCTTTACGGTGAGCCGCCGCGCGTCATCCATCGCGGCGCACGGGTCCTGCGCGATGTCGGCGATCGACCGCTCCGCCATCGGCGTCGCGAATAACTCGTCGTGAAGCGCGGATCATGCCGGAGTAGCGGCGCGGTCACCTGGACGCCGGCCGCGCGCAGGCGATGTCGGCATATGCCTCGCCCTCGTCGCGCAGCGGATCGAATTCGGCCGTCGCGACAGTTGCGGGCGGGAGCCCTGCCAAACCGCGCGCGCCCGCAGCACCGACGCGAGGGCGCGTTCGTACCATCGCGCGGCGTCGTCGGGCAGCAACTCCCAGAACCAGCGCATCATCTCGCAGGTCAGGAAGTAGCCAGTGCCGAGCTCGCGCATCGACGCGCCAGTTCTGCGGGTTGCGTCCGTGACTGGACGAATCAGCGCCTGGTAGCACAGCCGGGGGCCGTACGATCGCGTTTGCAACGATCGCGACCGCCGCAGCGAGGTTGCCCCGGCGCTGTCACCCTGGTCGCGACACGGTCGGATGTAGCCCAGCTCCTCCGCGCGCGAAACGAGGTCGACGAGCGCGGGCGTAGCAGTCCCCTCGACGGGACCAGGAACCGGCATTCGGGCGCGAGACGGTACTCGACCGACGCGACCGCGTATCCCACTGGCGTTCGCAAGCGACCGGCAGAGCGCGTCGTGGCTATCCAGATCGCACAGCACGAAGCCGCCGCCGTGGAAGAACACGATCAACGGCAACGGCCGGGTCGCGGGCGGGTGATACAGCCGCACTCGCAGATCACTGGCCGGACCTCACGCTGATATCGCGCACCGAGTGCGTCGGAGGCGGCTCGCCGGGCGGCATCATTTGACGAAGCCTCGCGCATCGCGGGCATCACGTCGGAGGCGGCAGCAGGCCGATCTGTAACTCAGGCATCTGGAGCAGCGCGTCAAGGCAGGATCGAGTGCCATGCAGGATTCCCCCGGAAACGGTTCAGGACGCCCGCGAACGCGCGGGTCGGGACGCACCCGATGCCCCAAAGCAGCGCCGGGCGGCGACGAAGACCACATTCCACGACGGCACTCCCCTGTTGCAGGGACAGCGGGTGGCGGCAAAGCCGGCCGCGGGCGTTATAAGCCCAGCCCGAGCCCAGAAGCCCCGGCCGAAGATGACCACGGCCGGACAGAACCGAGGAGAATGTCCACGTCAGCGACACCGCGCCGCCATCGGCCGGCGTGCACGCGCAAAGACCTGAAGCCACAGACCCGCGCATTCATCGGCGGACGGTTCGACGACAGCCTGGCCGAGCGCGGCTACGACTGCGTGAGCCCGATCGACGGCAAGCGCGATCGCGTCGCTCGGCGACGACGGTCAAGCGTGGCGTCGACGCGGCGGTCGCGGCGGCGCGAGGCGCTTCGACTCCAGGCGTCTGGTCGAACATGGCGCCGCGCGCGCAAGAAGATCCTCGCTCAAGCTCGCAGGGCTCGTCGAACAGCACCGCGAAGAGCTCGCACTGCTCGACACGCTCTGCATGGGCGTGCCGATCTCCGGTCTCCGAACGGTTATGTGCACGCAATGGGCGATCAACGCGCTCGAGTGGTATGGCGAGGCGATCGACAAGCTCTACGACGAGATCGCGCCGACCGACAGGTCGGTGCTCGCGACTGATCACGAAGGAGCCGATCGGCGTCGTGCGGCGCGGTGTTGCCGTGGAACTGGCCGATGGATCTGCTCGGCTGGAAGGTGCCGCCGGCGCTCGCGGCCGGCAACAGCGTCGTGCTGAAGCCCGACGAGCAGACCTCGCTGTCGGCGCTCGCGCTTTGCCGAGCTCGCGCAGGAGGCCGGCGCTGCCGCGACGGCGTGCTCAACGTCGTCGACCGGCGGACCCGGCCGTCGGCGAGGCCATCGGCCGTCACGTGGACATCGACGTCGGTCGGGTTCACCGGCTCGACCGAGGTCGGCAAGCTCTTCCTGCAGCTACTCGGCCGAATCGAACATGAAGCCGGTCTCGGACAGAGTGCGGCGGCAAAGGTCCCGAACATCGTCTTCGCCGATGCCGCCGGACCTCGCGCGTGGCGGCGCAGACGCGCGGCGTTCGCGATCTTCCTGAACACGGGCCAGGTCTGCGCGGCCGGATCGCGGCTGATCGTCGAGGAAGTCGGCGCGCGACCAGGTGCTCGAGCTCGTCAGGCCGTGGGCGCAGCAGCTCGCGCCGGCGCGACCCGCTCGAGCCGCAGACGATGCTGGGGCCGATTGCGAAGGCGTCGCAGCTCGACCGCGTGCTCGGCTACATCGACATCGGGCGCAAGGAGGGCGCACGGCTTGTCTGCGGCGGCGAGCCGCGCACGCGAAGAGCGGCGGCTTCTACGTCGCAGCCGACCGTGTTCGACGGCGTGCGCAACGACATGCGCATCGCGCAGGAGGAGATCTTCGGCCCGGTGCTGTCGACGATCACGTTCGCGGACGCCGAGGAGGCGATCCAGCTCGCCAACGCGAGCACGTACGGCCTCTCCGGCGCGATCTGGACGCAGAACCTCGGCAGAGCGCATACCGCGCGCGCACTGCGGTGCGGCAGCGTCGACGGTCAATTGCTATAACGACGACGCGCACGACATCACGGTGCCGTTCGGCGGCTACAAGCAGTCGGGCTTCGGCCGCGACAAGTCGCTGCACGCGCTCGACAAGTACACGCAGATCAAGACCACCTGGATCAAACTCGTAACGGGTCCGCAGAGGTACACGATCCATGCAAGGCCATCCGATCCGTCGTCGCGCTTCCGGTCCAGTTCTCGACTGTTGCGTCGGCACGGCGTTCGCCGCGCTGCTCCTCAGCGGCGCAGCGCTCGCGGCCGAGCCGTTCGAGGCGGATCCGCTGGTCGCCAGCGAGCTGCCTGCAAAGCCGGGCGCGCACTGGGTCTGGGTCAACGACTTCCGTGTTCCAGCACATGGCGGACGGCAAGGCGTTCCTGGTCGACGGCGACTCCGGCCGTCATGCTCGGGATGCTGAGCACCGGATTTGGCTTCAGCGGCTTGCTCGTGCCGCGCAGCGGCAGCGTGATCCTGTCCCCCGAGACGTACTTCGCGCGCGGCACGCGCGGCACGCGCACTGACGTCGTGACGCTATACGACCCCGCAAACTCAGCCCGACCGGTGAAATCGCGATCCCGCCGAAGCGCGCATGAGCGCCATGCCGATGCTCTCCGAGAGCGCGCTGACGCGACGACGACCGTTTCCTGATGGTCTACAACTTCACGCCGGCCCAGTCGGTCAGCCGTCGTCGACTTGAAGACGAAAAAGTTCGTTGGCGAGGTCGACGGCGGCGGATGTGCGCTCGTCGTATCCGACCGGTCCGCGCAGTTATTTCTCGCTGTGCGGCGACGGCGCCGCGCTCAGCGTCAAGCTCGATGACGCCGGCAAGGCTGCGGCGAGAAACCGTTCGGCCAAGCTGTTCGACCCGGTCAAGGACCCGGTCACCGAGAGGCGTGCGAGCCGGGAAGCACCTGGCTGTTCGCGACGTTCAACGGCGACGTCGTCCCGATCGAGACATCGGCACAGGGCACGAAGACCGGCACGCGCTGGTCGCTGCTGGATGCGAAGGACCGGACCGGCATGGCTGCCGGGCGGAATGCAGCACCTCGCGCGTGCATGCGGGCGAGCAAGCGGCTCTACAGCCTCATGCACGTTGGAGACCTGAACACTCACAAGGATCCCGGCACCGAGGTCTGGGTCTACGACCTCGGTACGAAGAAGCGCGTGCAGCGCATCAAGCTCGAGGCTCCGGCCACGTCGATTGTCCTCACGCGCGATGCGAAGCCGTTGCTGTTCACGATCTTCCTCGGCGCCCAGAAGGTCGAGGTCTACGACCCGCAGTCGGGCAAGCACCTGCGCACGATCAGCGAAATCGGCCTCACGCCGACGACGCTGGTCACGTACTGAGCCGCGATGCCGGCACTCGATCCACGCTGATTTCCTGGATCGTCGCGCTCGGCACGAGCGCGTTGTTCGCGGCCGCGGCGCTGCACAAGGTACGTGACTGGCCGAGGTTCACCGGCGCGCTCGGTGATTACCGTGTCTGCCTCCGGCCGCTCGTCCCGCTCGCGGCGCCGGTCGTGGTTGTGCTCGAAGCAGCGTGCGTCCGTGCTGTCGCCTGGCCTGCGACTCGGGCCATCGGCGCGGGGCTCGCCGCAGTACTGCTCGCCGGGTATGCAGCCGCGATCGCGATCAACCTGCATCGCGGCCGCACGTCCATCGACTGCGGATGCATCGGCGCATCCAACCGTCGTCGCATCGGGCCGGCGATGGTCCTGCGCAACATCGTGCTGTCCGGCATCGTGCTGCTGGCCGCATGGCCGCAGGCCGAGCGCGAGCCTCGCCGCGCTTGACCTGCTGACGATCGCCGGCGCGACGCTCGTGTCGGCGCTGCTCTGCACCTGGTCCCTCGACACGCTCGCGTCAGCGAATACGCGCGCGCATCCGGGTGCGCAATGACGCCCGCTGCCTGGGTAGCGATCGCCGTGCTGTGGGTCGTCGGACGCGTGCTGGCGTCGCCGTGCTGGCCGCTTGCGCGACAGATCGGCGTGCTGCACGAGCGGCTGCAACCGGTCGGTGCGCTGAAGCTCAGCCGCGGCCTCAAGGTCGGCGAGCCTGCGCCGGAACTCACCGTGATGGACCTCAGGGTCGCGACGATCCGTTCTGGCCAGCGCAACACGCTGGGGGCGCTCGACACGCTCGTCGTGCTTCGTCTCGCCGACCTGCCCTGTCTGCAAGTCGCTGCTGCCCGCGCTGCGCTCGATCCGCCGTCGCGAGAAGCGCGTCGAGGTCGTGCTGGCGAGCGACGGGACGCGACTCGAGCACACCGACTTCGTCGCCGCAGAGTCGCTCGAGGAATTCCCGTACGTACTGTCGGAGCCGCTCGGCGTCGCGTTACGGCGCCGGCCGGCTGCCGCACGCCGTGCTGATCGACGGCGGTGGCATCGTGCGCGCGCGAGCGGTCTGGTAAATTCGACGCGAACACCTCGACAGTCTGTTCGAGGCGCGCGACCGCGGTGTGGCGAGCCTGCAGGAATGGGTGACGGCGGCGGCAGCGCCGCGACGTCGCTGACGCGGCCATCGATGGGACGAAGCGATGACCGACTATGATTCGATCGTCGAGCGCTGGAGCCGTAGCGCTCGCGAAGGTGCTCGGACGGCGCAGCGTGCTCGCGTCGCTCGGCACGCTGCTGGTCGGCGCCGCGGCGCATGCCGCTCCTGCCGGTCGTCGCGGGCAGGCGCGGCACGTCAAGGAGAACGGCGACCCGGGAGCATGCGACTACTGGCGCTACTGCGCGATCGACGGGTTCCCGTGCGCGTGCTGCGGCGGAACCGTCACCGCGTGCCCGCCGGGCACCGAGCCTGCGACCGATCACGTGGGTCGGCACCTGCCGCAATCGCGGCCGACGGCAAGGACTACATCGTTTCGTACAACGACTGCTGCGGAAAGAGTTCGTGCGGCCGCTGCCGCTGCAACCGCAACGAGGGCGACGGCACCGCTGTATCGCCGCCCGTGTCCAACGACTACAACTGGTGTGTCGGCAGCAACGCCGAACATTCCGTATCACTGCACGGTCTCGCGCATCGTCGGTGAGGCCGGCACAGTGAGCCCTGCATGATCCGGCGATTGCTCGCGACCGTCACGCTGCTCGTCGCCGCGCAGGCGCGCGGGCGACGATGCGCGCGCGCACCAGAACTACCTGCTGCACTGCATGGGCTGTCACGGCGAGACGGGCGCGGCCTGGAAGGCCAGGTGCCGTCGATGCACGGCACGCTCGCAATGTTGTCGCGAACGCCCGAGGGTCGCTACTACGTGCTGCGCGTGCCGGGCGTCACGCAGTCGACGCTGTCGGACGAGACCTCGCCGAGGTTCTCAACTGGTCGATACGCGACGTTCAGCGACGCTCGACGTCGCGCTAGAATCGGTGCCGCCGTTCACTGCCGCGGAAATCGCCGATCGCCCGCCGGCAGCCGCTGCTCGACGTGGCGGCGTCACGCGAGCACGCGCTCGGCACTGGGGTCACTGAGGGGACGCTACCTTCATCGGCACGGTGGCCGGGGTGCGTCCGCCTCAGCGTTCTCGGGTCTCGAGCGCGCGTCCACATCTCGACGTCGCGCTCGGCTGTCCAGATGCGCGGATCGCGAACGCCGCCAGCTTCATCGTAAGCGCGGCTGACGTCGAAACGGCATGCAGTGGTCGAAGATCGCGAAGCTGCCGAACTTGGGCCGCAATCCGTCGCCACGTCGCGCGATAGATCGTCCCGCAGCGAGCGACCCGCCTGCGCGTCCGGCGCGCGACGCTCGACAGCAGCTCAGCTGCACGAACTCGCGCGTCTGCTCGATCGCGATCCGGCAGTTGCTCGCGGCCGAGTCAGCGGCAGTCGCCGCGCCCGGCACCAGCGCCTCGCGGGTTCAGCGCGGCGAGGCGGTCGAGCGTCGCCGGCCAATCCGTCGAGGTACGCGTCGCCCGTGTACGGTGTCGCGCCGAACTCGACGAGATCGCCGCTGAACGGCACTTCGCGCTCGCGTGGCAACCAGCGCCACGGTGTCGCCCTTAGTGTGGCCGCGCCCGAGCTGCAGCAGCTGCACTCCGTGCGCTCCGAGCCACACCCGCATCTCGCCCGCGGAACGTGATCGTTCGGCCAGGTCAGGCCGGGGGATCGACTCGACCGCACGGAACAGGCGCGGAAACCGGCCGACCTCGGACGCGTAGTCCTGCTCGCCGCGCTCGAGCGATCAGGTCGCGCGTGTCACTGGCTCGCGATGACGTGCGCTGGCGCCGTAGGCCGACGCGCCGAGCACGCACCGCGTGGTAGTGCGTCAAGCGCGACGATAGCGGATCGGACGTGTCGCTGACCGACGGATCCGGCACGATCCACGTCCTGCGCCAGCGATCGGCGTGGCCTGCGTGTCGAGCGACCATCACCGCGTCGTCGCCGACGACGACACCGGAGTTCGGGTCGCCCTCGGCCGTGTACGCGTACGCGCCGCCACCGAGCGCGGCGGAACGTGATCTTCTTGTCCTCGAGATCCGCCTGGGACGCGAACGCCTTGCTCATGAGTTGGAGTTCCAATGCTGGGAGCCTTGCGACTGTGCCACCATCGTGCACAGGCGCGCAGATCGGCCGCCGTCCCCGCAACAGGGGACGATGTCCAGCCGCGCGCGAGGCGGCGCGCGCGCTCGATGTCAGCCCAGGCGGCTTTGTCGACCGCTCGCCGGACCGACGACGTCGCGTCGGCGCCGACGCATCGCCCGAGTGTGACGAGGCCGAAGCAGCGTGACCGACGTCGCCGGCTCGGGCACCGACGCTGCCTGCAGCGAGTAAACCGTTTCCGGGTTGCTGCAGGTTTTCGTCCAGGTCTTCCTCGACGACGGATCAGGCCGAACGCCGGGCGCGTAGTATTTGAACTCGAGACTCGTCCGGCTCGAGCTCGTTCGTCTCGAGCACCTGCAGCACATTCTCCGTACGGTCACGCCGTCGATGGTCAGCGAAGCGAGCAAGCGCCTAGCGTCGTCGCGCTGTCGACGGCTTCGTCCGTGCCGGCGCGAACTCCTGGTAGTGAGTTGAAACCCGATCGTCGAGATCGATCCGGCATGATGAAGCCTGGCAGCGCATCATTGACGCCCGCGCGCCAGCTCCGCTGGTGTCGGTATCGACGAGCGTTGCCCGTCGTCGTCGTAGGTCGTACGCCGTCGAGTCCTCGCCGAAGTACCAGACGTTGCCGTCCGTGTCCTGCGCGAAGTAGTCGAGCGTGTCCTCGATCAGCAGCCCATCCTCGAAATCTGCTGGTCGCGCTGGACGTACGGTCTGCACACTACGGACAGCACCGGGTCCAGGCCCTCGGTTCGTGTGCTCGAAGTACGCGTCGACCGGCTCGCCGTTCTCGGTGGCCGTGTAGACGCAATGTCGAACCGGTCCGGCACCGGGAAGTACGCGGCTGTCGATCGCGCTGGCTCGGATCGAACGTTGCGGAGTCCAAATCCGGCAGGACCGGGGCGCCGGAGGCGACGTCGGCGAGCCAGCAGCGCAGCGCCGCCCAGGCAGATCAGGGCGCAGATTAGCGCGAAGGACGCGGAGACCGGTCATGGCGAGTCCTCCCGGCGACGGCAGAGCCGCTGCAGGGCCGGGCCAGATCGGCAGTGCAGGCTCGCGCGAGCGCGCAAGCACTGCAGCGCAAGCAAGATCCGTGCCGCCGCGAAATCTGTCGAGCGGCAATTCAATCGGCTGCGAGGAGAACCTCGAACGGATCGACGTCGATCCCGGCGCGCGCGAGCATGTCAACTAGTTGCGACGGTCGTATGCTGTTCCGGCATCGTCGGCCTGAGCGATCGGACGCCTCAGCGGCGCCGATCGGACGGGCTCGCGGCCGCGACGCGTCGAGACACAGCGCGAACAGCTTCGTTTTGCGTGCCGATGCCGAGCTTCGCATAGGCGCGCTTGCGGTACGTGAGCACGCTCGACAACGCGATGTCGAGGTCGAGGCCGATGCCGATGCGACGTATAGCCGAGCACGATGCGCTCGCAGACCTCGCGTTCGCGCGGCGTCAGCCGGTCGAACGGCGCGACCCGCTTGCCGACGATCGTGTGCACGAGGCTGCGCGTGCGGTCTGCGCAGGTCTGGGTGGTGCGGCATCGCCGGGCTGCCACGTGCGCGCATCAGCCGGTAATGCGCCGCGATCAGGGCGCGGTCACGAGCGGCAGGATGTGCTCGAGGCGGCGTCGATCGTCGCTCGAGTACGGTCCGGAGGCCGCCCATGCGGTAGAAATTGCACAGCACTGCGCCCTCCTCCACGCGGCCGATCGTCGAGGTCTTGTCGATCAGGTCGTTGCGGTCGAAAAATGGTTGCGGTAGGCCGGGTCGTAGTCGCGATCGAGGATCGAGCGGCCGCACGCGTTCGTCGCGCGCCTCGGCGCTATCGGACAATTGCTGGAACAGCGGATCGTGCGAGTGGTGTTGCCGCACGTAATCGTCGGCGAGTTCCCGGGCGCGCGCGGCGGCATCTTGCCGTGCGTGAACAGGTGCCCGACGCCGTCGTCGCCGTGCGTGAAGACGACGCAATGGTCGATCGGCAGCACGCGATTGAGCATGTCGACGAGCTGCGCTTCGGAACGACTTGCGGCCCGAGCGAGCGCGTGAGTTCGGCTCGAGACAGGCGAGCCATTCCGCCGAGCCGAGGTCGTCTTCGGTCGAACATGCCGCCATTCCCGCCGTGCGCACGCATCGCGTCAAGCGTGGACGTGACAGCGCCGTCGCCGGATGGCATTATCGGGCATGGCCGCGACCCGCAAGCAGTACGCGTTCCGCCCGGCACCGGAGCTCGACGGGCGGCGCGGCCACTACCCGGTCGTCATCGCGGGCGCCGGGTCCGGTCGGCATGGCCGCCGCGCGCGACCTGGCGCTGCGCGGCATCCGTTCGATCGTGCTCGACGACGACGACAAGGTCAGCGTCGGCTCGCGCGCGATCTGCTGGGCGCAGCCGCACGCTCGAGATCTTCGACCGGCTGGGCATGCGCCGCGCGGATGATGCAGAAAGGGTCACCTGGAACACCGGCCAGAGTGTTCAACGGCGACGATCGTGAGCCGGTGTTCAGCTTCGACCTGCCGCCGGACCGCGAGCCAGTGCTGTCCGGCCTTCATCAACCTGCAGCAGTACTACGTCGAGGAATACCTCGTCGACCTGCTCGACGCAGACGCCGCTCACCGAGTTGCGCTGGCAGTCGAAGCGTCAGCTCGCGTGCGCGCAGATCGCGGCGATCGCGTCGAGGTCGCGCGTCGAGACGCCGGCCGGCCCGTACACGGTCGACGGCCGACTACCTGATCGCGGCGGACGGCAGCCGCAGCACGATCCGCGGACTGCTCGGTCTCGAGTTCGCAGGCGAGGTGTTTCCAGGATCATTTCCTGATCGCCGACATCCGCATGCAGCGCGGAGCGGCCCGGCCGAGCGCTGGTTCTGGTTCGATCCGCCGTTTCGCACGCGGCCAGTCGGCGCTGCTGCACAAGCAGCCGGACGACGTCTGGCGCCTCGATTTCCAGCTCGGCTGGAACATCGATCCGCGAGGCCGAGCTCGAGCCGGAGCGCATCGCGCGCGACGCGTGCGCGCGATGCTCGGCGCGCGACGTCGCGCTTCGAGCTCGAGTGGGTCGAGCATCTACACGTTCCAGTGCCGGCGGCTCGAGCGCTTCGTGCACGACCGCGTGATCTTCGCCGGTGACGCGCGCGCACCTCGTGTCACCGTTCGGCGCACGCGGCGCGAACGGCGGCATCCAGGACGTCGACAACCTCGTGCTGGAAGCTCGCGCTCGTGCTGCGGGAGCCGCGCCCGCGGCGCTGCTCGACAGCTACGACGTCGAGCGCGGCCAGGCGGCCGACGAGAACATCCGTCACTCGACGCGCAGCACCGAGTTCATCACGCCGAAAGTCGACCGTCAGCCGCGCGTTTCGCGACGCGGTGCTCGACGCTCGCGCGCGAGCATCGGTTTGCGCGGGCGTAGCGTCAACAGCGGGCGCCTGTCGGTGCCGGCCGTATTGCGCGACTCGCAGCTTGTTCGATAGCCGAGGCCGCTGCGGATGATGCGGGCCAAGCCCGGAGCGCCCGCTGTCGACGCGCCGATCGCGCGCAACGGTCGACGCGACTGGTCTGCACAGCTGCGCGGCGAGTTCACCCTCGTCGCGTTCGGCGACACGCCAGTGAATTGCCGCAGTCCCGCTCGACCCGCCCAGTGCCGCTCGACGTTCATTCACGTGCATCGCGGCACTGCGCCGACTCCGGCGGACGACGCGGTGCTCGACGTCGACTGCAAGCTCGCGAGTGCGCTGGCCGCAAGCGACGGTCACTGCCTGCTCTTCCGCCCGGACTCAGCACCTCGCCGCCCGATGGACGACACACGCCCGACAGGGTGCGGGCGGCAGACCCCGCAGCATCGCCACGGACGACAAAGGACGAACATGACCCGCAACGATGACCGAACCAGCTCACCGACCCGACGCCTTCTACGACGCGCTGCGCCGCACATGAGCCGACGACGAACAATCCACGCGCTCGACGCGCGGCTGATATTGCCGATGGTCTGCAGATCGGCGACGATGCGGAAAGCCCGCGAGCTGCTCGCCGCGGCGGCGGGTGCGGCTCGCGAACGCTGACCTTACTGGACGGCTGGGAAGCCATTTGGCTCCAGCCGTGTCATCGGACGAACCTCCGCTCATGAGAGACACGATGGGCCTACTCGACGACTCTGCTGGCAGGTGCCGCTTCAGGCGGCGGTCCGGGTGGTCAGCCGCAACAGATCCGGAGGACTGGGCGCAGCGGCGCGCTCGCGGCGCTGTTGCCGGTCGTGACTGCGATGCTCGCGAGCCGCGGCGAGCAGTGCGCAGCGCGGCGGCAGCGGCACGGGCGGTCCCGAGGTGGTCTCGGCGACATCCTCGCCAGGCGCTGGGCACTAACCGTGGCGGTGGCGGCGGGCCTGCGACATCCTCGGCCAGGTGTTCGGCGGCGCGGGGGCCGGCGGGCTCGGCGGGCTGCTCGAAAAGCTGAACCAGGGCGGCTACGGCTCGCACGCGCAGCCGGGTCGGCACCGGCCAGAACATGTCGATCCCGGCGGGTGCGATCATGACGTTTGGCCAGCACGGGCTCGCGGCGATCGCGCAGCAGATGGTCGGTCCAGCAATACGTAACTGAACGTAAAGGGCTAC
>ERZ1370068.3877-contig-2974_pt1 | contig 37673 bp, 38 predicted proteins | sample MGYA00561227_ERZ1370068 | MGnify/ENA primary metagenome ERZ1370068 (study PRJEB38410, sample SAMEA6850437) | metagenome | study: Metagenomic assessment of the ecological functions of the soil: analysis of the soil microbiota associated with the...
CATGAGTCCGCCTCGACGAGCGGCGCGGCAGCATGCCAGCCGACAGATTCACCCGACTGATCTTCTTCGGACCGCGTGGGCGGCCCGCCCGGCTCTTCAGAGGATTAGGATCTGCGGTTGACGCCTTCCGATCTTTTCGAGCGTGTCCCGGATCGAATCCTCGACATCGCGCAGAATGTCGAGGATGAGACGATCGGTCTTGCCGCGAAGACATAGTCTCCATGTCGTCGGAAACTCTTCGGCCAGCTTGCTTCTTCAGCGCGCGTAGCGGCGCGCCTACCTGGTGGGTGCGCAGGTAATCGCGAACGGCAACCCGGTTCACAAGGCCAATGCTGCCCCTCGTGGCAGACGTAGAGGTTGTGCGGCGGCAGCCCGCCGGCGCCCTGAACGCTTCTCGTCCTTCGATGTCGAGATTGCCGAGGTGCCCGTAGCCGAGCCGACCAGGCGCTCGATCGCCAGCGGCATCTCGGCCTCGGAGCCGCAGGACGATGCTCATGTCGATGATCGGCTTCCGGCAGTCCAGTCCCGGCACCGGACGTGCTGCCGACGTGTTCCACACGCAGAGCGAAGTCACTCACGGCGGGCCAGACCTGCGCCGCAGCAGCGTCTCGAACCGCTGCGGCCAGACTCGGGTCGTAGTCGGTCACGACGATCGGGCGCCTGTCCCATGCCACGCCGTGTGACGGGATTGTTGTCGCCGGTGTCAGCCTGGAACGCGCTCGAAGGCGGGATGCCCTCCGGAATGTGGATGGAAGGCCTGCTTGTCGATGGTGAAGATTACCATCTGCGGTCCGCCGAACAGGCTGGGATCGTCGAACGTGCTGACCTTGAGACAGCACCGCTCCCGGCAGGCCGGGCGATTTCGCCGCAATGGTGCGTACCGCACGCGGCGCAGAACCCGCGCGTCACCGGGTTGGGAAGGTCGCCGCGCCGAAACTGCTTCGGTGCTCCCTTGCGTAGGAGAATCTGGGCTTCGGGCATACCCATGACGACGTTCGCGGGTGTCCGCCGGTCGAGTACCGGGCACCCGGCAAGTGGCAGCATGGCCCTCTGAAGATCGGTCTCGCCCCGAGCGCGTGAGCGCGCACTGCGCCGCAACAGCATCCACCTTCTCGACTTCCATGACACGTCCTCCCCTTTGTGTCGCCGACGACAGCGCGCGCCGCAGGCAGGGGACCCAAATCCACACGGCACTCCTTTGGGGCGCCGCGGGCCCTCGGAACGCGGCCGCGGGGGCTGGGAAATGCGTTACGGGCCTTGTCGAAGACGTCCCGCTGATCCGCACCGGCAGGAGGTGCCGCAAGGCGAGAAAACCGCCTGCGTCGATCGCACGATCAGCCACGGAACGGTGACGAGAAAGACCGCGGAGAGGAGCGGAGCGCGACCTGGCATTCGGTTGTCTTTGCGACAGCGGTGTTGCGCGCTCACAGCCGATCTGCGCACGGTGGGCGCCCCAGGCGCCGGGCGAGACTTTACTCCTTACCGTCGCAGGCGAGCTGCCGCTGAACGATTTCGCCGCGACGTCGTAGTCGACGCCCCAGAAGGAGGTGCCGCCATCGCAGACGACGATCGCGTGTGGCCTGCCAACCTGAAATTGGTTCGCCGCCGCCGCCCGGCAAAGCGGGCGACAATCTTGGAATACACGGCGTTCAGGTGAAGAGCGCCGCGGCGAATCCCCGCTGGTGATGCCCACGCACTGCCGCATGTATTCGCCGCCGAGCGGGTGAATCGGCGCGCGAGAGCACTTCGCGTGCGCCATCAAGTGGGGCAGGGCTTTTCGGCTTCGAGAACGTCCTGCGGCGACGGCAGTGTCCAGAAGTCGTCGGCTGGGGGCGGCCACTGCGAAACAGAACATTGTGCAGCAGCATGGGCTCCCTGCTCCGCCGGGGAGAGAATGGCGACGCGTGCCGGAAGCTTGTCGCTGGTCTCCTCCGGGCGCTTCAGCGCACGACAGCCGCCGCCGCGCAGCGGCGGGCAAACAAGAGACTGAAGACCTATGTCCACAGCCGACCGGTACCCAGTGCAATCCCCGTGAAGTCCTTAGGAGATCGTCGCCCAGGCGTTCTCGTGCGAGCGCAGGTAGCGGTTCACCTTCAGGTTGGCGACCAGGTACGCGAGGGTCTCGAGGTAGCTGCCGCGGCGGCGGCGGGAAGAGACGGCGTGGCGATGGCGCGCGTCGGAGTAGAAGCCCTCGTAGACGTACTTGAAGCCGTCCATCATCTCGTCGGCGGTCATCTGCGCCGGACGGATCGAGCGCGCTGCCGTAGTCGTAGCGGCCCCAGTCGTGCACCAGGATGCGGTCGGCCGCGCAGCATGTCGTCGTAGTACTTCGTGCCCGGGTACGGGCACGGCGTGAAGAGCTTCAGGAACGATGATCTTGTTGTCGATCAGGAACTGCGAGCGAGCGCCGGAAGGTGTCGACGGTGTCGCCGTCGAGCCCGACCATCAGCAGGCCGATCACCTGGATGCCCTTGGCGCGGATGGCGGCGAGGTCGCGCGCGAAGCGGCGCGGCTGGTTGAAGCCCTTGCGCACCGAGTCGAGGCTGTCCTCGTTGACGCTCTCGAGGCCGATCGAGAGGCTGACGCAGCCGCTGCGCGCCGCCAGGTCGAGCAGCTCGGGATCGCGCGCGATGTTGATCGTGCACTGGCTCGCCCACTTCACGCGCAGCGGGATCATGGCGCGGAACAGCTCCTTGGCCGCCTCGGGTTGCGCGATCGGGTTGTCGTCGAGGAACAGGATGCGGTTGCCGCCGAGCGCCTTGATCGTGCTGCAGGTCGTCGATCACTTCGCTCGACCGGCCGGGTGCGGAAGCCGCGCTGGTAGTAGGTCTGCACGGCGCAGTACTCGCAGGGATGCGGGCAGCCGCGCGAGAAGATGACCGGCCAGTGGAAGTACATGCGGTAGAGCCAGCTCGACTTGAAGGCGTCGTACTTGAGCAGCGGCAAGCGTCGCGTAGTCGATCTTCGGCAGCTCGCGCAGGCTGTGCCAGCGCGTCGGCGCGATAGATGCCGCGGCTGCGGCCCGGCGGCGAGATCGGCGAGCACCTGCGGCCAGACGTCCTCGGCTTCGCCGGCGACCACGGCGTCGGCGTGGCGCAGCGACTCCTCGGCGGTCAGCGTCACCCACGTGCCGCCGAGCGACGACGCGCACGCCGCGGGCGCGGAAGTGATCGGCGAGGTCGTAGGCGCGCTGGATCTGCGGGCCCATGGCGGTGAGACCGACCACGTCGCCGTCGAAGTCGAGGTCGACGTCGTGGAACAGCTCGTCGACCATCGCGACGTCGTGCCCGGGCGGCGTCAGCGCCTTCAGGTAGCGGCAGCGTCAGGCCGCTGGTCCAGTAGCGCGTGGTCTGATGCAGCGCGCCGTCGGCGTTGTAGTGGGTCGGCGAGATGAGAAGGATGCGCACAGGCCAAGTAGCCAGGCGACGGGCGACTAGTCAACGTGGGGCGGAGGTCGTTGGCCGTTCGCCGTTGGCCGTTGGCCGTTGTCATCGTCGCGAGGGCCAACGGCGAACGGCAACCGAAGCTAGAGCGCCCGCAGGTAGGCGACGAGGTCTGCCTCGTCCGCGCCGGTCAGCTTGCGTGCCGAGGATGATGTTGAAGAACTCGACCGAGTCCTCGAGGGTCAGCAGGCGGCCGTCGTGCAGATAGGGCGGCGAGTCCTTGATGCCGCGCAGCGGGAAGGTCTTGATCGGTCCCTCGGGCCGGCCGGCGTAGAAGCGCTCGACCTTGAGGTCGTGCATGGTGTTGTCGGTGAACTGCGCCACCGCGCGGATGGCAGGCGGCGCACTGCGCCTTGCCGTTGAACAGCGCCTCGCCGCGCAGCTCCTGCGGCGTCGCCTGGGCGGCGATGAGGCGGTTCAGCGCGTCGAGCTTCGGCGCCGGCGGAAAGTCGATGATGGCGTTGAAGTCGCCCATGTGATTGGTCTGCGCCTTCTGCAGATCGCGACCGCCGATCGCGGCCAGCATCGCCGGTGTCGCCGTCGAAGTACTCCTCGACCTCGGCGAAGTGATCCATGGTGCGGATCGAGCGCTTCGACGAGAACAGCAGCTGGCGCGTAGTTGCCGCGCATGGTCGGCGTGTCGACGCGCAGGCGGGCGTAGTTCGGTCGCGAATCCGGCGCGAGCTCGATGGCGCCGTTGGTGTGGCCGTTGACGTGGCAGGAGAAGCAGGCGACGCCCTGCGACGGCTCGGTCGGTGACGCGGTGGTGGGTGACGTTGAACCAGGTGGTCTGGAACGGCGTCACCAGCAAGCGCAGGCCGTCGAGCTGCTCCGGCGCTGAGGATGCCGTTGAACATGTTGAAGTAGTTGGCGTAGGTGATCTCGACGCCGCGCGATGACGTCGCCCAGCTCGGGATGCGTGGTCAGGTAGAGCGCCGGCGGAAACTCCGGCAGGATAGCAGTCGGGGATGTCGAAGCCGACGTCGAAGCGCTCGTGCTCGGGATGGACGCGCGTCCACTGCGCCGGGAACAGCATGTGCGCCGTCGAGTGCAGCGGATGATCGAGCGGCTTGCACGGGAAGCGTCGCCGGCGGCGCGGATCTCGCTCCGGGGCTCAGCGCGGCGTACGCTTCCCAGCGTCGCGACGCCGCTCGGCAGCCGCGCCGGTCGGGCCCACCGGCCAGCGGCTTGCCGCGCGACATCGTGGCGCTCGCATCGGTCGCGCAGTCGAGCCGGAAGCGCGCGTCGAGCACGGCGCGCGCGCGCGCGATCCACCTCGGGGCGCTGCTGCGCTTCATCTTCGCCTGCCAGTCGGCGAAGGGGATGCCGAGGTCCGGGCTGGCGAAGGACTGCGGCCGCCGCCGCCGAACTGGAGCAGCCCGCCGGCGGGATTCGGCGCTCCGGGCGGCGCCGGCGGATACGGCTTCAGACCGTCGCGCTGCTTCCTGCTGGCGCCACACGTCGATGATCCGCCGGGTTGCCGTAGCCCGGACTCTGCAGCGCAGTTGTCGTCGGCGTCCGCCGCATGCGCCCGCCGTACAGGCCGCGCCGACCAGAGCAGCGCCGACGACGAGAACGCGCAGGCTGTGGAGCTGGACGAACGATCAGGTCACGTGCGGCACGCGTCGACTACCATCGGTGCAGGAAGACACAAGGAGCTAGAGCCGCGCCGCATTCGTCGGCAACGGCGTCTGGTGCGAGAGGCTCAGGTGCGGCAGCGCAAGACCACCCGATCACACGGCTATCACGGAGCGGCGCCCACTGTTTCCGATCCGTGATGCCCGATGCGATGCGTGGTCAAGAGTCCTTGCATCCCGTCTTGCGCGCATTCGACGCGCGCACGTAGCGTGCGCTCGATGTCGCCGCTCGATCCGATCCGAGCCTTCGTCGCCGAGATCGCGCCGCCGACGCGCTTTCGCGTGTCGTCCTGAACCGCTTCATCTTCCGCGCCATGCTGTTCGCGTCCGGCGCGATGGCCATCGCGCTCTACCGCGTCAGCAAGCCGCTCACCTGGCGCTTTCGCCAAGTTGCAGGCGCGCAATCTGATCCGGCTGTGCGGTGCGCGCGTGCACGTGCGCGGGCTCGATCAGCTCGGTGCGGCGGACCGTACATCTTCGCGCCCAACCATCAGAGCCACTTCGACATCGCGGCGCTGCTCGGCTATCTGCCGGGCAGCAACCGCTTCGCCGCCAAGCGCGAGATGTTCGCCGAGCCGATCCTCGGCGCCGTACTGCGCACGATGGGGATGATTCCGATCGACCGCGACGATCCGCTCGGCTGCGATCGAGCAGCTCAATCAGCTCAAGCTCGACGGTTTCTCGGTGATCATCTTTCCCAGAGGGCACGCGCAGCCGCGACGGCGCGCTGCTGCCGTTCAAGAAAGGGCCGTTCGTCGCGGCCATCCATGCTCGGCGTGCCGGTGGTGCCGGTGGTGTGCAAGGGCACGTCGCGCATCATGCCGAAGGGCAAGTACCTGTCGATCCTGCCCGGCGAGGCGGAGATGCGTCGTGCTCGAGCCGATCCCGACCGCCGGACTGAGCTACGACGATCGCGACCGCCTGCGCGACGCTGGTCCGCGCGCGCATCGCGGAGGAGCTGGCGCCGAGCCTGCAGTCTGACGTTTCACCATCAGGCCAGGACACGGAGACGACGCTCGACGATCTCCGTGCCTCTGTGTCTCTGTGGTGAACGATTTCAGCGGCTCCGGTTCGCGCACGACTGAGCAGTTGGTTCGCGGCGACGTCGCTGCAGCACCGACTCGGTGCCGGACGGCCAGCGGATGTGGATCGTGTCGACCGCCGTCGCGTCGCCGAGGCCGAAGTGCTGCGACCAGCGAGGAGCCCGATTGGTAGCCCGATCCGGCGTGAACCTCGCGCAGTTGGCGCAGGCCGCCGCTGCTGACAGGTGACGCGCGCGCCGACGGCGTCGCGGTTGCTGCGCGTGCCGATCAGCTTCAGCTCCAGCCAGTGGCCGCTGCGGCCGACGTTGTGCAGGAGCTGCGCGGGCTGTTTGTAGTTGCGCAGGGCGACGTCGGACGCGGCCGTCCTGATCGTAGTCGAACACCGCCACGCCGCGCCCGTCCTCGACGCGATCGGCGTTGTCCACGTAGGCGACGTCGGTGAAGGTGCCGTCGCGCGTTGTTGCGGAACAGGCAGTCGCGCTCGTTCCCGTTCAGGCTGTTGCTGCCCAGGTTGAACATCGTGCCTTCGGTTTCGTTGCGGCGTCGACCGACGCCGTCGAACATGTCCATTCAGACATCGTCGAGTAGCGGCCCGGTGATCATCCCGTTCGAGTTGTAGATGTCGAGCCGGCCGTCGTTGTTGTAGTCGACGAACTCGGCGCCCCAGCCCCATTGCGCAGTCGCGGATGCCGGCCGCGTCGCTGACGTCGGTGAAGGTGCCGTCGCCGTTGTTGTGCAGCAGCGTGCCGCCGCGGCTGAGCTCGTCGATGACCGTGTCGACGCGGTCGCGCGGCGCCCAGCGCAGATACCACGGCATCGGCACCGGCCATTCGGGATGGAACAGCGCCCAGCGCGAGTTGGCGTACATGTTCGAGAGGTAGAGATCGAGGTGGCCGTCGTTGTCGTAGTCGCCCCACGACGACGCCCATCGACGGCGCTGCGCTCGCGCGCGCCGGCTGGCGAGCTGACCTCGCGGAAGGTGCCGTCGCGCTCGTTGTGATAGAGCGCGCCGATGCCGAACTCGTTGCCGACGTAGAGATCGGGCCAGCCGTCCGTCGTCGTAGTCGCCCCACGCGCCGGCGAGGCCCCAGCTGCGGTCGTCGACGCCGGCCGCCGCGCTGACCTCGCTGAACGTGCCGTCGCCGTTGTTGTGGTAGAGGCTGTCGGGCGTGCCGTTGTCGCGCGTCCCAGTTCGGCAGCGGCGACGTGTGCTCGTGGTCGCCCATGCGCACGACGAAGACGTCGAGCCGGCCGTCGCGGTCGTAGTCGGCGACGATCGGCATGCTCGCCCAGCACGCTCGGGGCGATGCCGGCGCGCGTCGGTCGACGTCGGTGAAGCGACCGGCAGCCGTCGTTGCGGTAGAAGCGCTGGCCGCGAATGCCGCTCACCCAGAGATCGGGGTCGCCGTCGTTGTCGGCGTCGAAGAACACCAGACCGGTGCCGGCGATGTCGATCTGCGCCGGCAGTCCCTGTCGGCGGTGACGTCGGTGAAGGTGCCGTCGGCGCCGTTGCGGTAGAGCGCGCACGCGCGAGCTGCTGAGCAGCGCGACGTCCTCGAAGCCGTCGCAGTCGACGTCGGCGACCGCCAGGCCCGAGCTGGTGCCCATGTCGCCGAGCAGGCGGAACGGCGGCGAGCCGTCGATGTCGTGCACGTCGTCGAGGCCGGCGGCGGCGTCGCCACGTCGAAGGCCGGCGTCGCGGTGCTGACGCAGCTCGCGCGCGGTGACCTCCTCGCCGGTCAGCACCCAGCGGCCGTCGCGCTGATCGATCCAGACGCGCGCGCGCTGGTCGAGCATGCGGCGCGTGCCGTCGGGACCGCGCGCCGCGCACCAGCAGGCGCACGTCGGCCGGGATAGCCGTCGCGCATCCTGCTGGTCCCAGTAGACGCGGTGGATGCGCAGCTCGGCGCGCTCGATGGTATCGAAGGTGGCGAACAGCTGCTCGTAGCGCGCGCGCAGCGGTTCGCCGCCCGGCGGTCCGGTCCAGCGCAGGCGCTGCTCGGCGAAGCCCTGCGACACGTCGACCGGCTCGCTCCAGGTCAGACCGGTGCCGGTGTCCGACCGCATACACGGCCAGCACGGCGTCCATGTCCTTGGCCTTGATGTCGCGCGGCAGATGGCGGTGCACGGCGCCGTTGATCGGCTCGATGACCGTCTGCCGCACCTCGTCCCAGTGCTGGCCGGTGTAGCGCGTGCAGCCCGGCGAGCAGAACGGCCGCGATCAGGCACGGCACACGGGCGGGCAGGCCACGGTCGCTGTGGCTATAACGGGCCGCGTGGGGGTTCAAGTCGAAGCCGACGAGGGCGACCAGCGACACGCGGGCCGGTCACTCTATCGGTTCGACGTCTCGGGTGTCGGCTGATCGCCTTGCCCGCTACTGAGTCCCGCACCGACGGCGCAGCGCCATCGACATCAGCGTATGCCCTGGCGGACGGGCGAATTCTGGTCTTGGCTGAGCGTCGGCCCGTCGGCCGGCGGGGCGCTGTCGACGCGATGCGGGCGCGGCACCGCCGGTCTGTCTCCAGAACGGCGCGAACTGGAACCACTGGCTGGGAAACTCGCGGATGATGGTCTCGAACTCGCTCACGACACGGCGCGCATGGCGCGATCGAGCGAGTAGCGCGTCGCGCGCCTCGCGCGACAACACGCAGCGCGGCTGCCGAGACGAACCGCGTAGTGGCGGGTGCCGACGCGCGGGATGAACACCGGAATCAGCGGCGCGCCGGCGAGCCGCGCGAGGACGAAGGGTCCGGACGGAAACGGCGCCGGCGCGCCGAAGAACGGCACCGCGCGCGTGCTGCCGAGGCCGAGCATGCGGTCGAGCTGGATGGCGACGATCTCGTTCTGCGCGCAGGGCGCGGATCATGTTGAGCGCCGAGAACACCGAGCGTGTCGGAATAGATGACGCGCACGCCGGCGCGCTCGCGCATGTCGCGCACGTAGTCCTGCGTGGTCGAGTTCGACCTCGCGCGCCATCACCAAGTTGATCGGCTGGTCGTACTCGCGCAGGCTCTTGGCGGCGATGTCCCAGTTGCCGATGTGGCCGGTGACCAGCACCGCGCCGCGGCCCTCGCTGCAGCGCATCGGCGATGCAGATCGCGCGCCGGCAGATCGAGTCGGATCGGGCCGCGGCCGCGGGCCGTAGCACTCCATCGTCTCGGTCATGCAGTGGGCGAACTCGGCGTACATGCGCAGCGCCGCGCGCGCCGGCGCGCCGCCGATCGCCGTCGCCGAGGATGCGTTGCGATGTTCTCGATCGACGCCGCGCCGGTTGCGGCCCGACCAGCGCGAAGATGATGCGCGGCGATCACCGGCGGCGAGCCCTGCTTCCACCACTCCGGACCGTAGACGCAGCCGAGATACGGCGAACTTGCGCCACCGCAGACCGTCAAAGCGCAACGCGGTGGCGGCGCGGCTGGTTGCGTGAGTGGAGAAGGTCGCCACTGAACTTCGCTATCACACGCCCGGAGAAGAAGGCAGCAATGACACCGGGGAGTGCAATTCGCCGTGCAGTGGACGGCGCGGCTAGCGCGCGCGGAGTCGAGACTTGCCGCTGCGGGCTGTGCGCTCCGTCCACGCGCAACCCGGAGAGCAGGTAGCCGACCCCGGTCCGTGGCCGTCCTGGTTCCGGCCTACAACTGCGCCACGACGATCGCGTGACGTCGTCAGCGGCGCGCGCCGACACGTCGAGCGCGTGCTGGTCGTGGACGACGGCTCGACGGATGCCACGTCCGACGCCGCAGTCGCGGCTGGCGCTGAGCTGTTGCGCCAGCCCAGCAACACCGGCAAAGGCGCGGCGTTGCGCGCCGGGTTGGGCTGCTTGGCGGCAGCGCGGGGCAGGAGCAGGTGCTGACGATGGACGGGGACGGCCAGCACCTGCCCGACCAGATCCCCGCGCTGCTCGCAGTAGCGGCGCGTGAGCCGCATGCATTGGTGATCGGCGCACGGCAGGTCGATCCCGTCGCAGGTGTCGCCGATGCGCCGATTCGGCAACCGCTTCGCCAATCGCTGGGTCGAAGATCGCCAGCGGCCTGGCGATACCGGATACGCAGTCGGGATTTCGTGTCTACCCGATGCCGGAGACCGCTGGCGCTCGGCACCGCTTCCGGCCATTTCGCCTTCGAGACCGAGGTGCTCATCCGCGCCGCACGCGGCGGACTGCAGGTGCTCACCGTGCCCGTGCAGGCATACTATCCGCCGCCCGACCAACGCGTCGAGCCACTTCCGGCCGTTCGTCGACACCGTGCGCATCATCGCCGTCGTGCTGCGGTTGATCCTGTTCGAGTAGCATCGGCGTGCGTGCGGCAAGCACTGGAGTCGCGGCCCTCGTGGCCGCGTATCGCGCGATTTTTGGGCACCACCGGCCTCCGTGCCGGTGGCGTGTAGTCGCGGCCCTTGTGGCCGCGCCCCACTGACGATCGCGACGATGCTTGTGTCCAGGTGATGCGTACGACGCGTCGCGCCAACCCATCCGCCGCGCGGGGACAAGCCCGCGACTACGGGCCCACTCGGCGGCGCTGCTCGAGTCAGAGCGCGTCCAGGTGCCGTCGGCGTGAATCGTGCAATCGTCGATCAGGCAGGTGCCGGAGAACGACGACGGCGAGGCTGTATCACGCGGCCGTGTCGGGCTGGCCGCCGGCCGGGACGACGAACGAGGCGGTGAGCGACACCGTGCAGCCATAGCTGGTGTTGTCGGTGGTCGGATAGGTGACGCGAACCGTACCGCCGCGCTCGAGCGTGCCGTCGACGCTGCGTTCCGGTGCAGTCCTCGAAGGACACCGCGGTTTCGCTGAGTCGTGTTCGACAGATCTGCTCGCACGGGAGGGCGCGATGCCAGGTCGGCGGCGAACTCGTCGGTGATCAGCGTCGGACAGCTCGGAGTCCGGCTGACCGCCAGCGGAGTCCTCGCAGCCACATGTCCCGGCAACGATCGGGCAGCGTCGGGGTCGCCGTGGGCTCTGGCGCCGGCGGTGTCGGTCGCGGTCGCCGGGTCGCGGTGGCGTTCGGCTCTGCGGTGGTGGTCGGCGAGAGGTGCGGCTGTTTCCCGGTCCGTCGACCGGGCTCGGGCGTCGGTGTCGTCGGACAGCCCGCCAGCGCGGCGGTGACCGCCGGCACCAGCTCGTTCGATGCGACAGCGTTCCGTCGGGCGTCGCGTCGAAGGCCGGCGCAATCGCGCAGAGCGGCGTCGTCGCCCAGACTGATGCGCACGCCGACGATCAGCTCCGGCCACGCCGACCGTGCCGTCGCCGCTGCAATCGCCGACGCAGGCCGGCGCAGACCAGCGCTTGGCACGGCGACGAACGCCAGCGCGCGCTGAACGACAGAGCTCGGAGCAATCGGCACACGAGCCCCCAGGTCGCCAGGACGGCTGCGTATTGAGCAACGCATTCGGCGTAGGGATTGCCGTGAAATCGCTGCTGAGACTAGTATCCATCCCTGAGCCCACTCACGCAGAGACGCAGAAACGCGGCGAAATCTGTGCTCAGCCACGCCGCCACACGTCACAGCATCCATCCTGAGGCGGATCGCATGTCGGATCAGTCGCAGATTGAGCAAGCACGTCGAGAAGATCGCGCGCGACGGCTACACGCATCGTCGAGAACGCCATCGAGCCCGACTTCGTCGACGCGCTGGTCGACCGATCTCGAGCGGCTCGAGCGCGAGCTCGACATCCAGCCGGCGCACAACCGCTTCGAGGGCGCGCACGACGGTGCGCATCTACAACCTGCTGGTGCTACGGCAAGCTCTACGAGCGCGATCCCGGTGCACGAGAACGTGCTGCCGATCGTCGAACGGCGTGCTCGATCCCGGCTGCCTGGTGTCGTCGCTGTCGTCGATCGCCATCGGCGCCGGACGAGACGCCGCAGCCGATCCACGCCGACGACCAGCTCATCCCGCTGCCCAAGCCGCACGTCGCCGATCGGTCTGCAACACGATGTGGGCGCTGACCGACTTCACCGACGAGAACGGCGCGACGCGCATCATCCCGGGCTCGCACCTGCGCGATCACTCGCCCGACTACTTCGGCGAGCCTACGACTCGATTGCCGGCCGAGATGCCGAAGGGCAGCGTGCTGATCTGGCACGGCAGCCTCTGGCACGGCGGCGGCGCCAACCGCACCGACGAGCGCCGCATCGGCGTCGCGATGAACTACTGCGCCGGCTACATCCGCCAGCAGGAGAACCAGCAGCTCGGCATCCCGCGCGAGATCGCCGCGCAGTTCTCGCCGCGCCTGCAGGAGCTGGTCGGCTACGGCGTCTACAACGGCCTGATCGGCCACATCGACAAGACGCCATCCGATCGAGCTGCTCGGACGCAAGCCCGACAGGACAGATGGTGTGGGATGTCGCTGGCTGATAGGGTTCGCGTTAAGCGTCCGGAGCGGCGCGGTTGACCAGACGACTCTCGAGAGCCTTACGCGATTCGCCGAACACGCCGTCGCACCTCCGCAGGAGCTCCATGTCCATCCCGTCGATAGCGCGATGCAGCCGCGACGTCTTCTACCGCTTCTACGCCGCCGAGTTCTCCTACTTCTCCGCCAAGGTGCGGCCGGCGCTGCGCTACAAGCGCATTCCGTACGTCGAGCTCCTGCCGACGCCGGAGGCCTACCGCGACGTGCATCCTGCCGCGCACCGGGCCTCGGCGTTCATTCCGATCGTGGTGACCGCAGACGACGAGACGCTGCAGGACACCAGCGAGATCCTCGACGCGCTCGAGCAGCGCTTTCCGGACCCGCCGCTCTACCCGCGCGACGCCGGTGCTGCGGCATCGCTCGCGTACCTGATCGAGCTCTACGCCGACGAGTTCCTGATCCTGCCCGGCGCTGCACTACCGCTGGAGCTTCCGGAGAGCGCCGGCGAGGCGCGCGCCGATTTCGCCGCGATCAACGGCGAGCCGCGATGGCCGCAACGCATTCGCCGACCGCATCTCGGGCATCGATGCCGCTTCGTCGGCGTCGTGCCGGAGTCGATTCCCGCCATCGAAGCGCACACGCGCGAGCTGCTCGACGCGCTCTCCGCGCACTTCGGCCGCCATCCCTACCTGCTCGGCGGATCGCCCGTCGCTCGCCGACTGCGCGCTCATGGGGCCGCTCTACGCCCATCTCTACCTCGACGCGGTGCCGTCGCGGCTGCTGCGCGAGACGGCGCCGCTGGTCTGCCACTGGATCCAGCGCATGAACAATCCCGATCCCGACTCGTTCGGCGACTGGGCCGCAGCCGGCCGACGCTGCGCGCCGACGCTGCAGCCGCTGCTGGCACTGATCGGCGCCGACGCGGTCCCGCTGCTGCTCGACAACGTGCGCGCCTTCGACGCGTGGGCGGCGACGCGCACCGCCGGACGTCGTCGAGCCGCCGCGCGGTGTCGGCGGTCACGCGACCGCGCTGCGCGGCGCGGCGTTCCACCGCTTCACCAGCTCCGTACACGCTGTGGATGGTGCAGCGGCCGCTCGACGTCTACCGCGGCGCTCGACGCCGGGCGAGCGCGCGACGTCGACCGCTACCTCGCCGGCACCGGCTGCGAGGCGTTGTTCGCGTACCGGCCGAGCCATCGGCTCGGCAAGCGCAACTTCAAGCTTGGTGTTCGCCGCGTGAGCGCCGCGCGGCGCGCGCTCAGTACAGCGTGTCGCCGGCCGATCGGCGCGTCGTCGCCGCCCTGCCCGACCGCTTCGCCGCCGACCGCGGCGCCGTCGATCGGCGCCGTCGCCGCAGCCGGCCGGCGCGCCGCCCACCATCGGCGCCGCCGATGGCGCACCATCGCCGTAGCCGGCCGGTGCACCGCCGACCATCGGACCGCCGATCGGCGCCGACCCGACATCATACGCCGTAGACCGGTCGGCTCCGCCGATCGGGCCATCGTCCTCGCCGATCGGCGAGCTGTACTCTTCCTGAGCGAGCTGCAGTGCCGCCGGTGCGACCTGTCGGTGGCCGACGCCCACGCGCGGCCGACAGCGGCGATCACAGCGATGGCAACGACTTCAGCGCGCACCATCCTGCGAGCGTTTCATGCCTGGACTATCAGCCCTGTGCGTGCCGGCCTCAACCACGAAGTGCGCCCGCCTCGCGGATCACACGAGAATCTTGCGCGCGCTGTCGACCAGGGTCTCGGCATCCTTCGCCGAAGTCGGCCGGACTGCGGCACCAGTCGCGCCGCGCTGCACGGCCGGGCGCGCGCCGATCGCATCGAGCCAGCGCTTGAGGTGATCGGAGGCCGTCGACCTCGACGCCCGACCACGGATAGGTGTGCACCCAGCTCCAGTTGGCGATGTCGGCGATCGAGTAGTCGCCGGCGAGGTACTCGTGCTCGGCGAGCTGCGTGTCGAGCACCTCGAACAGCGCGGCGGCACTCGCGGTGATAGCGGTCGATCGCGAACGGGATCTTCTCGGGCGCGTAGCGGAAGAACACGTTCGCCTGTCCCATCATCGGGCCGATGCCGCCCATCTGGAACATCAGCCACTGGATGACGCAGCGAGCGGCCCTTGCGTATCGGTCGGCATGCAGGCGGCCGGTCTTCTCGGCGAGGTAGATCAGGATCGCGCCGGACTCGAACACGGCGAAGTCGCCGTTGTCGCTTGTCGACGATGGTCGGGATGCGGCCGTTCGGATTGAGCTTCAGGTACCAGTGCTTCCTTCTGCTCGAGGTTCTGCAGCGCGATCGCCGTGCACGGTGTACGGCAGCTCGAGCTCCTCGAGCGCGATCGACGCCTTCCAGCCGTTCGGGGTGGGAGACGTGTAGAGTTCGATCATTTGGCGCCTCGTCGACGTTGGGTCGACTCGCGATGAGCAAGTGACGGAATCACCCGGTCAGCAACGCGTCTGCCAATCGATTCGTAGGTGGCGTCGATCAGCGCGATGGCGCGCGGATCGAGCAGGATGTGCGGCCCCATGCGGTTCATCACGTAGCCGAAGCCGATCGCGGTTGTCGGGGTCGGCGAAGCCGAGCGAGCCGCCGGCGCCGGGATGGCCGAAGGCGCGCTGGCTGGAGCCGAAGCGCGCGTCGGGCCGATCCTGCGGCAGCATGAAGCCGAGGCCGAAGCGCGTGGTGATCTGCAGCACGAGGTCCGGCCCGTGCGACTGCTCGGCGGCGCAGCGCGCGATGCTCGTCGGGTGCGAGCACGTGCACGCCGTCGACGTCGCCGCCGCGCGCCAGCGCGCCGTACACGCGCGCCAGCGCGCGCGCTGCGCCGTGGCCGTTCGCGCCGGGAATCTCCGGCGCGGCGCCACTCGGGTTGTTCGGGCCGAGCGCCATCGACGGCGGATTCATGAACGCGCAGCGCGGCCATGCTCTGCGGATCGGAGAGGATCACCTGCGCGAGGCCGATGCGCGTCGGGATCGATCTGGTCGGTCGGGATCGTCGCTCATCTCGGCGACGCGATGGTGCTCGACGTCGGCGCAGGCCGATGTGCAGATCGAGCCCGAGCGGCCCGGCGATCTCGTCGCGGAAGTACGTGCCGAGGCTGCGGCCGGTCGACGCGCCGCACCAGCTCGCCGACCAGCCAGCCGAACGTGCACGGCGTGGTAGCCGTGCGCGGTGCCGGGCTCCCACCACGGCGCCTGCGCCGGCGAGCGCGTCGCACATCGCGTCCCAGTCGTAGAGCGCCTCGGCGGGCAGCATCTCGCTTCACCGCCGGCAGGCCGGCGCGGTGGCTGAGCAGCCAGCGCACCGGCATGCGCTCCTTGCCGGCCTGGCGCGAACTCGGGCCAGTAGCGTGCCACCGGCGCGTCGAGATCGAGCTCGCCGCGCTCGACGAGCTGGTGCGCGCAGAGCGCCGTCATCGCCTTTCGTGCACGAGTAGATGTTGACGATCGTGTCGCGCTGCCAGGGCCGCGTGCGCGCCTGATCGGCGTGGCCGGCCCACAGATCGACGACCGGGCTTGCCGTCGCAGCGTCGACGGCGACCGCGGCGCCGATCTCGTTGCGGCGTGCGGAACCCCTCGGCGAACGCCTCGCGCACGGCGCCGAAGCGCGCGTCGCACTCTCCGTGAATCGTCGGTGCTCATGCGGACGGTTATCGCCGAACGTCCCGCACGCCGACAAGAGGAAGAGCTGATTGGATCAGTGCCCAGTGGGCCGGGCGAGACGCCCGCGCCCACTGGCGGACCCAGCCTACGCCGTCGCGCTCGCAGCAGCGCCTTGCGCGCCGTGCGCGTGACCAGCACCGTGACCAACACCGTGGCGGCGAGGCCGAGAACGAGCACGGCGTAGTAGTCCGAGCCCTTCTCGACCGCGCGCCGCCGGCGAGCGCGGCGACGTCGCCGGCGAGCTTGCCGTAGTATACGTAGAGCAGTGTGCCCGGCAGCATGCCGAACGACGCGATCAGGTAGTCGGCGAAGCGCACGCGGGTCAGCCCGAGGGCGTAGTTGAGCAGCGTGAACGGAAACACCGGCGAGAGGCGGAGCAGGAAGACGATCTTGCGGCCCCTGCGCGCCGACGGCGCGATCGATGGCGGCGAAGCGCGCGTTGCCGGCCAGGCGGCGTCTCGATCGCGCCGCGCGCGACATAGCGCGAGATCAGGAACGCCGCCGCCGAGCCGAGCACCGCGGCGATGAACACGTACAGCACGCCGAGGCCGATGCCGAAGATCGCCCCGGCGGCGAGGGTGAGGATCGAAGGCGGGCATCGAACGCCACGACCGAGACGGCGTAGCCGAGCGATGAAGACGATCGGGCCCCAGAACGCCGAGGCCGTTCACCCACTGCGCGAAGCGCGGGATGTAGGCGCCGCCGGCGCGCGCCAGCACGACGAGCAGGACGACGGCGGCGACGACCGACGGCGATCTTGGCGAAGCGAGAGTCGCGGCGCGGTGCGTTGCGGCGGAGGCGTCCGACATCGCGCGCATCGTCATATCGCTCCTCGCGAGGCGAGATGCATCGGGGGCTGCCGGCGTTTCGGTCCCGATCGCTGCAAGCGCGATCGATCACGCCATCCGCACCGGCAGGGATTCGATGCCGACGATGAAGTTCGGACGGCCGCAGCGGCGGCGGATCCGCGCTGTCGAGCTCGAGCGTCGGCATGCCGCGCAGCAGCTCCTCGAACATGATCGCGCAGCTCGAGGCGCGCCAGGCTGGCGCCGAGGCAGAAGTGCGCGCCGTAGCCGCCGAAGGCGACGTGCGGGTTGGGCTCGCGGCCGACGTCGAAGCGGTGCGGCTCGGCGAAGACGCGCTCGTCGCGGTTGGCCGACGGGTAGAGCAGCAGCACCTTGTCGCCGTCGCGGATCTGCTGGCCGCGCAGCTCGACGTCGCGGGTCGCGGTGCGGTTCATGTTCTGGATCGGCGTCACCCAGCGCAGCATCTCCTCGACCGCGATCGGGACGCAGCCGCGGCTCGTCGCGCAGGCGCGCGCAGCTGGTCGGGGTGCTGCGAGCAGCGCGTACATGCCGCCGCTGATCACGTGGCGCGTGGTCTCGTCGCCGCCGACGAGGATCAGCAGCGACTCCTGCAGCAGCGCGTCGTCGTCGAGCCGCTCGCCGTCGATCTCGGCGTGCACGAGCACGCTCATCAGGTCGTCCTGCGGCGGCTGCGCGCGGCGGTCGGCGACCACGCGCTGCGGTGGTAGCCGCTGTACTCGGCGAACGCGCGCGCATGCGCGGCGTGCGCCTCCGGCGGCGCGCGTGCGCCGACGAGCCCGCCGATCAGGTCGTCCGACCAGCGCAGCAGCATGTCGCGGTCCTCGCGGCGCGACGCCGAGCAGGTCGCCGATCACGATCATCGGCAGCGGCGCGGCGATCTCGCGCACGAAGTCGAAGCTGCCGCTTGGCCGCCGGCGCGTCGATCAGATCGCGGCAGATGCGCGCGGATCTTCGGCTCGTGGTCCGCGACGCGGCGCGGCGTGAAGCCCTTGTTGACCAGCCGCGCGGCGCCGGCGGTGCTGCGGGTCGTCGAGGTTGATCATCGACGGGATCGGCGGGCGCGTCGGGGCGGCTGCTGCCGCCGCTGCAGAAGACGTCCGGGTCGCTTCGAGAGCTGCCATCGACGTCGGCATGGCGGCGCGACGCCCCAGAGCTGGCTCGCCTCGTCCCAGTACACCGGCGCGTGCGCGCGCAACCAGTCGAAGTGGCGGTGCGCGTCGCCGGCGTAGAAGCGCCCGTCGAGCAGATGGATGTCCGCGATTCACCGGATGATTCGGCATACGTGCTTCTGCGATTGCGCAAGCGGTATGCTGCAGCGAAGGACACTTCTTTGCCGAAGTGTCACCACGGCGTCAATCGACGCGCGCTGCGCTGACCGCGCGCGCGAGTCCGCCGCGGGCAGAGTGCGACCACCGCGGCGACGGCAGTGTGGGCGGGGGCTGGCACCCCATTGCTCGCTCCGATGCAGGAGCACACGGAGGCAGAATGTCGCACGGAACGCTCGCAGCCAGACCCCGTGCCGCCCTCGTGGCGCCGCAGACACCCTCCGACCAAGCCCGTCTGGCGACGATCCTGCACGTACAGTGGGCGCTGGCCATCGCCTGCGCGTACCTGCGTGCTGTTCGGGCGCGAATCGGGCGATCCGACGGCGTCGGGCCCGATCGTGGTGGCCGCGTTTCTCGCCATGAACCTGGTCGTCGGCCGCTTGCGCCCGGAGATCGGTGCAGCAGCCGCGTCTTCGGGTCTCGGCGCTTGCCGCCGTCGACGCGGTGCTGGTCGTCGCCTCCCTCTACGTCGCCGGGCCAGCTGTCGATCGAGCTCGTGCTGCTCTGCCTCGGCATCCTGATCCTGGCGATCGCCGGGCTGCACACGGACCGATCGCGCTGGCGACGTTGGCGCTTGACCGCCGCGTACCTCGGCGTCGTGTGGTTCACCGGCGGCGCGAGCCTGTGGCGCTCCAGCGTGCTGCTGCGCGTTCCGCTGCTGTTCACGGCGGCGATCGTCTACGCCTGGTTGGTCGAGCTCGGCTCACGCAGCGCCGAGCTGCGCTCAAGGCGCTGGCGAAGGACGCCGCTGCATCCCCGCTGCTCGAAGAGCTGTTTGCGCAGGATCAGGCGATCGAACGCCGCGCCGCGGCGCTGCAGGCCGGCGCAATCCGCGAGAGCGGAAGCGGCGCTGCGCGACGTGGCGACGCACAACCGCGCCCTGCAGACCGACGTACGCGGCTAGTCGGTACGCGATCTACGCAGCCGTTGCGCGCTGCTCGTTGGTCGCTTCCTCTTTGAGCCGCTCGAGCTCTTCGCGCGTCACGCGCTGATAGGACTTGGGCGCCCAGAGGAGAAAGATGCCGCCCTGGAACGAGAGCAGCAGCTTCTCGATCCAGAACCCGACGTGGCCGATCAGGAACGCCTTGGCGGTGGGAATTTTACCGCCGAGCAGATCGACGAACATGAACTCGCGCACGCCTTCGCCGGCGGCGGTCGGGATCAGGAACGTGAAGAGCGTCATTACCGCTCGCGGCGTAGAAGACCTGCAGCATGGTGACGCCCTCGACCTGTAGGGCCATGGCGTTGCCGAAGTACATCGCCATCGTCGTCACCTGACCGAAGATCGCGCACAGCAGGTGCGATGAGCAGCGATGCCGCGTCGGGTGGAGTAGGCGGTGGCGCTGCGCACGGCGTTGTCGAGAAACGTGCGCACCTTGGCGACGGGGATCAGGCGGATCAGCGGCACGAAAAGTCCGGACGCACGAGCAGCATGAGGCCGAAGAGCAGGGCGGCGCCGAGCGGCGCCGCCATTGACCTGCAAGACGTCCGCAATGCCGCGGCCGCGCAGGTCGGCGAAGGGCATGAACAGCAGAATCGTCGCCAGCAGGCCGACGAGGCCGGTGACGCCGCTCGATCGCCAGCACGGTCGCGCACTGCACCGGTTTCCGCGAGACGCGGATCGTGTCGTAGAGGCGCCAGCCGTCGAGGCCGAGCGTCGATGGCATCACGATGCCGAAGAAGCGGCCGACGAAGTAGCTGGCGGTGAGCCAGCCGAAGCCGAAGTGCAGCTCCTGGCCGGCGAGCAGCACCTGCCAGCGGACGATATTGGCGATGATACCGAGGAACTTGACGAAGGTCGCGAAGAGCACCCACGGAATGAAGACCGCGAGGTCGAGCGTCGCTCACCTCCGTTCCAGAGGTCCTCGACCGTCATCGGCACGCGCTGCGCGCCCTGCTTCTCGACCCACACGGTGTCGCCGCGTCGTCGACGCCAGCGGTATCGAACGGCGGTCGTCCGGTCCCGGTCGAGCACCTGCGTGGGATCGCCCGTCGGCGCAGACGTGCAGCGGCGCGCAGCCGGACGATGTCTCGCCGCCGGCCGTCTGGATGAAGACCGGTTCGCCCTCGACCGCCAGCGTGCAGACCTGGTTGCCGGCCAGCGGCAGGTACTTCACCGGCAGCTTCGCGCCGAAGAGGCGAGCCTTCAGTGCGGCCGACGAACCCGGGTCGCTCCGGGGTTGGGGCGATAGAAGATCGACGCCGTCGGCAAAACCGGCGCGCGACACCTGCGACCGGGCCGCCGCCGAACTCGACGAACAGCGAGACGAAGATCCCGATCGTGACGAGGGTCTTCACGACGGTGACGAGCGCCTTCTTGAGATTCATGTGTCCTTCCGATGCTGGATGATTGCGCCGAGCGCGGCGCAATCATCCCTTTACGCAGGCGCTGCGCGAACGCGCAAGCAGCGACGACGCGCGCGGACTCACCGGCGGAGATGGGCAAGGACTGGGGCGCAGGGCGAGGGGCTACATGCGTCGACGCGGACGCGCGTACCGCGGGGCGAGGAGTTTGACGCCCTTGGCGGAGCGGCGTCATCTGACCGGTGCGCTCGGGCAGCACGACGTAGCCGTAGAAGAGCGCGGTGGCGAGCAGGAACGGGATGCGCATCAGGCAACGGGCTGAGCCATGCCCGCTCTCGATATCGGCGAAGAGCAGGCTGGTGAGGCCGATCAGCGCCGCGCCGAAGAGCAGGGCGACGAGGTTCTCGATCTTCGCCGCCATGATCAGGATGAAGAAGAAGAAGAGGAAGAACTCCTGGCTGGCGCGCGCCAGCAGCAGCACGGCCGACACCATGGCCGTGTCGGTGACCAGAATCGGCGCCTGCATGGTGGCGTCGAAGAAGCTGAACGGCGGGACCGTGCCGAGGAACAGGTTGGAGAACATCGCCAGGGCGACGAGGACCGCGATCGGCACCGGCGAACCGCCGCGCGGTCTCGAGAAAGCCCACCGCCCCGGTGACGAATATCAGCGCATACCGGCACATGAGGAAGCGCTGTTTGCGGACGATGGCTTCGGCTTCGCGGATCATGGGTCGATCTGGTGCATTCCTCAAGCAAATCCGGGTGCCTTTTCGTCCATTTGGCATGTGGTGTGTGACCGGGCGGGTGCAAGAGCGGCGCGCAGCTGTCGCGGGAGCCTGCGAACTGGCGTCCCGGTGACGATCGGATGTGCGCTTGTCCATGCGGCTGAACTGAGCTGGATTCGCCGGGACTTCCCAGCCGACGGAAACGTGTGCTAGAGCACCGCCTCGTTCCCGGTCGATCAGCGCCCAGGGGGTCCCCATGCAGCCAGCACGAGTCGAAGGCGAAGGACACCGAAGCCGAGCAACTACGCGAACGCATCTGGACCTACGCCCAGCGCGGCGTGATCATGGCTGTGGTCTTCTTGCGCCGGTCTGTTTCGTCGGCTACCAGCTCTGGGGACAGGCCACCGCAGCTGCAGGAGAAGGTCGAAGAGCTCACCGAGCGCAACCAGAGCCTGGTCAAGGAACGCGACACCGAACGCAGCAAAGTCACCCTGGTCGAGCGCGACAAGAAGGAGCTCGAACGGCAGCTCGACGAGGTGAAGACCAAGCTTGCGACCACCGGCGCCACACCGTAAGCCCTTCCTCGCGAGCCCTTCTCAAAGAACAGTTCCTGCGCCACAAGTCCGGTCCCTTCCCCCGTCGGGGAAGCTTGGATGCGGGACAAGCGAAGGTGGCGGCATGCGCTCGAAATACGCCCCGCATCCTGCCGACCTGCCCCAAAAGCGGGCGAAACGCGCGTTGACGCCCAGAGTCGCACTTCTGTAGGGTTCCGGTTTCGGCTGCGCTCCGGCGCCCGATCCACCCTACAGAATGTTCGACTCGCTCAGTGACAAACTCGAGCAGACCGTCAAGCGGCTGCGCGGGCACGGGAAGATCTCCGAGCGCAACATCGAGGAGGCGGTGCGCGAAGTGCGCGCTGGCGCTGCTCGAGGCCGACGTGCAGTTCGACGTGGTGCGCGACTTCACCGAAGCGCGTGCGCACGCAGTCGCTCGGCGCCGGAGGTCCTCGCGAGCCTCACGCCCGAGCAGCACTTCATCAAGATCGTCCGCATCGAGCTCACCGCAGCTGATGGGCGGACCGCGCCGTCGAGCTCAACCTGTCGGCGGCGCCGCCGGTGGTGATCATGATCGTCGGACTGCAGGGCGGCGGCAAGACGACCACGATCGCCAAGCTCGCCCGCTATCTGAAGACGCAGCGCGGGCGCACGCCCTACCTCGTTCCCGCCGACGTCTACCGACCCGCCGCGGTCGAGCAGCTCACCGACGCTCGGCGAGCAGATCGGCGTGCCGGTGCATCCGACGCCGGCCGGCGCCGATCCGGTCGACGTGTCGCGCGGCGCGCGCGGCGGCGGCGAACCGCGCCTGCGACGTGGTGCTGATCGACACCGCCGGCCGGCTGCACATCGACGACGAGCTGATGGCGCGAGCTCGAGCGCATCCGCGCCGCGGTGCGAGCCGCATCAGACGGTGCTCGTCGTCGACGCGATGACCGGCCAGGACGCGGTCAACGTCGCCGACGGCTTTCACGACGCGCCTGCCGCTCGAGCGGCGTCGATCGATGACCAAGCTCGACGGCGACGCGCGCGGCGGCGCGGCGCTGTCGATCCGCGCGGTCACCGGCGCGCCGATCCTGTTCGCCGGTACCGGCGAGAAGCTCGACGCGCTCGAGCTGTTCCATCCCGACCGCATGGCGACGCGCATTCTCGGCATGGGCGACGTGCTGACGCTGATCGAGCGCGCCGAGCAGGCCTACGACGAGAAGCAGGCGCTGACGCTGCAGCGCAAGCTGCGCCGCAACGAGTTCACGCTCGACGACTTCCGCGATCAGCTGCGCGCCGTGCGCAAGATGGGCGCGGTCGGCGATCTGCTCAGCATGATCCCCGGCATGAAGAAGCTCACCAGAGGCATGGACATGTCGACGGCCGAGACCGAGCTGAAGCGCACCGAGGCGATCATCAACTCGATGACGCGCGAGGAGCGCGACAATGCCGCGATCATCAACGGCAGCCGCCGTCGCCGCATCGCCGCCGGCAGCGGCGTGATCGGTCGCCGACGTGCAATCGCTTTCTCAAGCAATTTCAGCAGACGAAAAAGATGATGAAACACGTGGCGCGCTTTGCCGGTAAAGGCATGCCGCCCGGCATGGGCTGGATTGTCAGGACCCCAGGAGAGGAGTAAAAATAATCATGGCTGCAGTCATTCGCCTCGCTCGTCACGGTGGCAAGAAGAACCCGTTCTACCGCATCATCGTCACCGACCGGCGTAATGCCGGTGACGGGCGTCGGCTGGAGCAGGTGGGCATCTACGATCCGACGCAGCAAGCCGTCGCGCATCGAGATTCAGCGCCGGAGCGCTTGGCCGAGTGGCTCAAGCGCGGCGCTCGGCCGAGCGCCACCGTAGCGCAACTGATCAAGCAGAGTGGCGTGCAACTAGCGCCTGATGGCGCCGGAGAGAAATCATGAAGGAGCTGGTCCAGTACCTGGCGCGCCAGCTGGTCAATAATCCCGGATGCGGTGGAGGTAAAGGAAACGCAGGGCGATACAGCCTCGGTGCTGGAGCTGAAGGTCGCCAAGGAAGATCTGGGCCGCATCATCGGGAAGCAGGGGCGCACCGCAAAGTCGATCCGCACCATTCTCAACGCCGCCGCATCGCGCACCAATCGCAAGGTGGTGCTCGAGATCGTCGAGGAACAGTAGACGGGCTGCATGCAGGCAGCTCGTCGCAGCGGCGCCGCGATGAGTGCCGCCACGGACCGCGTCGACCCAGCCGGTCCGCGATCGACTCGACGTCCGGCGAGCTCGTCGAGCTCGGCCGGATCGTCAACCGGCACGGCATCCGCGGCGAGGTGCGCGTGCTGCCGCACAACCCCGACTCGTCCGACGCTGCTCGCAGCTGCGCCGACCGTGCTGCTGCACCGCGCCGGACGGCACGCCTGCGAGTCGCGCCGCGTACTCGGCGCGCGCCGCCACAAGCGCTTCGTGCTCGCTGCTGTTCGACGGCGTCGACGACGCGCGAACGACGCCGAAGCGCTGGTCGGCTGCGCGCGTGGCGGTGCCGCGCGCGGCAGCTGCCGCCGGCCGGCGCCGGCGGCCGTCTACCACGTCGACCTGATCGGCTGCGCCGTGCGCACCACCGACTGGCGAGGCTGCTCGGCACGGTGCGACGGAGATGATCGTCACCGGCAGCAACGACGTCTGCGTCGTGCGCGGCGCGGAGCGCGAGTACCTGATTCCGCTGGTCGCCGACGTGATCGCCGCGCTCGACATCGAGCCGCCGCACCATCATCGTGCACCCGCTGCCCGGGCTGCTCGACGGCGTGATGCACTTTCACGTCGTCACGCTGTTTCCCGAGCTGTTCGCGTCGGTGATCGAGGCGACCATGCTGAAGAAGGGCCAGGAGCGCGGCGCGCTGCGCTTCTCGTTCTACGACATCCGCGACTACGCCACCGACAAGCACCGCGTCACCGACGACACGCCGTACGGCGGCGGGCAGGGCATGGTGATGAAGCCCGAGCCGCTGACCGCGGCGATCGAGGCGACCGGCAGCGGCGCCGGACGCGCCCGCGCCGCGTGCTGCTCTGCCCGCAGGGCCGCTGCTGACGCACGCGCGCCCGCGACGCTGGCGCGCATGCGGCGACTGGCGCTGATCTGCGGCCGCTACGAGGGCGTCGACGAGCGCGTGCGCGCGCTGCGTCGACGAGGAGCTGTCGATCGGCGACTACGTCGTCTCCGGCGGCGAGATCGCCGCGCTGGTCGTCATCGACGCCGTCGCGCGCTTCGTGCCCGGCGTGCTCGGCTGCGCGCAGTCGGCCGAGGACGAGTCGTTCGCGCGCCAGCCTGCTCGAGTATCCGCAGTACACGCGCCCGCCGGAGTTCCGCGGCGCAGCGCGTGCCCGACGATTCTGCTCTCCGGCGACCACCAGGCGATCGCCCGCTGGCGCCGGCAGCGAGGCCGCTGCGCCGCACGTGCGAGCGCCGCCCGGATCTGCTCGAGCGCGCCGAGCTCAGCGAGGCAGATCGCGCCTTCTGGCCACGCTCGCGAGTCGGCGCGCCGCAGCTCGGACCCGCTGACAGCGCGGCCGTCGCGCTGGCTCGAGTCGGCACTCTGGGATCGCATGGCCGATCTCTTCCTCGCGCTGCTGCACCATCCGGTGCTCGACAAGAACGGTCAGATCGTCACCACGGCGGTGACGAACATGGACATCCACGACATCGCGCGCTCGGCGGCGCACCTACGGCGTGCGGCGGTTCTTCGTCGTCACGCCGGTCCGCGCCCTGCGGGCGCTGGCCGAGAAGATCATCGAGCACTGGGAGACCGGCTTCGGCAGCACGTACAACGCGACCCGCAAGGAGGCCCTGGCGCTGGTGGCGCATCGAGACCGACCTCGACGGCGCGCTGGTGGCCGATCGAGCGCGAGACCGGCCAGCGGCCGACGCATCGTCGGCGACCTCGGCCCGCCCGTCAGCCCGACGCGCGTCGGCTTCGCCGAGCTGCGCCGGCGCCTGGCGACGCGACCGCCGGCCCGCACCTGCTGCTGCTTCGGCACCGGCTGGGGCTGGCGCCGGAGGTGCTGAGCCGGGCCGACCTACGGCTCGAGCCGGTGCTCGGTCCGACGCGCCTACAACCACCTCTCGGTGCGCTCGGCCGCGGCCATCATTCTTGACCGGCTGTACGGGGCACGGTAAGTAAAGCGCTTCGCCGGCAATCGCCGGCACCAGAGAGGTGGCTCCCATGAACCCGATCGAGGCGATCGAGCGCGAGCAACTGCAGACGAACGTCCCGGACTTCAAGCCCGGCGACACCGTGCGCGTGCACGTGAAGGTCATCGAGGGCGAGAAGGAGCGCATCCAGGTCTTCGCCGGCGTCGTGATCCGCAAGCAGCCGCGGCGGCATCCGCGCCACCTTCACCGTGCGCAAGGTGTCCTACGGCGTCGGCGTCGAGCGCACCTTCCCGATTCACTCGCCGCGCATCGACAAGATCGAGGTGATCGACCCGCGGCCACGTGCGCCGCGCCAAGCTGTACTACCTGCGCGAGCTGTCCGGTAAGGCCGCCCGCATCACCGCCGAGAAGACACGACAAACGCGCGCCGAGGAAGCGGCGCGAGAGAAGAGCTGAGCGCTCGGTCGCTATCGCGCTCGCGGCCTCACGCGATCGCGCAGCGCTCGCCGCTTCCGGCCTACTCGGCGCGGCGAGCGACGTGCACGCTTCGCGCGCGGCGGCGGCGACGCGGCAGTCGCCGTCGAGCTGCGCGCCGTCGTGCACCACCAGGCGCGCGCGTCTCGATGGTGCCGCGCAGCGCGCCGCGCGGTCCGATCTCGACGCCGCTCGGCGCCGAGCGACATCGCCCTCGACGCGGCCGAGCACGACCAGCGTCGCGCGCGTGGATGGTGCCGTGCGACGTGGCCCGACTCGCCGATCACCAGCATGTCGGTCGCCGCGCACCTCGCCGCGCAGGCGTGCCGTCGATGCGCGTCGGACCGCGAGAAGCTGAGCTTGCCGCTCACCTCCGAGTCCTCGCCGAGCAGCGCGCGCAGCGGCTGCGGCGGCGCGAGAAACTCGGCGCGGTGCCGGCGCGCGCTCGCGCGCCGGCCGCGGTGGTGGCGCTGTCCGGCAGTCTCCACGGTCGGCGTTTCCAGATCCCCACGCTCCTCCTCCTCTCACACCGGAAACACGTGACACGCGACCTGGTGGTCGGCGCGTCCCGAGCAGCGCCGGCTGCCTCGCTGCGACAGCGCGGCCTCGGCGAACGCGCAGCGCGGATGGAACGCGCAGCCCGGTCGGCGGATTGATCGGGCTCGGCACCTCGCCGCGACAGCGACGATGCGCTCGCGCCGCGCGTGCCGGGATCGAGCTGCCGGAACGGCCGGACAGCAGCGCGCGCGTGTACGGATGGCGCGGGTTGGCGTACAGCGTCGCGGCTGTCGGCCAGCTCGACGATGCGTCCCAGGTACATGATCGCGACCCGATGGCTGATATGTTCCACAACCCGCAGGTCGTGCGCAATGAAGAGATAGGCAACGCCGAGCTCGTCCTGCAGGTCCTGCAGCAGGTTGACGATCTGCGCCTGGATCGAGACGTCGAGCGCCGACACCGGTTCGTCGGCGACGATCAGGCGCGGCTCGACCGCCAGCGCGCGCGCGATGCCGATGCGCTGGCGCTGCCCGCCGCTGAACTCGTGCGGATAGCGATCGACGCGCGTCGGCGCCGCAGGCCGACGCGCTCGAGCAGCGCGCGCGACGCGCGCGCCGCCGCTCCGCGCCGCGCGCCAGGCCGTGCACGTCGAGCCCTTCGCCGACGATGTCGCCGACGCGCATGCGCGGATTCGAGCGAGCCGAACGGATCCTGGAAGATCAGCTGCATCTCGCGCCGCGTAGCGGCGCAGCGCGTCGCCGTCGAGCGCCAGCAGATCGTCGCCGTCGAAGCGCATCGTGCCCGGCGGTCGGCTCGATCAGGCGCAGCACGCAGGCGGCCGAGCGTGGTCTTGCCGCAGCCCGACTCGCCGACGATGCCGAGCGTCTCGCCGGCGGCGAGGTCGAAGCTCGACGCCGTCGACGGCGCGCACCACGCCGCTCGCGCCGCCGAGCAGGCCCGCCGCGACCGGGAAGTACTTGCGCAGATCGCGCACGCGCGAGCAGCGGCGTCGCAGGTCACCGGTCGTGACACGCCGCCGGCGTCGTGGGCTCGACGCGGATGCACGCGGCCGCATGCCCGGCGCGTGCGTGCTCGCAGCGGCGGATCGATGCGCGGCGCACTCGCGCGATCGCGCAGGCCGACAGCGGTCGCGGAAGCGGCAGCCGCTCGGCAGGTGCAGTGAGATCGGGCACGCTGCCGGGGATCGCCTCGAGGCGGCGCTGCCGCCGGGCGCCGACCTGCGGAATCGAGCGCAGCAGGCCGCGCGTGTACGGGATGCAGCGGCGCGGCGGAAGCACGTCGGCGACCGCGCCGCGCTCGACGATGCGGCCGGCGTACATGATCGCGACATCGTCGGCGCGCTCGGCGACCACGCCGAGGTCGTGCGTGACCAGCAGCAGCGCCATGCCCGAGCCGCCGCTGCAGCGTCGCCGAGCAGGTCGAGGATCTGCGCCTGGATGGTCACGTCGAGCGCCGTGGTCGGCTCGTCGGCGATCAGCAGCTGCGGCTCGCACGACAGCGCCATCGCGATCATCACGCGCTGGCGCATGCCGCCGCTCAGCTGGTGCGGATAGTCGTCGACGCGCCGCTCGCGGCTCCGGGATCTCGACCAGGCGCAGCATCTCGATCGCCTCGCGCGCGCGCGCCGGCGCGCTGACGTCGCCGATGCAGCGCGGATCGCCTCGGCGATCTGCTCGCCGATCGGTGAACACCGGGTTCAGCGACGTCATCGGCTCCTGGAAGATCATGCGCGATCTGCGCGCCGCGCACGCGCGCGCATCGCGCGCTCGCGGCAGCGCGCAGCAGATCGCGCCCGTCGAAGCGCGATGCGGCCGCCGCCGATGCGGCCGGGCGGCGGCACGAGGCGCATGATCGACAGCGCGGTCATGCGTCTTGCCGCAGCCCGATTCGCCCACCAGCCCGAGCGTGCGTCCGCGCATCGAGGCTGCAGGCTCGACGCCGTCGACCGCGCGCGCGTCGCCGGCAGCGGTGGCGAAAGCTGGTGCGCAGGTCGCGGATCTCGAGCAGCGCCACGGACTCCGCTAGCCGATCCGCAGGTGATCGCAGCGCGGGCTGCTTCACGCGAAGATCCGTGCGAGGCATGTGGATCCGGCGCAAGGCGCGTCCGAGCCCTGTGTCACCTGTGGAAGCCTATTGCGCAGATCGATCCAGGTCGACGACTCTTGCTGCCGGCCGGGGTTTCGAGGGCGAAGACGTCGCTCGGCGAGCGCCGGATTCACCTCCGGTCTCGCTGAGCGCGATGTCGATGCGGCGCTGGCTCGGCGGCAGCTCGATGCCGAGCTGCGTCGGCACGCGCACGCCGTCGATGGTGGCGTACTGGCCGAAGCGTCGCGCGCAGCAGCACGCTGCCCATCAGCGGTCGCGCTGCTCGTAGCGCAGCGGCTCGAGCGTCGGCGCTCGAACCAGCACGACCTGCACGCCGCGTCGCCGCCGTCCTGCCAGAGCTCGATGGCCGCCGTCGTCTGCCGACACGACGCTGTCGCGTCGCCGTGCCAGCGGCGGCGTGCCGAGCAGAGCAGGTCGACGGCGCGTGGCGACCGGCAGGTCGACCTGCGCATAGCGCTGCAGGTTCTCGGCGCGAGCGCGCTGCCGCGGTACACGGTCGACTCGCTGCGCGCCCAGGCCGCCAGTGCGCCGTCGGCGGCGGTGAGGACGAACACGGCGCCGAACGGCGAGAGGATCTCGAAGCGCAGGCGATCGGGCCGCTCGGCGATCGAGCAGCTGCTTGGCGCGGCGCGACTCCTCGGGCGACTCGTAGCTGAGCCGCGCCAACGCGCGCGCACGCTGCGCAGCGCCGTCGCGCGCGGTGCGCGCGAGCGGCGGCGACGATCGCTGCGGCGTCGGCAGGCGCGTGCGCGGCGCGCCGCGGGCGGGCTGGGCGCGGGGAGCGCGGCGGTGCAGCCGGCGCAGCGACCACCGCGGTCGGCGAGCACCGCGATGGCCGCGCGCCGCATCCTCAGGACGCTCCCCGTCTGGATCCGGCGCGCTGCAGGTCGTCGATCTTGCCGCGCAGCCGTTCGGTCTGCTCCGGCTCGGTCGCGCGGCTGAGCGCGTCGCGATAGATGCGCAGCGCGTCGCGTGGTGCGCCCGGCCTGCTGGTACGCGTCGCCGAGGTGCTCGGCGATGGTCGGGTCGTCGGCCGGCGAGCGCGACGGCGCGCTCGAGATACTCGATCGCCTTGTCGTAGTCGCCGCGCTGGTAGTAGACCCAGCCGAGGCTGTCGAGATAGAAGCCGTCGTTGCGGGCTGATCGCGAGCGCGCGGCGGATGAGCGCTCTCGGCCTCGTCGAGGCTGGACGCCCTGCTCGGCGTACGTGTAGCCGAGGTAGTTGAGCGCCGGCGCGTTGTCCGGGTTGAGCTCGATGGCGCGCTGCATGTGCTCGATCGACTGCTGTCGCGTGTCGCTTGTGCCTCGTCGTAGAGCGCGCCGAGCGTGAAGTGGTAGCGGTCGTTGTCGGGATGGGCGACGACCAGCTGCTCCATCAGCACGATCGCCTCCGGCAGCCGGCCTGCTCTCGCGATACAGCACCGCCTGGACGTCGATCAGATCTTCGTCGTCCGGCTTGCGCTTGCGCGCTGCCTCGATGGTCGCGGTCGCCTGCGTCGAGTCGGCCGCGCTGCTGCTAGCAGGTGCGCGATCACGCGCTGCGCATCGCCGTACCACTCGTGATCGGGCGGGATGCGCCGGTACTCCTCGATGGCGCGGTCGACGTTGCCGCTCTGCTCGTAGACCGAGGCGAGGTAGTAGCGCACGCGCGCGTTGTTCGGGGTCGGCGCCGAGCACGAGGCTGAACTCGTTGGCGGCGCGGTCGTACTCGCCGGTCTCGAGCAGGATGAGGCCGATCTTGGTGCGCGTGTCCTGCTCGTCGGTGTCGACCTTCTGCAGCTCGCGGAACTGGGCGAGCGCGTCGTCGAACTTGCGCTGGCGCGCATACAGCCCGCCGAGCCGGCGGCGGATGTTGCTGCGCCGCGGGTTGGCCTTCGAGCACCTGCTCGTACAGCTGCGATCGCTTCATCGGTGCGCTGGCTGGCTTCGTACAGCAGCGCGCAGATCGATCAGCACCGGCTCCGACCGCGGGATTGATGCGCAGCGCGGTCTAGATACTCCTCCTCGGCGCTTGGAAAGTCCTGCGCCGGCAGCATAGACGCGGCCGAGGTAGTAGTGGCCGAGGAACGAGCTGGAGTCCTGATCGATCAGGTACTGCAGCGTCTGCGGTGGCGCGGTCGAAATCGCCGCGCTTGGCGTACAGCACGCCGAGCAGCAGGCGCGCCTGCTCGTGGCTGGGATCGAGGGCGAGCACGGTCTCGTATTCGCGGATGGCGTCGTCGTCGCGACCCAGCGTCGACAGCACGTCGGCGAGCATCAGCCGGCTCTCCGCGTCGCCGGGCTCGATGACGCACCGCCTGCCTGGCATCTGCGTCGAGTGCGTCGCGCAGCTGGCCTCTGCCGGACGTAGATGCCCGCCAGCCGCTGGCGCAGCACGCCGAGTGCGGGATCGGCGGCCGACCGCCTTCCGAACTGCGTGGCCGCCTGGTTCTGGATCGCCGCTGTTCATCGGCCAGCGTCCCGGCGAGGAAGTGCGCCAGCGCTGGCGTCTCAGGCGCGGCCGGTTCCCGGCGCGTCTCCGGCCGCGCCGAGCTCCATCATCTGCGGATGTCCGCGCCGGATTGTCACCCGATGCAGCACCGGTGCAACCGGCCAGCGTTGCTGCCGCGGCCAGCCCCGACGAGCACCAGACGCTGGGACAGGGATCGCCATGATCGAAGAGTTGAGTAGATACCATACGGTCCGATAGTGGGTCTATCGACCTTCTCGGCCGGCTCCGCGGCACGCAGCGCTGGCGCCCACCTGTTCGGGCCGGGCGGCAACAGAGCTGATAGCAGTGCGCTGACTGCCCGTGGCGTTCCCCAGCGCCGTGGTAAGCTTGCCCGGTGCGTGGCGATGGATCCGGCGGTTCGAGTAGGGCGCTGGGAACGGGGCTGCAACGGCCGCTTACGCGCTGGTTCTGCTCGGCGTCGCCGGCGCTGCCGGCCGTCGCGCGCCGAGGCAGCGGGTCGACCGTCGCAATCGGGAGCTGCTGGAACTGGGGCTCGAGTTCGCCGTCGCGACGTCGCCGGATCGCCTCGCCGGTCGGCGATTCGCGCATCCGACATCCTGCGCATCGCGACCCGACCCGCTTCGAGCTCCAGCTCGCTCAACAGTTCGGCGTCGCCGGACGGCGCGCGCCTCACCGCCAAGGAGTGGGCGCAGCGTACTGGCCTGGCGGCGGCGATCAACGCCAGCCTCTACCAGACCGACTGCAGCGCACCAGCACGTCGCTGATGAAGTCGCGCACGCATACCAACAACCCGCGCCTGTCGAGCCACAACGCCAAGTGCTGCTGTTCGATCGGCTCGACGACGCGGTGCCGCCGGTGCAGATCGTCGACCGCACCTGCCGCGATCTCGACGACGTAGCGCGGCCGTTACGCTGCGATGGTGCAGAGCATCCGCATGATCTCGTGCAATCGCGCCAACGTCTGGAGCCAGCAGCCGGAAAACCGATGGAGCACGGCGGCGATCGGGCGTCGACCAGCACGGCTGGCTGCTGTTCATCCACGTGCGCTCGCCGCTCAGCACGCACGACCTGATCGATGAGCCTGCTGGCACTGCCGCTCGGTCCTGCGCGAGGCGATGTACGTCGAGGGCGGCCCTGAAGCGCAGCTCTACGTCAACGCCGGTGGCCGCGAGCTCGAGGTCGTCGGCAGTCACGGCTCGAGTTTCGCCGGCATCGAGAATACCCAGGCACCTGCCGATCCCGAACGTGGTGGGCGTCCGAAGGATAGACGGGAGACGGGAGTGGGGGACGGGAGCTGGAGAGACAGACGGGAGACGGAGTAGGGAGACACGGGAGCCGTGAGGAGAGATGCAGACGGGAGACGGGAGTAGCGAGACGCGGAGCTAGAGAGACAGACGGGAGACGGGAGTAGCGGAGACGCCAGGAGACAGACGGGAGACGGGAGTAGCGACAGGAGCTGGGGAGAGACAGACGGAGACGGAGCTGGGAGACAGGAGATCCCGACCAACTCCCGTCTCCCGTCTCCCGTCTCCCGTCTGTCTCTGCCGTGCCTCCCGTCTCCCGCTGTCTGTCTCTGCCGTCTCCCGTCTGTTCTCTGCTGTCTCCCGTCTGTCTCTGCCAGCTCCCGTCTCCCGTCTGTTCTCCTAGCTCCCCGTCTCCCGTCTGGCCTCTTGCGGCTGTCATCGCCCAGATGGAGATCACCGGCGTCACCAACAGCGCCAACGCCTGCCGCGAACGTGCCGCTTTGAAACCGACGAATGCCGCCAGAACGCGAGCCTCGTCTCCACCCCGAGCTCGGCTGAGCGCCCATACGCTGATCGGTCCGAGCGCCAGCAGACAGACCACCCGAGCACCAGCGCGCGCTTGGTCGCTCCGGGCGGAAGCGGCAACCGAGCACCAGCGGCGGATGCGTCTCGCGCTCCAGTCGAGTCGTCGACACCTTGCCCGCCTGGCACGTAACGCCTGACGCACCAGCGGCGTCACGATCAGAGTGGTGATGAACGGCAGGAAGAACAGGTGCCGATCGTGTCGCCCGGCGATGCTCTGCTGCCCCACAGCGGCACGCGTTCAAAGCTGCGGAACAGCAGCCAGGCGATGCGCACCGTTGAGGACGAAGTTGAAGAGCGCCGATCCGACGCCCTGCTCGAGGACAGAGGAATCGCCGGTGTGCTCGAGCGCATGCGGCGTGTAGCCGAGGCGGGCCTCAGCGGCGGCGCAAGCGATGTAGTCGCGACTTGTACCGCGGTGGATGGCGCAGAAACGTGGCGCGGAATCATCAGCAGCGCGCGACAGGGTGCGGGGACTCTCGATGAGCAGCCGACCGAACTGCGTCTGTGCATCAGCGTCCCCGAGTCACGGCGCGCTTGCGCGCCGCGCCGGTCAACACGTGGCACGCTGCAGGCACGTGAGCTGAGCACGCGATGGCGCGACGCAGCGTACGAGCTGGACGCGAGTGTGACGGCGCTGCTCGCCGAGGTGGTCACGGCGGACGGCAAGGTCGACTATGCCCGCGCTCGCCGAGCGCCGTGACCGCGCTCGACGCCGTCGGTCGCAGCTGCTCGCGGCGAGTGAGCCCGGACAATGCCGCCGATCGCTTTCCCGACCGATGAGGATCGCCTGCGCGTACTGGCTGAACGCGTACAACGCGTTCACGCTGCACGCGATCATGGCGGAGTATCCGATCACGTCGGTGTGGAAGACGCGCGACGGCCAGTTCTTCCAGCGCCGCCGGCACGTCGCCGGCGGCCGCGCGGTCAGCCTCGACGACATCGAGCACGAGATCCTGCGCGCGCGAGTTCGCGCGAGCCGCGCATCCACTTCGCCATCAACTGCGGCTCGAACGGCTGTCCCGCCGCTGCGCCCGGCGGCGTACGTCGGCGACGGCCTGCGCGCGACGCTGCGCGCCGCCACCGAGCCGCTTCCTCGGCAACGAGTGGAACTGCCGCATCGACCACGCGCGCGCCGCATCTTCATCTCGCGCCTCTTCAAGATGTACGCGCGAGGATTTCGCCGGCGCAGCACGGCTCGACGCAGGACTACCGCCTCGGCGTGCTGCGCTTCGTCGCCGCAACACCGACGTGCCGCTCGACGCGCATCGCCGACTACGAGGTCGTCTACAACGTCTACGACTGGGGCCTGAACGACGCGCACCGCGCAGCCGCACCTCGGCCCGATCCTGTTCCACGAGCCGGTCGAGCACTATCGCGCCGGCGACACGCGAGCTGCGCGAGCTGCATCTCTACGAGGGCAACTTCTGCAACCGCACCTGCTCGCTGGTGCACGATCAACGGCTCGCCCGACGGCTGGTACCAGCCGTACGCGCCGCGCGGTGCTCGATCAGGCGCTAGCGCAGCGTCGCGCGCCGACGGCAACATCAAGTTCTACGGCGGCGAGCCGACGCTGCACGCCGCACGCGATCATCGACGCCATGCGCTACGCTGCGCGCGCGCGGCTTCCGCGGCCTGTTCACGATCTTCTCGAACGGCGTGAAGGCCGACGAGCTGATCGAGATCCTCGACAGCGACGCGCGCAGCGAGGCGGTGCTGAACTACTCGATCTACCACGGCCGCGACGCCGAGCCGCTGCCGCTGCACGCCGCAGGCCGCGCTCGAAGGCGTGGGCAGCGGCGCATCCGGAGCCGCATCTTCCAGGGCTACAAGGTCCTGTTCCACGCCGGCGCCGGCGCCGCGCACGCGCTTCGATCGCGACCGCGAGGCCGACTTCCACGGGCTCGGCCGCGGCTGCGTGCGCTGCTTCCCGGTGCTGCACCATCGCAAGGGCCGCTTCCACGCCTGCCCGTTCGCCGCCGAGATCGACGCGCCGCACTACGACCTCGGCCGCGTCGGCACGCGACCCGCCAGCCGTGTTCGCGAACTATCGCGGCCTTCCGCCAGCTGGGTCGGACGAGGTCCTCGATCCCGCCGCGCGCGCAGCGCGGCGTATCAGCTCGTGCGAGATGTGCCACAAGCATCTGCAGGAGCCTCGTGCCGGCATCAGGAGCTGAGGTGACGTTACCAGTTCCGGTCCAGGGCGCCATCGTCGGCGCGCGTGGATGGGGGCGCTGGTCGCTGCGAACAGGCGCCGACGAAGCGGCTCTTCAAGACCGGAAATGGAGGCACAGATGCCATTCACTCGCGACGAGCTCGAGCAGGCCTTCCGCACGCTACTGGCAGACCGGCGCGGTCGGTGAAGCGTTGGGACGCCTGGGCGGACCTCTTCACCGAGGACGCCGACTACGTCGAGCACGTGCTCGGCAACCTGCGCGGGCCGCGAGGCGATCCGCAACTGGATCAAGCCGATCATGGCGCAGTACGGCGAGATCTACACCGCCTACGAGTGGCACTAGCGTCGATCCCGACGCCGGGCGGGTGATCGTCTACATGCAGAACCGGCGCGACCATCCGCGCGGCGAGGGCGTGATCGACTTTCCCGGCGTCACCATCCTCGACTACGCCGGCAACGGGCAGTGGAAGCGCGAGGAGGACTTCTGGGCGGTGCCGCGCGCGACGCAGGCGCTGCGAGGAATACGCCGCCGCCTGCAAGGAGTTCGACCTCGACCACCGCGCCAAGATGGACACGGCGCAACTGGGGCAACGGACCCGCCTGGACGAAGGGCGCGCGCTCGCACGCCTGAGAGCCCGATACCGGCGCCCTACTACTCGTGGCGATGCGTCCGCGTGAGGTGCTCCGTGCGATGCGTCCGCGTGGACCGCAACCATTGCCACTGTCGCGAGTCTCCTCCCGAGCGCGGCATGGCGGTTGAACTGACCGCGCCGCAAAGCCGTATGAACCTCGGTTTCCGGCCAGCGTGGAGGCGACATGTCGAGGGGAACACATCGATCGGCGACGACGCGGTCCGGCGCGTGTACGGCGTGCTCTCGACCAGTCTCAACGAAGCGCTGGTCGAGATGCGCCAGGCGCTCGAGCGGCACGCGGCGCTGCTGCCGAAGGGCCGCATCGCCGACGTCGACGGCGCTGCTCGCCGAGTTCGCCCGCCGCCGCGTGCGCATCGCGCTGTACGGCGAGGTGAAGGCCGGCAAAGTCGACGCTGCTCAACGCGCTCGCCGGCGCCGAAGCTGTCGCCGGTGGCCTTCGACCCGCTGACCTCGATTCCGCGTGCGCATCACCTACGGCACGTCAGACCGTGTGGCAGGTCGGCAGCCACCGGCCTCGAAAGCCGTCGCCGACCTCACGCAGCTCATGCGCGCCGGCGTGCGCGACGCGTCCGAGGTGGTGATCGAGACCGACGTCGACCTGCTGCAGCTCGGCGGGCAGGTCGACCTCGCTCGACACGCCCGGCGTCGGCAGCGACGAGCGCTTCGACGCGATCAGCGCCGACGCCCTGCGCTCGCTCGACGCCGTCGTGCTGGTCGTGCGCTACCCGGCGCTGTACACGCAGGTGCACGCGCCGCCTGATGGAAGGCCTGCAGGCGCGACATCGGCAAGCTGTTCATCGTGTGGAACCTCGACGCCGATTGCGCCGAGCTGAGCGGCCGACTGAGCGCGCGCGCGCACGCCGAGAAGCTGCGCGCGGACGTCGCCGGCGCGCACGAGCTCTATCTGGTCGACGCGCGCGCGGCGTTTCGCGCCGCGCAGGCGCGGCGACAACGACGCGCTCGCCGCCAGCGGTCTCGCCGGAGTTCACCGCCGCGCTGGGCCGCTTCGCGTCGTCCGACAAGCGCCAGGTGGCCGCGCTGCGCGGGAAGCGCGCCAAACGCGCGCGAGCAATGGATCAGCTGAAGGCGCAGCGCCCTGCTGGCCAGGAGCGCCGGCGCAGAATCGCTCGACGCCAAGCTCGAGCAAGACCCGCGAGCGCCTGCAGAAGGCGCGGGACGCCGGCCGACGCCACGCGCCGGCGCGGCGCGCGCGCGGATTCGCCGAGTTCCAGAGCGGCGGCGCCGACCGGCGGCCAGCAGCGCGCCGCGGCCGTCGGCGCGTCAGGCCGAGACGCTGCAGCGGGCGGTTGCAGTGCGGCGCGGCGCAGGCCTGGGTGCCGCAGCGGTGCCGCATCGCCGAGCTGCAGCCCGCGGTGCGGCCGCCTGCGAGGCCTACGCCGAGAGCTGCGGGGCTAACCGCGTCGCCTTCGACGCGCGTTGCGCGGAAGCCGCAAAGAGTTCCGGTACAGCAATACGTAAG
>ERZ1370068.9443-contig-8221_pt1 | contig 37671 bp, 42 predicted proteins | sample MGYA00561227_ERZ1370068 | MGnify/ENA primary metagenome ERZ1370068 (study PRJEB38410, sample SAMEA6850437) | metagenome | study: Metagenomic assessment of the ecological functions of the soil: analysis of the soil microbiota associated with the...
GCCATATTGCTGTCGGGGCGAAGATCCCATGGCTGACGAAGAGCCGACGTACGTGGGGACGACTGTGGTGCACGCGCCCGCGTGCGGCGACCTGGGCTCAGGACCGGGTCGCAGTAGGGACCGAAGATGGACGCGCCCGCGTGTTGAGCGACGTCCTGGTAGACGAGCAGCCCCTTGACGCGAGTTCCGGATCGATGGCGTCGGCGCGGTCAGAAGCAGCGGCCAACGCTGCGGTCGCGACAGCAGCAGGGTCACACACGCGGCTCCGCAGACCGCAAGCACGAGACGCTGACCTGCGCGAACGACACTTGTGGGCGGAGATGTTAGTCGGTGAGCGACTACCTCGATCCGAGCTCTGCGGATCGAGGGGCGGGAGCTCGAGGCGGAGCGGGCTTTTCGGCGGCCGGGTCCATCTGTTCAGAGCCGGAACTGCGGCGTTCGGGCAGCCACTGGCCCCCATCTGCGGATCGAGGAGCGGAGCCTGAGGCGGACGACCAACGTAGTCGGCTCGCCCGCCTCTCCCCAACCCCCAGCTATGCAGTAACGAACAGTGGGTAGACAGCGACGCCGGGTACGACATCGCCCACGTGATCAACCCATAGACCGGAGTCCTTGAACCCGGGCAGCTGATCGCAGGTTGCGCCGATGCCCTGGTAGAACGTCGCAGGCTTCACGAGCCCGAGCTGAACCATGAGAGCGCCCTGCGGAGTCGGGCAGGTTGAGCGCGATGCCCATGCCATCGCCATTGGCGCGATAGGCGGGGCCATTCGTCGAGCAGAAGAGCGTGCGCGACTCCTGCGGCACATATGCGCTCGACGCTGGCATTGCCCGGATTCCCGTTTCCGGGCTCCTCATAGCCAGGGTCGTCGTCCCCGGGATTCTCGTTCCCAGGGTTGCCGTCAGCCCGGGATCTTCGTCGCCGGGGTTCTCGTCGCCGGTCGTGGTCTCCTCGTCGCCAATGGTCCTCGTCGGTGGTGGTCTGTTCCTCAGCCTCCGTAGCGACGCAGGTGAAACCGGCGTTCGTAAGACCGAAACTGCCGGCTCGGGCACGTTGCACCTGAACGTCCTGCCCGCCGTTGGGCTTCGCCTTGACGCACGTGTACATCGTGTGCGGGTTCGCAGCTACGACCGTTGTGGCCGCGAACAGTCCAAGCGCCGCGATGGCTACCAAGAGGAGCGGCACGTCTCAAGATGGTCTTCACGTTCATTCCTCTCGTTGGGGGCTAGTCGCTCGCCCATCACTCCGTCCCCTCAGTTGCCGGAGTGGGCTTGCGTCTGCAACTCGAGGTAATGACCCGTTGGGAGGAGATCAATCCCTGGAACGAGGGGATGCGTGGCGGCTCGGCATCACCGCCGAAGGGAATCCGCACGAAATCCGCCTTTTCCGGGTAGCCGTTTGTCCCCGAACGGGTGCTCCGCCTGGCTTCTGCTGCCTATTCATCTCATCGCTCGAGCTGAACCCGTGGCGGGCGAACTGAACTAGCGATTCGGGCATACAGTCCGACACCTGCGGTGGACTGTCGTGGTCGCGCTGAGCGTCATCGTGGTTGCGGTGCCTGCCCGGAGCTGGGCGACGCACGCCCATCGGCCACGATGACGATTCACGTCACCTCGACAGCAGCGGACGCCAGATTTCTCATCGACCGAGTACCGAAGGGATATCCGAACGCGGGCGACGTGGTTCGCGAGACGTCGACGATGCGCAATGCGATCGCGAAACCTCAACGCGAGCGGGAGCAGAGGTCTGAACGTCTACCGGCTGCAACTCCCGTAGGGCGCATGGGTTTCGTACGTTTGTGCAGATCCGGGACGGTCGCGCGGCTATCGTCCCCGCGATGGATGACCTCGGTGCTCCCAGCTCATACTTGACGGTCGAACCCGGCGTCCCGGTCTTCTCGCAGGACGGCGACAAGCTCGGAGAGGTTCAGTACGTACTCGCCGATCCCGAAGCGGACCTGTTCGACGGGATCGTGGTGGACACGAGCGGGCTTCCAGGCGGGCTGCGGTTCGCCGACGCTCTTCAAGTCGTCGAGATCTACGAACGAGGCGTGATCCTGGGCCTGAGTCTCCGCCGACGCCCAGCACCTGCCGGAGCCGAGCGAGAATCCAGGAGCGATACGGGTGACGGGCGTCGAAGACGTCGATAGCAGCGAGCTACGCGAGAAACTCCGCCGAGCCTGGGAGGCCGTCAGCGGCAAAGGGCTGCAGGACGGCTAGAGACGCCCGCGCGGCGCAGTGCCAGATCGGCACCGCGTGCGTCCCGGCTTACGAGGGCGGGCTCTGCTCACCCGCTCGCACCGCGACAGGAAGTCGTCTGTCAGCCAGCGCGAGCGGACGACCAGAAGTGCGTCATACGCACAAGACGGGTTGTAGGCGAAGTTGAAGTCGAAGACGAGCCGACCTCCATCCGCCCCCAGATCTGCACCCTTCACGGTGTCGAGGAGGTAACGGGCAGCCGGGTACGTCTCTCGCCCGCTCGTCTTGTCCTGGAACGAGACGAAGACGCCTCCCCGTACCCCTCGTTCCAGTGATGTAGGAGCGAGCGCTCGTCACCCGCGTAGACGAAGTGCGCGGTGCGACATTCTGAGAACGGAAGTGCAGCGCCGGTACTCGAAGCGACATCGCGCATCGGGCTCGGACGCGTCTCCACGCGGGCGACGACTCGGGCCGACGGGTCGTAGTCGAAGGCAGTTGCATCCGAGAAAAGCCGCACGCCGCTCGACCGGCAGAGGCGACTGCGGATGCTCACGAAAGCGCGGTCACGCGTCTCCAGCCAATGTCTCCACGCAGAGCGAGGGTCGGAGTTCGATCGCACTGACTCGTAGAGGGCGAAGATCTGCCTCTTCCAGTCCAACAGGTCGAGAGCGTCCGTGGCATCGACGGTCATCGCGAGCAGTGGATCGGGCATCTGGCTCACTCGGGTTCGTTCAACTGCCTCGACGGAAGCTACCTGCGGGTCGAGGAGCGGCCGCGACCTCCGGAGCCCTGACGGCGCTCGGTGCCGCGCGCCCTCGCGAGCAAGACGGAGGGACGACGACTCAGCCGGCACATCCTCCATTTGCAGGAGCGCGGAGCGACTCGTGGTCGAGCCTAATAGCGAGAAGACGGTGACGGCACGCCTCTCGTCTGGCGAATCCGGCGGAGGCTCCGTCGCGTAGTACGAGTGAGAAAGGAGATGGTGCTATGAACGAGATGAGACATCCAACGCACGGACGGGCCATCGCGGCCAGGCTCAGGGGCACGACACGCATGGCGGCCCTGTTCGTGCTGACCGCGGTGCTGGGCGTGACGGGATTCCTCGCCGCCAGCGCGTTTGCCGGTGGCGCCGGCTCACAGTCGAACGCGACCCTCTCGCTCCGTCAGACGAACCTCGGTCAGATCCTGGTCAGCGCAAAAGGCCGCACGCTCTACTCTCTTCATGAAGGACAGGAACGGCAGGAGCGCCTGCAGCGGGGCTGCGCGTCGTACTGGCCGCCCCTCGTGAAGACCGGCAAGCTGACCGTGGGGCCCGGCGTCAAGCAGTCTCTGGTGGGCACGACGAAGCGCGCGGACGGCCGCCTGCAAGTGACGTACAAGAAGCATCCGCTCTACACCTTCGCGCTCGACAAGCGGGCCGGGTCAGACGAACGGCCAGGCCAGCTCCAACTTCGGAGCCAAGTGGTACGTCGTCTCCGCACGAGGAGCGCGGTCCTCAAGGCACCGACCACCACGACCACCGACACCACCACGACTACGACCACGACTCCCTACCCTCCCTACCCGTAGAAGCGAGCGAGCGCCTCGAGGCGCTGGGTCGAGAAGCTCGAACAACAGCTCGAAGGGTTCTAGCCGCAGCAATCGTCGCTGCTGAGCTCGTGGCCGCTCTCGAAAGCCTCGAAGTAGCCGGCGCAAGGCTCAGAACCAGGCTGACCCCTCGTGACGTGCGGCCCGTGCGGCCCCCTGCGCTGCCGCACTCGTAGGCTTCGGCGCGTGAAGGTCTTCACCGTCGTCGGAAACCGGCCGCAGTTCATCAAGGCAGCGGCGCTCTCGTCCGCGGCACTCCGCGATGCCGAGCATCGAAGAGGTCGTCCTGCACACGGGGCAGCACTGGTTCCACGTCATGTCCCAGGTGTTCTTCGACCAGCTCGGCCTCGCCGAGCCGCGCTACCGGCCTCGATCTCCACACCTCCGATAGCGACGGCGATGCAGCCCGCGATCGCGGAGACGGATCGCTGCCGAGGCGCCCGACCTCGTCCTCGTCTACGGCGACACGAACTCGACGCTCGCCGGCGCGCGCGCCGCGCACCGACGCGTCGATCCCGCTCGCGCACGTGGAGGCCGGGCTGCGCAGCGGCGACCTCGACATGCCCGGAAGAGCACAACCGGATCGAGACGGATCGCCTCGCGTGGCTCCTCTTCTGCCCGGACGACCGCTCGCGGCGGACGCTCGAAGAGCGAGGGCGTCATGGGCCGGATCTACGTCGTCGGCGATGTCATGGCGGATGCGAGCCGCGTGTTCGCCCCGATCGCCCGGGCAGCGGTTCCGGTACCGCACAGTCCGCGGCTCGTACGTCGTCGCGACGATCCACCGTCAGGCAAACGTCGAGCAGCCGCGGCTCGGTCACGATCGTGGACGGCCTGAACAGGATCGACGAGATGGTCGTCTTTCCGCGTGCACCCGCGGACGCGCGCGCGCATGCAGGAGGAGCGACTCGCGCTCGGCGACCACGTCCGTCTCATCGAGCCCCTCGGCTACCTCGAGTTCGCCTCGCTCGCGTCGCAGGCCCGCGTCGATCGTCACCGACTCGGGCGGGCTGCAGAAGGAGGCCTACTGGTACGGCGTACCGTGCGTCACCGTCCGGCCGTCGACCGAGTGGGTGGATACCGTCGCGGTCGGAGCGAACGTGCTCGTGGACGCCGACCCCATGCCATCGCAGCCGCCGTGGCGAGCGCGACGATGCCGCCCGGACAGGCCGGTGCTCTACGGCGACGGCCACGCCTCCGGAACGGATCGCCCAGGTGCTCGTCGCTACGATCCCGAGCCGATGAAGCGCGACGTCGCCATCATCGGAGCCGGCTACGTCGGCCTCCCACTCGCACGGACGTTCGCCGACGCCGGGCAAGCAGCGTCGCTGCTCGTGGACGTCGACGCGGCTCGCGTCGCGCAGCTGAACGCGGGCGAGAGCTACATCGAGGACGTCCCCACCGAGAGTGCTTCGAGCCGCTCGTCGACGCCGGGCTCATCGCCGCGACCACGGACTACGACGAGCTGCGCGAGGCGGACGCGATTCTGGTCGCGCTGCCCACGCCGCTCTCACGCCAGCGCGAGCCCGACCTGCGGATCCTCGTGTCGGCCGCCGAGTCGATCGCAACGCGTCTCCGAGCCGGACATCTCGTCATCCTCGAGTCGACGACCTATCCGGGCACGACGCGCGAGCAGGTGCAGCCGATCCTCGAGGCGCGGAAGTGGCCTCACGGCCGGCAAGGACTTCCACCTCGCGTTCTCGCCCGAGCGCGTCGATCCCGGTCGCGAGAGACTGGACGACGAAGACCGTGACCGAAGGTCGTCGGGCGGCATCGACGAGGAGTCGACGGCTGCAGCCGTCGAGCCCTCTACTCGGCCGCGATCGACAACGTGCACCCCGTCTCGTCACCCGAGGCGGCCGAGCTGCACGAAGCTGCTCGAGAACATCTTCCGTTCGGTCAACATCGCGCTCGTCAACGAGCTCGCGCAGCTCTGCGACCGGATGAACATCGACGTCTGGGAGGTCATCGACGCGGCCGCGACGAAGCCGTTCGGGTTCATGCCGTTCAAGCCGGGACCGGGTCTCGGCGGCCACTGCATCCCGATCGATCCCGTTCTACCTCACGTGGAAGGCGCGCGAGTTCGGCTTCTACACCGAGTTCATCGAGCTGGCGGGGAAGGTGAACGAGTCGATGCCGTACCACTGTCGCTCGGTCGGTCTCGCAGGCTCTGAACCACGTCCGCCAGCGCTCGCTCAAGCGGCTCGAGGATCCTCGTCCTGGGCGTGGCCTACAAGCCCGACATCTCGGACACGCGCGAGTCCCCGGCCGATCAAGCTGATCAGCCTGCTGCGACAACGCCGGCTCCGACGTCGCACTACCACGACCCGCATGTGCCCTCGTTCACGGAGAACGGCGTCGACGATGAGCTCGTCGGCGCTCGACCCGAGCGCCTACGACTGCGTCGTCATCGTGACGAACCACTCGGGCATCGACTACGAGCAGCTCGTCGAGGACGCCGTCCTCGTGGTCGACCTCCGCAACGCGACCGGCAAGAACGGGACGCGTTCGGACAAGGTCTGGAAGCTGTGAGCGATCCGGGTCGGGCAGGCCGGCCTCGGAGAGTGGGGAACGAATCTGGCGCGCAACTTCGCCGACCTCGCCGACCTCGCCTGGCTCAGCGATCCGGCCGAGGGCAAGGATGCGGAGTTCCAGGGCCGCTATCCGCACGCCCGCTGGGCGTCGACCTTCGACGAGATGCTCGAGCGACCGCGACGCTGGACGCGGTCGTGATCGCGACTCCGGTGCCGTCGCACTACGACCTCGCGAAGCGGGCGCTCGAGGCCGGCAAGCACGTGTTCGTCGAGAAGCCGCCCGCGATGACGAGCGACGAGATCGACGAGCTCGTCGCGCTCGCGGACGAGCGCGACCTCGTCCTCATGCCCGGCCATCTGCTGCTCTACCACCCTGGCGTCGCTCAAGCTCAAGGAGCTGGTCGACGACGGGCGAGCTCGGCGAGGTGCTCTGCGTGTACGGCAACCGGCAGAACCTCGGCCGCATCCGTCCGTACGAGAACGCGCTGTGGTCGCTCGGAGTGCACGACCTCTCCGTGATCCTCTACCTGCTGGACGAGGATCCGACCGAGGCGATCGCTCTCGGGCCGCGACTTCCTGCAGCCTGGCGTCGAGGACGTCGTCTTCTGCTACCTCCGCTTCCCGTCCGGCCGCATCGCGCACATGCACCTCTCGTGGCTCGATCCGCACAAGATGCGGAAGATGACCGTCGTCGGCTGCGAGAAGATGGCGGTCGTTCGACGACATGGAGCTCGACCGCAAGGTCACGGTGTACGAGAAGGCGCCGTGGAAGCCCGTCGAACACGTACGGCGAGTGGCAGACGCGCACCGGGCGACATCCACATTCCGAAGATCGCGACCGACGAGCCGCTCGAGGCTCGAGTGCCGGCACTTCCTGTCGCTCGTCGAGGGCGACGGCGATCGCGCGGACGGTCGCGCGACGGACGGCGCGCGGTCGTGCGCGCGCTGGACATGCTCACGACGTCGCTCAATGGCGGCTGAGGTCCACCCGAGCGCGACCGTCCATCCGGGAACGGTGCTCGGCGACGGTGTGAAGGTGCTCGGAGAACGCCGTCGTCGGCAAGCAGCCATCGCTGCTCGCCGCGCTCGACGGCGAAGCGCGAGCCGCTGCCGCCGACCGAGATCGGCGACGGGACGATCGTCTCCACCGGCGCCATCGTCTTCGCCGGCTCGCGGATCGGCGCGCGGGTGATCCTCGGTGACCAGTCGTGCGTGCGCGAGCGTGTGACGATCGGCGACGACGTCGTCCTCGGCCGCGGCTCGCTCGTCGAGAACGACACGACGATCGGCGCGCTGACCAAGATCCAGGCCGGAGGCGTACATCACCGCGTACTCGACGCTCGAGGACAACGTCTTCATCGCGCCGTGCGTCGTCACGACGAACGACAACTTCATGGGCCGCACCGAGCAGCGTCACGAGCTGATCGAAGGGCCCGACCATCCGCCGCGGTGCGCGGCGTGGGCGGCGGCGCGATCCTCTGTCCCGGGATCGAGATCGGCGAGGAGGCGTTCGTCGGCGCGGGCGCGGTGGTGACGAAGGACGTGCCGCCGCGCGTCGATCGTCGTCGGCAACCCGGCGCGAGTGCTGCGCGACGTTCCCGAGGACGAGCTGCTCTAGCCCTTGATGATCGCGAGCCGGTAGCGCGTCGCGCCTGGGCTCGACATGCGCACCTGCACGTAGTACGTCCCGGCGAGCCGTGGGCGGTACGAGAGGTACTGGCGCGAGCCGGTGCGGGCAGACGTGCGCACGCGATACGCGAAAGTCCGCGACAGCGTTCGACCGAGCGCGCCTGGGGAAGCCAGAACGCGAGGCTCAGATCGACGCTCGCATCGGCGCCCGGTCAGACCGACGTAGACCGGTTGGTTTCGGTTCAGACGGATCGCGTAGACGTCGTCCTGGTCGTCCCAGAAGTCGACTCGCGCCTGCAGTCGGCGGTTCTGTCCGAGACACGCGATAGCGCACGCGCGCCGAGATCGTCGTTGGACTCGTAGAAGTCGCGACGCGGGATCGGCTTCGACGAGCGCGCCGACGGCCGCAGGCGACGTCCAGCCGACCCCAGCCCGAGTAGGCGTCACGTCCGTCTGCGCACGCGTCGCAGCCGGTCTCCGGATCCAGGTCGATCGCAGTCGACTGGAGGATCTTCGTGACCTGCTCGGGGCGCAGCGTGGGCCGCAGGCTCAGCAGGACAGCCGCGGCGCCGCGCTCACCTGCGGGGCCGCGAACGACGTCCCCCTGCGCCTCTCGGAACTCGTCGGGGCCGCAGCTCGAATAGCCCTGATCGGAGCAGCTCGGGAAGCGCGCCGTCAGCGGCCGGGGAAGGATCGACAGGATCTCGAGGCCCGGCGCCGCGAGGTCGTTGTAGATCGGGTCGCGGTTCGAGAACGACGGGATGCCACCCGTGTCGTTCATCGCGCTCACGCCGAGGACGTGCGGAAGCGCCGCCGGGTAGCTCGCGTACTTCCACGGGCTCGTCGGGTGCCTGGTCGGAGTTGCCGACCGCCGCGACGACGACGACACCGTTCGAGACCGCGTAGGCCACAGCGTCAGCCTCGAGGCGTGAGTACGTGTCACGGTCCGGATCGAGCGGATCCCGGATGCCGCCGAGGCTCATGTTGATGACGCGCGCGCCGTTGTCCGACCGCCCAGCGGATCGCCCGTGCCTCCGCGTCGACGGGGATGGCACGCGACTTGGTCACGACCTTCGCGATGAGGAGCTCGGACGACGGCGCGAGCCCGGCGATGCCGATCCCGTTGTCGTGGCCTGCCCCGATGAGGCCCGCGACGAACGTGCCGTGACCGAGCGTGTCCACGCGCGCCGAGCCACCGACGAAGCTCTTCGCACCGAGGATCCTGCCCGCGAGGTCTGGATGGCCCGCATCGACGCCGGAGTCGATGACCGCGACCGGGATCGGCTCGAACGCGGGCAGCGTGATCCACGAGGAGTAGAAGCCGCTGTACGAGAGGTACCACTGCTTCGGCACGAGTGGATCGCTCGGCGTGAACGCGAGATGACGCGTGAGAACGGGCTCCACGTAGCGCACGCCGGAGATCCCCTGGAGCGACACGCCTGCGGGCACGTCGACGACGAGCGCGGGGATCGGCTTCAGGCTGTGCGCGTTCGTGCCTGTTCGCCGCTCGACGGCTGAGGCGACGACGTCCGCGTTCGCACCGTGAGCGAGGCCGACGGCGACGCGGGCAGCGTCGGCTCGCCCCGGCAGCGCCAGAGCGAGATCGACACGAGCACTGCGACGAGCACGATTCGCCTCATCCGGACACCTGACGACGGCGGACATGCCGGCGGCCAGAGGCCGCCGCTCGCGGTACTTCGGGCCCGGTAGCTGCCTGCCGGCACGGCCAGCGTCGAGCTCGAGCCTGAACGTGCCCGCGGCATCCACGACCGGCTCGCCGACGAGCGCCCAGTTCGAGGCCCTTCCTCCGCTCCACGGCGATCGCGGCGCCGGGTAGCTTCGGCGACCGTTCCGCTGAGAACCCACGGCTCGGCGACCGTCGGACGGGCGAGAGTCAGGCGTGGCGCGACCTGCACGAGCAGCGCTGGAGAGGCGCCGCCCTCCGTCTCGAGCCGATATCGCGTCGTACGCACGGGCTTCACGTCGAAGGTGAGCGTGCCGGCAGCGTCCGGGGTGAGCATGGCCACGGGAGACCAGGCGACGCCGTCGGGAGAGGAAGCGAGCTTCAAGCTCCGAGGCCTCTCCCCACCCCTGTGAGACGAGCGCTCGACCCGAACACGATCGCTCCCACAGCGGGGCGATCGAGCCTGAGCACGCCGATCGTCACCCATGTCGAGCGCAGGCCGAGAGCGGTGCGAACGACCGTCGCGGGGACCTTGCTCCGAGCCCGTGGTGGTCTCGACTGTGACCGAGCGAATACGCCCGGACGGCGTCGCGTTGCCCTGACGTCGGTGACCCGCGCATCGGCTCCGAGCTTCGCCTGCACCGTGCGCGCGCCGAGCAGCACCGGTCCCCACCGGTAGTACGGCGAGATCTTGTCCCAGGGATCGGGCCGCGAGACGAGGTACGGCACGCTGAACCCGAACACGTCGGCCGCGCTCGCCGTCTTGCCTCCCGACGTCGAGAAGTAGTACGTCGTGGCGACCTTCCCGCCGTAGAGGACGACCTGTCCCGTCGTGTCGGTCACGGCCTTGGTCGTCGACGGCTTCTCTCCAGCCACGCCGAGGTACACCTGGCTGCGGACGTCCGAGTAGAGGTCGAACGGCTTCCCCTTGACGAGGCTTGCGAGCGCGTACGAGCGGGCGGCGACCGCCTGGGCCTTGAGCGCCTCGGCGGGCCAGCTGTAGGGCATCTCTCCCGCGACCACGCCTTGGAGGTAGCTCTCGAGTGCGACGACGTTCACCACGCGAAGGAACCCGGCCTGCGGGACGAGCTCGAGCTTGCCGCGGTAGAGGCGACCGTCGAGCGCGAGCGATGCCTTCTTGGCCGGCCGAAAGACGAGCGGCTGGGTCGCCGGGGCCAGGCCTGCTTCGGATGGGATGGAGAGATCGGGGCGAACCGTGACCGGCCCTTCGGGCAGCCGATACGTTGCCCCGTCGCGTCGACGGCGACGAACGGGAGGCGTCGATGAGATCGTCACCGCGCGAGCGACCTTCGGCGAGAGGACGCGGACCTCCTTCCTGCCCGCTTTCCCGAGCTCGGTCCCGGTGTAGTAGTGAGCGAGGATCTGGTCGATACGTGCGACCGGCGAGCGCCTGGCCGTAGGCGCCGTACTGAGCTCATCCCGACGCCGTGCCCATAGCCGCGTCCGGAGACGAGGAAGACCGCTTCGCCGTAGGACGAGGGCGGCGTCTGCTGCCCCGCACGCGGATGCGACGGTGACGAGGTGAGGACGAGGACGTTGCGGCGACGAGTGCGCGCACGAGGGCTCCAGGGTAGCTCCGCAGCGTTAGCTCTTTGTGTTCTCGGCCGATTGCGCCAGGCCTTGAGCGAACGGGTCTATTTCCAGGCAGATTCTTCGACTGGAGCGCGCTCCTTGAGCGGCTCCCACCACTCGCGATTCGCTTCGTACCAGGCGACGGTCTCGCGCAGCCCGTCGTCGAAGCCGCGCGACCGGCGCCCAGCCCAGCTCCCGCGAGATCTTCGTCGCGTCGAGCGAGATAGCGCCGGTCGTGTCCGGGACGGTCCGGGACGATCTTCTTGCAGAGTCTCCGGCTTGCCCGGTCAGCTCGAGCACGCGATCGGCGATCTCCTCGATCGTCGCCTCGACTCCCGAGCCGACGTTGTACGTCTCGCCCGGCCCGTCCCTCCTGCAGGACGAGATCGATCGCCTCGGCAGTGGTCGAGGACGTGCAGCCATTCGCGCTTGTTCTGCGTCGACGCGTACATCGGGAGCGGCTCGTCGTCGAGCGCGTTCGTCGGTGAAGAGCGGGATGACCTTCTCCGGGAACTGGAAGCGGGCCGTAGTTGTTCGAGCAGTTCGTGATCGTGACCGGAAGACCGAAGGTCTCGAAGTACGCGCGGACCGCGTGATCGGCGCCTGCCTTCGACGCGTTGTACGGCGTGCGCGGGCGATACGGCGAGTCCTCGGTGAACACGTCGTCCGTGTCGAGCGCGCAGATCCCCGTACACCTCGCACGTCGAGACGTGGTGGAAGCGCGCGACGCCGGCGGCGCGCGACGCGTCGAGCAGCGTCTGCGTGCCGAGGACGTTCGTGCGGAAGAACCGGCGTCGGGTCGACGACGGCGAGCGAGTTGTGCGACTCGGCCGCGAAGTTGACGACGACCTCGGTCTCGTGCTCGCGCAGCGTCGCCTCGGCGAGATCGCGATCGCAGATGTCGCCCTGAACGAACTCGATGCGCTCCTCGCACGCTGGACAGGCTCTCGCGGTTCCCGGCGTAGGTCAGCAGGTCGTACACGACGACCGAGTCGTGCGGGATGCCGCTCGAGCCAGTAGTGGACGAAGTTCGAGCCGATGAAGCCGGCGCCGCCGGTGACGAGGAGTCGCACGGCGCGGAAGGCTAGCCGTCCATCTCGGCGAGGCATGCGCGGAGACCGTCGCGCCAGTGCGGAAGCATCGGGAGCTCCCGTCTCGCTCGCTCCGCAGCACGGAGTACGCGGGTCTCGGGGCAGGACGCTCGAGCTCAGCCGTCGTGATCCGCCGGACACGGCAGCTGAGCCCTGCCTCCGCGAAGATCGCCTCGGCGAAGTCGGCCCACGTGCAGTCGCCCTCGGCCGCAACGTGCCAGAGCCCTTCGGCAGGTCGCGCGTCGACGAATCCCGAACCGCCGCGGCGAGGTGGCCGACGAACGTCGGGCAGCCTCGCTGGTCGTCGACGACGGCGACCTCGTCGCGCTCCGCGCCGAGGCGGAGCATCGTCCGGAGGAAGTTGTGGCCGGTCGGCGCCGAAGAGCCACGATGTCCGGACGATCCACGCGTTCGGTCCCGGCTGCGGCCTCGCCGTGGAGCTTCTCGTCCTGCCGTAGGCGGAGGCCGGAGTTCGGGCCGTCCGACTCGACGTAGGGCGAGCGCTTCCGCCCGTCGAAGACGTAGTCGGTGGAGAAGGTGACGAGCGGCGCCTTGAGCGCTGCGGCGTGTGCGAGTTCCGCGCGACGTTCACGGCCGCCGCACCCTGCGGGTCGTCCTCGGCGCCGTCGACGTCGGTCCACGCAGCCGTGTGCAGCACGAGGTCGAGCTCGCTTCGCGACGCCGATTGAGGAACGGCCCGGTGACGTCCCAGTCGGCGCGCGTGAGCGCGAGGACGTCGTCGTCCGCGAATGCCTGCTCGAGCGCGCGGCCGAGCTGGCCGCCGGCGCCCGTGATCAGGACTCGACGGCGGCGTCCCGCGCGGACAGGATCGGTGCTGCTCGAGCTCCATAGGGATGCGACGCGCGGGTCGTTCCAGGGGACCGTGTGCTCGTCGGGATCGGCCGGGTCGTACTCGGCCGTGACGTGGTAGCAGAACAGGATGTCCGTGAGCGCTTCGAAACCGTGAGCGTGGAACCCGGGGATGTACACCGCCACCGGATTGTCCTCGCCGATGTCCTCCGTGAACGTGTCTCCCGTCTCGCGGTCGAGGACGACGACGCGTGCCGTTCCGCGCAGGCAGGCGAAGAGATCGTCCTGCCCGCGCTCGTGGTAGTGCAGGCCGCGAAGCACTCCGGCACGCGAGAAGGAGACGTTCGTCTGGCGCATCGGCTTCGGCATGCGAGCTGTCGCGGCGGAGCTCGCAGAACCAGCCGCGCTCGTCCTCGACACGACGGAGCGGGATGCGGACGACGCCCTCGATCACGCGGCGTCACGCTTGTTCGCGCCCGTCTCGTCGATGCGGCGGCCGATGTCCGCGAGGTGCTGCCAGTGCTTGCCGGCGTCCTCCCACCAACCGTCGACCTCGGAGGCCTCCAGCCGTCCCACGAGTGCGTAGTGCCGGTTCACGTCCGTGATCTCCAGCTCGCCGCGCGCGGACGGGTTCAGCGTGTCGATGACGTCGAACACGTCCGCCGGGTAGCAGTAGAGACCGACGACCGCGTGCGACGTGGGCGGTCTCGTCGAACCTCATGTCGACGACGCCGGCCTTCTCGACGATGTCCGCGACCTCGCCGTCATCGCCGTAGACGACGACGCCGAAGTTCTCCGGGTCGTCGACCTCCTTGACGAAGATCCGCGCGCGCGGATGGGCTCTCCGCCCATTCGTGGATGCTCGCGGACTGCGCGAACTCGAAGATGTTGTCTCCGAGCACGACCACGAGCGGCGCTCCGGCGGCGAAGTCCCGCGCCATGCCGACGACCTGCGCGATGCCGCCGGGCTCCGTCTGGACCTTGTAGGTGAGATCGAGCTCGAGGATCGGATCGCCGCCGCCGCGTGGAGCCAGTCGGCCGTCCCCGAGGAGATCGATCATCTGCCCCGCGTGGCCCTTCCCCGTGACGAGGAGCACGTCGGTGATCCCCGGCCAGCTGGAGGAGCTGGAGCGGGTAGTAGATCATCGGCCAGCTCCCGACCGGGAGCAGGTGCTTGTTCGCGACGCGCGTCAGCTCGCCGAGGCGCGTCGCCTCGCCGCCGGCGCAGATGAGACCCTTCGGCTGCACGCGGGGATGCTAGAGGCTCGACGGACATTGGCGCGCCCGGCTACGGGCGCTTCCGGTCGCGCTCGCGCCACGCTCGCCGCATCGCGGTTTTCCGCTCCTGCACACCGGGTACCGCCCGAACAGCGGCGACCCACACGTAGAGCGTCGCGCTCACCACGCCGGCGATGAGCATGAGCAAGCGCTTGGGGTGGAGGGCGAAGAACAGCAGTGCCCGCACGCGGGCGATCGTAGCCGACATACTTCGAAGCCGAGTCGAGGAAAGGTGGTACCAGGCATGGCGAAGACCAAGACGAACCCCGCGCTGTCGACGGACGCGCTCAAGCCGTACGTCCAGCGCGCAATGACGGATCCGGAGCTTCGCGAGGACCTCCTCGCCGCCTTCGTCGCCGCCCGCGGCATCTACGGCCAGATGGCGAAGGGCCGAGGTCTCAAGGGCAAGGCGGAGAAGGTTTCCGAGAAGGACTTCCAGAAGCAGATCCAGCACCTCGTGGGCGATCTGACCGAGGCGTCGGAGAAGCTCAAGGGCAGCGCGAAGAAGAAGAGCCACAAGACGCGCAACCGCGTCGTCCTGCTCACCGGGGTGACGCTCGGCGTGCTCTACAACCCGTGGACCGGTCAGGCGACGCGCGACTGGATCATGGAGCAGATCGCCGGCGGGAACGGCGACGGGCTCGAAGAGCTCGAGGCCGAGCTCGCCGCCGAGGCCGATGCGGCACAGGGCGGCAACGGCTCCGAGCCGTAAGCCGGCCCGGCTTCGCTAGTCCCTCAACGCTTTCTCGAGCGCTCCGGGAACGAGACCGCTGGTCGACGCGATGTCGTCGGCCTCGAGCAAGACCGCGCCGGGCGGCGGCAATGTCGCGCTGCCCGGCCCGGTCGGCACGTAGATGCGCCCGGCCGGAGAACGAGATGTCGTCGCGCATGCCGCCACGCGAGGAGGATCGGGTACGGCGCAACGACGCCGTCGTACCCGAGGCCAAGCATCGAGGACGGGTGGATCTCGAAGTGGAGGTGCGGCGCTCCTCCGTCGGCGTCGCCGGTCGCCCCGACGAACCCGATGACGTCACCGCCTTCACCGACCTCCCCTCGACCGCGAGCGGTGAGTACGCGGAGAGGTGTGCGTAGTAGAACTCGTTGCCCGACGTGTCCCGCAGCCAGACCCGGTACCCGCCGATCCGGTTGAACCCGATCGTGTGCAGTGTCCCGTCCGCCACCGCGAGCAAGCGGCGTTCCGGCGGCCGCGAAGATGTCCTCGCCGTGGTGCCAGCCGCCGGAGACGATCCGCTCGCGGCGCGCCGAAGCTGTCGCCGAACGACGCCGTGCCGTAGACGGGGAAGACGTAGCCTCCCGACGAGAGCCGCGCGCTGACCTCCGGTGCGACGCGCACCGGCCCGCCGGGAACCTCTCCGCCGACGTCGGGCTCCGGCGCGCGTCGGCCTGCTGAGGTCGGCCGCCGGGCGTTGTCGGCCGGGGACCGGCCCTGGCGTGGTCGGACGCGATGGTGCGCTGACATCGGCGACGGACGTCGCCTGCGCGTTGCCAATCACGATCTCGCTCCCGGCCGGAAGGCCGCCGTGGTCGGCGCTCAGCTGGATTCGAAGCGCGGTGATGGACGCCTGAGCGCCGGGCGGGCCCTTCTTGCGAGTGCCGCTACTGCCGGCGAGAACGGTGAGCGTTCCCCAGTCCTCGAGCGTGGTGTTCCCCGGTGCACTCGGGATGTCACGTCCGAGGGCGCGAAGCCCCTGGACCTCGACGCCGACGATTCCGACCCGACCGACCGCTCGCTCGCGCCGGCCGAGACCGACGCCGTGATCTTGCCCGGCGACGATCTCGCCGTTGAACAGGGAGAGGACGATCGCCTCGGCGAACGACTGCGTCGCGGCGGCCGAGCCGGGAGATGCGAACGACAGCTGCGCGCGAGCGACCGACGCTGACGACCGAGCCGTCCGCGGGGTACTGGAACGACTGAACGTCCACCGTGGGCGAGGTCGGCCACTCGAGATCTCCGAGCGAGACGCCGTCCTGGCCGGGAGATCGTGATGCGCAGCAGGAACGCGGTGGCGCTCGTGGTGGCGCTGCGCGGAGGCGGGGCGGCGGCCGCGAGCGTTGCCGAAGCGACAAGGGCTGCGACGACCGCGACGGCGAGGCGGATCACGGCGAATCAGGGTAGCGCGGGTTTCTGCGGCGCGTTCTCCACACGAGCTGGCCCGCGACGCCGAAGAGCAGGATGGCGAACAGCGTGCGCAACGTGGTCTCCGGAAGCTCCGTGACGATCCTCGCGCCGATCTCGACCCCGACGATCGACGCGAGACCGACGACGACCGCCGTCCGCACGCGGAGATTGCCGTAGCGGCGCTGGCTCCAGGCGCCGACGAGCACCGTCGGAAGGATCGCGAGGAGCGAGGTGCCCTGTGCCTCGAGCTGCCCGAGCCCGAGCGCCACGAGCGTGGGCACGAAGAGGATGCCCCGCCGACGCCGAACATGCCCGCGAGCACGCCTGCCGCCAGGCCGAGAACGATGCCGAATGCGATCGTCGACGCACTCACGACGCGAGCAGCCAGATTCCGATGGCGGTCAGCAGCGCTGCGGAAGCCGTACGTCAGCGTGCTCGTGCGGACGCGTTGCTGCCACGCCGTCCCGGCCAGAACTCCGACCACTGCCGGGAGCCCGACGAGACGCCGCGTAGCCGACCTCGACCTCGCCCCTGAACGAGAAGATGATCACCCCCGCGCTCGCGGTGATGGCGATCGCGAGCAGGACGTCGCGGTCGCCGCCCGCTCCGGCATCCCGACGACGAGGATCAGCAGCGGCACGGCGATGATGCCTCCTCCGACCCCGAAGAGGCGGAGAAGAACCCCGCCGCGAGCCCGATGGCGACGAGGCGCACGGGACGTATCGTACGAGCATGGTCAGCCGGGTCGGCCTCTGTCGCGATCCTGCTCGCAGCCGGAATCGCTGTTTCGGGCGCTGCCGCCCGCACGCCGCCGACCGGCACCGCGATGTTCCTCGTCGCAGCACGACCCGCGGCTCTGTCCGAGCCCTCTGTGGCGGCTACTGGGTCGTCGCTGGCCAACGGCGTGCGGACGCGTTGCGGGAACGGGCAGCAGCAGACGCGCTGCTACGCCGCGCGCGCCGTCGACCGCTACGGCCGGCCATATGCCGACGAGATTCCCGCAGGGTTCGCTCGTGCGTGGCGGCGATCGAGCTCGGCGGAGAGTTCGGCGACCGCATGCTCGACCAGCTTCGCGTGTGACGCCGTCTACGCTCCGGCAGGCACGGCCGCGGTCAGCGGCGGCTACTACCGAGTCGTCGACAACGGCATCCGCTGCATCCGTGCCCTGCTTCTCGTATCGCGCCGGTCAGGTCAACGGATCGTCGCGGGTCATGATCTCCGAGTGTCGACCTCCAGGCGTCGGGCGCGCCGGCGCGGAGCGATCGAGCGCGCGCAGCCGCGCTACGGACGAAGGACGGGCGTCTACGCACGCGGCCGGTTCGCGCACGACGCCGGACGGCGCCGCGTCTTCCGCGCGCTGCGTCTGTACACCAGAGCGCCGCAGCCTCGCGCCTGAGGACATCCCAGGCGAGCCGCACGTCGTCCTCGCTCGTCCGGAAGCTGCCGACAGCGAGCCGGAGCTGATAGCGGTCGGCGAAGCGCGTGTGCGAGAGGAAGACCTCACCCGAGTCGTTGACGCGCTCGAGCAGCCGCTCGTTGTCCTCGTCCGAGCCCTCGCGCCGGAAGCAGACGAGCGAGAAGTGCCTCGGCGCCGTCACCTCCCAGCCGGGCTCGTCGCGGACCCAGCCCTGCGAACAGCTCCGCGAGGCGGACGTGCTCGCGAAGTCGCTGCTGCAGCCCGATGCGCCCGTAGCAGCGGAGGACGGCCCACAGCTTCAGCGCCCGGAATCGCCGGCCGAGCGGGATCGAGACCTCGCTCAGGTTGACGCGTCGTCGGGCGACGCGCAGGAACTCGGGCACGAGGCTGAACGCGTCGCGGAAGTCCTCCTGCCGCCGCGTCCACGAGCACCGAGCAGTCCATCGGCACGCCCGAGCCACTTGTGCGGGTTCACGCCGATGGAGTCGGCGCGCTCCCAGCCCGCGAAGTGGTGGCCGGAGCTCCGGCAGACCGCCGCGGCAGCCCGCGTAGGCGCGCGTCGACATGGAGCCACGTGCCCGGCTGCGGCGCAGCGCTCGGCGATCTCCGGGACCGGATCGACGGAGGTCATCCCCGTCGTCCCGATCGTCGCGATGACCGCGCACGCGTCGTCGGCGCCGATCAGATCGGGCCGCATGCGGAACGCGTCGTCGGTCGGCACCTTCCGCAGCTCGAGCTCGAGGAGCCGCGCGGCCTTCTCGCCGACGGAGTGCGCGTGCTCGGAGCAGACGAGAACGCGGCGATCGGGGCGGCAGCGAGCGCGCGACGATCGCGGCGGCGAGCACCCCGGTCGAGGCCGTGTCCTCGATGTGGCCTGCGAACTCCTCCGGGAGGCCGACGAGCTGCCGCAGCCAGTCGACGCGTCAGCTCCTCGAGCTCCTGCAGCGCGGGCGACGTGCGCCAGAGGATCCCGACCTGGTTGAGCCCGGCGATGAGGAGCTCCGCGAGCACGCCGGGCTCTGCGCCCGTCGTCGCGAAGTAGGCGAAGAAGCGTGGGCTCTGCCAGTGCGTGAGCCCCGGCAGGAGCACCGTGTCGAGATCGTCGAGGACGGCCGAGAACGGCTCGGAGTCGTCAGGAGGCGAGGACGGCAGACCCGCGCGGATCGCGCCCGGCTCGACCTGCGACAGCACCGGGAGGTCGCGCACGCCGCTCCAGATACGACGCGACCCAGTCGAGCGCGAGCGCGCCGTCGTCGCGGAACGTCGCTCACGTGCGCAGCTTCTCGATCTCGCGCCAGCTGCGCGTGTTCAGCACCTGCTCCTTCGTGAGCCACGCGCGCCGCGCCTGCGCGACGCCGAATTCCGCGTAGCCGAGCGCGCCGATCGAGTGCGCGTCGGTCGTGATCGGGATCCGCACGCCTGCCTCGCCGCGAGCCGCGCATGCGTGTCGCGCATGTCGAGCCGATCGGGCTGGGAGTTGATCTCGAGCGCCGTCCGCGTCTCGACGGCGTGCGCGACGACACGTTCCACGTCCACCGGAGCTCCGTCGCGCTTGAGCAGCCGTCGACCCGTGAGGTGCCCGATGCAGTCGACGTGCGGGTTGTCCATCGCGCCGAGGATCCGCTCGGTCGGGCTGCGGTCGAACGACGTGTGCAGCGACGCGACCACCCAGTCGAGCTCGGCGAGCGTCGGTCGTCGGCACGTCGAGGGAGCCGTCGGCGCGGATGTTCACCTCGATCCCGCGGAGCACGCGAAACGACTTCAACCGCGCGTTGAGCTCGGCGATCTCCTTCCACTGGGCCTCGAGCCGGCCGTCGCGGAGGTAGTGCGAGTGGTCGGTGATGCAGAGGAAGCGGTACCCGCGGCGACTTCGCCGTGAGCGCCATCTCCTCGAGCGTGTTCTTGCCGTCCGACGACCAGGTCGAGTGGCAGTGCATCTCGCCGCGCAGGTCGCCGAGCTCGACGAGCTCGGGCAGCTCGCCGCTCGCGCGCAGCGCCGATCTCGTGCGTTCCCTCGCGCAGCTCGGGTGGGATGGGCGCGTAGCCGAGGAACTCGTACAGCTCGTCCTCGCTCGCGTGCGTCACGACCTCGCCGCTCTCGACCTCCGTGACGCCGTACTCGGAGATCGACAGCCCACGGCGCTGAGCGTCCTCGCGCAGCGCGATGTTGTGGTCCTTCGAGCCCGTGAAGTGCTGGAGCACGTTGCCGTAGCACTCCGGCGGCACCACCCGGAGGTCGAAGCGGAGACCGTCGTGACCGACGACCGTCGCCTTCGTGTCGCCGCGCGCAGCGACCTCCGCGACCCAGTCGCCGTCGCAGAACGCGCGCGATCGAGCGCCGGCGGGTCGGTCGACGTCGCGATGAGGTCGAGGTCGCGCACGGTCTCACGACGCCGCGCGGACGCTGCCCGCCTCCGACACCGCGATCGCCGCCGGATGCGCGGCGAGCTCGGCGACCACGCGGCGTACCGCAGGGAGCGCGCTGACCGAGGAGCCGACGCTCCTCCGCCTTGTCGCCGACGCCCGCCTCGAGCGCCTTCAGGATCTTCTCCTCGCTGCGCGCGCCCATTCCGGAGAGATCGCGCAGCCGGCCCTCCTCGGCGGCGCTCTGCAGCCCGTCGAGCGACGTGATCCCGAGCTGCGTCCAGATGCGCGCCGCTGTCTTCGGGCCGACTCCCGGGAGCCGCAGGAAGTCGACGACTCCCGCCGGCACGAGGCCGCGGCGCTTCGGTGAGCGCGTGCATCTCGCCGTCCTCGACGACCTCGACGACCTTGTTCTCGATCGTCTTGCCGATGCCCGGCAGCTCCTTCGCCTTCCCCTCGAGCGCGAGCTCGGCGATCGGCAGCGGCGACTCGCGGATCTCGCCCGGCCGCCCGCCGGTAGGCGATCACCTTGAACGACTCCTCCTCGAGGATCTCCGAGAGGTCCGCGAGCAGGTCGAGCTGGTCCGCCAGCGCGTCGTTGCCGGGGCAACGTCTGAGGCATCCCGCGATGATACGGCGATGCCTCGCGCGGTCACTGTGCCTCCCGACGTACAACGAGCGCGAGAACATCGGAGGCCATGATCGACGCGCTCGGCGGCGTGCTCGACACCGACCGCGATCGCGTCCTCGTCATCGACGACGGCTCTCCGGACGGAACCGGCGAGATCGCCGACCGGCTCGCCGCCGAGCTCCCGTGGGTCTCCGTGCTTCACCGCGAGACGAAGGAGGGAATCGGGCCGGCGTACGTCGCCGGGTTCCGGCTGCGCCTCTCGACGAGGCGCCGAGCTCGTGCTCGAGATGGACTGCGACTTCTCCGCACAACCCGGCCGACGTGCCGAGGCTGATCGCGGCGGCGGACGACGCCGACCTCGTGCTCGGCTCGCGCTATGCGCCCGGCAGGCGGGACGGCGAACTGGGGTCTCCGTCCGCAGGATCGTGTCGCGTGGCGGCTGCCTCTACGCGCAGGTCCTCCTGCGGCATGCGCGTGCGCGACCTCACGGGCGGCTTCAAGTGCTTTCGCCGGGCCACGCTCGAGAGCGATCGACCTCGACGCCCTCTCCGCCCACGGCTACGCGTTCCAGATCGAGACGACCGTACCGCGTCCGCAAGGCGGGCCTCCGGATCGAGGAGGTGCCGATCACGTTCGTGGAGCGCCGCGCGGGCGCGTCGAAGATGACTGGCTCGATCGTCGCCGAGGCGATGTGGAAGGTTCCGCTGCTCCGGCTGCGTGCCTCACCGGCAAGCTGTAGGCGTGGAGACAGTCGGCGCTGCGCGCCTTCGAGCACGACGTGCTCGACTCCCCGATCCCGGTGATGGTCGACTTCTGGGCGCCCTGGTGCAAGCCGTGCGACGCGATCGAGCCCCACCTACGGAGATCGCCGAGGAGTGGGGCGAGCGCATCCGTCTCGTCACGCGTGAACGTCGACGAGGAAGCCGGCCTCTCGGGGCGCTACGGCGTCCTCTCGTTGCCGACCGTGATCCTCTTCGCCGGCGGGGAGGCGAAGGCAACGGTCTACGGCGCGCAGCCGCGCGCGACGTTCGAGCGCGAGTTCAGCCCGTACGTGTGACGACGATCGCCGCGAGCTGGGCGGACATCCTCGAGGGCGAGGAGATCGCGTACTCGGGTGTCGAGCCGCTCGCGCGAGCCGAAGCTCGAGCCGCTGCCGGACGACCTCGATCCGCGCGTCGCATCCGCGCTCGTCGCGAACGGCGTCACGGCCCTCTACCGACACCAGGCCGAGACCTGGGAGGCGGCGCAGCGCGGCGAGAACGTCGTCGTCACGACCGGCACCGCGTCGGGCAAGTCGCTCGCGTTCAACCTGCCCGTCCTCGACGCGATCGCGCGCGAGCCGAAGACACGCGCGCTCTACCTCTACCCGACGAAGGCGCTCGCGCAGGATCAGGCGCGCTCGCTCGCGGAGCTCCGGCTGAAGGGGCTCCGTCCCGCGATCTACGACGGCGACACGCCGAGCGAGCGGCGGCTGGCAGATCCGCAAGTGGTCGAACCTCGTCCTCACGAACCCGGACATGCTCCACATCGGCGTCCTCCCGCACCACGACCGCTGGGGAGACGTGCTCGCGAACCTGCGCTACGTCGTCATCGACGAGGCGCACGTCTACCGCGGCGTCTTCGGCTCTCACGTCGCGAACGTGCTCCGCCGGCTGCGGCGGCTCGCGCCGGATCTACGACGCCGACCCGCAGTTCCTCGCTCGCGTCCGCGACGATCGCGAACGCCGGCGAGCTGCGCGCTCGAGCTCACCGGTCGAGGCGGCGACCGTCGTCGATCAGGACACGTCTGCCGCGAGCCGAGCGCGAGGTGGTCATCTGGAACCCTCCGCTCCTCGACGTCGAGCTCGGCCTGCGCGGCGAGCCCGCTCGGCGACGCGGCGCGTCTTCTCTCCCAGCTCACCTCGCGCGGCCTGCGGACGATCTGCTTCGCGAAGAGCCGCAAGGCGGCAGAGCTGATCCACCGCTTCGCCGCCGAGCGCGTGGACATCGCGACCGCGAGTCGGCCTCGCGCCGTACCGCGCCGGCTACACGGCCGAGCAGCGTCGCGAGATCGAGCGGCGGCTCGTCGAGGGGGAGCTCCTCGGCGTCACGCGCGACGGACGCGCTCGAGCTCGGGATCGACATCGGCCTGCTCGACTGCGCGATCTCGGTCGGTTTCCCGGGAACCGTCGCGTCGCTCAGGCAGCAGTGGGGACGCGCCGGCGCGCGCGAGCGTGGCCTGGCGATCCTCGTCGCGTCGGACGACGCACTCGACCAGTTCTTCGCGCGCGAGCCCGACGCGCTGCTGTCGCGGCGCGTCGAGGCGGCGATCCTCGATCACGCGAACCCGCGCATCCTCGATCCGCACGTCCTCGCCGCCGCATTCGAGGCGCCGCTGGACGACGGCGACGCAGCGACGCTCGGCTCCGAGGCGTTACGACGCGCCGCAGCGCTGCCGGAGCTCGAGCACACACCGGCGGGGCTGCGTCTGGAAGGGCCGCGACTATCCGGCCGCGCGCGTCTCGCTCCGCTCGGGCGACGCCGAGGCGTTCACCGTGGTCGACGGCGAGACCGGCTCGCTCCTCGGCCTCGTCGAGCGCGACCGCGCGTACTCGACAGTGCACGAGGGCGCGGTCTACCTCCACCTCGGCGAGCAGTACCTCGTCGAGTCGCTCGTCCTTCGAGGATCGCGTCGCGGTCGTCGAGCCGCGTCCGTCGACGACTGGTACACGCAGGCGAAGAAGGAGTCGGAGACGACGATCGAGTCGAGCGCACGCGTCGAGCGGCGCGCTCGGCGTCGAGCTCCACTTCGGCTCGTGTCTCGGTGACCGAGCAGGTCGTCGGCTACGCAGCGCAAGGCGGTGCGCGACGGCTCGACGATCGACGTCGTCGCCGATGCTCATGCCCGAGACGACCTTCGAGACCGAGGCGATCTGGTTCTGTCCCGAGGCGGCGCAGCTCGAGGGCCTCGAGCAGATGCCGAAGCTCCTCGGCGCTGCTCCACGCGGCCGAGCACAGCGCTGCATCGCGCTCCTTCCGCTGTGGGCGATGTGCGACCGCTGGGACATCGGCGGGCTCTCGACGAACCTCCACTACCAGACCGGCCGACCGACGATCTTCGTCTACGACGGCCACTCCGGCGGCGTCGGCATCACCGAGCGCGGCTTCGACCGCTTCGAGGACTGGGTCGAGGACACGGCGCGCATGCTCGCAGCGCTGCCCGTGCGCGGCAGGCTGCCCTTCGTGCGTGCAGAGCCCGAAGTGCGGGAACCTCAACGAGCCGCTCGACAAGGCGGGCGCACGAAGCCCTCCTCGAGCGGATGCTCGCGTCGTAGTGTCGATTCCGACGCGCTGCAGTTCGTCGTTGGTAGTGCAAGCGACGAAACGGAGGAAAGCGTGCAGTACATGGCACTGATCTACGCCGACGAGGAGGTGTGGTCGAGCTTCTCCGAGGAGGAGCGCGAAGGCGTGCGTACGACACAGTACCGCGCGTTCGGCAGCGAGGCGGAGGCGGCCGGCGTGCTCGCCGGCGGGCAACGAGCTCGGGCCGACGCGCGACGCGACGACGGTGCGCGTCCGCGACGACGAGACGCTCGTCACGGATGGGCCCTATGCCGAGGTGAAGGAAGCGCTCGGCGGCTTCTACCTCCTCGAGTGTGCGTCGATGGACGAGGCGCTCGACTGGGCGGCACGGATCCCGGCCGCCGAGCACGGCGCCGTCGAGGTTCGGCCGGTCTACGTCGATCCGGAGGAGGTGCAGCTGTGAAGCTACGCGATGCTCATCTACGGCGACGACGCCGGCTGGGCCGATCTCCCCGACGAGGAGCAGGCGACGCTCGGCGCGCCGAGGAGATGCCGCAGTGGGATCGCGCTCTTCGAGGAGCTCGGCAAGGCCGATCCGAACGTCGCCGGCAAGGAGCTCGACGGGCTGCAGACCGCGGAAGGTCGTGCGCGTCCGCGACGGCGAGCGCATCGTCACGGACGGCCCGTTCGCCGAGACGAAGGAGATCATCGGCGGCGTCTTCCTGATCGATCTCCCCGACCTCGACGAGGCGATCCGCCTCGCAGCCCTCGATCCCGCCGGCGGAGCACGGCTCGATCGAGATCCGCCCGTGCTGCAATAGCCGGTGATGCAGCAGGACGTCGAGCGCGGTCTTCCGGGAGGAGTGGAGCAGTGCCGTGGCGATCCTCACCGCGCGTCCTCGGCGACCTCGAGCTCGCCGAGGACGCGGTGCAGGATGCGTTCGCGACGCGCGCTCGAGCGCTGGCCTCGCGACGGCATGCCCCGGAATCCCGGCGCCTGGATCGTCACGACTGCCCGCAACCGCGCGATCGACCGGATCCGCCGCGACGCAGGTCTTCCAGCGCAAGGCCGAGCTGCTCGCGCGACTCAGGAGTCGCTGCCGGCGGAGGAGGACGACGTGAGCGCGATCCCGGACGAGCGGCTCGCGCTCGTCTTCACGTGCTGCCATCCCGCGCTCGCCGCCGACGCAGCAGGTCGCGCTCACGCTGCGCGAGGTCGGCGGCCTCGACGACGACCGAGATCGCACGCGCGTTCCTCGTCGCCGGAGCCGACGATGGCGCAGCGCCTCGTCCGCGCGAAGCGCAAGATCCGCGACGCCGGGATCCCGTTCCGCGTGCCGCCCGACCACCTGCTCCCGGAGCGCCTCGCGCTCGGTGCTCGCCGTCCTCTACCTCGTGTTCAACGAGGGCTACGCGGCGACGGCCGGTGCGACCCGTCCGCGCCGACCTCTGCGACGAGGCGATCCGGCTCGGCGAAGCTGCTCGCCGTGCTCATGCCCGACGAGCCCGAGGTGCTCGGGCTGCTCGCGCTCATGCTGCTGCAGGACTCGCGCCGCGCGCGCGTGTCGGCGCCGACGGCGAGATCGTGCTGCTCGAGGATCAGGACCGCGTCGCTCTGGGATCGACGGCGGATCGACGAGGGCTGCGCGTGCTCGAGCGGGCCGTTGCGCTGCGGCGGCCGGGGCCGTACCAGCTCCAGGCGGCGATCGCGGCTGCGCACTCCGAGAGTCGCCCGAGAGAGGAGATCGTCCTCCTGTACGAGGCGCTCGTAGCCAGCGATCCCTCGCCGGTCGTCCGACTGAATCACGCCGTGGCGGTCGCGCTCGCGGGCGATGTCGGGCGAAGGGTCTGCCGTCTGATCGACGGAGATCGACGGGCTCGACGAGTACCACCTCATGCACGCCAGCGCGTGCCGACCTCCATCGCCGCCTCGATCAGCGGGACGAGGCCGCCGCGGCGTATCGCCGAGCGCTCGAGCTGACGACGAGCGCGGTCGAGACGCGAGTACCTGGAGCGGCGCCTAGCCGAGGTCTCGTAGCGCGAGCTCGACGGCCTCGGCTGAGCTCGCTCGCGGCAAGGAGTGCCGTCGCCGACGGCGCTCCAGCCGAGCGCGACGACACGCCTTCCGAGCCGGAGTGCGAGCGCCATCTCCGCGATCGTCCCGTAGCTTCCGCCGACGGCGATCACCGCGTCGCCGGACGCGGCGACGGCGAGGTTCCGCGCATGCCCGATGCCGGTCACGACCACGTGATCCGCCCAGGCGTTCGCGGCGCGCCGATCCTCGCCCGGAAGGATCGCGATCGTCGCCCGCCCGACCGACTTCGCGCCGCGCGTGCGCTGCCGCCATCACCTCTCGAGGCCTCCGGTGACCACCGTGCAGCCTCGTTCCGCGAGCAGGCGGCCGACCTCTTCGGCCGCGTCCTCCCACTCCGCGCCGCTGCCGATCACTGCGACCTGGCGCGCGCATCGTGGTAAACGCATGACCCGTGGAGCGACGCGAGGCACGCGGCGGAACGCTCGTCATCCGGCGGCGGATTCGCGGGCAGCGTACGTCGCGCGAGCTGCTGAAGCGGCACGGCGCGACGATCGTCTCGCTCGAGAACTTCATGCTGTACACGCCGCTCCTCCCGGAGGCGGCCTCGGGAACGCTCGAGCCGCGCCACGTGGTCGTTCCGCTCCGCGAGATGTGCCCGCACGCCGAGCTCCTGCTCGGCGACACGGCGACGATCGCGACCGCGCACGGTCGGTCGCCGTCAGAGCCGCTCGCCGGACAGCTCGAGATCGGATACGAGCGGCTCGTCGTCGCGCTCGGGGCGCGGACGCGGCGCTTCCCGTGCCCGGGACTCGCTCCGGAGCACGGGATCGGCTTCAAGAACCTCGCCGACGCGATCGCGCTCCGCAACCGCGTCCTGCTGCAGCTCGAGCGCGCGAGCGATCCACGCCGACGATCCGCCGCCGAGCTCGGGTTCGTCTTCGTCGGCGCCGGCTACGCGGGCGTCGAGGCGCTCGCCGAGCTGAACGACCTCGTGCGCACGCCGCGCTCCGCTCGTACCCGTCGCTGCGTGAGCTGACCGCAGCGCTGGGTGCTCGTCGACGCCGCCCGAAGATCCTCCCCGAGATCCCGCGCCGGCTCGGCGAGTACGCCGCCCGGCGGCTGCGAGCGTCGCGGCATCGAGATCCACGTCGGAACGACACGCTCGAGTCGTACGACGGCCGCAGGCCGTCGCTCGCGAACGGGATGCGCATCCCGGCGCGACACGCTCGTCTGGACGGCCGGCGTGCGCGCGAACCCGCTCCTGCCGAGCTCGGACCTTCCGCTCGACGAGCGCGGCCGCGTCGTCGTCGACGAGACGCTGCGCGTCGAGGGCCACGACGACGTCTGGGCGCTCGGCGACTGCGCCGCCGTGCCGAACACGCAGACGCCCGGGCGTCGTCGACCCACCGACGTGCCAGCACGCGCTCCGCCAGGCGCGGCGGCTCGCGAGGAACCTGACCGGCGACGCCGAAGCCGTACGGCTACCGGATGCTCGGCCAGGTCGCGACGCTGGGCGCTACCAAGGGCATCGCCGAGATCCCCGGCCTCCACTCTCTGGGGCTTCCCCGGCTGGTTCGTCACGCGGACGTACCACCTGCTACCAGCTCCCGCTTCTCACGCGGAAGCTGCGCGTCGTGGTCGACTGGACCAGTCGCGCTCTTCTTCCGCCGCGACATCGTCGAGCTCGTCGATGCTCGGCCATCCGCGCAAGCTCGGCGAGTAGCTAGCGCAGCGACTTCAGAGCGGCCTTCAGCGACTGCTTTGCCGCCGAGCGCGCCGGCCGCGAGGTCACCGTGCCGCGACACCCGATCGAGGACCGCGTCCATCGTGAAGCTCGTGGGGTCGAGGCCGGAGACGACCTCCTCCCAGCGCAGCGGCGTCGAGACCGGCGCGCCGGCCCGCGGGCGCACCGAGTAGACGCGTCGCATTCGTCCTCCCCAGGCCCGTTCTGGTTCGCGTCGACGAGGACGCCGCGGCGCTTCTCCTTCGCCCATTCGGTCGTCGCAAGGCCCGGATGCGCTCGAGCGAGCGCGCCGGCGACGATGCCCGCGAACTCACGAGCCTCCTCGTACGAGTGGCGCCGCGCGATGGGGACGAGGACGTGGATCCCGCGCGAGCCAGAGCGTCTTCGGGAAGCTCTCGAGGCTCGAGCAGGTCGAGCGTCGCCTTGACCAGCCGCGCGACCTCGATCACCTCCTCGAAGCTCGACGCCCTCGGACGGGTCGAGATCGAACATCACCCAGTCGGGCCGCTCAGGCCGATCCACGCGCGACGCCCATGTGTGGAGATCGATGCAGCCCATGTTCGCCATCCACAGCAGCGCGAGCTCGTCGTTCACGACCGCGTACTCGATGATGCGCTTCTCGCCGTCGCGCGTCGAGGCCAGGGAAGGGCGCGCGCTCGATCCAGTCGGGCATGTGCGACGGCGCGTTCTTCTGGAAGAAGCTCTTGCCCTCCCAGCCGTCGGGATAGCGCTTCATCGTGAACGGCCCGCCCGCGCAGGTGCGGGACGAGAGCCTCCGCGACGTCGCGGTAGTACGCGACCAGATCGCCTGGCGGATGCCGCCAGGTCCACGCGCGGAAGGAGTGTTCCCAGGTGCACAAGCTTCGTCAGCGCAAAGACATAGCTTCCCCGGGTGACTTCTGCCCCGCAAAAGTCACCTAGGGGATCCCTTGGAACTGCAAAAGTTAGGGCAGCTTGGCACGAGTGTCAGCGGCCAAAAACCGTAACCCCAAGGCGAAACTCCTGGAGCGGGAGACGGGTTCGAACCCACGGCCCTCAGCCTGGCAAAGGCTGATGCTCTACCAACTGGAGCTGGACTCCCGCCCGCCCATGCTTTTCCGTCTGAGGCGGGGCCCTTCTTTGATGCAAAGAACCCACGCCCAGATTCCAGCCCAGGCGTTCAGATCAGGCTAATCCATTGCGGTAGCGGCAGCCAGGTGGGGAGGAGAGTGATTTTGAACCTCTGTAGGCGTGAGCCGGCAGATTTACAGTCTGCTCCCTTTGGCCGTCTCGGCGCACCTCCCACACGGGGCGCCACGGGCCGCAAGTGGTATCGGCATCCGGACCAACCCCGTAAAACTCCCTTGTGTCTCGAAGATTGCGCATGGCGCGACCAAAGTCCCCGCTATGCCGCAATCGGACTGGGCTCCGGGAGCGAACCCGGATCTGGCGGCTAACCTGCCTATTCTCAAGGAGGTAATCGTGGCGTACCACACAATTTTCCGAGTTACAATGGCGACGGGACCGGAGCCCGTGAACCTGAGACCGCCTCCGTGGCCTGAGTGGAGCTGGCGAAGGGGACTCCGAACCCTACCCCAACCGCCCCTCGGCACAAATGAGATGCTCTACCAATTGAGCCACGCCAGCGCTCCCCTTGAATCCCGTGGCGGGGCCGAACGTATCCACCCCGGCGAACCCGTGTCAATCAAACGACGAGCGCCCCGCCGTCCCACGCGGACGGCGGGGCGCCGTCAGCTCTGCCTGCGCCGGACGACTAGTTCGCGCCCTTGGCCTGCGAATCGAGCGTGCGGACCTTCGCGATCGCCGAACGAATCATGGCTCCCGTTCAACTTGTGCCGAGCCTTGCCCCGGTCGCAGGCATCCGCACCCTTACCGTTGCGCCAGATGACCTCGTAGAGTTCGTGGCCGTCGGTTGCGCGTGCTCTGCAGGCGTGGTCCGTCCGGCTGCGGGCTTCGGGATCGATAGCCGCGCCGCCTGGCGCCGCATCGCCCTTGCCGCTCGTGCCGTGGCAGGAGCACGCAGTCTCGACCGGGACGATCTGTTCGCCGATGGCGAGCGAGACTTCTCCTGCAGCCGGGGCCGCAGCGTCGTGTCCGCGGCCGGCGCGGGCGCTGTTTCGCCTCGGGCTCGTGGTTCGTGGTGGTGGTGTCCGTGCGCTTCCTCCCCGCCGCAGCCGCCCAGCACCGATCCACACGGCGCCCGCCACCAGCGTCACCGCGATCCAGCGTCTCGTCGCATTGAAGCTTCCGCCCGAGATGGGACCCACCGGGGTCCGGACCGATCGCGTCCGCCTTCTCGATGGCGGAATCTCGGCGCATCTTAACGGGTCTGCCGCGGCATAGGGGCACTGGAAAATCCGGGACTTAGGGAGATTCAAAGGCGCGGGCCGGGCCAGCGGGATCCATCTGCAATTTTCAAGGCGTCCGGCAGCAGAAGGGCGATTCGGAGCAGCTGACCTTCGAGGCACTCCTTCCAGCCGCCGTCCGACCCGCCCTCTCTCAGATAGAGCAGGAGCGACAGACCGGGATGACGTCGCACCTTGCCCCCTCTTCGTTGACCGGGCGTATTAGGTTTTGTGGCTCTGCGACACTCAGCTCACTTCGGTGCTGCGGTTTTCGTGGGCGGGTCCCCCACCTCCCAGTCAGGTAGACCGTTCTGCCGGGCGGGGATCCGAAGACCAGGGCCTTTGGAACCCCGCACTTCTCGGGACTTGCATCCTGTACCCACCGGATGCGAAACGCAACGCTCATGCCAACTCTGGGACAAGTGGCATTCTTTCATCGATCGACGTGGACAAACCGAAGCGGGTCGGTGGCTTACGGCTTCCGCAGGTTCTGGGGCAGCGCCCGTTGTAAAGCCGCGGTGTATCCCCGAACGAAACTGCCCGAGCGGATACGGTCCTGCCCCTAACCTGTTGGGAATTCGTAAAGCGGGGTGTTACCAGAGGGTGACGAATCGGCGCAGGGGTAACGAACCGGCGCGCTACCGACTTCGAGGCCGAGACGGCGCATGCGCGCATACAGCGTCTTGCGCGAGATCGCCGAGTTTCTCGGCGGCCCGGCTCTTGTTGCCGCGCGCCTGGTCGATGGCGCCGAGGGCTCGCGCCGATCGCCTTCGGCGACGGCCCCTCGCAGCTCTCGGGGCGGCATCGTCGTCGGGCTGACCGACGTTCAGCGTCGCCAGAGGGGAACCGAGCATGCAGCGCCTCAGCGGGGCATCGCTCGCCGGCAGCAGCGCGAGCGTCCGGCGCAATCGTGTTCTCGAGCTCGCGGACGTTGCCCGGCCAGTCGTGCGCGAGCAACAGATCCACGGCCGTGGCGTCGAAGTCGAGGCTGGGCGTTCGCGCCGTAGGCGCGGAGAAGTGCCGCGCGAGCAGAGTATCGTCCTCACGCCGCTCACGCAGCGGCGCGACGGCGATCTCGATCTCGTGCACGCGGTAGAACAGGTCGGCGCGGAAGCTTCGTCGGCGACCGCACGCCGCAGGTCGATGTGAGTGGCGCCGACGATGCGTACGTCGGCGCGGCGCACCTGCGTCTCGCCGAGGCGGAGGTAGTCGCCGCTCTCGAGGAAGCGCAGGCAGCGTGACCTGGACGTCGGCCGGAAGCTCGCCGATCTCGTCCAGGAAGAGGGTGCCGCGTGTGGGCGGCCTCGACGAAGCCGACGCCGTCGGCGTGTGCCGCCGGTGAACGCGCCCTTGCGGTGGCCGAACAGCTGCGACAGCGCGAGCTCGGCGCAGCGCGCCGCAGTTCACGGCCAGGAACGGCCGGTCCGCGCGATCGCTCTGGTCGTGGATCGCACGGGCGAGAAGCTCCTTGCCGGTGCCGGTCTCGCCTAACAGGATGACCGACAGGTCGGTCACGGCGCGCGCGACACCAAGTCGAGCGTGCGCTGGAACGAGCGGGACGGGCCGATCAACGCGGGTGCGGTCAGAATGCGGCCCGCGCGGACCGCGCGCGGTCGCCGTTCTCACGGCCGTTCGCCAGCGCCGACGCCGGCGGCCGGCCGCATCGCGACCGAATCGGCCGAGCTCGTGCTCGACCCGCGTGAGCATGCGCTCCGAGCCGACCTCGGCGAAGCACGCGCTCGCGCGATAGAGCGAGCTTCCGCGCCTCGGCGGTCTCGGGCGTCACCTGCGCGAGCAGCAGGAACGCGCGGCCACGCTCGAAGCGCTCACCCATCTCGCCGAACAGGTTCGCCGCCGCGCGCAGGGCGTGGCGGGCGCGTCGTTTTGCGAACGGGCGATGCGAGCTGTCCGCGCAGGCCGCGCTGCAGCACCGCGGTCTCGTAGCGGTCGTCGAGCAGCGCGCAGACGTGCGTCGCGCGCTGTTGATCGCCCCGGCGGCGGGCGAGATTGCCGCGGCGCACCTCGACTTCGGCGTGCGGCGCAACACCTCGCTCACGATGTCGCCGGCCGGCGAGCTAGCGCTCGCCCTGCGCGAGGGCGGCGCGGTACAGGTCGTAGGCGCGATCGAACTGCTCGCGCTCGAACGCGACATCTCCGAGGAACTCGCGAGCGAGTGCCTCTTCGCGATGGAAGCCCTCGGCCGAGGCTCTTGTCGAGGCGCGCTGAGCGCCTTCTCGGCCTCGTCGAAGCGGCCCTCGAGGCGGTCCAGCCAGCCTTCGCCAGGATCGTGGATGGCGAGCCCCAGCGGTTTCCGATCTGCACGAACGTCGCGCCTGCATCGAGCCGCGACGCGCGCGACGAGACCACGCGCCGGTCTTGATCTGCAGCACGGCCAGGTTGTGGAGCCGCATGCCGAGCTGGGCGAACTGCTCCCGAGCCGGCGGTGGATCGCGATCGCCTCGCTGAAGTGCCCACGGGCGGTGTCCCACTCGCACAGGTTCTTGCAGACGATGCCGAGGTTGTGGCGTGCCACGCGACGTTCGTGTCGTCGCCCAGGCGGCGGAACAGCGCGAGCGCCCTCTCGTAACTCTCGCGCGCGAGCAGCATGTCGCCGCGCCGCAGATGCACGAAGCCGGCCCGGCCCGGCCGCGCGCGCGGCGAGCGCACGGTCGCCCGCCGCGTCGGCGTGAGCCAGAGGCGCGGTGGGCGACGTCGAGCGCCTCGTCGTAGCGGACGAGACAGCAGAGGAGCTGCTGCCTTCCGAGCACGGTCACGGCCCTGGGGACCGCGGCAGGGCGTCGTCCTCGTCCTCGAGCGCGGGCGCGATCAGATCCCACGCATCGCCGAACTGCCCCTGACGCCTCAGGATCGCCGCGCGCTTGAGCTCGAGCGCCGCCAGCAGACCAGCGAGTTCGATCGCCTCGGGACGAGACAGAAGCGTCTCGAGTCGAGTGCAGGCACGTAGGAGTCGGCCTGGAAATACAGATCGGCGAGGACTTCGAGATCGCCGATCGAATTGATGCGTCGGTGCGACCGGGGCCGCGGAGTCTCACCTCAGGTCCTCGATCCTTTTGCGATCAATCTGGACGCAGGTGTGTTTGCGCCACGCCTGAACATGGCGTCCTGGTTCTGCGTTTGAGTCAGGCGCGAGCGCGCGGTCTACGCGCGCCCGCGCGGGTCACCGTGTTCCGATTCCTAGTGGACGACGAACGCCGTTCGCAGGGCCAGCCCAGACGCGATCATCAGTGCGCCCACATCACCGCGACGCGCCGGCGTACCCGTTGCAATCGCCACACTCGGCTGCTGCAGCCGGACGGATCCCGCTGCAGGAACAAATCGTGCGTGATCCTGGCCTGCCGTGGATGGCGGTCCGTCATCGGGTCCGTCGGATCTCCGCCGCAGGATCGAAATCACCCTTCCCGATCGAGATCGTTCATGACCGAGCCGGTCGCGAGCCTACGACAACCGTCCAACCGGAAACCAGAACGAGGTGGCGCACAGACAGAGCGCGCAGGCAGGTCAGCCTTCCTCAACACCGACATGTGGCTTCTCCCTTTTCGCGGATCATCTCACGGGATCAGGCATATGCGCGTTCGGGCGCCATTGCACAATTGACAGTCGGATGGGCAGCCTGGGTACGGGGTAGCGCTCTACTCGGCCGGCCCGGCAACCGCCTGAGAAATCACTGCGAATAGGCCCCGGACCCTGAAGGTGCAAGATAAATGTGTACGGGGACGAATTGCAGAAGTTCGCGGAAGTCAAGGGAACTTAAGGGTTTTAAGCCCGAACGAGCCGCGGCGCGGCGGGTCAGATGAGCGGCTTCAGGCGTTGCCCCTGAGGCCGTCACTCCACAAGCACGCCGAGCGCCTTCAATTCATCCCGCAACTCGTCGCTTCCTTGAAGTTGCGAGTCTTTCTCGCCCTCGCGACGGGCCACCAGGTCGAGCACCTCGGCGGGCATGCCGGCTCCTCGGTCGAGGGCGCCGTCCAGAACAGCCCGAGCCAGCCGCCGAGGCGGCGCAGGGCCTGCGCCCCCGCCCGCGCCAGAGCCACGCGTCCCCGACTCCCGCATGGTTCACTCGCGGCCCAGATCGAACAGGTGACCGATCGCCCTCGCGGTGTTCACGTCGTCGTCCATCGCTTCGTTCACGCGCGTGTCCGCCTCGCGAATCGCGTCGGCCATCGCCCTTCGCCGCGGCGCGCCTGCGCCGTCGGGTTCGAACGCGCCGAAGCGATCCATCGGCTGGCGAATGCGCTGATACGCGGTGCGCGCTTCGGTCAGCCGTTCGAGCGAGAACTCGATCGGGCTCCGGTAGTGCGTGCGACGACAAGTAGAAGCGGACCAGCCTCGGGCTCGACGTCCTTGAGCGATGTCCTCGATCAGGAAGTAGAGCTTGGTGCTCTTCGACATCTTCTCGCCGGCGAGGTTGACGAGGCCGTTGTGCATCCAGAAGTCGCGCGAACGTCTTGTCGTGTCGCGGCCTCGCATCTGCGCGATCTCGTTCTCGTGGTGCGGGAAGATCAGGTCCTGCCCGCCGCCGTGGATGTCGAAGCGTGTCGCCGAGGTGCTTCATCGCCATCGCCGAGCACTCGATGTGCCAGCCGGGGCGGCCCGGCCCCACGGGCTGTCCCATGCCAGGCTCGCCCGGCTTGGCGCCCTTCCACAGCGCGAAGTCGAGCGGGTCGCGCTTGCGCCTCGTCGACCTCGATGCGCGCGCCCGCGCGCATGTCGTCCACGTTGCGGCCCGACAGCTTGCCGTAGTCCGTGCTGCTTGCGCACGTCGTAGAAGACGTCGCCGCCCGCCGCGTATGCGTAGCCGCTGCGCGATGAGCGCTGCCGATCAGCGCGAGATCTCGCGGGATGTGCTCGGTGGCGCGCGGGTAGATGCGTCGCGCGCTGGACGTTGTGCAGGTCGGCGTAAGTGCAGGTACGCGTCGATGTTGCTGCGCGACGCTCACGGAACGTGAGGCCCTCGCTCGTTCGCGCGCTCGATGATCTGGTCGTCGACGTCGGTGAAGTTGTGGACGTACGTGACCTCGTAGCCTGAGGTGCGTCGAGCCAGCGCCGCATCGATGTCGCCGACGATCGACGTAGCGGTATGTGCCCGACGTGCGGCTTGTCCTGCACCGTCATCCCGCAGCACGTACATGCCGTCGCCTTGCCGGGCGCGACGGGCTCGAACGCGCGCTTCTCGCGCGTCAGCGTGTCGTACAGGCGCAGGCTCATTGAGGTGCTCCTCCGGTGCTGAGCAGCACTGTCGGTCGCGTGACGGCCGGCGCGACTCGTGCTGGTGGATCCGCCTTGATGCCGCGGCGGCCACGCGACGATCACCGCATAGCGCAGTTCGCGCACGATCTGCCCGTCCTGGCGCAGCGCGCGCGCGACGACGCGAATCGTGCTTGCCCGCGCCCAGCGCCTCGTAGCCGAGCGTCTCCGGCGGATCGAGCAGCAGAGCGCGCTGCGGAGCAGGCGCCGAACGCCTGGACCGCCCGCGCGCACGATGGAGAGCGCTCGGGCCGGATCCGCATCGGCTGGCACCGGGATGTCGACGACGAACCGCGCGGCGCCTGCTCAGGTTCGCGACCATGCGGATCTCGCCGTTCGGGATGTAATGCACGCGGCCTTCGAGATCACGCAGCCTCGAGCCGAGCGCACCTGACCTGCTCGACGACCGTGCCGGTCACCGCCGCCACCGTCACGGTGGTCGCCGACCGAGATCTGGTGTCTCGGACGAGGATGAACACGCCGGTCAGGACTGTCCCGGACCAGGCTCCCGGCGCGCCGAAGCCGGGCGCGACGTCCCAGCGATTCGGCGCCGGCGATGAGCAGGGCGGACGTCGACGCCTCAGGACCTCGAGCGCGAGCACGACCCTGGGCTCCGAGCACGGCGATGTTGGTCAACGCTCTTTGAGCACCGTGCTGACGGTGGATCCGCGCGCTTCTTGACCTGTGGCTGCAGCCGCGTCCTGCGCCTGACCGCACCGGCTGACGCGCCGGATCGGAGAAGAACAGCACCTGGTGCGACGACGAGCGAGCGCGACGGCGACGAGCAGCAGGACTGCGCCCGCGTTGGCCGACGACTGTTCGGCCAGACCGGGCAGCGGCTCGGTGGCGCGCCAGGCCGCGAGCGGTGGTCTTGACGAGGGTGCCGGAAGGCGCGGCAACGGCGGGCGGCTCTCGCGTGCGCGTTCGAGGCCCAGGCGCGCGATGCGCTCGCTGCAGGCTCCTCGAACGACATGCCGACCGCCTTCGCGGCCATCGGCACGGGACGAGGCTGGTCGGGGTCATGCCGGGGGATCGTGTTGGACCTCGAGGGCGGTGGCACGGCGTGCCGCCGGGCGCGAGGCGGAAGTCCACGCGCGCGACGCCCGCGGTGATACGAGCGCACGCGGCAGGCGGCTCGAGCGAGCAGCTGCTGGATCTTGGCGCGTGACGTCAGCCGGGCAAGGTCGGCCGGGCAGAAGTACTCAGCTCTTGCCCGGCCGTGTACTTCGATCTCGTAATCGTGGCCACGACCCGCTCGTGCGGCCGGATCGCGACGACCGGCAGCGACCTCGTCGCCGAGTACGGCGTCTGCTCGCGCCCGGGGATGAACGCGCCCGAGCAGCACCGTTGTTCGGAGTAGCGCGCAGCGCCTCGTCGTACGCGGGCGCGGGGCCGGCCGGCATTCGTCGACGACGGTGAGGCCCGACCGGTCGAGCCCGCCTCGTTCGGCGATGACGACCACGGATAGCCGCCGCGCGCGGCGACCGCCGCCCGGCGTCGGGCGTTCGGCTCGCTCGTCGCCGGCGGTACAGCTGCCACGGCGGGGTCGGGCATCGCCGGCGCTGCATCGACAGATGCGCTTGCGTGACCGCGCTTTGTCCATCGCCATCGCCGAGACCAAACGCTTCTGCAGTGGTATTACGGCCGCCAGCCAGATCGAGCAGCGCCTGGATCTGGCTGTCCTCGCCAGCGCCGTGGGTACGATGAAGACCAGCTCTGACTTTGTCCGTCACCGGGGGCGGCTTCCGGCGGGTCAGCGCGATCCGCGCAACAGGGCGGCGGCAGTCGGCGTCAGACGCGCGCGTGCGCGGTCATGTTGCCACCGGGCAGGATCGCGCCGTTCGCGGTGTCGGCGCGGTCACGTCATGGCCTTCCTCGCGCAGCGCGCGCACTTTGTCTGCACCGGTGCGAGGATCTCCGTTCCGCGAACTCCCGCCCATCCGGCACGACGATCTTCACGCGCCCTCAAGGTTCCATCAAGACGACCGCCGCTGGCGGCAGGCCCTTCGCCGCAGCGAACGCGCCGGGGAAGCAGCTGTACGTAAC
>ERZ1370068.8925-contig-7742_pt1 | contig 37664 bp, 57 predicted proteins | sample MGYA00561227_ERZ1370068 | MGnify/ENA primary metagenome ERZ1370068 (study PRJEB38410, sample SAMEA6850437) | metagenome | study: Metagenomic assessment of the ecological functions of the soil: analysis of the soil microbiota associated with the...
AAGTTACGTATTGCTATGCCGAGCGCGATGGCGCGGCCGATGCCTTGAGCTCCGCCGGCGATCAGCGCTACTTTGTCTTGTAATCGCATCGATTCGACTCCTGGCCCCAAAGTGCTGGGCAATGAATCAAAGCGCCAGAAAACCCACTCGCCACGTGGCACAAGAGAGCATTTCTCCCTTCGGTCGAAATGACAACGTGCGGCCTTTGCGCCTCTGCGGTGATTTTCGAGTCCGATTCCGCTCGTTTGTAATCTGTGTCTCCTTTGTGGTGAATTTCTCTTCCCGCTAGACCAAGCCGCCGTTGCAATGAAACAATTGCCTCGGTAATCGCCGCGCTCTCGGGCGTCGTCAGGAAATAGTACAACTCAGCGAGATCTTCGGCCCGGCCGGTGCGTCCGAGCGGGATCGCCGAATACCAGCGTTGCTGGCGCGCTTCGGGAGTCTCTTTTTCCATGACCCGCGGCGTATCGGTTGACCTGGCGCGACAGTGTTGACGCGAATCCCGTCAGGAGCTAAGCTCCAAAGCCAAGCTCTTGGTGAACGCAATGATGCCGGCTTTAGCAGCAAGAATACGAGCAGCGCGCAGCGCTGAACCGGTGACGCCGTAGTTCGGACGCGGTATTGAGAATCCGTCCGCTTTTTTGTTTCTGCATGATCGGCGCCACCTCGCGACACATCAAGAACGTGCCCTTCGTGGCACTGGTGTCGATGACTAGCTTCCATCTCGGCCCAGGTGAAATCCTCGATGCGCTTGGTGGATAAAACTGCCGCCGGCGATGTGCTGCCAGCACGTCGATGCGGCCGGAAGCGTTGCGCCGCCCATCGCCCACCGCCGCCTTGACTTCGCGCGCCATCGTCACGTCGAGCGAAAGTGCGGCGGCCGTACCGCCGGCTTCGACGATCTCGGCGCGCACTCTGCTCCGGCGTGCGCGTGCTCGTAATCCGCCACGACCGCACCGGTCATTCCGCTCGCCAGCCATTCTGCTGCGCGCCACCGCCCGGCCGATGCCGCTTGCCGCCGCCGTGTGATCAATGCCACTTGATTCAAAGCTGGACCCTCCTTGGCGGAGACAAATAAATCTCTTCGATTTCTTTTGATAGCGCTGCGCAACGCCTTGCGATCGACTCTGATTTTCTGAAAGACATTGACCCTGCCGCACTTCTGGGGGAAAATCGTCCTTCATGACGACAAACTTGTGAATTCTTCTCGTAGTGCTCCAGCCGCGCGTTGAGCTGCTCGATCCGACTTTGCGAGCACGGGCCGTGCACGGCGTCGGTCAGGTGATTCGCCGAGTCCGAGAGACCCGGCGATGCGTCTGGCGTTCGGGCGACGAGGAGCACGGCGATAAACGGTCGATGGTCGCCGAGCAAGACCGCTTGACGGATAAACGGCTCGTTCTCCAACTGCAGCCTCGATGAACGCCGGGTAAATGCTTGATCCGTCCGCGCAATAAAAACGTCCTTTTTCCGGCCAATGACTCTGAGTGAGCCGTCGGGGTCAGCGCGCCCAGGTCGCCCGGTGTGGTAACCAGCCGTCCGGATCGAAAACCTCCCGCGTCGCCTCGGGATTCTCAAAATAACCGGGCGAAACCGTGGGGCCGCGTACGAGGATTCTCGCAGTCCGTCGGCGATGCGAACTTCGACGTTGAAAGGGCTTGCCCAAATTGCCCGGCCGGTTCTCGCCGATGCCGCAGAGCGTCACACCGCCGCACTCGGTGGAACCGTAGGCGCCGATCAGCGGGATGCCGGATCAATTCGAAAAAGCGCATGATCCGCGGCGGCATCGCCGCGCCGCTGTATGGATATACTTGATGCGGCCGCTGAGCGCTTCGTGCGCGGTCTTTTCAGTTCGCTCACGAGCACGTCGAACTTTTCGCGGTCGGCGGCGCCGCCGAGCCCGTCGGCGCTATTTTTCCGATCGAGCGTCTCGATCATTTCCCAGCGCTGGCGGTTGCCCTCCTGATCGAGCAGGTCGTTCCAGATCCGTTGCATCACCGCGGCACCATCGCCATCGCGGTGCCCGCCAGAGACTCGACCACTTTCAAGTCGAGATCCATCTCCGTCGCTTTGATGATTGCCGTAGTCCGGCCCGTCACGGCGCTCTGAGAAAACCAAAGCGCCCAAGCAAATGGTTGAGGCTGAGCACGATGACGAAGAACAAGTCGTCGGGCCGACTGACGATGATCTCACGCGCGGTTGGTGATGTTCGAGAGCAAGTTATCCTGCGTGCGCATGACGCCTTTGGTTCACCGGTCGAACCCGAGGTGTACATAATCGTCGCAAAGATCATGCGCGTGCACTGATTCGAGAATACTTCGCCAAGCGCTCGGGCGCCGCTGCGCCGGCCTCTTTCAACCAGCTCAGCGAAGGCCAATCGTACGCGGCAGATGGGCGCTGCTTTCTTCCATGACGAAGATATGCGACAGGGCGGGAAGTTGCCCCTTGCAGGTTGAGCAGACGCCGACAGCGGACAGCATTTTCAACAAACGCCGCCCGGCATTTCGCGTGGGCGAGCACTTTCAGGAGCATGCTGTCGGACAAGGCCGGCGCGGAATAACCACGTTCGGGAACCCGCCGGCCAAGGTCGCTAAATCGGCGCACGCCCGCTGAAGACTGTTTTCGCCGATAATGGCAACGGACTCGCCTCCCGCTAGACTAAGACTGTACAGCGCCAGGAGAATGTTTCGCACCAGGGAGCCAAAGTCGCGCCAGGAAATCTCCTCCCACCTGCTACCATTTTTGAAGCTTCATGAACGTCCGCGCACTGAGCTCTTCGACCCGCCGAAAAAATTCACCGATATGGCGTCCGTTCGCTGAGGAGTGAAGTTGACGGTCGGCGCTGCCATGATGGTTCGAGTCATGCGGGGTTCGTGCTTCGACCGCGCCGGATCTTCGATGCGTTTAAATCCCGCTATTTCGCCGCGGTTTGCGTAGGCGTCAGAGGAGTCGCCTCGGCGATATCGTCCAAATGCGCTTGCAAATATTTGCGCGCCGGGATCGCCAGGCGTAGCAGTTCGACGCCGCGCGCGGTTTGCCCCGGCGCCGGCGGTCGGACCCTGGTCAATCGAATGCCGGACATGATAATACAATGCCGCCAATGCCTCGGCGGGAAACTGCGCTGCGCTCAGATGCGGCAGAAATGCTTTGGCATCGACCAAAGACCGTATGACCGGCGGCGGGTTTGATCGCGCGGCACGCCGCCGTTCAAGCGGCGCCAGAGATAATTCACCTGTCCGACTCGGTCGGTCACGTATGAGTCCGTGGCAAAAACATCGCGCAGCGCCGTCGCGAACAAGCCCACCGCGCCGCCGGACAATTGCGCGCCGTCGATAAACGCCTGCATGGCGGCTTTTGATAAGCGCTCGGTCGCGCGTCAGGATCAAGCCGCCGGATGAGCCAAAAATCCTGGAGCGCGCTCAGGGTGCAGCCGTCCGCCAGCGCACATAAGTTTCTTGCACGATGGAGCGCAGCGTGTGGTTCTGATAGCCGGGCTCGCGCCCCTGATCAGGAAACCATTTTCCAGGATGCGGCAAGCGTCGAGAAAAAGCGGAATCTTGTGTGCCGTGGCGAGCGCACGGATATCTCGCAAGTTGGCCAGAGATACCGGATGGCCGCCACAGGCATTGACGCTGAGCTCGACGTAAATACAACTCACCTTATCGGCGCCCTGCTCGTGAATCAGCGCCGCCTGCCGCTTATCGATATCGAGATTGCCACTTGAACGGCTCCCCCGATGTCAGATCGTAAGCGGCTTCCGCCGATTACGTCGATCACTTTGGCGCCGTTCATCTCGATGTGCACGCGCGTCGACGGAAAAAGCATGTTGCCGGCGACTACGGTATTGGGTCTTGACGTGAATCTTGCTCCAGATTCGTTCGGCCGACCGGCCTTGAGGGGTGACGACGACGACGTGGAAAAGCCAAAGTATTTTGAATTTGCTCCACCAGGAGCGCGTAGGATCGGTCTTGCTTCAGCTGCCAGTCCCATGCCCGGCTCGACGATTTCGCTCCGGCCAAAGCAGCCAGTTGATGGAGTGCTCACGCGCACTGACACCGCTGTCCGTGCACAAATCGATGTAGATCCAATCCTGCGGAATAAGTTCCGGTATTGAAATGAGCCGCGCGCAGGGCCTCCAGAGCGCTCACTCAGGGTCGTTTGGCGCAGTGGCCGCACGACGGCGATCTCGTACGGCACGGAAAAGATTACTCCTTGCGAGGTCTTGTTCATTCCGATCAGACCGGTCTACGTGGAACGAACGTTGGATAGCACGAAATCAACGAATTGAACAATCCTTTCCGCTCACGATATTGCCTTGCGCCCCGCGGCGGCGGACGCTGTTGGCGCTGGCGCGCCGTGAGCACTGGACCAGGCGCGATGTACCGTTTTGCGCCCGGTGGCAAGCTTGAGCTGCTTGATCGCTTGTTCGATCGGAAACCAGCGCGCGTCGTCCGCCTCGTGCGTCGTGGTCGCGCACATCGCCGCGGATATGGCGCAATAAGTAAAAGTGCACCCGCTTGTAAATGCGCACCGGCTCGTGCTCCTTTGTTTTTATCGCGATAAGAGTAACCCGATATCGCCGAGCTTGCGAATGAGTTTTCCTTCCAGGCCGGTTTCCTCGCGGACCTCACGCAGCGCGGCTTCTTCTGACCCGCTCCCCTTCTTCCGACATGTCCTTTGGGCAGCCCCCAGCGATTGCGCACGTGAATCAAGGCGACTTCACATCGTCGCCGTTTCTCCGATAGATGACTGCCGCCCGCGGAGAATTCCCGGATGGTCCGAGGTGTTGTCTCTTTTGGCGGCGCGTTCACCGCGAGCTGTTCCTGAAGCCAGCCGAGATAGCCGGCGCTGCCGGCAACGAGCGGCACGGCGATGATCTCCGGCACCAGAATAGCCGCGCAGCTCGCGCACTCTCTTTCCAGCGCCGGAAATAGTTCCTTGCGAGTCTTGATGATGAGCAGTTCCTTCTTCGTTTTGCTCGACCTGCCCTTGCCAGCGATACACCTGACTGAATAGGACTTTGATGCGGTTGGACGCAGGCCGCGAGCCTTTCGCCCACCAGCGCCTGCGCCAGCTGGGTCGGCTTCCTGCGCGGACCCGGCGGTAACATAAACAACGATAAATTCCAGCATTGTAAATAATCTTACAACTCGCTTTTATAGACAGTCAATCAATGCGGGACCCAACTGAAGGCAAAAGACGCAAGCCCGTGACAAAAGCCGAAAGCAATCCTTGCCTTCCTGCGTCTTTCTCTCACGCCTCGCGCCTCATGCCTCTCGCCTTTTTCGTGTCGCTCATTTCATGAAACCCAAAGCCGAAATCAGGAGCTACGTCTGGGAACTGTTGCAAAAACGTAAAGCCGCGCGTTTCCCCGGCGCTAAGGGACGGATCCCTAATTTTATCGGCGCCGAAGCTTGCGCCCAAACAATTAGGCGAGATTCCCTACTGGAAAGCCGCCAAGGTTTTAAAGAGCAACCCCGACTCGCCGCAGCGCGCCATCCGGCAAAGAGCGCTGGCGGAAGGGAAAATCGTTTACATGGCCGTGCCGCGGCTGCGTAGCGACAAGCCGTTCATTCGAGCTCGATCCTAAGAGACTGAAATGCTCACCGTACGCGGCTTCCTCGATCAAAGGCGCGGCGCAGGTACGGCCGGCCGGTAACGTTGGACCAAGTAAAAAGATCGACCTGGTTGTCTGCGGTTCCGGTGGCGGTAAATCGCCAAGGTGCCCGGGTCGGCAAGGGCGGGCGGCTATTCGGACCTCGAGTTCGCGCTGCTGACGGAGGAAGAAAAATCGGACCCGATACGCCGATCGTCACGTCCGTTCATCCGCTGCAGATTATCGACGAAGAAATCCCGATGACCGAACACGATATTCCTCTTAGTGCCATCGTGACGCCAACCGAAGTCGTCATGCCAACCTCCCTCCTTCGCGCGCCCGAAAGGCATATATTGGCGGCTATTGCCGAAGGAAAAACTCGACGTCATCCCCGTCCTGAAAGCGCGCGGCAAAAATGCGCCATGAGCTGCGCAGGCGTGCGCGCGTCAATTGAAGCCCCTATATCTATGTTAGCTAAATAGCTTCGAGGAAATCGCAGATGGCAACGGCAAAATTGATTTCGCCAAAGGCAATGGTTTAGTTCCCGTGATCGTGCAGGATTTTCAATCCCGCGACGTATTGATGGTCGCCTACATGAACGAAGAAGCCTGGGAAAAGACCAAGGCAACCGGCAAAAGCCCATTATTACACAGCCGCTCGCGCAAAGGGCCGTGGTTCAAAGGTGAGGAATCGGGCAATTTTCAGGAAGTCAAAGACGCCTTCATCGACTGTGACAGCGACACGATTTTGCTCCAGGTCCATCAGGTCGGCGGCGCCGCCTGCCATGAGGGCTACCGCAGTTGTTTTTTCCGCCAGCGCGCCGGCGAGGATTGAAACGTCATTGCCGAGCGCGTCTTCGATCCCAAAGAGGTTTATAAGAAGTGAGCGAGCTAAAACTGGGAATCCCGAAGGGGAGCCTCGAAGAAATGACCATCGAGCTCTTCAAGAAGTCGGGATGGAAAATTTCGACCACGAGCCGGAGCTACTTTCCTTCTGATCGACGATGACACGATTCGGTGCAGCCTGGCACGTCCGCAGGAGATGTCGCGTTATGTCGAAATGGGCACGTTGGACGTGGCGATCACCGGCAAGGATTGGACCCTGAAAATGCTTCGGATGTCCAGGTGATCTGTGAAATGGTTTATTCAAAAACCAGTTTTCGTCCGACTCGTTGGGTGCTGGCAGTACCGCAGGATTCACCGATCAAAAATCGACGACCTCAAAGGCAAGCGAATTTCCTCGAGAGATGGTCAATTTCACCAAGCGCTACTTTGCCGAACGAAATATTCCTGTGACTGTGGAATTTTCCTGGGGCGCCACCGAGGCCAAAGCCGCCGAGGGGCTGGTCGATGCCATTGTCGAAGTCACGGAAACCGGCAGCACGATACGGGCCCACGGCCTGAAGATCATTCATGAGCTAATGGAATCGTGCCCTCAACTGATCGCCAATAAGCAAGCTTGGCAGGACCCGTGGAAAAAAGCGAAGATCGAGCAGATTAAATTGCTGTTACTAGGAGCGCTTTCGGCCGAAAACAAGGTCGGCATCAAGCTCAATGTCTCGGAAGGTAATCTCGAGAAAGTCGTCGAGCTGATTCCAGCATCACTGCGCCGACGGTCGCTACGCTCCATCCTTCGCCTAATCTCAAAGGGCGTAAAATGGTATTCCGTCGAAAGCGTGCTCGAAGAAGCGAAAGTGAGAGATCTGATTCCGAAGCTGATTCAAAACGGCGCGGTAGGAATCATCGAATACCCGCTGAATAAAATCATCTAGCAAGCCAGGCAACAGAGAACAACTTGGCGTCTTGCTATTGCCCGTTGCCTATTGCCTGCTGGCTCTCTTGCCGTCCATCCCGCCACAAAAAGTAATCTTTCGCGATCTCGGGAAATAGCGCGTAGGTCAGCACGTCTTCTTCGCTCTGCGCCATGCCTGCGGCGTCTTGGCGTGCTTGGTCAAGACCCGGCTTCAACAGATCGGCCGGCCGGCAGGTGATCGGTTCCTTTTGCCGAGAATCTTCGCTTTCATTTCATCGCTTACAGGCCCGGGCGGCTCGCCGTAGAGCCCCATCACGTAATTGCGCGTTTCCATCGCCACGACCGAATAACGTTTTCCGGTCATCACGTTCAAAGCCGCCTGCGAGCCAACGATCTGACTGGTCGGCGTCACCAGTGGCGGATAGCCCAAGTCTTGTCTCACCCGCGGCATTTCGGCGAGCACGGCGTCGAGCTTATCTTCGGCATTCTGCTGGCGCAGTTGGGCAACCAGGTTCGAAAGCATGCCGCCGGGGATTTGCGAAGTCAGCACGTCGGTCTTGACCTGGTTGTTCACCGGGCTTTCGTATTCGGCATGAGTTGCGCCGCACGCGATAGAAGTAGTCGGCAATCTTACCGAGCTTGGCGAGATCCAAGCCGGTATCGTGCGCCGTGTCCTCGAGCGCGGCAACCAGTTGTTCGGTGGCCGGCTGCGAGGTTCCCGCGAAAACGGCGCGATCGCGGTGTCGAGAATATCGACGCCGGCTTCGATGGCCATCATGTAACTCATCGGCGCCAAGCCCGCGGTGCAGTGCGAATGAAGATGCAGCGGCAAAGTAATCCGTGATTTGATCTTCTTGATAATTTCGTAAGCGGCGTAAGGGGCGAGCATGCCGGCCATGTCTTTCAGGCAAATGATCTGCACGCCCATGTCGGCGAGCTTTTCGGCCACGCGCAAAAAGTAATCGGCGGAATGGACCGGACTGATCGTGTAACAAACCGTGCCTTCAACGAGCTTGCCGGTTTTGAGCGCCGCCTCGATGGCGGTTTTCATGTTGCGGATATCATTCATCGCGTCGAAGATGCGAAACACATCGATGCCGTTGTCCGCCGCCCGCGCCACGAAGGCTTGACTACGTCATCGGGATAGTTGTGGTAACCGACCACGTTTTGGCCGCGCAAGAGCATCTGAAAACGGGTCTTCGGCATCGCGGCGCGGAGCTGACGCAAGCGTTCCCAAGGCGATTCCTTTAAATAGCGCAAAGTGGCGTCGAAGGTCGCCCCGCCCCAGGTCTCCAGAGACCAGTACCCAATATCGTCGAGGGCAGCGGCGATCGGCAGCATGTCCTCGGTACGCATGCGCGTCGCCACCAAACACTGGTGCGCGTCACGCAGCACGGTTTCCATGATTTCGATTTTTCCCGCCATGCTTGAATCGCTCCCCGTTACCGGGGTTACTCGTAAAGTTCGGCCTGTTTTTCTTCCAAGCGCTCTTTTTCCTCGGTTTCGACGACGTAGACTCCGTTCACCTCTTTGATCTTGGTGATGTCGTAGAAGTATTCGGAAATCTCCTGACCTTCTTCGAACTCATACATCTTGATCGCGTCCCAAGGGCAGATTTTCTTATCCAGACGGTCTTCCGATTCTGTGCCGATCAATTGCAGTAGAATGCGCTTGGGCACCGCTTCGGGCGGCACCGGCTTGCGGTTGGCGTCGTAGAATCGATTGGCGTACTCGTAAAAGATTTCGCCGGTTTCCTTATGCTGTTGGATTTTCGTCAGATCGTCGCTGTAACACATCTGGCAGCCGATGCATTTATCATTATCGACAAAAACGCGGTAGGGCTTTAAGCCGCCTTGCGGCAGTTCTTCGTAGAGCAGATTGATGCAATTTTCCACCGGACAATGGGCCTCGCATATCGGCGAGCCGGCGCAGCTCGAGCAGTTCTCGTTCATGACCGCCAGCAGCGCCGTTCCTTTACGTTTTTTCGCTTCAGCCATTTACTACCGTCCTCACTTTCTTGAAACGTCCCCTAAGGGCGACGGCTATCGCCAGCGATAGCAGCACCCACCAGTACCGAATGAGGCCGATTCTGCCCCATTCGAGCCAATACACAAAATTGGGCGAGCGCGAGATCAGCGCGCCGAGCATGTGCTGGGCTCCAGCGTAATCTTTCGCTTCGCGCAACGCTTGCGAAAGCCCATAGAGAGCCCCATCGTCGCGCCGGATTGAGCTTCAGCGCCGCCGCGAAATCGCGCTCCGCCTCGGCCCAATGATTTTGTTCCGCGAAGATGCCGCCACGCGTGGTCAATGCCGCTGAAAAATCAGGTCTTAGCTCCAGGGCGCGGTTCAGACTCGCGACCGCGCCGGGAAAATCTCCTTTGCGTTTTTGCGCCACCGCCAAATTGCTGTAAGCGTCCGGCAATTCCGGGTGCATCTCGATGACCTTTGATATTCACCGATGGCGCCGTCGATATCGCCGCGCACCTTCCAGTTCGATCCATGCCAAAAATGTCCTGGCGTCGACGTGTCGCGGGTTTAGCGCAATCGCTCTGTTTAGCCGCGGCCTCCGCCGCGCGCGGATCGCGCAAGCGCAGCAGCGCCATGCCGAGGAATAAGTGCAGATCCGCCTCGTTGGGATACTCGGCAAGCAGTTTCTCGAAACTCCGCCTTCGCTTCGGCGGCCTTGCCTTGGGCCAGCTCTTCTCGCGCCTGCGCCCATCTTTTATCGTTTGCGAGAATGGAGTCGCTGCCCGCGGCGAAAGAAAATCCCAATGCCCATGAGGAGGGCTAAAATAGCCAGCCACGCCCTCACCATGGATTATTTCCACATTTCGTTGGGGATCTCGTCTTCTTTGCCTTCTTCGATCAGTTTGTCGTGTTCTGAATGCCTCGCGCAGACCCAGCCACGTAAAGAAGATGACGAGAATCAGCATCCCGACAATCGGGATATTGTCAGGTTTAGTCACGATCTCGAGAAAATTATGCAGTCCGCTCTGCTCGTCCATAAAAGTTAAGCACCTGTAAAATCAAGATAAATTAAAAAGTATTAAAATAGCTCGGTTAAAGTCAATAAAACAGGCTGCTGAGAGCGCCGCGCTTAAGCGCTCTCAGCGCTCACGGAACGTTTCAATGCGATTGATGATGGCCGCGACCGTGCTCGGTATGGCGAAAGATGAGCGACTTGATTACCACCGGTACAGCCTTTGGCATCGGGCAGCTCTTGGCCGATATCGATGAAATCAAAATCTTTGAGATCGATGCCGTCGATCGAGATGATGCCGGCCCCGGGAATTAGCTCGCGCTCTATGATATTGCCCATCAGTTTGGCTATATCGGCGTCAAAGACCAAAACCAGAGGTTGGCCCTGATCGGTATGGCCTTTCATCGCGCCGACCAAGCCCTCTGCGAGAGTGCGAATCAACGGATAAGCGGGACCAAGTTCCCAGCGTATCGCCAGCGCCACCGTTCGATCGGTATCGTGGGCATCGAAACGCTTGCAGCGCGCGGCTGACCGCGTCTTTGATCTCCGCCGCGGTAATTGCTTCGTTTTGCTCGAATTGCGGCGTCACGACCTGCAGGTTACGCAGCGGCAGCAAGTCCGGATGCGAAAGATAAATCGTGTTGCCGCTCACTTGCACGGTGTACTGGGATGCGCCGATCACCGTCGCGCGTATCCGGACGTCGGCCGGACGCAGCGGAATATTGCCGCCGCCGAGCTGGTTCGCGCGCGCCCGCACTCTTTACCGAATTGGCGCCGAGGTCGCCGAGATTGCGTTTTTCATAGCCGTAAACAAATTCCGAGACGCCGCCGGAGAACATCACGGCGTGGATCGGATCCTTGAAATCGAGATTGGGCGTGAGCAACAGATCTCTGCACTTGCGGGGAAAGCGGGCCACGCTCCATCACTTCGAAAAGTGCATCGCAGAGCGCCTTGGCGAACTTCTCCTTGTCGTCCTCGCCCATCGTGCTACCTAATTTAAGCCCATCGATGCCGGACATCTTGGCAAACTTAAGCGCCGTGTCTTCCAAGCGGTTGATCACGCCGTTTTCGTCCATGGCAACCAGTCGCGCGCCGACTTCGATCGCGCAGGTATCGATGACCTTGCCGCCTTGCACGATCGCGATCTTGCTCGTGCCGCCGCCGATATCGACGTTCATCACGGTGAAATCGCCACCTTCATGATACGTCATGTGCACGGCGCCGGAACCGTAGGAAGCGAGAATGGCTTCCAGGTTGTGCCCGGCAGTGGCGCAAACGAATTTTCCCGCTTCGGCGGAAAACAACGCGGCGATCGCTTCGGCATTTTTCTTTTTCGCCGCTTCGCCGGTGACGATGATTGCGCCGGTATCGATATCCTCGGGCGTCAGATTCGCCTTACGATAAGCCTCGTGAATGAAGTCACCGAGACTATTAGTATCAATGGTGGTCTTATCGATGTAAGGCGTCAACAGGATCGGCGACTCGTGGAGAATCTCGCGATTGATGACGACAAAACGGCTCGACAGCGCGACGCCCTGGCGGCGCAGCGTCAAGCGAGAAAAATCAGATGGGAAGTGGACGATCCGATATCGATGCCGACCGAATTGAGCGTGATCCGTTCCGAGCGCCACATCGGATGATTTTCGTCCATGAGCTCTTCGTCATCGTCAAAGTCATCGTCGTGTCCCTCATGCAATTTATAATTTTCCGGTTCCAAGTTCTCCATGATCGTTAACAATTTCCTTTCGCTTTTGACTGCGGTGTATCGAAGTTGCATAGCACAAGAAGTTCCGTCTTGCCACCGATGGAAAGATGCGCGCACCGGGATGGACAAGCCCCCTAATCGGGGCTAATATGCGATGTGTTCGTGGCGCTTCATGGGCCAAGAAGAATACCAAGAATTGTCATCGTTTTTGCGGCGTTTCATCCGGCGCCTGAAACTGCTCGAAGGCGTCGAGGGACTTTGCTTAACGGCGATCTGCGCTCTATTGCTTTTCGCGCTCGGCCCCGGTGTCGATCAGCTCAAGAATCTCCTTCCTTATGCGCCGCTCGCTTACAGCATCCTCACCTGCATCGTCCTTCTAACCGCGTTCGGCTGGTCGCTGTTTCGCTTCCTGCGCCGGCTTTCGCAAGAACGGGCGGCGCTCTACATCGAGCAAAAACAACCCAGACTGCGCAATAATTTAATCAATTCCTTGCAACTCTATCCGCAAGTTGTCGGCGCCGAAAACGCTCAAGGCTTTTCATCGGGCATGGTGCTGGCGCTCTTGCGCACGACCCGAAAACAGATCGCCGGCCTGCGGGTTGATGATCTGCTCGACAAACGGCGCTTGATGACCAGCCTGCGTTTGCTCGGTTTCTTGGTCGTTCCGGTAGCGGCGATGGTGCTGCTCAATCCCTCCTGGGTGGGCGGCACGATCAGCCTGTTGACCCGACCACTCGATCATTTGCCACCGAGCCAAACGACTGTCGAGATCGAGCCCAAAGGGTTGCGCGTCGTGCGCGGCGCGCCAGTAACGATCCGCGCCGCTACTGCCGGCGCGCTACCGGCGACTTTGGATTTGATGACTTGGACGGCCACCGACGAGGGCGGCCAACCGATCGGCGTGGAAAAAGTGCCGATGGAAAATCTCGGCGCAGGAAAATTCAGCGCCAAGGTCGCGCGTTTGGAAAAAACTTTGCGCTATCGAGCGGTCACAGGTCCGTTTACATCGCCGACCTACACCGCCGAAGCCGTCGATCCGCCGGAAATCGCCAACGTCCAACTGATGCTTTATCCGCCCGCCTACACTGGCCTCGCATCGGTTTCCGTGCCGGAAGGCAATATCGAAGGACTCAAAGGATCGACACTGCGGCTCGATGCGGTCACGACTAAAGATGTCGTCAAAGCAGACATCGTCATGGATGACGGCAAGAAAATTCCGCTCAAAATCGATGGCCGCAAACTCCAGGCGAACCTCGTCTTGTTTCAAGCGCAATCCTATCAGAATCTTAGTCGAAGACAGCTACGGTTTTCACAACACGCCGATCAGTTATGAGCTGCGCGTCAAACCGGACGGTTTTCCCACGGTCGACTTTGCTGCGACCGACCGAAGACTTGGAAATCAACGGTGACGAAACCCTGTCGCTGGAATACAGCGCGCGCGATGATTTCGGCATTGGCGAAATCGCCTTGATCACCAAGGTCGGCGACCGCGAAGAGAAAATCAGCCTGCAAAAGAGGATGCCAAGCGGCTCATCCTGCGCGACCAGTATGCGTGGGATCTCGGCAAGCTCGGCTTGCGCGACGGCGAAGAAGCGGTATTCTTCCTCAGGTCTTCGATAACGACACGATCTCGGGCCCGAAAATCGGCACCTCGCGCTCGATTCGATTGAAGCTGAAAATCTCAAAGGCGAGCATCAACAAGTCGCCGACATGGTGCGCGACTTGAATCAGCGCATGGTCGATCTCCTGGCCGATCATCTCGAAACCCCGGCGCCCGGCGAAAACCGGCGGCACCGGAATTAGACAAGAAGTTCGAGCAGAATCTTACCGACGCGCTCAAGCGCACCGAAGACGTGATGCGCCAGACGAAAAAGACCGTATGTCCGATTACGCCACTTGGACCGATCTCGAGGCGCTCAAACGCAATCTAGAATTCACCAAAAACGAGCTTTTAAAGAAGCAAGAGCAAGCCGCCAATAACGACGAGAAGCTCAAGGCGCGCGACGATATCGCCGCCGAGCTCGAGCGCATGTCGCTTTTGTCTGAAGATATCGGCAAGCGGATGAAGGCGCAGGAGTTGGCCTCGACGGCGCAAGACTTGGCACGCAACCAGGAACGCCTGATGGACGCCTTGGAGAAGCTCCAGAGCGGTGACAAGAATCTCGACGCCATCATGAAGCAGATTGCCGAGCTGGCGAAGACCTTGGCGAGCCTGCAGCGAGGCGGTCTCGCAGCTGGCGCAGCAGATGCCGGACGATTTTATGAACGCCGACACTATGCAAGGTCTCGGCTTCAACGATATGTTTCGCGCCCTCGACGAGATTCGCAAAAAGCTCATGGCCGGAGATATTGAAGGCGCACGCCAAATGGCACGGGAGTTGTTCAATCAGATGGCGCAGATGGCCGCAGCGATGCAAAACGCCCAACGCTCCGCCATGGCTTCGGGCATGGGCCGCATGCAAGGCGAGATGCAGCGCCAGAGCAACGAGCTTCAGGAAATCGCCCGCGAGCAACAAGAGATCCTGGCCAAGACCGAAGGAGTCAACAATTCGGCTTTGACCGAACGCGACTCCGCGCTCAAGAACAAACTCGATCGCTTCCTCGAAAAGGCCGTCTCCGAGTTGGGTCAGCTGACCGAGCTCTTTCCCGATCGTGAAGGCCCCGACGATCCAAACCTGCTAACCAACTTGGACGACGCGACGATGAATTCGCTGCTCAAGAATCTTATCGCCAAGCTCTCCAACAAAGATTTTCCCGGTTACGGCGAGGGTGACGGTTGGGCGCGCAAAGAGCTCGGAAAAAACGCTCGCCGGCACAGGAGCGTCGCGCCCAGCGCGCCGAAAAAAGCCTCGATGACATAAAATCCGAGCTCCAAGCGCTGCTCAACGAGCCGGCTCAGGCGCTCTCCGATGCTGAGAAGCGGGACGATGCGCGACCTGGCGCACCGCCAGGACGTGCTGAAAGAACGGACTGAAGAGCTGCACGAAAAATTGGAATCGCTCTTTCAGCTCTTCCCTCAGCTCGATCCGAAGATCGTGCAGAACATTGGCGAAGCCGGGCAATCTATGGGCAGCGCGCAGAATCGGCTCGGCCAGTTGGATTCACGCGGCGCGGTGCCGCCGGAACAAGCCGCCCTCGACCGGTTGTCACAATCTCAGCAACAGATGCAGTCTTCGATGCAGCAAATGGCGCAGCGCGGCCAGCTCGGCAACATGCCGATCACCCGCCTGTTCCGCCAAGGGCGCTTTCTGCCCTATGGCTCGATGACGCCGCTTCCCGGCATGCCGCAGTTTCCCCAATTCGATATCGAAAATGGTTTCAGCGGCCTGGACACCGAAAAATTTCATCTGCCGGGAAAAGACGAATACAAAGCACCGCGCAATTTCCGTGAGGAAATCCTCGAGTCGCTCAAGCAAGGCGTACCGCCCCAGATGAAAGAGCAAATCGAGCGCTATTTCAAAAATCTTTCCGAGTGATCCCGCATTGAAGTACCGAGTTTCTTTGTTTTCCTTTTTCGGGCTTTTTTGCTGTTGGCCGGGCCGACGTTTGGCGCTGAGGCCGATCCGAAGTTCAAAGCCGGCGAGGAGATGTTGGACGCCTGGCGCACGGCCCAGGCCGAAGAATTCGCCGCCAAAGCGCTCAAAGGAGGACCCCAAGTCGGCGGCGGCGCTCGAATTCGACGCTCGGGTAAAATTCTACGAAGGCCGCTACGCCGAAGCACTGGCTGTTTTCGAGCGCGCCCTCGCCATCGACTCGACCAACCAAAGACGCCAGGCGTTAAAGCTGCTCACACAGTTCACCGTCGATGTCCACAAATCGCTCAGCGCCACGAAAGCGCGCATTTTGTTTCTGTTCGCCGACGATAAACGCGACGCCATCCTCGTGCCACACGCGCTCGCGGCCTGGAAAAGAGCTACGAAACAACCGGGGCCGAGCTCGGCTTTTATCCGAAAGAAAGTCCAGGTGGAGATCGCGCCCGACGCGACCAGCTTTAACGCTATTTCGACGCTTTCGCTGCGCGATATCGAAGAGACCGGCGCCGTGGGCATTTGCAAGTTCAACAAGCTCATGATCATCTCGCCGCGCGCGTTGAGCTTCGGCTATCGCTGGCTGGATTCGCTCAGTCATGAATACCAGCACTACGCCATCGTCGCCCTTAGCAACAATCAAGCGCCGATCTGGCTGCACGAAGGCATGGCGCGCTTTTACGAAACCCGCTGGCGCAAACCGGCGCCAACGACCGACGCCGCGGAAGATTATTTGACGCCGGCCAATCAAACCCTGCTCGTGCAAGCTTTGGCGAAAAACCAGTTTGTCGGCTTTAAAAACATGGAGCCGTCTTTGATTCACCTCGAGACGCCCGAGCAGGTGCAGCTCGCCTATGCCGAGGCGCGCCTCAGCGGTGGATTTCATCAACCAGAGCAAAGGCCGGGCGGGGGTCCCGCGAACTGCTCGCAACGTTGAATGACAAACCGACGCCTGAAGCGATCGAAAAGTCTACGCGCATGTCGTTCGATGCTTTCGAAACCAAATGGAAAGGTTTTCTCAAAACCAAAGGGCTAAAAGAAATCGAAGGCAGCCGCGTGCGCAAGTTCAAGGTCAAAAAGGACCAGCGCGAAGACGAAGAAGTGGTCGAATTGAGAGAAATCCAGTCGGCGGTGGCGCGCAATCGCACTCATCTGGCCGATCAATTGCTCGGCAAAGGACGCACCGCCGCGGCGACCGCCGAATACCAGCGCGCTTTGCAGGCTAGCCCGTATTCCCCGATCATTCTCAACAAGCTCGGACGGGTGATGATCGAAACCAACCGTCCGGCAGAAGCTTTGCCATTGCTGCAAAAAGCGCTCGAGGTGGATCCTGACTAACGTCAATGCCTATGTGCAATTGGGCCGCGCCCAGAATGCCACGAAGAATTTCAAAGAGGCGCGCAGCGCGCTCGAGGAAGCCATCCAGATCAATCCATTTAACCCGCTCATCTACCGCTTACTCGGCGATACCTATACGGCCCTCGGCGAGGCCGGAAAAAGCACGGCTCGCCAAAGCGACGCTCGACAAACTCATGACCGGCAATAATTAATCGATCGAGAAGGAAGACCATGGAAGCAACGGAGATGGAACAACACGAGATCGCGGAGATCGAAGAGTTCGCAAACAAAGCGCGACAGCATGCTCGGCGAGATCCGTAAGGTCATCGTCGGCCAAGACCACGTCATCGAAGAAGTGTTGATTGCTCTGTTCGCCGGGGGCCATTGCCTGCTCGTCGGCGTGCCGGGATTGGCGAAGACCCTTTTGATCAGCACACTCGCGGAAATTTTGGATCTCGACTTTAACCGCATCCAGTTCACTCCCGACTTAATGCCTTCGGACATCACCGGCACCGATATCTTGCAGGAAGATGCCGCCACCGGCCGACGCGCTTTTCAGTTTCTCCGCGGGCCGATTTTCACCAACATCCTGCTCGCGGACGAAATCAACCGGACACCGCCCAAGACGCAAGCGGCACTTTTGCAATCGATGCAAGAATACAAAGTCACCGCCGGCGGCACTACATTTCCGCTCGACCTGCCGTTTTTCGTTCTGGCCACGCAAAACCCCATCGAGCAGGAAGGCACCTACCCGCTTCCCGAAGCCCAGCTCGATCGCTTTATGGTGAACGTGGAGATCGGTTATCCGGATTTTGAAGACGAAGTGCAGATCGTGATGCAGACAACGTCGACCGGCAAACCGTCGCCGCGCAAGATAATGGACGGCCCGGCGATCTTGCATTACCAGGAACTGGTGCGAAAGGTTCCCGTCTCACCCTTCGTGGTTTCTTACGCGGTCACGCTTGGCGCAGCGCTCGCGGCCGCAAAACACCGACGCTTCGCAGTACGTCAAGGATTACGTCGAATGGGGCGCCGGCCCGCGCGCTTCGCAGTATCTGATCCTCGGCGCCAAGGCGCGCACGATCTTGCAGGGCCGCTATGCCGTTTCGATCGAAGATATTCAGGCGCTGGCTCCTTCCGTGCTCCGTCACCGCATCGTGCCCAACTTCAAGGCTCAAGGCGAAGGGCTCTCCTCCGGCGATATCATCAAGCGTCTTTTGACCGATATAAAACCTTCCGCGGACGGCAGAGCCGCAGAAATAAATTTCCACTTTCCAAACACAGATTTCAAATTCGCCATGCCCTATGGAATCTGTCATTTAGGTTTTTTACCGCTATCGAGAAAATCCGCTGCGGGCGCCGATAATTTTGGTATCGATGTGCGCGGCAACCGCCAATTTCGCTGGCAAACCCGCCAAGCCCTGGCCTTGCTCTACCCCCTCGCGCAATTCGAGGCTAATCCGTAGAAATATTTCAATCATCCGTCAGGCGCGTCGCAGCGGCATGAAAGCCTGGGCCAGAAACCCACTTTTCTCGTCGGCAAACCGACGTGGCGCCATTCTGTTGTCTGGTATGCCGGCGCCATCGCCCATGACGCCTATCATGGCGAGCTTTACGCCGGCGGCAAAACAAACTGTACGGGCAAAGCGCCTGAAGCCGACGTTTGGTCCGGCGTCGAAGCCGAAACAAAATGTCTTGTCTTTCAAGCCGAGGTTCTTTTGGCGCTCAACGCGGAGCCGACGCTCATCGGTTACGTAAATCAATGGCGGCAAAATCCGACCTATCAAGGCTGCAACAAAGGCTGGCGCAGCTGGCTAGATTATCTTAAACGCCAGTGGTAGAAATTTGGCAGTTCGATGACGAAGAAAAACTTTCAGGATGGAAGATCGAGGATAAAGGATCGCGATGGATCTTCGCTTCTCGATCCTCGACAATAGAAAAAGGCCATGCCCGACGGCGCCAAAAACTATTTCGATCCCAAGGTTCTCGCTGGGATTTCCAATCTTGCCTTGCGCGCCCGCTGGGTCGTCGAGGGACTGATGTCCGGCGTGCATCGGAGTCGCTCCAAGGGTTTCAGTGTCGAATTCGAAGAACACCGCGAATACTCGCCAGGCGATGAGATTCGCCGCATCGATTGGAAGGCGCTCGGCAAGTTCGACCGCTACTTCATCAAAGAGTATGAAGATGAAACCAACCTGCGCGCGTATCTCCTTTTGGACGCCAGCGCGTCGATGAATTATGCCTCGGATGGCATTACGAAATTTGACTACGGCTGCACGCTCGCAGCATCGCTCGCTCTATCTTATTCTCAAGCAGCAAGACGCCGCCGGCCTCGTCACCTTCTCCGACCATATCGAATCGTTCGTGCCGCCGCGCGCCAAGCGCGATTATCTGATCGCAGATCCTGGGCGCTTTGGAAAAGCGCGGCCCGGCGGGCGAAACCAACGTCGGCAAGATTCTCGAAGACATCGCCGGCCAGGTGAAGCGACGTGGCCTGATTGTCCTGGTGTCCGACTTGCTCGACGAGCCCGAGGCGATCCTCAAGGGGTTGCGCCAGTTTCGCTTCAAGGGCAACGATGTCATCGTCTTCCATCTGCTCGATCAAGCGGAGCTCGATTTGCCTTTCGACGGCAACATCTTATTCGAAGATTTGGAAGCCACGAATCTGCAGGTGATCGCCGACCCGCGCACGATCCGAACGACTTACAAACAGGTCGTGCAGGAATTCATCGACGATATGCGCAAGCAATGCCGCGACAACACCATCGACTATCAAATCATCTCGACCGCGACGCCTCTGGACCAGGCCCTGGCCAGTTATCTGAGCTGGAGAGGCTAGCGCGCCGCGATGTCGGTTTTTTCTCCATCCGCTTTTCCTGCTCGGACTTTTGGCGGCGTCGCTGCCTCGTGCTGATTCATCTGCTCAACCGCCGCCAGCTCAAAGAGGATCCGCTTTCCCGCCGTGCGCTTCATCCTGCTCTCACAAAAACGCATCTCGCGCAGTTATCGTTTGCGCCATTGGTTCTTCTGGCGCTCAGAACTCTGGCGGTCGTATTTCTCGCGCTCTTGCTCGCCAATCCGATTTTTCAAACCGGCGCCGGGCTATTCGCCGGCGGCGGTCCGGTCGCGCTGGTCGTGCTGCTCGATAATTCGCTGAGCATGACTTGGAGCGGCGACGGCAACGGTTTCAAACAAGCCAAAGATGCCGCGCGCATGCTGATCTCGGCGTTGAGCGACGGCGACCGCGCGGCGATCGTTCCGACCAACCTATCCGGCAAAGAAGCTGTTTCGGCTGAAAGGACAAAAAGACGTCCTGCTGCGGGAATTGGATAGCATCGAGATCGCCGACGGCAGCGTCAATCTGGAAGCCGCTCTCGAGCAAGGCTTACGAATTGTTGAATGTCCCTGCGGGCCAAAAGAAATCCGCTTCATCACGGACATGGGCCTCACCGGTTGGGATCAATTCTCCGTCGCCGGGTTGAAACAGGTCTGACCCATCGATACCGTTCAAATTGATCCACGTCGGCAGCAAACAAGCGCCGCTCAACGGCAGCATCAAGGAAATCCGCTTAGGCGAGTCAGGGCGTCGGCGCCAATCTGCCGCTGCAGATCGACGTCACGGTGGCGAACTTCGGTGATGGTGAGCTCAAGGACTTGCTCGCCCAGCTCAGCATCGACGGCCAGAACAAAGAGCAAAAACTCGTCACGGTTAGCGCCAAAGGCGGAAAGTTCCTTGAGTTTTCAAACGCGGCTGAGCCAGCCGGCGCGCCACGCGGGGCAGGTGACGCTCAAAAAGCCGGTCTCGCCGGCAATGCGACGACGAATTTCACTCTCGACGCACAGGACAAGATTAAAGTTTTTGATCGTCGACGGCGATCCGCAAACCTCGCTGGTCCAAAGTGAAACTTTTTCTGAGCCGCGCGCTCAGTCCGTCCGGCGAGCGCGACTCGTCATGTCTTCCTGCCGACAGTAATCTTACCCGATGGACTGAACGCGGCGGCGCTGGAAACGTTCCAAGTGTTGATTCTGTGCAACGTCGCAAGCGCTGCCGGATAGCCTCTCGCCGAAATTACAGAATTTTTGCGCCAAGGCGGCGGTGTGTTGATCTTCTCGGGGACAAGTTTCAGGCCGATAGTTACAACGCAAAAACTCGCGCGCGATCTTCCCGGCCAACTCGGCGAAAAAAGATCGGCCCGGAGGCGAATGGCGAGAAAATCGTTAATTACGATGCCAAACATCCGGCGCTGCGGTTGCTCGCCGATCCGATTCTCCTGGAATCGCTCAAGTCCGCGCGCGTTTGGGGCTACACGCACCGCGGCCGTCGGCACGCTCGCCTTTGATCGCGCTCGCCAACGGCGATCCGCTTGTTACTCGAACAAAAAATCGGCGCAGGGCGAATCCTATTCGATGACCATCATCCGCCGACCGGGACTGGACCGATCTGCCATTGAAAACCGTCTATCTGCCGTTAATGCAATCGCTCGCGCAGCTATTCTGGCCGGCAGCAAGTCGCGGCGCGTTGGACGGCGGTATCGCCGTCGGCGCGGCGAAGGAAATCGCGCTGCCGCCGACGTTTGTCGGGAAAAATTTGCGGATCACCAAGCCGGATAAACAGACAGCGGAAGTGGCGATCACCGCTGTTAAAGACCGCGCCGGCGCGCCGTATCGAGGAAAACGACCAGGCCGGTATCTACCGTTTAGCGTTGCCGGTCGGCGATAAAGAATGGCGACTTGCCGCAAATGTACGCGGTCAACCCGCCGGTGCTGGAATCGCGTTTGGATGAAATCAGCACGCGCGAGCTGCAAGACCGAAGCTCAAGCCGATTCGCGCCGAAGTCATTCCCGTCAATGCGCTCAAAGACGGCGGCAAACGCACACCGACCTCGCCCTTCCGTTGCTGGCTCTGCTCATTGTAACGTTGCTGCTCGAAGGCTGGTTGGGTCAGCGCTTTGTCAATTAAAGGCAAAATTAAAATGAAGATAGGAGTGGTCTGTTCTTTTCAACTTTAAATTTTTACTTTTGAATTCTCTATGAATCTGCCGCAATTTCATTCGCATGCTTTCTCAAAGTTTCATCGGCGCGGCCTTCTTGCCGTCTGTCATCGACGCCGCCGAGCCGGACGATAAGCGCCGTGCGCAGTTCGTCTTCGCGCAGGTAAAATACCGTGGCGGCGATTGGAATCCTCATCCGCTCTCGGTCACGCCGCTCATGGAAGAGCTCATGGCGCGCACCAGCGTCGAAGCGGCCACCGCCAGGCGCGAGGTCACTCTCGCCGACCGCGACTTGTTCAACTATCCGTTTTCTCTATCTGGCAGGCCGCTATGAATTTGAGCCGTTCAGCCAGGAAGAAATCGAAATCCTCCGTCGCTTTCTCTCTTACGGCGGCTTTTTGCTGATCGACGATGCCCTCGGCCAGCAAGGTTACGGCTTCGACAAGTCGGTGCGTCGCGAGATGCAACGGATCTTTCCGGGAATGATTTCAAGCGCCTGCCGTCGGGCCATGCCGCGCTGAGAAGTTATTATCTCATGCGCCGCATCGGCGGCGTGCGCATCATCAATCCCAATCCTGGAAGGGATCAACGTCGGCACGTCCACGCCGGTGATCTATTGCCAGAACGATCTGGGCGGGGCCTGGGAGCGCGATCAAGTCGGCAAGTGGACCAACACCTGCACTCCCGGCGGCGAAGCGCAGCGGCGAAAGACGCTTTTCATCTCGGCATCAATATCATTCTCTACGCCATGACCGAGAACTACAAAGAAGATCTGATCCACGTCCCGTTCATTCGCAAGCGGCTCACCCGGTAAAATCATGAGCGATCTGTATCTGATCGGCGCTTTGCCCTGTGGCTGATCGCGCTCGTCGGTCTCGCCGCGGCGGCGCTGCTAGCGCAGCAATTTCATCAACCTGCGCCAACGGCTGCCGCTCGGCCGAGCTGGCTTTTCTCACTTTACTGCGCGCTTGCGTCTATGCGGGATTGATTTTCTTTTTGCTCGGCCCGGCGTTGATCGACAAGCGCGTGACCAAGCTGCGCCGGCCGCTCACACTGCTCGTCGACACCTCGCAGAGCATGAGCTTTCCGGCGAGCGCTAAAAGCGCGGCCGGAGACAAGCCGGCAAGAGCCGCCTCGACCTCGTCAAAGAAAAGCTCGAAGCCGGCCCAGAGCCGCTGATCCAAAGGCTCAACCGTGATTACGATTTGCGCGTGATTCGCTTCGGCACCGGGTTGGAGTCGATCGCGCCGGGCAGTTTGGAGCGGCTGCGCGCCCAGGATCCGGGCACCCGTTTGATCGAGCTCCTACAACGCGCCGCGCGCGACGGCGCCGCGCAGCTCCGGCATCGTCGTTTTCAGCGACGGCATCACCAACGGCGAAATGAAATCTCTGATGGCGCCGCCATCGCCGCGCCGGTTTTCACCGTCGGCGTCGGCGAAACCGAAGGGTTCACCGACGTGCGCATCGCCAAGCTCCGGCGCGCCGGAATTCGCTTTTCGCGGCCGTGAATTCAAAATCGATTTGACCTTGCAAGCTTTCGGCATGCAAGGGCAAATCCGTGCCGCTGTTTTTCAACCGCGGGAAAAATCTCATCACCACTCGCGCCATCGCCATCGACGCCGATCCCTTCGAGCAGAAAGTGACACTCAGCTTCACGCCGAAAGAATTGGGTACCCATGCGTTCTCCGTAAGCCTGCCAGTACAGCCGGGCGAGCAAATCAGCCAAAACAATCAAAAAGAGTTCAAAGTCGAGGTGCGGCGCGACAAGATCCGCGTTTTGACCTTGTCCGGATCGCCGGCGTGGAACTACCGTTTTCTGCGCATGGCGATGAAACAGGATCCATTGATCGAGCTGGTGTCGTTCGTTTTCTTGCGCACGCCCACCGATACCGTCGATGTCCCGGAAAATCAGTTGAGCCTGATCCCTTTTCCGATCGACGATATTTTTCTCGAAGAGCTGAAAAACTTCGACGTGGTCGTCCTCGATGACTTTTCGCACCGCGCCTATTTCAATCCGGTGTACTTGGAGCGGGTGCGTGACTTCGTTCGTGACGGCGGCGGACTGGCCATGTTCGGCGGCTCGCGCGCGTTCGACAGCGGCGGCTACGGCGACAGCGCGCTTGCGCGATGTGCTGCCCGTCGAGCTCGACGGCAAGGGTAGCTACCAATCGCGCGGTCCGGTGCATGCGGCGCTGACCGCCGCCGGCAAGAAACATCCGATCACGCGCCTGTTGCCCGATCCCAAAGTCAACGAGGAAACCTGGAGCAAGCTGCCCGCTCTGAGCGGCTTGAATCAGGTGCGCGGCGTGCGCGGCGAGACCTTGCTTACCGCAACAGGCGAAGGCTCGCAGACCGGCGCGCCGTTGCTTGCCATCGGCCGTTTCGGCAAAGGGCGGACATTGGCGTTAATGACCGACGATGCCTGGCGCTGGAACTTCATTGCCGTCGGCAACAGAGAGACGCCGCAGAATCATCTAAAGCTGATCCGTCAAGCGGTGCGCTGGCTCGCCCAAGAGCCGGCCTTCGAACAGGTCCAGTTGTATCCGATCCCGACGGCGCAGCCTGCCGAGAAGGTCGATGATCAAGCTCAAAGTCTTGAACGATGATTTCACGCCGACACGACAAGCGTCGGTGCAACTTCGCCGCGTATTCAGTCCCGAAGGCGAGGCCGACGCTCGTGTCCACCGGACCCGACAGCGAAGAGGGCGAGTATAGCGGCGAATTCATTCCGACTCAGCGAAGGCACTTATCGAGTCGAAGCCGAAGCCAACGCCGGCGGCAAACCCCTGGGCCGCGATAAAGCCAGCTTCACCGCGGCGTTCTCCTACGGCGAGACCGATGACGGCCTGCCGCGCCTCGATTTGTTGAAACAGATTGCCGAATCGAGCAAAGGCGAATACATCTCGATCAACGATTGGAATGAAAAGACCTTCGACAAAATCGCCGCCCGGCTCGAAACGATCGCGCCGTCCGAGATCGTTGAACAGCGCCAGACCCGGCTCTGGAGCAACCTTCTGGCCATTCGGCCTGATCCTTCGCCCTGCTTAGCGTCGAGTGGTGGATGCGGCGGAAGTGGGGATTGATATAAAATTGTAGGGGCAGAGCCCCTGTGTCTGCCCTCGGACAGGTCAATCACGCAGGATTGCCCCTGCAAACCTACAATCCGAGACTCCAAACTATGCGCGCGTGCATCAAACAATGAACGCGATAGTTGAGACTAAGATCCTTAGCCGTGGTGATTCTCCTATGGGCTACACCTGCGCTCGCGTCTTAGCCTTTTGCCACGAAGCTCGACGTCGTTCCAAATCCGGCATCCTGCGCGTCGCCGCAAGCCCTGCTCCGCCGCTCACGCTGGAATGGATGGGTCATTCGACTTTTCAAATCACCTCGTCAAAAGGCACGCGCGTTCTCACCGATCCGCATGGCGCCTTCGATTTGCCGCGGCCGACTTTGCCGCAGCACATCGTCACCACCAGCCATCAGCATGGATCTCGCACAATAAGCGTCCACATGGCTCCCGGCACGCCGGTGATCCCGCGGGACTCACGCCGTCCGGAGATAACTGGCAGAAAATTTCGACGACGATTCGCGACGTGTCGGTTTACGCCGTGCCCGGCCTTTCACGACGAAAGCCAGGGAGTACAGCGCGGCAAGAACGCTATCTTTGTTTTTCGCGTCGATGACATCTGCATCGCGCACCTGGGCGACCTCGGCCACATCCCGACCCCGATCAACTCAAGATGATGGGCAAGATCGATATCTTGCTCGTGCCCATCGCCGGCGGCTACTTCACCAGTGACGCGCAACCAGAAGCGACGCGAAGTCACCAAGCAAGTAAATCCCCAAGATCGCCATCCCCATGCACTTCTGGTGGGAGCAAGCGGTCCAGGGTACGCGCGAGGGAATGGCGAAAGTAAAAACGCTCGAGCACGCCGGTGCTGAAAATCTCCAAAGCGGAACTACCGACGCCGACGGAAGTCGTAATATTACCCCCTGGGGGCAAAAGGTAGATGCGTGTTCGCCCTCGCCGATTTGCTCCGTGTCGCCCTTCGCGCTCGCGGTAGCTGGTTGAAAACTCTATCTCGCCGGATTTCGCAACGATCGGGCACGCCGGGCCGGAAAAACATCCCTCTTGCTCAAGCTCTCCGGTGCGGCGCGTTTGCGGCATCCAACTTCATCAATAGCGCTTCTTTGAACGATGTCGATCAGTTCGACATCGAGAGTCAATTAACTTCTCCGGCCAATGGGCGGTTGGCATCCACGATCGCTTTGGATTCGCGTGACCTGAGTTTACGGTTATATCTGTGGGTGTTCCGTCCGGCTGAGAGATTGGCACCCGTCCTCACCGACTGTCGGCTCCCTGCTCCCAATGCGCGAACTTGCTTTTTAGCGACCTCGCCGATCAGATCTTCTGACGCGGGGCCCAAAACCTTTTTCTGCCGGTAGCTCTGTGGTTTTCGAGTCACCCGGATGCATTCCCAAGACAGCGTCTTCTAAACGGGACAATCCCTCGCCCTCACCGATGTGGTAAACTCCAACGGTTCGCGACCGAAAGGATGCATCGAATACTGACCCGCTGTGCAGCTTGCCGCGATAATGAACCTTGACCGGTGCCTCCGTTGTTTTTCCAGCGTGTCACTCATGGGTTCCTCCTTCTTTTTTAGTTATTCTACAAGAATCGACTTCTCCGGCTTCTATCGATCTCTCGCGCAAACTGATCTGATTGTTTCCAGCGACTTCTTGGGTGGCCCGTGGATTTCCAGGTGTTCGCTCTAAGTCAATCGCATAAGTGGTTTGTTCCTAACAAAAATTTCTCACCCGCGTCGCAACCACACGCGGTTTGGCTGCTATTAGGAAGTTTCAAACCGTTATTGAATTGAGCCGGCCAGAACTAAAATGCCGGACGAAGATTTGAAGAATCGGACTTGCAAAAAGAATTAGGACAGGCTCTTTTTTTGACTTCTTTCGCGATACGGGCGCAATGCCAATCCGCGTCCTGTTTTTGTCTCAAAAGCTTATACTTGCAACTGATTGAAGAGAGAATTTTTCCTGGGGCCGCTGGGTGCCGCTACTCGTTACAAGCCGCAGGCGAATGGGATGGTCACGGGCGACCTGGCAATCTGATGAATTCAAGAAGTTCGCTGCGGAAGGTTTGGCAGGTCTACGGCGCTAATTGCGAGGTCTTACGCGTTTTCTTTCCAGCGGCTAGGCAAAATCCGCAACGGCCAGGCAAAAACAGGACTCGGGATCACTCCATGATTTGCAAGCTGCTCATCCGTGAAAAACCAGAGCCGAAATGCTCTTGTCCGGCCTACAAGATTGATAATCTGCTCTTACCACATGCGATAGGTGATCCAAAGGAGAGGTGAACCGCAGAAAGCGAGTCAACGCATTGAAAGCCATATCGAGTTCACAATCGCGGCCGGTCAGGTTTTGACCTACGAGGACGTTCCGATTCCCGAGCCGAAGGCCGGCGAAGCGCGTGGCTGAAGATCGAAGCGAGCGGTCTCAGCTTCATCGACATTTACCATCGTACCGGGCTCCATCCGCTAAGCCAGAAGCGGTTCCGCCGCTCGGCATGGATGTGTTGTGCCGGCGTCGATCGACGCCACCGTGGCGACGGCGTGAGCCGAAGTCGAAGAAGGCTGAGCGCGTCGCCCACGCCGATGGCGTTCCGGGATCTTACGCGGAGTGCGCCGAGTTGTGCCGGTTGCGAAGCTTGTGCCGGTGCCGGCCCATATCGATGCAAAGACGGCCGCTGCGATCATGCTCCAGGCATAGACGCGGCGCACTCTGCCCACGCACAGCACTTATCCATTAAAAAGAGGCGACATTGCGCTCATTCATGCCGCAGCGGGAGGCGTGGGACTCTTGCTGGTTCAGCTTGCCAAAATGCGCGGCGCCAGAGTGATCGGCACGGTGTCCACGGAAACCAAGGCCGAGCTCGCGCGCCAGGCCGGCGCGGATGAGCTTATTCTCTACACGCAGTCGGATTTCTCGCGGAGGTGAAAAGATCACCGGCGGCCAAGGCGTGCACGTGGTTTACGATTCCGTCGGCGCTACCACTTTCGACAAGAGCCTCGACTGTCTCAAACCGCGCGGCTGCCTCGTCCTCTTCGGCCAATCGAGCGGCCCGGTGCCGCCGCGTTGATCCGGCAAATTGGCCGCGAAGGGTTCGCTGTTCCTCACTCGACCCACCCTTTTTCATTACGTGCGCGCTCGGATCGTGCCGAGCTGTTGCAACGGGCCGGCGATTTATTTGGCCGGATCCAATCGGGGGTGCCTAAGCGCGCATCGAACGCGTTTTCGCTGAAGGACGCGGCCGACGCTCAACGCCAGCTCAGGCGCGCAAGACTACGGGGAAAGTGGTTCTCAGTTCCTAGCCGCGGGTTTAGGCGCGCCGCGCATGGCGTGCGATTCGACCGGATCAGAGAATTTTCGCTGTTCCCCGAGCACCTTCGCTGCTCCATGGCGCGGATGCGCGCGATGCGCAGATCGGCGCGAATTTTCCGCTTCACGAGATCTTCGCTTCGCACTACTTCTGCAACATCCACCGCGGGCTATCGAGCAACGCAGCAATATCTAACTCAACGGATCCGCGCATCCGCTTCTGTTGCGAATGCTCTGGCGCTGGAGGCATCCGCGCAGTTGCTCGAGCTTCTTCACCTGCTCGGGCGACAGCCTGAGCTAGTTCTTTGTAGCTCAGCGCCATCTCTGGCTAGGCAATCTTGCCAGCGCCGGTTCTCGGCCGGGGTCGCGGCCGCCGCCGTAGGCTTCAAACGCCCAAGCCCCATTCCCTGCAAAAACTTGCTGGAAACAGCTCGCCAGGGCATCGCTCAGATCTTCGGGCACCGCTTGGCTTGAATCCTTCCGCCTCGGCACGCGCCAATCGCCGGAGCAGCGAAGCCGACCGCAGCACGCCAGAAGACTCCACGGCGATCCGGTCTTCCCGCCAAGTCGTACATCTGCGGGTCCCCGCCGCTCTAAAATCTGAGCAACTCTGACTGGCCACCATGTTCTCAACTGGCTCTGCCGTCAGCCGTCGGATTTCAAGATCAAGGCCAATCTCCGCGACACCTGGCAGATCAAGAGCAGATTGAAACTAATGTCCGCGATTCGACGTCTTTGACACCTGGAATCTGCCTGATCTTGGACACGACCATTTGCTCTGAGAGCCAGCTGGGCGCGGAGCCGGAGACCGCGATCTTCCGCCTTGCCGAGTCTTTTTGATGTCAAGTCGAGGTCCGCGGCAGCGTCGTCCGTATGGCATTATGCCAACACGGCCTTTACTTCTTGGGACACCAAGGCAAAATCCTCGAGCGCCTCGTTTCGAAGCCGGCTCATCTGATATTAATCCAGCAAGCTTTTGCGCAGTGTCTACCAGATCGGTTGTTTTTGCGGCGGCGAGCGCTCGGTGCAGATCCCAGATTAACGGCGAGGATCTGAACCAGGTCGGGTCCCGCCTTAATCAGACCCCGAACCTGGCTGATCGAGACCGCAGCGGCTGCAGAGCTTCGTCTGTTCCATCAGAATCAAATCGGCGCGCTGCGGCTTCGCTGAACCCATGGCGTCTCTGCTCTGCTCGACGCGCTTTTTCCATCGGCGCAGGTCAGCAGAACTTTCAGCATGTTTGAAACCAGGTAAGGCGTCGTCCCCAAATGTCCGTGATAAACGAGATGGCTCCGACCTTCGGCAACGGCAGATTCGGCGTGGCAAAAGGCCGCCTGCAAGGCGATCCGGTAAGGCTCGCGGTTTTCTATGGAACCGATTCCACCAGCTCGATCCTTTTCGACGACTCTTTTCGCTTCAGCTCGCCTCCGGTATGCCGTACCCGAGGCTGGCTTCGATCAGCACTTCCCCGGCTGATACCGCATCCCAGTTTCTGCCACGGCGTTGGCCAATTCTTCGCCGCTGCCCGAGGCGCCTCGATAGACAGTGATGATGCGGCCATGGTTGATGTCCCTCTCAGATAGGCCGCAATCATTAATCGTATTCGCACAAGTGAAGCGCGGCCGCGCAAGTCAATCACAGGGTTCCCTAGGGGCTAACTTTCAAATACGCTGATGGCGCCAGAAATAGGCCGCATCACGGCGGCGGCCAAAAGATTTCCAACTAACACCGAGGGCCAGGCTAAGCGGTGCGGAGGAATCGGCCCGGCGAAAATGAACGCCGCGCCGACGAAGCCGAATTCAAGATGACAAAAGCAGGGTGGATACCAAACCCGACATCGATATTCCGCTCCGCCAACCTCAAGCAGCTTGGCGGCGATGCCACCGATGACGCAGAAGACCAGTCCATGAACCCAGGTGTAAACGAGCGACCATCTCCAGTGAAATAGCCAGCGCCTGAGGTTGATCGAGTCCGGCGCCGTGACGGAACAGCGCCGTGCCCAGCACGTTGGGCGTATAGAAGAGCGGGCGCCCGCTCAGAACGTCGACGAGAAAAACCAGACCGCGATCGTGGCCGCGCCGAGGACGCCGGCTTCGATGCCTTGCCGGTATATGTCAGGATTGCCGCGGTTGATGAGTCGATGACAGTAGGGCTTGAGGTGCCAGATCGAAGCGCCATGGAAGATCCCTCGGCCGACCGACGGCCTTGGTTATTCACACAACCGTTTTGTGCGCCTCGCTCCGCTACCGGAATCAACGCTAACACCCGCACTCTTACGGGTCAACGAGCGTCTCTGGCGATGTTAGCCGGAGTGATTGCGTCGCCGCTAGCGGCTACTGGGACAGCTGGCGAGCACAGCCGACGCGTAACCTCGGCCGAAAATGAGTTCCGCGCCCGGCTGGATTGCGACCCGGCTGCGGTCCATGTTTTAATAACTTTACCGATGCAATCGCGTCACATCATGTTCACGCCGTTTTTCAATATCGGAATTGCCGATATCGCCGATGTTTTCGTGGTCGCGGTGCTGCTCTCACACGAAGTCACTGCGTGGCTCGCTATGACTCGCGCCGCGTTTATCATCAGGGGTATCTTCATCCTCGCCGCGGTTTATATCATCGCGCGCTATTTCGATCTGCAGTTGACCGCATGGTTGTTTCAGGGCTTTTGGCGATCTTCTTGATCATTATCGTCGTCAGTTTTCAGAAGAGTCAGACAGATTTGCGAGCGCATCGCAGTATGGAGCTGGCATCGAAAGGCATGCGGCCGCCGCGCCCGGATGCCGTCGATATTCTGGTCGGAACCCTCGCCGACTTAGCCAAGGATCGAATCGGCGCCTTGATCGTGATCGAAGGCAAAGATCCGATTGCCCGCCACATCCGGGGAGGCATCGAACTGGCGGTAAAATCAGCGTGCCGTCGCTGAGAGCATTCTGATCCTCATTCGCCCGGCCACGGACGGCGCGGTCATCATCGGCAACGAGCGCATTTCCGGCTTCGCCGCTCACTTGCCCCTTTCCAATGATTTCCGACAACTGGCCAACGTGGGCACACGCCACAGCGCCGCGCTTGGGCTCGCCGAGCTGAGCGACGCGCTGTGTATCGCCGTCTCCGAAGAAAGAGGAACCATTCGCTGGCGCGGGACGGCCGGCTGCGACAAGTCGATAACGTGCAGGAAGTGGGATTGTTGTTGCGGAAATTTCTGCAGTGGTAGTATCCCCCAGCCCGGCGAGCGGAAAATTTCTATTTCGGGGCTGCTGCGGGAAATCCGGCTCGCCAAGCTGGTGACGTTCTCCTCTGGCGCTCGACTCTGGCATGCCCTGCGGTTCCCGGTCTCGAGCACCGTCGAAGCGACTTATAAATTGCACGGGTGCAGTGCAGAACCTCGCCGCCGGACTCTCAAAGCCGTCTGAAGAAGTACAAAGCCGCCGGAGGTAACCACGAGACGTTCACCGGTCCTGAAACGCGCTACTTCTTCGGATCCGACCTCGACTCAAAGTCGTCATCGACGCGTCGACCATAGCGACGCGGGCGGCAGAACTCTGAGGCCTTCGAGCAAACATTCCGCATCCGCAGGATTTGACCCTGCAACAGCTCTGCCAATCCCACGACGATCAGAATTTCTCTGCGCAAGATTTCGCGCGAACCGGAAGACAGAGCGCGTTAACGCGGCAGCCCAACGATCGGCTTGCAGGACATCGAGGATGCCGCGAATCGGCACGCCGACCCAGTCCGGTCGATCGCCCAGCTCAGAGCTCAAATTCAGGTAGACCGCGCCTTGTAGAGCAGATGGCTGGGTCCAGCAAAAGGCTTTTCACTGGGTCGGTGGCGTCGGCAAGAATCCGGGCCGTCGACGGCCGGCTTCCAGATAGCTCTGGAGCAAAAACCGCCCGACACCCAAAAGATCCAACCCTGGGCAAAACAGCTTCTCGCGCGGCATATTCTTCTGGACGGTAAACTCTCCGCTCTTCAAGGCGGGAGAGCGCCGGCGTAATCAAAGCGAAGCGCAGCATGCCGGCCACGTCACGCAGCGGCGAGCGGTTGCGGCGGCGCTCGCCAAGCGGCTGCGCGCGGCTCGCCCTGCGCAACCGGTACGACGCCGAAGTCTCGCCGGTGAATTGCAGCACCCGGCCGAGATGGTAGTCGCCGTGGCCTGCGTGATCCGCATTGCCGTCGTTTCTTGATCGACAGACGGAGTCGAAAAAGCGATCAAAGATCTCGTTCTCGAGCGCCGTGAATCTTTCCGCCTCAGCGCGCTTCAGCCGGGCAAACGCCTGACGCGATCGCGCAGCAAAAATGAGAGTTCGGTCCGCTGGGCGTGCGCATGCTTTGATGCTGCGGAGCGGGAGATAGAACGGCGTAGCGGCTCGGGGCGAAGTCGGATCGCTGGGCGGGCCTCGAAGCCAAAGCGACGTGGAATGGCGCGCCGCGGTGCGCTTGGCCCAAAAGGGTGGGCCGAAGCCAGGTGAGGCCGATCATGTGCGCGCGCCTCCATGGGCACCTCCTCCCGGCCTGACGAGATCCAAAAGATGCCCGGTACGGCTTGGCCAGCTCCGCGGGTATTTCGCCGCGTAGCTGAGCAGCTTTCAAAGAAATCGCCCAGGTGATCGAGCGTAGCGAAGCGCGCCGCCCTCGTTTCTACCCAGCTTTGCAGACGCCGAGGTGGTGCGCTTGCCGCGGCGGAACTGAAAGCCGCCGGCTTATAGCACGTGCTCAAAGGAAGTTTTTTCAGTGGAGAGAGTGAAAAAGCGCCAGGATCGGGATTCACGCCTGCAGGTGGCGACGGAACATCTTCTGATAAACCCGGTCGCCATATCGATGGAGGTGTTGTTTGTTCTCTTCACACAGGGTTCGGCCCGAATCGTGGCGTCGGAGAACCCTTAGCCAGTGAAAAATCTTCGAGGGCGACGCGGCGATTTCAGATGACTTGCCGCAAAGCCTCCCGCTAATGCGGCGCGAAACGGCATCGAGCAAACCCCAAAAAAGATTCTCGATCATAGAGCGCACTGAAAAAGTATATCCCATCAGACAACTTCCGCTTCGGCGCGTTTTGAGCCGGGCGACAACCGCCTGCGGAGAAGACTGACTTAATTCTGTGGCTCGCTCCCTGTGCGCGGAGAGTTTCGTCGCCGGTAATGGACTTCCACCACCGTCACGCGTATGCGCCGGAATCGAAGGAATTGAAATGAGTCGGCGAGCGTTCCGCCGAACACTTTGCGCGTTTTGCCGCCGAACCAACGGGCAGTTTAAGATAACCGGGGAGAACTTTTCCAGTCGGACTGGTGCCGGGTGCGAGTGGATATTCTCCCACGGGCCGGCGATTTCAAGCGACGGTAGCTGCTTCATCCAAGCGCGCGCGGCGCCAGGGTGCAAATTCGGTTTTGAACCGCCAGTAAAAGCTGTGCGGCCCCAAGGTGATAAAGTAAGGCAGGTCGCCGGATGGCGGAAATTCAGTTCACGAATAGCCCATCGGGCGCACGCTTCTTGCCGGCTGAAAGATCGATCTCGGCGCATTGAACGAAGCGCGACAGAGATTGGCCACCGTGAGGATGATCTCGTCTGAAGCGGCGGATAAACCAAACCCGCCGGTTCTGGTGAAAGAAACTCGGTCGTGCCTGGCTGAAGGGCCTGATAGCTGCGCAGCACGATCGCCGCCATCCACCACAGCGGCGAGCCTGTGCTCCTGTTGCTGCGCCTCTCGACGTTGATCGCTTCGTAATGCTTGTTCCGGTCGATGATGATCGTCAGATAGAGCCGCTGTGCGGGTTGGCGCGGGAGAAACCGGCGCTGGGTGATCCGCGCCCACTGCATCGGCGTGCGTACGCCGTTCCGGTCGCCGAGGTGTAAATGTTGTCGCCCATGCCGGGATCTCGTCGCCGTAGTAGAGGACCGGCGTGCCGGGCAGAGACAGGAGCAAGAGCATTAACGCAGCTGGAGTGGATTCCAGGCGGTTGCCGCCCAAGCAGGCGATGAGAGCCTGCGCCGGATCCCGAGATTGATGCCGCGCCTGCGGGTCGGTGGGCGTACGACTCGATACATGTAGTCGCGGTCCTCGTCGGTGACCATTTCGAGGGTCAGCTCGTCGCGGATTGCGCAGAAAACAGCGCCCACTTGAGCTACTTGGCCGGCAGCGATCCGGCGTCTGGGCGAGGATGTCGACGCGATCGGAAACCGATCTTCCATGTGCACCGACATGAACACGCGCGCATCACGGAAGTGAAACGCCATGTGACATTTCACGCGGCGCCGAAATAGGTGACCGCCTCTTCCGGCCATTGGTTGCTTCGGCGAGCAAGCATGATTGCGGTTCTGGTCGATATGGCGAAGCCTTTAAGAACAGATGTTTCTCCGCAGATTTTCGCAGCTTGGTTCCTTCACGTCGAAGAGATAGGAACGGCGTCCGCAAACCACCACGCCCATCACCAACCAGAATCCACCACGCTTCGAAAATCGCCTGTTTGACCGCGGATGGGCAAAATTCAAATCCGGCTGATGGGGATAAAAAGGTGCCAGTAGTAAGCTGGCCACCGTCCCATGCCCAATTGGAAGTCTCGAAGTCTTTGAAGATGATGCGCCGCTTTGTATTGCTCCTGATTGTCGCTCCAGACGTAGTAATTGCGCTCCTTGCCGCCGGACGCCGCGCCGCGCGCCGCGTTGCGAACCACAGGATGTTGATCCGATGTGTGGATTGAGCACCATCGGTAATACGCGCAGGCCGCGCCGATGCGCCTCAGGTGCAGGAAAATTCTAAAATCCCTCAGCGTGCCGTAGTCGGGATGGATTTCGGCATAGCTGGCGATGTCGTAGCCGTCGACCTTCAACGGCGAGGGATAAGAACGGCAAAAGCCAGACGCGCGTGACGCCCAGATCGTAAAGATAATCCAGCTTCTCCGTGAGCCTTGAAAGTCACCGATGCCGTCGGCGTTGCTGTCGGAAAACGCCCGCACGATGAGCTCATAAATGACCGCGCTTCTTATACCAGCGGGATCGTCGTCCGAGGGCGAAGTCTTGAGTGGCTCTTTTCGCGCGCCTCATAATCGTCACATGAAATATCGTCGAAGTCCTGCTCGCGGCGCACGCGCCGGCGCAGCCTGCAAGATGTGGGCCGGCGCCATATTCGGATCGAGCGACGCACCTTTTTCGCCATGCCAACAGAAACGCGCGCGCCTGCAAAGATCGTGCGCCTGATACGAGGCATCGAGCCGCAGCGCCACGCGGGATTTTGACCCAGCCCGGACTGCACATGGTGCGGATCCAGATTCACCACGACGGCGCGACCACGTTGCCGAGATCCTCCGTCTGCTTTTGCCGCAGATGATCTGCTCGTTATCGACCTCGTGGAACCGTAGGCCTCAATCGCTCTGCAGCGCGGGATTCTACCCGCGAATCCCGTTGATCCGCGCGATAACTCTTTCAGACTGTCCGCACTTCCCCGGTCCCAATGTTTAACTCCATATTTTTCCGAATTGAAATACCTTCGCTGCCGGGCTCGCCGTGGACGCTTCGAGAAGCTCGAACGCCGGTCCGTAAATCCCGTAGCTGGCTCCCAGTGTCGCCAGGCCAGAACCAGGCGGATCATGAAGGCCGGGCGGCCGCCGAATTGCAATACGCCTCGGTCAAAGTATCCGGCGTGTCTGGCCACAGGTTGGGCGAAATACTCGCGCACTTCGGTTTGCGTGAGCTCCCGAAAATACTGCGTGATCTCGGGCGTTTGGGTTGGCCAGGCAAAGTAGCTATAGTGATTGGCTGAAGCCGAGCTGAGCCAGCCGGTACACATCAAATCTGGACGGGGTGAACGCCGGCAGGCGAAGATCACCTCCTGCAAGAACTTTCCTTTTCACTTTCGCCGACCAGCCACTCCCTGCAAACGGCAAAGCGGCTTGGTGCGGTTTTCACTGACCCCCGAAAATGACGGATCCCCTGTTCGCGCCAAAATTCAACGACACTTTTAAGCTCCTGCCAGAGCCTTCACGCCATTGATCCGGAGGTGAAACCACAGGGGGTAGATATCTTGATATTTTTCCGGCGTGGTTCTCTGGCGCACAATGAATCGGTGCCCATCCGACGCCAGCGAAACCACTGGGGATGTTCTTTGATCGCTAGGGATGATCGGGGGCCGCACTCGATGGTGGCGCAGATCCAAAGCGACTTCGAGGCCAAGAGTCTCTGGCTTTTCGACGAATCTTTTGAAATCTTCGAGAGTCCTGAGATCGCGATGATCTGGACGGCGACCACTCCTCGCCAGGTGGAACCGGGATCGCCCAGGGGCTGCCCGGGGCCATTTCGTTTCCGTGAAGCCAGCCAAATCCGAATTGTTTTTCCCCCTTGCGGTGGGTGTACCCGATCGGATGAATTGGAAAGCGGCGGCAGATACAGAATGTCAAAGCCCATCGAGGCGACATAGGAAGCGGCCGTTCGCCGTCCTTAAAGGTCCCGTGCGCGCCGGACTCGGCCGCGCACGACCGCTGAAAGCATCTCGCTGCCAGGCGCCGCAGCGCGCTTTCTCGCGGTACGACCACCACGGCGAGTTCCTTGGAATATCGGGTTTCGGCGTTTCGATCGGGATAGCGTCCGACCAATCCCAGCAAATCATCGCTGATCGCCGTGGCGAGCTTGTCTGATAAAGTTTGGTCGTCTGGCGCGCAGGCTTTTTGCCGTCCTGCGCGAGTTTTTTTGATCGGCGGCGGCAGCTCGCTTTGCCGCTTCTTCGATCCACAGAGCACCGGTCAGAAAGTCCGAATTCCGTGTGCGCGCCGACCTCGGCTTTCTTCTGCAAATCGCGTCGCCAGGACTTAAACTGATCGACCCATGCGGCAAGCGTTATAAACGTAACGGCCGATCTCGGCAGCGACAAACACGCCGCGCCAACGATCGTTCACTAGCAATTTCATCGGCGCTTCGCGCCAATTTTTTCCTCTTCCGCGCCGGAACAGCAGGCTGCAGGAAATGACCTCGTGGCCGTCGGCGAACATGCGTCGGCCTCTCTACCGTCACCCCGACTCGCCGCAGGTACGCTTGACTGGAAACAGACCGGCGTCAATTTCCGGCGTGACGTTCTTCGATGACAACCCGGCTTCTGCCGTCCAGCGCTGGGTTAAACGATGGCTGCACATGCAAGCTTTCCCCAATGAGTTGTGATTCCGCCAAAGCGGTCTTCGTGATAAAACGCCTACCGGAAAATTGCTGAATACGCCGGCGCAGAAACGGTTTCGCTGGCGCTGTGTCCGACGCTTCAAACGTTCGCCGCGCTGATGATGTCGAGCCACCGGCCTGGCATATCGTCGCGAAGGCTGAGCGCGGTCGAATTCAAACCCCGCCTCCCAGCGGCGGTGTTCCGTGATAGACCGTATTGCCAACCGCAAAGCAATGTTTAACTGAACGGCAAAGCACA